>Ga0268266_10004867_pt1 | contig 12737 bp, 14 predicted proteins | sample KBSS13metaG_FD_190356 | JGI IMG/M metagenome (GOLD analysis project Ga0268266, IMG submission 190356) | Switchgrass rhizosphere microbial communities from Kellogg Biological Station, Michigan, USA - KBS S1-3 metaG (SPAdes) (version 2) | ecosystem: Host-associated > Plants > Roots > Rhizosphere...
ATTAAACCTGAACTTTGACGGCGATGGGAAACCGACGGCCGGTGCCGAAGGATTTCCGGGTGACCTTGAGGACGGGAGCGGCCTGCTGACGCTTGTACTCACTCTGTTCGACGAGCTTGAGGACGGAACGCACCAGAGCCAGATCGACCTTCTGCTGCTGCGCAATCTGCTCTGCAGACAGAAAGCCCTCCACATAAGCCTTTAGGATGGGGTCGAGGACTTCATAGGGCGGAAGTGAATCGGTATCGCGCTGATCGGGCCGGAGCTCGGCTGAAGGCGGCTTTTCGATGGTGTTTCGCGGAATGATCTCGCGGGTACGGTTGGCGTAGTGCGACAGCTGATAGACGCGAGTCTTGTAGACGTCGCCGATGACGGCGAGGGCTCCGACCATGTCACCGTAGAGGGTGCAGTAGCCGACCGACATCTCGCTCTTGTTGCCTGTCGTGAGAACGAGAGCGCCAAACTTGTTGGAGAGCGCCATCAGGAAGACGCCACGGGTGCGCGACTGGATGTTTTCCTCGGCGATACCAGACGGCGTTCCGGCGAAGAGCGGTTGAAGAACCTTCTGGAACTGCGCAAAGACATCATGGATGGGAAGCAGCTCAAAGCGGATGCCGAGGTTTTTGGCCAGGCTGCGAGCGTCTTCGATGGAGCCGAGCGAGGAGTATTCGCTGGGCATGCCGATACCGACGACGTTTTCGGCGCCGAGAGCTTCAACTGCGATGGCCGCGACGAGAGCGGAGTCGATGCCTCCACTGAGGCCGATGAGCACCTTTGAGAAACCACATTTGCGAACATAGTCACGTGTACCGAGGACGAGCGCCTGCCAAACCTCGGCTGTCTCGTTACACGGAGCGGGGCTGACTTCAGCAGTGCGAGGAAAATCGACAACCACGAGGTCTTCCGCAAAGCATGCCCCGCGGGCAACGACGGTGCCCGAAGGATCGAGGAGGAGCGAGGAGCCATCGAAGACCAGACCATCGTTGCCACCCACCTGGTTAACCAGAAGCACAAAGGCTTTGTGGCTCCTGGCAATTGCGGACAGCATGCGCTCGCGAACGGCCGGCTTTCCCTCGCAGAAAGGAGAGGCCGAGATGTTGATGATGAGGCGAGGATACCGATCGAGCTGGGCAGAATCCGTCGAGCTGGGCAGAATCCGCCTGCCATTGGCGCATGAGGGCGTCGACAGGGTCGAGAGGATAGAGCTGGCGCGGCCAGAAGTCCTTATCGTTCCAGGCATCTTCGCAGATGGTGATTGCAACCGGCTGATCACCGACAAAGGTCAGGGACTGGGAGGTCGCGGGCTCAAAGTAACGCTGCTCGTCGAAGACGTCGTAGAAAGGCAGAAGCATCTTCTGCTGGATGAACTGAACCCTTCCCCCAGAGAGCAAAGCGGCAACGTTGGAGACGTGCTTGCCGACAGAGGATGCCGCCGGCATGACAGAACCGACGATAAGGGCCGGACGACCCGCAGACGCTGTCCAAGCAGCGATCTCATTGACCGCCTGCACTGCCCGATTGAGGAAGACCGACTTATCAAGGAAGTCGGCGGGTGGGTATCCGCAGACGCAAAGCTCGGGAAAGACGACAAGATCAGCCGCTTGTTCTGCGGCACGGGCTGCATATTCGAGGATCTTTTGCGTGTTCCCGGTGAAGTCCCCCACCGTAGGGTTGATCTGCGCCAGAGCTATCTTCACAACCTTAGTCTAACGCTTGAGGACTTGGGTGTGAAAACCGCAAGTCCTCAAGCCTCAACCAAAGTATGTGAGTTACCAGATCAGCTGCCGGTGCCAGCGAAGACGACACCGAGGGTGCGAGCGAGAATCTTCATATCGAGCCAGAGGCTCCAGTTCTCGACGTAGGCGGTATCGAGGGAGATGTAGCTGTCGAAAGAAGGATCCTGACGAGCTTCAACCTGCCAAAGACCGGTGATTCCAGGCAGAACGTCGAGGCGCCGGAGATGCTCGATATCGTACTGCTCGACTTCGCGAGCGATGGGAGGGCGAGGACCAACGAGGCTCATATCGCCACGAAGAACGTTGTAGAACTGCGGCAGCTCATCGAGCGAGTACTTGCGAAGATGACGTCCGACGGCGGTGATGCGAGGATCGTTGGCGATCTTGAAGAGCACGCTGTCGCGCTCGTTCATATGCGCCAGCTTTTCTTTCAGCTTGTCGGCGTCCTGCACCATGGTGCGGAATTTGTAGCAGGCAAAGGTACGTCCCTTGCGGCCTACGCGATGCGCACGATAGAAGATGGATCCCTTGGAATCGAAGCGAATCGCAATCGCGATCGCCAACATGATCGGCGAGAGGATCGAGAGAGCAATGGATGAAAGCGTGATATCGAGTACGCGCTTGAGCCAAAAGGCACCCAAGGGGAAGTCGCGACGATGAAGTGGAATCGTTGGGAACTGACCGACGTATTCAACCGGGGCGTTCCAGGCGAGGCCGTCGTAGAGATCGGGCACAACGCGGACATCGATCCCTGCGAGGCGCGCCTCTTCCACAGTATTGATGACAAGCTTTTTGTCACCGGGAACGGAGAAGAAGATCTCGTCTACGAAGAGCGATCGCGCAAGGGAGAGGCAGTTGCGGACATCTCCGACGACGTCTACATCTCCGAGTTCGGCCTCGCGCTCGGTGAGAGCGATAAAGCCTTTGAAACGGTAGCCGAAGTGCGGAAGCGATTCCAGATGATTGCGCAGAGCATGACCGACGCGACCGGCGCCAACGATGAGCACATTGCGAGTTTCGATGCCGGCGAGGCTGCGGCGATAAAAGCCGCGGCGCTGGAAGGCGCGACGCATGCAGAGCAGCAACGTAGAGAAGACTACCGTGAGCATGACGACGAGGCGCGAGACCGCATTGCCGTTGGAGAGATAGAGGGTTCCACACAGTACCAGCCCGGCAGTGAGCGAGCCCTGGATCACCATGCGCTGCTCATGCAGACCGCTGCGACCCTGAATTGGGCCGTAAAGACCATACGAGCGTGAGAAAAAAATCAGGCACAGCCCATACCAGATGACATAGAGCAGCAGAGCGTGTGCAGAGAGCAGCTGGGGAAGATCCAGTTTGGCGGCCTGCCCATTGTGCGAGAGAAACGCTACGTGAACCTGTAAAGCGAGCGCACCTGCAAGCAACACTGTTCCGAGATCGAGTGAGGCCCAGATCAGACTCGCGACGGAGGGACGACGGAAAACTCCAACGTCAGCCGATTGATCCCGACTGCCTTTAGCAGCTGACTTTCGTCCCGAGACAATTACTTGTTGTAGATAATCTGGAGTCGCCATAATTTACACACTAAGTCCTACAACCAGGCACCCAGGCTGATGCATCAGTGAGCAGTCCAAAACGAACTTCACACCGACACCAAAGAATTTCAGTTATACATTTGACACAAGGCTAAGAATGAAAGTTGCTCCGAAAACCCACCTATCATCATTCAGACGGTAACCTTATCTCTCTGAACAGGATACCGGTAACAATTGACTAGCGCAACTGACGCCCACTCTTGTTTTAGAGGAAAAAAATAACTCTTGCGATTCCACCTTTGTGGAATCCTCATATATGCAATTTCCTGCCATATTCGATTGGATGCGTCTCAAAAAAATCGGTCGCCATTTGTGAATATGTCATGACACCACTTTATGTAACTGTGCGTGACCTCAGTTCTTAGCGTGGCATGACAAGAGCGTCGAGCTGAAGAAATTCGCGCAAGATGGGATCGTCGCTCTTCTCCATCTCTTCCATCGTTCCGAAAAAATGTGCTTTTCCTGCATGGAGAAAGACGACTCTGTCGGCAAGCTTTTTGGCAAAGCGCATGTCATGCGTCACAACGATGCTGGTGAGATGAAGCTGCTGTTTGAGCCGTTCGATGAGATCCCCCAGAAGATGCGCCATGAGTGGATCAACCATTGTCGTAGGCTCGTCGTAGAGAATGGCTTCGGGCTGTGCGGCGAGCGCGCGGGCGATAGCAACGGAGCGCTTCATTCCGGTAGAGAGATCGGAAGGAAGAAGGTCTTCCATACCGGCGACTCCTACCATTTCAAGCAAGCCTTTTACGATCTGCAGAATCTGATCTTCTGAGAGCTCACGGCGCTCGCGCAAGGGGAAGGCCACATTCTCTCCGACACTGATGGAGTCAAAGAGCGCACCGTTTTGAAAGACCATGGTGACCTTGCGCCGAACAGCCTGCATCTGCTGCTCGTCATAGCCTGTGATGTCGTCTCCCGCGACGCGAATGATTCCGCTGTCGGGCTTGAGGAAACCCATCAACATCTGGAGGGAGACGGATTTACCGACACCGCTTCGGCCGAGGATACATAGCGTCTCGCCTGGGAGGACACAGAAGTTGACTTTCTCGAGGACCACAAAACCATCGAAGGACTTCGAGACATTCTCGAAGGAGATGTAGGAACCGGGCTTGTCACGGTGTTCAGGAACGGCCTCGGCGGCGGCTTCGTTCTGCTGCGCGGCCTGATCCATAAAATCTTCCACAACGGGCGCAACATCGGGAGAGACCTCTGAGACGAGAGGTACATTGGCTTCTGGGCGTGGTTCCAGACGATCGTCCGAGATATGCTCGGAACCTTCTTTGTCCCCGTTCTGGATCACGTCGCGGCGGGAGTTGTCCGGAGGACTATCCTGCTCGTGAGAACCGGGATTCGCTTGCTCGGGTGATTCGCCAGCCATTCGGTTTCCTCTCTGCCTATTGTTGCACTTCAAGCAAGAGAAGCCTATGCGTTGAGGGCATCGAGATGCAGCTGGGCTTCAGAGAACTGCTCGGGGGTATTCAGATTCTCGAACCAGAGATGCGATGCTTTGCACTGGGCGGGGCTGAGATCGGCCAGCTCTTCTCCGGAATCACCAGCAAATGTGGCGAAGGACCGTAGTGCATCCTGCTGACGCCAGTCATAACGGACGAGGACTTGTTCCAGTGGAAGGCCTTCGCAATGTCCGAGGACGCGGGCCGCTTCTTCGAGGACGGGAGCGAGCTTGTATCGTTTTTGACGGAGTGCGGTTGAGAGAAAGGGCAGGACCTTCCTGTGTGCCAGGCAAAGCGCTGGCTGGGGAACATCGTCGACGATGAAGAAGGAGAGTCGTGCTCCGGCCTGATGAAGAACAGCTGCGACCCAAGCCCTTAGAAGAGTTACCGGGAGGAACGGCATATCCACTGGGACCAGAAGAGCCCAGTCGAGGAAAGAGTGCGCGAGCGCCGCTTCCATCCCTCCCAGCGGACCGCACCCTTCATGAAGATCGGGAACGAGGGGGGCGAAGGGAGAGAGCTCTGTCCGGCTGCCAAGGATGTAGACATCCGGGGTTAGCTGGGTGAGCTTGGAGACGGCATGCTCGATGAGAGTTTTGTCTGCTAGATAGAGCAAGGCTTTGTCCTGCCCCATCCGCGTGCTGCGCCCGCCCGCCAGCACATAAGCGGCGAAGGAGCTCTTGTTCCTCATGCACGGACCGTGTCTAGGAAACGCACGATGGATTCGATGCCGCGGTGGAAGTTGGCGAGGTGGAACTTCTCGTTGGGAGCGTGCAGGTTGTCGTCCGGAAGACCGAAACCCATCAGCAGCACCGGTAGTTTGAGCTCGCGCACGAAGTCGCCTACGACAGGGATGGAGGCACCGCTACGCACGAAGACGGTCTCGGTGCCGAAGACCTCATGCATGGCGGCGGTGGCGGCTCGCACATAGGGATTATCGATCGAGACGACGATCGGGTCGGCAGAGTGGATGGGCCGTACCGTCACCTCGACGCCGCGGGGAGCGATCGACTCAACGTAGTCCTTGTATTGGGCGAAGATCTCCGCGGGAGCCTGATCGGGAACAAGACGCATGCTGACCTTGGCGACGGCCTTCGCCGGTATGACCGTCTTGGCCCCTGCACCGATGAAGCCACCGGGCATTCCATGCACATCGAGGGTTGGCCGCGTCCAAATCGCCTCGAGGACGCTATAGCCCGCCTCATTGATGAGAGCGAGAGAGCCCACCTGGTTTTCACGGTAGCGCTCCTCATCAAAGCCCAGCTTGCTCCACGTCGCTTTTTCTTCGGAGCTGGGAGGAACAATCTTGTCGTGGAAGCCTGGGATCAGGATACGGCCGTCCTCATCTTTGAGCTTTGCTATGATCTGCGCCAGAGCGATGAAGGGATTGGGGGCCGCACCGCCGTACATGCCTGAGTGAAGATCAATCTTCGCTCCTCGCACCTCAATCTCGGTGTAGATCATGCCGCGCAGACCTACAAAGAGCGTGGGAAGATCGGGCGCGAACATATCCGTATCGCTTACCAGAGCGACATCCGCGCGAAGTCGGTCGCCATGCTCTCGTACAAACCAAGCGATGCCCTCGCCCCCGACCTCTTCTTCTCCCTCCATCAGAACCCTGACATTGACCGGCAAACGGCCCTGGTTTGCGGCAAAGAGCGACTCGAGCGCTTTGACGTGCATCCACATCTGGCCCTTGTCGTCGACGGCGCCGCGAGCATAGAGATTCCCATTGCGCTCGGTGGGTTCAAACGGCGGCGTGATCCATTCGTCCAAAGGCTCGGCGGGCTGCACATCATAGTGGCCGTAGCAGAGCACCGTAGGCGCACCGGCACCGGCATGCAACCAGTCCGCATAGACGAGCGGATGGCCATGGGGATGATCGGTGGTCACGGTCTCGATGAGCTCGACGTTCTCCATCCCGATGCGGCGAAGCTCGGCGGCAATAAACTCGGCAGCACGGCGGACATCCGGTGCATGTTCCGGGAGCGTCGAGATCGATGGGATACGCAGGAGCGCCTTCAGCTCCTCGACAAAACGCTCTCCGTTTTTCCGCGCAAACTCAACCGCACCTGCTGCCGTACTCTCTGCCATGAAGAAGCTCCTTTCCTGATGGGTCTGTTTCCGACAACCGGTTACGCAGACGCACGAATCACAAGTATGCAACGGAACGGACCTTGAAGTCAGCTTGCGGGAGCCAAAGTGCATCCAACTTCGCAAAGGCGTAGGATGTTGGACCAAATCGGAGGAGAACGGATTCTATGACGACTTCACGAGATGACGGAAACATGATCGACGACTTTGCGCAGTTTGACCTCAAGAAAGAGCTTAAAGATACCCAGAGCAAGAAGCCATGGGCTGCCGGTCACTATGCGAAGACGCTCTTCAAGAAAGAAGATTTCAGGACTGTGTTGATCGCAATGGAACCCAGTTCCCGCATGAAGGAACATCATACGGACGGCACCATCTCCGTACAGGTTCTCGAGGGAGAGATTCGTTTTATCGCCCAGGGCAAAAGGCATGACCTTCCCGAGGGGAGCCTGATGACCCTGGGCGCTTCCATTCCTCACGAGATTGAGGCGCTGAAAGACTCGGCGTTTCTGCTAACGATCTCGTGGCCAAGCAACAGCAAGCTTCTGGAGATGAAGCACCGCGGCTACGGCACATAACATTCGACGCTGCTTATACCGCAGCAAAAAAATCTAATGCTGCTCGCGCAAGCCTGCGAGAGCAGGCATGATGTGTGCATGGGAACCGTCCAACAAAACTGGAATACAGACGCCTATGCGGCCAATGGCCGCTTTGTGGCGACGCTCGCTTCAGGAGTGGTCGAGCTGCTCGCTCCGCAATCAGGAGAACGCATTCTGGATGTGGGCTGCGGTGATGGCGCGCTGACGGAACAGATCGCGGCAACGGGCGCCGTTGTGAAGGGTGTGGACTCCTCAGAGGCGATGCTGGAAGCCTCACGAAGACGCGGTCTGGATGTAGAACTGCACAGCGCCGATGCTCTTCCCTACCAGCAGGAGTTCGATGCGGTCTTCTCGAATGCGGCGTTGCACTGGCTCTCTGAAGATAGGCACCCTGCACTTTTGTCCTCTATCTATCGCGCACTGAAGCCTGGTGGACGGCTTGTGGCGGAGATGGGGGGTCAGGGTAATATCGCCGCGATCCGTACGGCTCTATTGGCGGTGTTTGAACCGCATGGCATCGATACAGAAGATGCAGCCGCCTCTTTCTATCCGGCGCCTGCGGTGTACCGAAGGTTGCTGGAAGCCGCGGGATTTACTGTGGATTCTATCGAGCTGATTCCGCGTCCGACTCCTCTGCCTGGAGGTATGAAGGCATGGCTGGAGACCTTCCGCAACGGTGTGTTGGATCGCCTGGAAGCACAGGATAGAGAAGAGGCGCTCAGCAGCACGGTTCAGCTGCTGGAACCAATCCTGCGAGATGGCGATGGAAACTGGGTGGCGGACTATGTCCGGCTGCGATTCGCCGCGCGAAAGTAAAGGGATGTGGATATCGCCCCGAGAAAAGAGCGCGCCTACGCAGCTAGCGAGACCGATAAAGCATTACTCGAACATTGAATTGTGAGAGGATGGCAGCCATGACTGAGCGATCGAATATTGACCGCAATTCTTTCGTCATATTTGTCGCGAGCATCCTCTTAGTTGTTGCTTCGCAAGCACAGCAGCACAAAACAGGAAGCATTAGCGGCCATGTGGTTGATTCAGTCGGTGCGACCATCAAGGGCGCATCGGTTTACGTTCATAAGCATGCATCGAGTGAAAATATGATTGAGGGCGCAGCACACACAGATATCAGAGGAAATTTCACGATTGAACTTCCCGAGGGCGGATACGATATCTTCGTGACCGCTTCAAGCTTTGCGGCAGAGGCCCAGACTATCCCTGTGCGGTCTGGCACGACAAAGTCCGTCAAGTGGATATTGAAGGCTCTAGGGTGTGATTTCCCAACCATGAACTGCGACACCTTTCAATAGGCCAAACTCACGATTGAACAAGTGTTCATCCTGGCTCGACGTTAGTCCTCATAAGTCGGCTCTGCTGGAGCGGTCTTGCGAGATGGCGAGGGAAACTGGGTGGCGGACTATGTGCGGCTGCGATTTGCCGCGCGAAGGTAAAGGGATGCGGATGTCGCCCCGACAAAAAAGAGCACCCTATTCCAGTCGACGTGAGGAGCAAATCTCGTTCAGATATCTGTGAGTGGTTAAAATAGTGCGGTGGCATACGATCCCGAAGACGCGAGACGAGCACTTGGAAGTGTCACCCTAGCCCTGGCAGACGCATCCTGGCCAAGGTATTTCGCGCAGGAACGTGATCGTTTGCGACCGCTCCTTGGCTGTATAGCAGATGACCTTCAACACTATGGGAGCACCGCTGTGGCGGGACTCAGAGCTAAACCAGTGATTGATATGATGGCGCCTATCTCATCACTGGACCAAGGCGACGCCTTGGTTAACGTGCTTGCTCAGGCTGGCTACAGAAAGATCGATGTAGGCTTCCTCAAGCGCAGATTCTTTCGGAGAGAACCGAAAGGAGAATATCCCGCCTATCATTTGCACCTGGTCGTGGCCCATCGCTGGCCGATCAAGAACGAAATACTGCTTCGAGACTGGCTCATCCAGCATCCGGAGACAGCGAGCGCCTACGAAGCGTTGAAGATTGAGCTCGCGGAACGATATGCAGAGGATATGCCGCTCTACACGAACGGCAAAACTTCCTTTCTACAACGTGTCGTTAACGAGGCCCGTCTGAGCCAAGGTCTACCCGCAGAAAGCGATTGGGATGAATAAGGAGACTTCTCTAAGTCGACTTGTCGGTAAGGGGGCGGATTACTGACCATAAGCGCGTTTAAGAGAACTGATCCGGGGCAGTTGGCTGGTACGTGTAGGATTGCTTTCATCTAGGAAAGATCATGAATCTTCTTATGTGCGCGTTGATCGTTTCGTTACTTGCTCCTACGATCCAGAGACTGCCTCCGCTACTGATTGGGACGTGGAACGTCGAAAAGCCCTATAACACTCCAGGACCAATTGGAATCGATGACAAAGAGGAGCATTTGATTCTTGGCATTCACATCATTTACTCACGGGATCATTTGCACGTATGTGGCAAGGATGTTCCTGCCGAATCGCTCAAAGTAGAGTCGCTGAGCGCAAACGAGTTTCTACGCAAATACGGGTTCATGCCAGATGTGATCGGCTTGGGGAAGGCGACCGTCACTGAAGTCACCGTAGGCGCCTCGCATCGTGTCAACGCTTGCAATCTTCACGGAGTTTATGGTGCTCCGGGAGCGCATGTATTCATGGATAAGGAAGAGCATTTTGTGATTGAAATAGGCAATGCGTACTACCCATTGAAAAGAGCCTGAACACCTGATTACTGGCATCTTGGTTACATTGCGCTTGTATTGCGGGTTGGTAATGACAAGCCGGCTTGTCGTCAGGAACTGCCTGCCTATTCCTGGCGAGCGTTTGGCAGCAGTCTCGAAGACCCTAAGGTTAGCGACAGTTCACGCCAAACTCACTCGCGATCCCCAGGTTGCACATGCAGCGTTCGAGCAGATGGTTGAATTGCCCGAGCTCGCGGTCGGAGACTCCATCCCATAACTCGTCCTGCAGCTTTTGGACAGTCTTTTCGACGGACTGCAATAATCTGTCGCCTGCGGGGGTGACCGTAACTGTCACGATGCGGTCGTTGACGGGATCTTTGCCACGCATGATGAAGCCACCCTTCTCCAGATGCTTCAGAAGGGCCTGCGTCGTTTGCGGAGTGATGTAGCAAGAGCGTGCCAGTTGAGCTCCTGAACTGGCAGGAGCATTGCGAACAGCGAATAACACTTGTATCTGGGCCGCCGTAACCCCCTGGGGACGAAGTTGTTCGTCAACACGAAGACGGAAGTGGACCATGATTCGCTTCATGGCGCGCAACACGTGCTTCTGCTGCTGTTGTCGCTTCTCTTCGTTTGCGAGGTCCGGAATGTTGTTTCGCTTCACCAAAATATCAGTTAGCTGATATTATATCAGTTGCCTGATATGTCAACCGCTGCCGTTGCAAACCCAAATCCCCCTGCTGGTATCTGGAAGCCGCGCCACAATCCGTGGGCCGTGGCCCTGACAGTGACACTGGCGACCTTCATGGAGGTTCTCGATACCTCCATTGCGAACGTCGCTCTTCCTCACATGGCGGGGACTCTGGGCGCGAGTCAGGAGGAGGCGACGTGGGTTCTGACCAGTTATCTGGTGTCAAGCGCGATCGTGCTTCCAATCTCCGGCTGGCTTTCGAACCGGTTCGGACGGAAGCGGTTCTACATGACCTGCGTCGCGTTGTTTACCATCTGCTCGCTGTTATGTGGCCTCGCGCAGACGCTGCCTATTCTGATCATTGCGCGCATTCTGCAGGGCGCCGGAGGTGGTGGCCTGGCTCCGAGCGAGCAGGCCATTCTGGCCGATACCTTCTCGATTGAAAAACGAGGACAGGCGTTCGCGGTTTACGGAATGGCCGTGGTGGTTGCGCCGGCGATCGGCCCTACCCTCGGCGGCTGGATTACAGACAACTTCAACTGGCACTGGATTTTCTTCATCAACCTTCCCGTCGGCCTTCTTTCGCTGTACCTGAGCAATCGCAGTGGAAGATCCTCCTCAGATGACGGCTCGCCGGGCAGAAGCACACAAGGAGAAGGTGGACTTCTTCGGTCTGGGCCTGGTCGCAATTGGGGTAGGCTTCCTTGAGTTCACGCTGGACAAGGGACAGGAGAAGGACTGGTTCGGCTCGCAGATGATCGTGACCTGTGCGACTCTGGCGATTGTGACGCTGATCGTCTTCGTGATCTGGGAGTGGAATCACTCGCACCCGATCGTCGACCTGAAGCTGCTAAAGAACCGCAACTTCGGAACCGCCGTCTTCCTGCAACTGGTCCTGGGCATGGTGCTGTTTGGAAGCACGGTGCTGATTCCGCAGTACCTTCAGGTTCTGCTGGGTTATACCGCTGAACGAGCGGGTATGGTGCTGTCACCGGCAGGCTTCGTGATGGTGGTGATGATGGCGGTGGCGGGTCGCTCGCTGGGTAAATTCGACCCGAGACTGATGGTGGCGTTGGGCTATATTGCGACCGCCGCAGGTATCTACAACCTGACGCGACTGGACCTGAATACAGCCTTCGGGACCGTCACAGTATGGCGCATGCTCCAGGTAATTGGGTTGCCCTTCATCTTTATCCCCATCAGCACGCTGAACTATGTGGGTGTGCCGCTGGACAAGACCAATCAGATCTCAAGCCTTTCGAACTTTGCCCGTAACCTGGGCGGCAGCATGGGTACGGCGCTGCTGACCACATTTATCTCTCGTAGCGCACAGGTGCATCAGGCGGCGTTGGCGGCAAACGTAATTCCCGGCAGCGTTCCGTACAAGCTGTACATGAATCGCATGACATCCATGCTGGTTTCACAGGGCATGTCGGCGGCAGCCGCCTCTCAGCTGGCGATTGGAAGGGCCTATCAGGAGATGTTGCGACAGGCTTCGATGCTGAGCTACAAGAATGCCTTCTTCATCCTGTCTGTGGTGATTCTCTGCCTGACGCCACTCCCGTTCGTCATGCGCCTGCCGGACAAGAGGGCAAAGCCGGACCCGGAGGCTATGGGCGGGCACTAGTTCCCCAGCGCTGGACAGATAGTCTATTTCTAAAGAGAAATAAATCTTCTAATGACATCATTGCGTTGAAGCTGCTAAGCTTCCGGCCATGCTCCTGTCTGGTCGCGCGGTTCCATCTTTCCTGACCTCTCTTTGTTCGGTGCTTGTCCTTCTGTCGAGCGGCGTCTTCGGAGTCGCACAGAATTCGCCTGTTCCTGATACTCCTACACAGACCTCGGTGGCACACGATGCTGCTCTCGATCCCAAACTGCCGACGGTCTTCATTGTTGGAGATTCGACGGCGCGGAATCAGGCAGATCT
>Ga0268266_10004868_pt1 | contig 12737 bp, 15 predicted proteins | sample KBSS13metaG_FD_190356 | JGI IMG/M metagenome (GOLD analysis project Ga0268266, IMG submission 190356) | Switchgrass rhizosphere microbial communities from Kellogg Biological Station, Michigan, USA - KBS S1-3 metaG (SPAdes) (version 2) | ecosystem: Host-associated > Plants > Roots > Rhizosphere...
AACCGATGGAAACGAAATCGGCGGACCGCATCAGCTGCGGCAGCATGAAGGCCAGCGCCGGCACTTCCAGCATGGCGCCCACCAGAACCTGGGTGGGACGCACCAGATTGAGCAGCCGGGCGCGTTCCAGTTCCCGATCGATCAAGGCGCGGCCGCGATTGAATTCGTCCACGTCCGACACCATCGGCAGCAGGATGCGCAAGGTGCGTCCGGCACTGGCGTTCAACAGGGCGCGAACCTGGTAACGCAGCAGCGCCGGGCGATCCAGCGCGATGCGGATGGCGCGCCAGCCCAGAGCGGGATTTTCTTCCCGCTCCCAGCGGGCGTAAGGCAGGACTTTGTCGCCGCCCAGATCCAGGGTGCGGAACACCACCGGCTTGTCCGCCGATGCGTCCAGGATTTTCTTGTAGAACGCCGCCTGGTCGGCAAGGCGCGGCATGGTCTCGCCGATCATGAATTGCAGTTCGGTGCGGAACAGGCCGATGCCGTCGGCGCCGGACTGCGCCAACTGGGGCATGTCGAACTCCAGCCCCGCATTCATCATCAGCCGGATGGCGACGCCGTCGCGGGTGACGGCGGGAAGATCGCGCACCGCGGCAAAACGGGCCTGGGCTTGAACGCGCAGCTCGCGCTTGTTCTCAAAGGCTTTGACGATCTCGCTGGCCGGGCGCAAATGCACTTCGCCGGTTTCGCCGTCCACCGCGATGGTGTCGCCGCCGCGGGCATTGTCGGCGATGCCTTCCAGCGATGCGACCAGCGGCAGGCCCATCGAGCGGGCCACGATGGCGACATGGCTGGTGCTGGCGGCCTCCTCCAGCACAAGGCCCACCAGCTTGTCGCGGCCGTAATCCAGCAACTCGGCCGGCCCCATGCCGCGTGCGATCAGAACCGCATTTTGCGGCAGGTGACGCTGGGCTGCGTCATCGCCCGTCAGGTGACGCAGCAGCCGGCGCGCCAGGTCGTCGAAGTCGTGCGCTCGCTCCCGCAGGACGGGATCACCCAATCGCTGCACCCGAAGGCGGGTCTCGTCCTGCACGCGCTCCACCGCGGCTTCCGCGGTCAGTCCGGTGCGCACCGCATCGCGCATGCGCTGGCGCCAGCCTTGGTCATAGGCGAACAGGCGATAGGCCTCGATCACCTCCCGGCCCTCGCCCGTCAGGTCCAACTCGCTGGAGGACAGCATTTGGTCCACGGATTCGCGCAGGCCGCCGATGGCTTCTTCCAGCCGCTTGAGCTCGGCCACCGGATTGTCGGCGATCATGCGCTCGACGCGCACGCGCGGTTCGTGCAGCACCACGCGCCCTACCGCCACGCCTTCCGACAGCCCGTCGCCCGAAAACTTGCGCGGCCGGTCGATCCGCAGCTCCGGCTCGTCCAGCTCCGCGACATTGAAGAAACCGCCCTGGGCCACCACTTCGGCCAGCACCATCGCCACCGTCTGCAGCGCCTCGACCTCTTCTTCGGCATAGACGCGTTCGGCCTTGTTCTGCACCGTGAGCACGCCGAACACTTGGCCGCCGCGCACGATGGGCACGCCCAGGAAAGCCTTGAACGGGTCTTCGCCGGTTTCCGGCCGGTAGGAGAAGTGCGGGTCGGCGGGCGCATCCGACAGGTTCACCGCCTCCGCTGTTTCACTGACCAGGCCGACCAGGCCCTCGCCTTCCTTCAGGCGGGTCGTGTGGACGGCGGTGCGGTTGAGGCCTTCGGTGGCAAACAGTTCCAATATCTTGCCGGCGCGGCGCAGATAAATGGAGCAGACCTCCGCCACCATGTTGGAGGCAATGACGGTGACCAGCTTGTCCAGCCGCATCTGGGCGGATGTCTGCTCCGCCATGATTTCGCGCAGGCGGCGCAGAAGCAGGCGTGGTCCGCCACCAGGCGACATCGGATCAATCCCATTGAATCGTCGCCATTATGCCGATAAGCCCCGCCTTGTCATGGCAGGATGACGCCTATCCCGCCAATCGCGCCAAGGCGGTAGCGATAGCCTGCCAGGCCGGGGTGGTGCTGACAGGTATTCGCAGCAACATCACCGCTAGAAAAACGCCGCCGCCCCAGACATAGACGGCATGCGGGCGGCCACGGCTGCGCCAGTCATGCAGCATCGCGACAATGAGCAACAGGCTGGCGACCACGACCGGGCCAGTGGCGACAGATACCGGAGGCACCGCAGGGCCGCCCGGCGGAGCCAGGAAAGTAAGGAACCATCGGGCGATGGGAGCCGGCATCAGCACGATCATGGCCAACAGCATGAGCCGCTTGTGCCATTCCGCACGGCGCAGATTGATCATGGCGAGAGCCACGAACACGGCGAAAAACGCGATGTCCGTCAGCGGCACGATCATGAAGGTTCTCGCTGCCTCGCCCATGCCTCCAATGGTATCGCGCCGGACCGAGAGAATGCTGATCAGGATTCCGAAGAAGATCATCGCTGTGGCGAGAGAAATACCGATCAGTCCGACGCTGCGGTGCCGGATGGTCTGACCGGATGCCACCAGCCAAGTTTGGAAGATGAAATAGAGCGTCCAAGAGAAAAAGATCAGTCCATGCAGATGATAGGCGGGCGCCGCCTGGAAGGTGCCTTTCGCCATCGGCGCCCAATAGGTGGGTACGAAGCCGACAAAGGCTATCGCCGCGAAGGACAGCGCCATGGTGAAATAAAAATAGCGGCCTTCCACGCGTACCATGCCCCGCGCGGGCGCAGCGGTGTCTGTCATGAATGCCCCCAAAGTGCCGGTGACGAAATCGCCGGCGACGCAACGGTACCAAAGCGGGCTGTTTATACTGCAAACTTCCGAATGGGTCGAGGGCGCGCGGTCAGGCCGCATCCAGCTCATAGGCCGAATGCAGCGCGCGGACCGCCAATTCCACATATTCCTCGCCGATCAGCACGCTGACCTTGATCTCGGAGGTGGAGATTACCTGGATGTTGATGCCCTTCTCCGACAGGGTGCGGAACATCAGTTGCGCCACGCCGGGATGGGCGCGCATGCCGATGCCGATGATCGAGACCTTGGCGACATCGGCGGTATGGGTGACATCGCGGTAGCCGATGTCCGTGGCATGGGTCTCGATCGCCGCCAATGCGCGGTTCAATTCTCCCCTGGTGCAGGTGAAGGTCAAATCCGTGGTCTTGCCGTCTTCCGACACGTTCTGGACGATCATGTCCACATTGACGCCGGCATCGGCCAGCGGCCCGAAGATGGCCGACGCCACGCCCGGCTTGTCCGGCACCTTGTGCAAAGTGATCTTGGCTTCGTCGCGGCTATAGGCGATGCCGGTGACCGGTTTCTTTTCCACGATGTCTTCCTCGTCGCAAAGCAGGGTACCGCCCACATCGGGCGTGAAGGTTGAAAGCACCCGGGTCGGGACCTGGTGCAGCATGGCGATTTCCACCGAGCGAGTCTGCAGGACCTTGGCGCCCAGGGATGCCATCTCCAGCATCTCTTCATAGGCGATCTTTTCCAACCGGCGCGCCTTGGGAACGATGCGCGGGTCGGTGGTATAGACGCCATCGACGTCGGTATAGATGTCGCAGCGGGCAGCCCCGATGCCGGCCGCCACCGCCACCGCGCTGGTGTCGGAGCCGCCGCGTCCCAGGGTCGAAATACGCGTCCCCGCGGCCACGCCCTGGAAACCGGCCACGACGGCCACTTCCCCGCCTTCGATGGCCTTTTTCATGTCGGCCGCCGGCACGCCCTCGATGCGGGCCGCGCCGTGAACGGCGGAGGTTTGGATCGGAACCTGCCAGCCCAGCCAGGAGCGTGCTTTCACGCCGATGGCGTTCAAGGCAATGGCCAGAAGTCCGCAAGTGACCTGCTCGCCGGCGGCGACGACGACATCGTATTCGCGCTGGTCCGGCACCGCGGCCTTGTTGGCGCCTTCCGGCTTGGCGGCATCATTGGTCCAGGCCACCAGCTTGTTGGTTTCCCCCGACATGGCGGAGACCACCACCGCGACCTTGTTGCCGCGCTCGACCTCGCGCTTCACCAGGGTGGCGACATGGCGGATGCGCTCGATATCGGCCACCGAAGTGCCGCCGAATTTCATCGCAATCGTCGCCACGTGCCAAAATCCCCTAAGGGCCTGATTTGCCCTGCTCTTTGCGGCGGCCTATGTAGACGGGGTTACCCCCCGGCTCAACCCTCCAAAAAAGAGGGCGGGGATTTTTGGAAAATCGGTATGAAATTCAAGATGTTCAGCGGGGACGGCTCGGACGCGATCGTGCGGGATGTCAACCAATGGCTGTCAGCCGAGCCCGGCCGTGTCGCCATTCGCCATACCGAGACCAAGCTGACGCCGGCCGATACCAAGACCGGCACCACCGTGCTGCTGTTCTCGGTCTGGTACGAGGACGACGCGTCATGACCGTGTCCACCATTGATCCCGCCGAAGTCGCCAAATTCTCGGCCTTGGCCGCGGAATGGTGGGACCCGGCGGGCAAATTCGCCCCCCTGCACAAGTTCAATCCGGTCCGGCTGGGCTTCATTCGGGCGGAAGCCGCGGCGCATTTGGGACGCGACGCCCGGTCCTTGCGGCCGTTTGAGGGGCTTTCGCTGCTGGATATCGGCTGCGGCGGCGGGTTGCTGTCCGAGCCCATGTCACGCCTGGGCTTTGCCGTGACCGGGGCTGACGCCTCTGAAAAGAATATCGGCACCGCCAAAGCACATGCCGCCCAGTCCGGGCTCCTTCAAGGCGAGAGGGCCATCGATTATCGCGCCACCAGCGCCGAAGCGCTGGTAGCCGAGGGGCTAGGCTTCGACGTGGTGCTCAATATGGAAGTGGTCGAGCATGTGGCGGATGTGCCGGCCTATCTCGCCGCCTGTACCGCGCTGGTGAAACCGGGCGGACTGACTTTTGTGGCCACGCTGAACAAGACCCTCAAGAGCCTCGCCCTGGCCAAAATCGGCGCGGAATATGTGCTGAACTGGCTGCCGCACGGCACCCATGACTGGAACCGTTTTATTCCGCCCGCCGAACTTAAGAGATCGCTGGAAGAAACCGGACTAACCATCCTGAAAACACAGGGCGTTTCTTTTGATCCGTTGAATTGGGATTGGAAATTGTCGCCTGATGTAGACGTCAACTACATGTTGGTGGCGAAGCGGTAGGCCTGGCCTGCCGCTTGCCTAAGCTCGCGGCGTTCGACGCTCAAATCGATCCGCTGGATCGATTTGCCCGGCTCCGCCGGTCGCGTCTCACGGGATGACGTCACGCTTTGGCGTGACGTCAATTGGCGCTGTCGAGGTCCGGTGGCAGCGGCGCGACGTCCACGCCCTCGTCCGCCAATTCCCGCGCTTCCTTATGGGTCGCCTCGCCGTAGATGTGACGGTCCGGGGTCTCGCCATAATGAATCTTGCGCGCTTCCTCGGCGAAGTTGGGGCCAACATATTCGGCATGTTGCTGGATGTATTTGCGCAAGCCCGTCGCGAACTGGCGCATCTGTTTGGCGTCCGCCGCCTTGGAGCGCATGTTCTTCTTGGTGCCGCTGATGGCGGGCGCCATGATCGCTTTTTCGATGCGGATGGAGTTGCAGGATGGGCAGTTCAACTGGCCACGTTCCGACTGCTGCTCGAATGCGGCGCTATCGCGAAACCAGCCGTCGAACTCGTGCCCCTTGTGGCAACGAAGCGAATAGGAAATCACAGCACGCTCCCAGCAGCCTGCCCCCAGGCTGTATACAAACAATGGTACGAGCGGATCTGATTCGCAAGCTATACGGACGATAGCGGTTAACAACCGCTTCAAGGTCCGGTGAAAGCGCGATCGTGTTGCAAGTTGGGAACTTTTTCCCGCGCCTGCTTCGAAAGCTCGGGATCGATATCGGCGACAATCACGCCCGGATCGCTTTGCGCTTCCGCCAGCACGTCGCCCCAGGGCGACACGATCAGGCTATGGCCATAGGTCTTGCGGCCATTGGCATGCAGCCCGCCTTGCGCCGGCGCGAGGACAAAGGCGCCATTTTCAATCGCGCGCGCGCGCAACAGCACATGCCAATGCGCAGCGCCGGTGGGCACGGTGAAGGCGGACGGCACGCTGAAAAGGAAGGCGCCCTTTTGGGCCAGGCCGCGGTAAAGCTGGGGGAAGCGCACATCATAGCAGATGGTCAGACCCACCATGCCCCAGGGTGTTTTCGCCACCACCGCCCGGTCGCCGCCGGCCACGGTGTGGGATTCGCGATAGCTCTCGCCGGAGGCGAGCTCGACGTCGAACAGATGAATTTTGCTGTAGCGGGCGGCGATGCCGCCGTCCGGCGCAAACAAAAACGAACGGTTGGCGGTCTTGGTGTCGCTGACCTTGATCGCCAGCGAGCCGATCAGAAGCCAGATGTTCAGCTCTTTCGCCAGGGCGGAGAACAGCGGCAGCGCGGGATCCTGCGCCTCGTCAAACGACCGCGCCAGCTTGGCGACGCCATCGGGCGCCATCAGCGTGGTGTTTTCCGGCGTGGCGACGAAGACGGCGCCCCGGGCGGCTGCCTCGCGCACCAGCTTGACGGTCTCGCGGATATTCTCCGCCACATCATCGCTGGAACGCAGTTGTATGCAGGCCGCCCGGAATGTCATCGCGAGCTTTCGCGCCCCTTACATGACCCGGCTTTGGATCTTGGCGATGCCGGCTCTGGTGCAAACCTCATCCTTGTCGCCGCCAGGCGCGCCGGAAACCGCAAACACACCGACCACCTCGCTGCCCGCCATGATCGGCACGGCGCCCTGACGGGCGGTATCGATCAGCGGATTGGCCGCGACTTCAGCCTTGAAGGCCGGATCGGCGGCGGCCTTGGCCGCCACTTCGCCGCTGGTCATCTTGTATTTCAACACCGCCTGGACCTTGCTCATGGCAATGCGCTGGGTGACGGCTGCGGCGCCGTCATTGGAGATCACCACGATCGGGACCCCGGCGGAATCCGTGATCATGGCGGTGGTCTTGTAGGTGTTGCCCAGGCAGACGCGATTGGCTTCCACCGCCGCTTCGATGGCGAGCGCGGTCGGGATGCCGCGGGCGCGCGCCGGGCGCGGCAGCTTCATCTCATCGGCATTGGGCGGCGGCGCGATGGTGGGCGCCGGATTGGCGGGTTGTGCCTGCACGACCGGAACAGCAAGCAGCAAGACGGCGGAGGCGAGCAAAAGTTTCTTCATTGTGATCCCTTCCCTTTTTTGGCGTTTTATTGGACGCGATAATCAGGGCGGGCAGCGGCTTTGTCCAGCCGGGGAATGGCGAAAGCTAAGTCAAAAGCGGGTCCAGCTTGCCTTCCCGCTCAAGCGCATAGAGCTCGTCGCAGCCACCGACATGGGTGTCGCCGATAAAAATCTGCGGAACGCTGCGCGCCCCGCCGGATTTGACTTCCATTTCCTCGCGCGCGGCCATGTCCATGAAAACGTCGACTTCCTGGACGTCCACCCCTTTTCTCTGGAGCAGCGACTTGGCGCGCACACAATAAGGGCAGATCGGGGTGGTGTAGATTCGGACAGGTTTCATGGCGGTCGACTCGGGCAACCGCCTCTATATAAGCACGTCCGAGGCTTTCACAACGCGAGCCAAAACAAGGACATGCACCTGTTCCGCACCCGCCCGTTTCAGGGCACGCGCACAAGCCTCCACGGTCGCCCCGGTCGTCAACACATCGTCCAGCAGAAGAACGCGTTTTCCTTGGACCTTTGCGGGATCGGGAACCTTGAAGGCGCCCAGCACATTGCGGCGCCTGGCCTTGGCGCCGCTCATCGCGCCCTGGCTTGCGGTGGCGCGGGCGCGAATGAGCGCAAATGGGTCATAGTTGCGCTTCCAGTCGCCGGCCAGCCGGCGCGCCAGTTCGGCGGACTGATTGTAGCGGCGGCGCCAGAGGCGAAACCGGTGCAGCGGCACTGGCACGATCAGGTCGCAATCGTCGAGCAGGGTGCGGCCGGTGCGGCTCAACCAGCGGGAGAAGCCGGGCACCAGGTCCAGGCGATCGGCATGCTTGAGGGCCAGAATGGCGCTGCGGCTGTTGTCGTCATAGGCCAGGATCGCACGCGCCTTGTCGAAAGCCGGCGGCTTGGCGAGACAGCCGGCGCAAAACGTTTCGCCTTCCAAAGCCACGGCAAAGGGCAAGCCGCAACAGGCGCAGCCGGGTCCATCCAGAAAGGTGAGCGCGCTCCAGCAGGCCGCGCAGAAGCCCGCCTGCCCCACCGCGCCGCGGCATCCGAGGCAAAGCGGCGGAAACAAAAGGTCCAGCAGCGCTTTGACGACATTTTCCCCCATAGCCGCTAGTCTAACCGTGATGCCCGACTTGCCAAAACAGCGCCCGCCTCTTTTTGATTTTTCCGCAAGCCGTCGCGCCCGGATGCGCGCCAAGGCCATGGCCGGCGACCGTTTCCTGGAAGCCGCTGCGCTGGAAGGCCTGACAGACCGGCTGAGCACGGTGACCCGTAAATTCGAGCACGGACTGTGGATCGGCGAAAGCCTGCCGCCACAGATCACGCCCTTTGCGCAGAACTGGCACTGCCTGGATTTCGATGCCCAGGAAATCCTGGCTGCCCAGGCCGAGGGGCCGTTCGATCTGGCGGTGAGCCTGTTCTCCCTGCAATGGATCAATGACCTGCCCGGCGCCCTGGTGCAGATCCGCGCCCGCCTCAAGCCCGATGGCCTGTTTCTGGGGGTGCTGCTGGGCGGGACCAGCCTGCAGGAATTGCGCGAAGCCTTTGCCCAGGCCGAAATTCTTACGATGGGCGGCATCAGCCCCAGGGTTGCGCCGTTTGCGGATGTGCGCGATCTGGGCTCGCTGTTGCAGCGTGCGGGCTTTGCCTTGCCTGTCAGCGACAGCGAGCGGTTGAATGTCCGCTATAGCGATTTTCTGGCGCTGGCGCGCGACCTGCGCCTTCACGGGCTCACCAATGCGATGAGCGAGCGCAGCCGCAAACCCCTGCGCCGCGCCACGCTGGAGGCGCTGCTGGCCAATTATGCCGAACATCATTCGGAGGGGGAAAAGCTCAAGGCCAGTTTTGATATGCTGTATTTGACCGGCTGGGCGCCGCACGAAAGCCAGCAAAAGCCGCTAAAGCCCGGCAGCGCAAAAACCCGCCTCGGCGAAGCGCTGGGCGTAGCCGAGCATCTCTTCAAGGAAAGTTAGGGGGTGCCGGCCATCGCCGAAGCGATTTTTCCGTAAAGGACGCCCGAAACGGTGGTGCCCACCGTGGTGACAGCGGTAATGATGACCACTGCGATCAGGCCGGCAATCAATCCATATTCGATGGCGGTCGCGCCACGTTTATCGCGAGTGAAATTTTTCATAGCAGATCTCGCAGCATGGGAATGAGCGGCAAATCGGCCGCGGGCATGGGATAGTCCTTCATGTCTTTCGGGCGCACCCATTTGAGCGCCGCATGATGGTGCGGCTGCGGGGTTCCGTCCCAGCGCCGGCAGACATAAAGCGGCATCAAAAGGTGAAATGCGCCATAGGTATGCGAAGCAAAGGTGAATGGCGCGAGACAAGCTTCCTTCACCGCGATGCCGAGCTCTTCGCGAAGCTCGCGGATCAGCGCGTCTTCGGGCCGTTCGCCAGCCTCGATCTTGCCGCCAGGAAATTCCCATAAGCCCGCCATGCTCCTGCCTTCGGGACGTAATGCTATGAGTACACGTCCATCAGAATCCACCAACGCCGCTGCAACAACAAGCGCCAAGGGGTGCAATGCCTTCATATTCTCGCCACAGGACTAAGCTGGAGTTAAAGTCCGTGGTTAGCATGGCTTAAAGTTCTACGGAATTGCCTCATTGCGGGACAGAAAGCCCGCCGGGACCAGAATCTGGATAAAATCGGGATCAAAGGAGAAGAACATGACGACGTACGGCACGGCAAAATGGCAAGGCGGCCTCAAGGACGGCAAAGGCGCCATCTCAACCAAAAGCGGCGCATTGAGTGAGTATCCCTATGGGTTCGCCAGCCGCTTCGAGGGAAAACCCGGCACCAATCCCGAAGAACTGATCGGCGCCGCCCATGCCGGCTGTTTCACCATGGCGCTCTCCCTGATCCTGGAGCAGGCCGGATTCAAGGCGGAGGAGATGAACACCAAGGCGGAGATCAGCCTGGTGAAACAGGGCGACGGCTTTGCCATCACCAAGTCGCAGCTCACCTTGCGGGCGAAGATTCCCGGAATCGACGCCGCCAAATTCCAGGAACTGACGGGCATGGCCGAAAAGGGATGTCCGGTATCGAAAGTGCTGAACTGTGAAATCAGCCTGGATGCGGCTTTGGTTTAGTCCCCCCTCTGACGCAGCTCGAGTCGGCTCCGCCGACATCTCGCTGCGCCATCTCCCCCCGCTCGTCGCTGCGCTCGCGGGGGGAGAAAGCTGGTGCGTGCGGAGAGTCGCGCTGCGAAATGCAGCGCTCGAGATTTCTGGAAAGGCGATGCTCGTCTAAGCAAAAGCCTTGGCGAGGATGGCGCCCGCATCGGCGAGAACTTTTTCGCTGCCGCGTTCGGTGTACGCCACCATCAGGATGGGACTGCGGCCCGGCGGCACGGCGATGCCGATATCGTTGACCAGGCCGTACGGTTCGCCGCTGGTGCCGGTCTTGTCGCCCCACTGCCACGCCGCCGGCAACCCTGCCCGCAACCGCCTGGCGCCGGTGGTGGTGGTGCGCATCCAGCCGAGCAGCCGGGCGCGCGACGCCGGCGACAGGGCATCGCCCAGCAACAGCGCCTTGAGATTGCTGACCATCGCCGAAGGCGTGGTGGTGTTGCGCTCCCCATCGGGAATGTTGAGCTTGAGTTCGACGTCATCCAGCCGCGTGCGCCTGTCGCCCAAGCTGCGCCAATAAGCGGTCAGCGCCTTGGGCCCGCCCAATGCCGCCAACAGCGTGTTGGCCGCGCCATTGTCGCTAAAGATCACCGCGGCTGCGCACAGTTCTTCGATCGTCATGCCGCGCGCGGCATTCTTGGCCGTAACGGGCGAGACACCGATCGGCACATCGGCGCCGTAATGCACCATGCGGTTCAGTTGTTCAGCGCCTTTGTCCGCTCTGGCCAGGGTCGCGGCCGCCAGCGACATCTTGAAGGTGGAGCACATCACAAAGCGTTCGTCCGCCCGCCAGGCGATGTGCTTGCCACTACCGGTATCCAGCGCCGCCACGCCGATGCGCGCCCCCGATTGCTTTTCCAGGGCGGCAAACGGCGCTTCCGCGGCGCCGCCGGCGCAGGGAAGCAGCAATGCCCCCACCAAGGTCGAGCGCCGCGATATCCGGGTCCTCATCGCCTTCAAGACCGGTAGCTGCCGTTGATGTCGATATAGCCGTGGGTCAGATCGCAGGTCCAAACCCGCGCCGCACCCTTGCCAAGGCCGAGATCGACCGCAATCTCCACCTCGCGGCCCGACACCGCTTTGGTGGCGACAGATTCTGTGTATTTGACCGCGCGCATGCCTTTCTCCGCCACGACATGGCCGCCGAAGGCGATCTTCAGACGGTCGCGATCGGCGGCTTCGCCGCTCTTGCCCACCGCCATCACCACCCGGCCCCAGTTGGCGTCGTTGCCGGCGATCGCGGTCTTGACCAGCGGCGAATTGGCGATCGACAGCGCGACGCGTTTTGCCGCGCGGTCATTCTCGGCGCCGGTGACATCGATGCGGATCAGTTTCTGGGCGCCCTCCCCGTCGCGGACCACCTGCAGCGCCAGGTCCAGCAGCACGGCCTCCAGGCTCCTGCGGAAATCGGTGAGTTTTTTGTCGCTTGCCTTGGCGATGGCGGTGTGCCGGCCGCCCTTGCCGGTGGCGAACAACAGCAGCGTGTCGCTGGTGGAGGTGTCGGAATCCACCGTGATGGCGTTGAAGCTTCCGGCCACACCGGCGCTCAGGCACTCCTGCAAGACCGATGACGGCAGGTTGGCGTCGGTGAAGACAAAGCTCAGCATGGTCGCCATGTCGGGCGCGATCATGCCCGAACCCTTGGCGATGCCATTGATGGTCACTTTCACCCCGTCGATCATGGCGGTGGCGGTGGCCGCCTTGGGATAGGTGTCGGTGGTCATGATGGCGTCCGCGGCGGCGCGCCAGTTGGCCGGCGCGCCTTCGGCTGCCAGCCTCGCCAGTACCTTGGTGATCTTCTCCGCCGGGAGGGGTTCGCCGATCACCCCGGTGGACGCCATGAACACGTCCTGGGCGCGGCATCCGGTCACGGCGGCGGCGGCGGCGGCGATCTCGCGCACGCCGTCCTGGCCGGCCTTGCCGGTGAAGGCATTGGCGTTGCCGCTGTTCACCACCAGAACCCGCGCTTCGCCGCCCTTGAGCTTGTCGCGGCACCACAGGACCGGCGCCGAGGCGGTTTTTGACGTTGTGAAGACACCGGCGACCTGGGTCCCCGGCGCCAGCAGGGCCATCAGGACGTCGGTACGGTCCTTGTAGCGGACCCCCGCAGCGGCTGCGGCGAGCCTGACACCCGCCAGCGGCGGGAGCTTGGGGAAGCTCTTGGGCGCCAAGGGAGACACGGCATGGGCGGCCTTCGGGCTGGATTTGGTGTTTTTGGGCATCTTTCCCCCGGTTTCGGGGGCGATAGTCTTAAAAATCCGCGGTTTGACAAGAGACTAGCGCGTTCTTATGTCTCCCGCGCGGCCGCCATGCGGATTTGGCGGTCTTTTTGGTCCAAGAAGTGGGCAGCCCCCGTTCCGGCCGGATTTTGAGGATTTTCATGCTGGGTTCGCTCGCCAAATCGCTTTTCGGCTCGGCCAATGACCGCAAGGTCAAGCCCTTGTGGAGCACTGTCTCCAAGATCAACG
>Ga0268266_10004870_pt1 | contig 12734 bp, 12 predicted proteins | sample KBSS13metaG_FD_190356 | JGI IMG/M metagenome (GOLD analysis project Ga0268266, IMG submission 190356) | Switchgrass rhizosphere microbial communities from Kellogg Biological Station, Michigan, USA - KBS S1-3 metaG (SPAdes) (version 2) | ecosystem: Host-associated > Plants > Roots > Rhizosphere...
ACGAAAGGCTGGCGTCGCGGGAAACATGGTTCTTGCAATTACTCTCGGTCAAGATGGCCGTGTGAAAGGGATTCACGCAACCAAGTCACTGTCTCCTGGTCTTGATAGAGCTGCCATCGAGACGGTGCGACTTTGGCGGTTCAAAAAGATTGAAGGGAATGCTGATGTCTCAAATCTACGCCTCGAATTTAATTTTCGCGCCACCTGCAACCCTCGCAGCCAGAAACCGGTTCAAGAAAGCTGGTAAAGCTTTAGCCTCTGACAATCGCGGCTAGCACAGAAGTGGATTTCAAGTTTCCTATAATCCGACTTACCAGGAGTTGACACAGGGCATGGTATAAGAAGATCGTGCTGAACCTTCGAGAGATTGCATTTCAGACCCGAGCGCTCTGGATGCGTTTTATTTCAACGTTCAAGTCTGAATGGACGATTGACGATTACCCGTTGAACACGCGTTTCCACACTGACACTGAACGGTGGACAGCGACAATAATCAACTGGCCTGGGATGGCAGGTGGGGGAAATACGACGCTAGAGGCACTCGAAGACCTTCGCAAGAGTTTTGAACGCTTCAAGGCCACGAAGAAAGCCCTGCCTCGACCGGGCACGAAGGTTCCTATTGAGTTTGCCACGACCGTCCGTGTTGACCGAAACGCAGAACTTGCAAAGGACTTCATTCAACGAATACTTGAGGTCGAGTGGGCCTGGATTTCTGACGAATCCACTCTCTGGGATTTCCATGGTGATGAAACCAACGACGGCCTGATAGAGAAGATTGGTCTTGCCTACGGAGTGGATGTCTCGGACATGTCCAGTGGGAATCTGGCCGACATTTTCGACCGCCTTGCGAAAACGCGGTCTACCAAAGCAACGGCATCGAGTCCCGATTAATGGTTACCGGAAATCACTTGGGCACTAGACGATGATGGTCTGGCCTGGACGAGTGATGTCGTAGGACTGATACTCACTACTTGAATCCAACACCGTAAGGCGATGACCGTTCGACAAGTTGATAGCTAGTGTGCCGTTCTCATTGCTCTCAAAACCCGTGATAGTAGCCCCAAGCAAGACGACCGTACGAGCCGCGATGGAAGCAGAGCCTGGCTCCGGTCGCCAGATCCATTCGGCTTTCCCATCGAAGTAGCGAAACTCGCTCTCGACCGAGATTGTAACGTCCTCATCGAAGGCGAATTGGACTTGGTAAGCGCCAATGGCTACTTGGATGAGTTCACGCCCTGCTAAGAAACTCAGGTCAATTTCTTTTTCCAACCCGTACATGTCACGGAGCATATCATTGGTCCAGGTCCTGGTTAACGCCGTTCCCGGTAAGTTGGCTACCAGTACTCAACTTACCGGTTTTGCGACTAATCAAGAGTTAGCGAATTGTTCAGGCTTAGTTGTCGGCCCGGATGCGAGAAACGACAGCCCCTTTGGTGTCGATTTGAAACCATTCGCCGCCAGAGAAGACCCTATATTCACACTCTTGCTCAACACATTTGCTCGTGCAGCCCTTGCACACCTTGGCCTTCCCATTTTCAAAGTTCATCGCACCGTCGTAGACCGGCGAAATTACCAGTTGTCCTTTGCGATTTGAGAAGCCGTATTTCTCGTTTCTCGCGACTCGAACCAAGCCGTCGTGGAAAGTGTCCGCCCAGTTGTCCATTGTCGGCACACCGCTTATTACGACCTTTCCAGTGTGGGAAACATACATCCAGCCGTTCGTCATTGACCTCACGGCGGCCAAGCCATGTGAATCGAACTGCAATTGCTTCAACACCTGTTGCTTGACGGAGAGTTCCCCATTCCCTGCTTTCTGCAGGCAGTCAGGAATTACGCCTCGCTCAAAGTCGTACAAGCAGGAGGTATCCAGTCCAGCCGACTTGCTAGGCGCGGGTTGCTGGCCCTGACTAGCAATGCTCAACACAGCGAGCAGCACTGCAAAGGTGCACGGAAGAAGTATGCGGAAAGGTCGGCGTTTTGACATTTGGTCATCATCATACAACTGGCCAAGAAAAAGTGTCACGGGTCCTGGTAAACGCCGTAACCGGACACGTGTCCGGTAATGCGGGTGGATTCAATAGGTCGATGCAACACTAAGCCAAAATTCTTGTCAGGGCTCTAGCGGCTGAGGACAGGCGCCTTGGCCTGAATCACGCGAAAAATCCCTCTGGCTAAGGTTGAATCGAGCATAGCCAGTTAGGCGAGCAATCTATTAGGAACTATTTTGGGTTCAACCATTTAGGAAGTGTTGCATCGACCGGTTGAACCGACACGACAAATCAGGAGTTAGCCTTTCGCTGCTTCTGGGTCCGATTGGTGGATTTCCTCTGTTGGCCTAGGCAACAGATCGGCAACCGCTAGGAACTTTCTCACAAATAATTAGTACAACTCTCGCTACGCCTGGAGTTCAATTAGATTGATGCGAAAAGCTTTGTTAGCTTTCCTGACATTCGCCTTAGCGATCGGCTTGGCTGTTGTTCTGGGCGGAGTGTACCTGCGGCGAGACAATGCTTATCGAGTTCAGCGAGCGCAGGAGGTCGTAGGTGAAATCGAACGATTGGAAATCGGAAAATCCGACCACACTGTCGCCGATGCAATCGCAGCGAAGTTCGGAGTTGCTCCACCCCCGTATTGGTTGAGAAATCGCTACAACAGGGAAAACTGCGCAGCGCCTGACCATCTTGAGCACTGCACTTATATTCTGCTGATGAACAATAGCCCAGTGGAAAAACTACTTCAGAAACACGAATCCATGCAGCGTCTCGGTATTCCGGAATGGTGGGGGAACGCCCAGATAGGTATCGTGAGCGGAACGGTAGTCCGATATTCCTTTTGGGTTTGGTACAGGGCGTCGAACGGCCGCTGGCATGGGATTGGCGCTGACGTGAGTCCGGACTTACCTAGATTTGAACCAGCACAAGCGCGCATATCAGATTCCTATTCAGTCCGGCGCAATGAGATGAAACTTGTCAAAGGTGCATTTGGTCTGGAAGCGGCGCTTACTCCAACGGCGAGCGCCGAGGAACGGAAGCGCGCACTGCACATTGATTTTAGTTGCCTGTCTCAGAGTCGAGGGTGCGGCGAAGTCTGCGAGGTAATGCCAGAGGCGCGGAAAGACTTCTATGAAAAGCTTGGCCGCTTCGACGCAGAACTGCTTGGGCCTGATTATCTGCTCTGCACCGAACCATCGAAGTGAGTCAAGAATTACTGCTGAAACCGCGCGTGTTATCACCAGCTAATCGGCAAGTGACGCGCTTAGCCGAAGGCATTCAACTCCTGATTTACGCCGTTACCGTCCATGTGGACTTTCACTTCTCCGACGTATCGGGCGCTACGATGCGTCGCGGGGGCCGAATTCAGCAATCGTTCTAGAATAGCGGGGAACAAGTTGACTGAACCTGGTGTCTACTACGTATGCGATGGCGCTGGACAATAGTTTTCCCTCTTATTGGGTTGTTCCTTTTCAGCGCCGAAAGTTACCACTCGGTGCGTATGAATCGGGAAGTCCAACGCACTTCTAGCAAGTACTTCTGGTGGTCCTCCGTACGCCTCGACATCGACCCACTGAACCGGCATCCCGAAACGAAGGTCGCAACGACGTGGGACCTTCGATACATATGGATTGACCCTGCATTGCTGACCCGATTTCTAATACTGTCTGCGTTGCCCGCATTCGTCGTTGGCGAGTTAGCCGTAATAGGTTTTGGAAGATTGGGGATTAGCGAATTTTCAACCTTCATGTTTCTGATGCCTGTATTGATTTTCACTTGGTATTACCTTGTTGGTTGGCTCTTCGACCGATGGCTCGGCAAGCGACGGCAACCAGCACACCAGACGACCGGCAGGACCTCCAATTCATGGCGCTCGACGCCGGAGGACTCGTCTGGGGAATCCTAGCGACTTCGATAATCACAGCACGATTTCTCCAGCGCCGTATCGCGAAGCGGAACGACACATTGCAATCTGAAATGGGGCCAATGGCACCGCCTAGTCCTGATTGGCACGGCCAGGTCCTGATTGATGTCTTAACGACGCCGGCGTCGTTAGAGATAACGCGCTTACCGGTAATCAAGTTCATTTGATCCGCTGGGAGGGTGTATCACTTTTCCCCGCCTGCAACCTAACCCCGACTTGGGACGACGCCATAAACACGCCCGGAGCCAGCTCACATGATTACGTTACAGCTAGCGAAGCTAGGATGACTTACAGTTGACTGAGCAGGATGACTTACAGCTAGCTGAGTAGATTTTGCTCGGTATTAACACAAAGCACTCCCTCACTGAGAGTATGCTTGCGCCACTCTCGCGAAACACCCACCGGCTATCCATCATCTGCTGGCTCACCAGCGGCTTCCCTTGTGTGTCAGTGTTTATTTTTGGGTATCCTTTCGCAGCTGTTCGGCAATGCGAGTCGCACTCTCACCGTGAGCAACCACTCTCGCCGGGGGCTCCGCCCCCAGACCCCCGAAGTTTTCATCCCTTCCGCGCACCTGGGCGGGCCGGGAGACGACGTGCGCGTGTAGGTCGCCGGTTGCTCTTCAGCATTGCCAGCTCTGTCCGCCCATCGCCTCCCGTTCCCATCGAACTAAAATCTTCCTACTCGCTGTTAGTTGTTACCATCACGCCCACCAGCGATAGGCGTTCGATCAACTGCGGCACCGTCCACGCAGCTCGACGACGCGGGTTGGCTAAGGTATTTCCCATCTGTTCCAGACAAGCTCGGGCAAACCTGGCCGAATCGGTAACCACCTCCCCGGCGGCAATAGTTATCGGGGGTTCTTTCAGCTCCCAGAATTGCAGAGTCACGCCGGGAGGCATTGGCGGGATCAAGTCACCGGTAAGGATCCCCTGATTTTGCCCTTTCTCCCCGTCTGGAACCGCTACAGCGCTACAAGGCCCATTTTCATTGGCTATTTCGCACTTTTCATCCGCTACATTCCCGCGCGTGTAGCGGCTGGAAAAATCGCTGGAACCCGCGCCAGTATTGGCTTGTAGCGGTGTAGCGGATAAATCTGCGGGTAGATAGTTCTCCCACGGTCCCTCGAAATCGGCGCGGTCATATCCTTTGAGGATTTGGCCGTCAGTGCGAAGGTTGTGCGACTCGATCCCGAACGGCCGCAAGAGGCGTGCAAGACCGCGGGCATCCATACCTCTCCCGTTAGACCATCCGGCCCACGGGCTCTCCTCGATGGCACTCAACTCCGTCAGGAGCCTGCTTGAACTCAACCGGGCTTCACGGGTTCGCGTGAAGACCTCTCGGACATCCTTCAGGAGCAGTATCCTAAGGTCAGCAGGTTCGTCGGCTAGTTTTCTTCCTGAGATACGGAGCGCGACGCTCTTCAGTTCTGCCAGGCGCTCAGAGGCGGCCACTTGGCAGACGGCAAACAAAGGCAGCCACAATTCCGCCTCACGGTCTTCCAGGAACTCCACGTCTCCTCGGAGTTTGCTCTTGATCCTAGTACGGTTTGCTTTCGCCCACTTCGCCATTTCCCTGAGAGCTGGCCTAGCTTGGTTTTGCGCGTGGGTGTTAAAGAACCGGTCCACTTGTTCGCCGGGCTTGCGACGGCGCATCGCAATCGGTATGCAGCGATCCGCTAACGTATCAGGAAGGTTCCCAATGAGGACCAACACTTTGGGACAATAGACGGTGAACTGCTTCGGTTCAAAGTTCTCGTCGGATTTCCGTCCACATCTAAGAACGAATTGTCCCTGGCGATAGCCAGCGTTCAGAATTTGGCGGAGGTCCTCGGAGCGCTCACTCTTCGTCGCCAATAGCTCCGCCTCGTCCATCATGAGCGTTACCGTGTTGTTTTTTCGCGCGTACATTTCGATAGTGCGAAAAATCGCTGCCGCAGAAGCGCCCGCAGTTCGCAGGCCGTTGAATGAAAGCAATTCAATTACTTCGGCTAGGCGCGTCTTGCCGCAGCGCTTCGTAGGGGAAGTAATCCCCAGGTACGGGAACGCGTCGAAACAACCGAAGACGTGGGTGGCCAGTGTCCAGAGCGCGAGCACAAGTGGCAGTCCCGGCTCCAGCGCGACGTATCTACTAAACGTGCTCTCAAGAGTCGTGACGAGCTTTGCTCCTTCTAGGTCTGTCGCTCTCGACATTAACTATCGCTCCCGACGTGCAGGGCGCAGGCCTTCGGCGAGCAGCCTGTCTAGCTCCGTGGAAGGAACTCTAACCAGCCGGCCAACCTTAAAAATGGTGATCTTTCGCAAGAGAACCCAACGGCGGATGCAGCTCCGCTTTACGCCCAAGGCGTTGGCGAACTCCGGTATTGAGAGGAGAGCTGTCTGTTTTGCGTCCATTTTCTGCGGTCCTTTCGATCAGCGACTGATTCGCACGGACGCGACTGTACGGCTACATCTGGTAGTGCGTCGATGGGGAGGAAAACAACTATGGGAAGGAAACCTGAAATAAATGGGGAGAAAAACCCCCAAAGTTACAAGGCGCGTGCTTGTCGACGTTTCTTGGCGCGGTCGGGGTGCAAAGCTTCGTACTGCTCGACCAACTCCGGCGCATACTTGCGTAGCATTTTTGTCAGGCTGTGGACTCCGGCCTTGAGGTTTTGTTGGCATTCCCGCTGGTGCTTATTGCCGCAAGGACAGAACCTTTTGACCGCTTGCCCGAGACTGTTCTTTTTTGTCAGGAGCATGAACTCGAATGCCGCAATATGAGATTGGCGCCGCGTAGCGGGTCTGCCTTGACGGAGCTTCTGCAAACCCGAAAGCATCTCTTGCACCCAATCTTCACCGAGTTCACGAAACCTCTGTGCCCGTTGGAATGCTTCCTCCATGGGCAGAGCCTTACGATAGACAATCCAAGTTTGGATTTCGGCGACATTCTTAATGTAGGAGAGGGCGATCTCTATCTCCCGAGCCGCGTCTGCCTCGCTGATCCTCTGCTCAATTGGTCGGGCCGCTTCGACAGCCAGTTTCGCGACTATGTCAGAGAGCGCCCTCCAATTCTCATCACACGCACAGCTGAGTGCATAACTTACCGGGTGTGACTGATCTTCTGGCAGGCTGAAGGGTGAAAAGGGCATGGCGCCACCTCCCCGCGTGGCATCCCGAATTATGGAAGGCGCGGCAGGCGGATCGGGAAGCGTCCGCTCTTCGGCTCGCGAAAACCTAGCCGCGCTCGGATTGTAACAGGCCAATTTTGGCTTGCAAACTTGCATAACGCTAAGTAAGATATAGAAATGAAAAACCCGCATGCGGTGGCACTAGGCAAGGCTGGTGGAAAGAGTCGTGCCAAGCACACGAGTGCCGAAGAGCGCCGGGAATGGGCCAGGCTGGGTGGACTCGCTCGGGCTAAGAAATATCCCAAAGCTCTGCTTTCAAAGTGGGCCAAGAAGGGCGGCAGACCGCCAAAGAAGGGAGACCGCAAGTGAGCCTTTATAAGCGCGGTGACGTGTGGTGGTACAAATTCTGGTTTAACGGGCAGCTTATCCGCGAATCCTCGAAAAGCGACAGCAAAACTGTCGCGAAGGATGCCGAAAGAGCGCGCCGTCGCGAGTTGGAGCAAGCCTACAATCGCATTCCGAAGCGCGAACGTGTTCCTCTGTTTTCGCACGCGGCGGATGTATGGCTGGCGAATAAAGCTGGTTTAGCTCCGAAGAGCAAGGAACGGTATGAGCACTGTGTCGCGCACCTCAAAGAAGAGTTTGGTAAGGCTCTCGTGTGTGACGTGGACGCAAATGACATTGCGGAGTATAGGCGCAAACGGCTCTCGGCAACTGAGGACAAGCGCGGCGTAAGCAACCGCACCGTAAACTACGAAATTGGAGCTTTGCGGGGAGTTTTGCGGCAGTTCGGATTGTGGGGGCCAATCGCAGATCGCGTAAAAGCGCTTCCCGAGCGCCACGATGTAGGCCGAGCGCTGACTATCCAAGACGAAACGAAAATCCTTGCAGCAGCAGCGGGGAGTCGTTCTCCGGCACTCCTGCCGCTGATCGTGATCTCGATTGATACCGGAATGCGCCTGGGCGAAACACAGGCCCTAAGGCAGAGAGACTTGCGCCTAGTTTGGAAAGATGGCGCAATTCAACGCGGAGATATAACTGTGCCGAAGAGCAAGACGGCGGCCGGCACGGGCCGTGTGATTCCCCTCTCTCGCCGCGTATGCGCGTGCCTGTCACTTTGGCTCGAACGGTTTCCCGATGCTGGGCCGGATAGTTTCCTCTTCCCTGCTCACAAAGTAGGCTTGGCAGGGAATTCCCGCCTCCCAGTGCTTTACGGCATCGATCTCGGACAACCTATGGGTTCTTGGCGGAAGGCGTGGCGAATTGCTTGCAAAGCCGCTGGTGCTCGCTACAGGCCGCACGATATGCGGCACACGTTCATCTCGCGCCTCGCGGAGAATCCAAGCGTAAGCGAGCAAACCATTAAGGCCCTCGCGGGACACGTCAGTCGTCAGATGCTCGAACGCTACAGCCACATTCGTTCACAGGCGAAGCAGGCCGCAATTCAGGCGCTCGAACCCGGCGCAATCGAGCCTAATTTGCAGGCGACAGGGCACAGAATCGGGCACAGTGACGCTAACACAGGTAACGCGGGAAATGGTAACTCGCTGAAAACAAATGGTGGGCCCGCCAGGATTCGAACCTGGGACCAACGGATTATGAGTCCGCTGCTCTAACCGCTGAGCTACGAGCCCGCCGAGAGGTAACGACTTCATTCTATATGAGTTATGGGAATTGGGTGAGAAATTCGATTGCACCAAAATAGTGCAGTGTCATAAAAGTGTCGTGGTTTTCCGCTCAGAACAGGGCCAAACCTCTCCAACCATTCACAATCTCGGAAGGAAAGGGATGGCAGACAGTTGCACGGAATCGTGCTGGCTGCCTTCAGCGAGAGCCGTAAAGCGAATAGAAATAAGTGGTTCTCGAAAGTAGTTACCGCGGCGCACAAGCAAAGCAAATCAGAACGGTCAAATGCGCTGGCGAGAAACCCGTCAAGGCAGTACATCGTACGACGCACAAAACCGGCGTCAAAATCGCGTTAGCAGTGGCAGCAACAGCGTTGCCCGGAGAACGTTCAGTTGTTCGCCGCGCCTTGGGTGAAGATGAAATCATGGCCAGAGGAGGAACAGTTCTGGTAAGTGTACCCGGAACTGTCGGGGCCGTAATTGTAGCAATTGTTTGACTGGCTCAAATTGTGCTCGGTGCTGAGCGGGACGGCGAGGCTTCCTGAAAACGTATTTCCGGAGGCGTCCGTCGTGACGACCCGGGGCGTCCAGTTGCTGCCTACCGTGATAAGGGTGCCGTAAGCATTCTGCTGCGGACTGTTCCACACGTAATAGTCAGACGGGTTGTTGCAGGTCCCCGAAGGGGATTGCCACCAGACGCATTGATAGCCGTATGAAAAGTAGGTCACGTCGCCCGCGTTTCTCGAAATCTCAAGAGTTTGGTACGACCAGATGAGGTTCGAGGCGTTGTCGAAAAACAGCTCGGAGGAAAGGTGCTGAAAGTGGTCGTTGGCATAGGTCACCCCATATTGGAAAGTAAACGTGGCGACGGTGGAGTTGCAAAAGGGAAAACTGGTTGGACCGGTAGAGGTTGTGGAACCGACTATTTGGTCTGTCACTGAATACTTCTGTGTTCCGTCCATGCTCTCGGTGTATGTGAGACTGACCGGGAACTGCCAGGCGATGGCATCCGTGCCCCCGGCGCAACCGCCGCTCACGAGTTGGAGGTCGGACGCCTGTGTGTGACCCGAGGTCCCGTACGTGTTGGAATTGTTCTCAATCACATTGCCGCCGGACCAAACCTCGTAGGTGTCTGTATTCTGGGAAAACACCCCATTCGAATCGCCAAAAGTCGCCGACGCATGTTCCGCAGTCCCGGGATTAGCGATGGAGATTGTCCCCGAAGCGGAATTGTTGCTTACGTCCCAGTCTCCGGGTGCGACGTTCGCTGCGGTTATTTGGACGGTATGAGTGCCTGCGCTCGGGAACTTGTACACGAACAAACAGCTGACGCTTCCTCCCGCATCGACGTAAACGTTGTTGGCCTGGTCGACGTTCCCTCCATCTACAGCGAGTATGCAAGTGGTCGTGGCCGAGGCATCACCGTTCAGTTCCACGATGCTGGCACTGATGTTCACCGCGTGGTTCACGATTGCTGAATTCGGCAAGATCAGGTTCTGCACCGTGAGGTCAGGCCTAAGCTTCGTGGTCTCGACGACGGTAACCACATCGGTGCGGTTCTTGTCGATGTCGTTGACGTTGCCTTGGAGTTGTATTTGTTCCGCCCGATGAAGCGAAGGCCAGATAAAGCTGTAGTACCCTCCCGCACCGGAAGGCGGAATAAGATTTCGCGAAAACAATGGATCGCCGGCGGCGTCAAGCGGCTTGAACTGCACTTTAGTGAAGCTGCCCGGAGGCGTTACGCTCGAATCAAATGCGCCCGTGGTCATCTCAACCGTTGTTTGGCCGTCTTTGCCGAGCAAGGCCCGCGCGGTCATGACCGCAGACCCGGAGCGGCCAGTCGCGTTTCCCACGCCGCTTTCGCGGTAATGCTTCAAACTGCTCACGGCGCTACTGGGGACGGTTTGGCAACGCGCGGCAAACGGGGTCGAAGCCAACAGCAAGAGAAGCAGGGCCGGGCGGCTCATAATCGGAAATCCTCCTTGATTCGAGCGGGTTCTCAGGGTCCCGTATTTATAATACTTAGTGTAAGTAACCGTCAAATCCTAAATGGTTCAAGGGACTTTGCCAGTCGCGTAACGGCACAGCGAAAGATATTCCCCCAACAAAATTGAGCGAGGAATTCGATTGCACCAAAACAGTGCAGTGTCATAAAAGTGTCATGGTTTTCGGTCCAATTCGCGGCGGGATGAATCAGAACCAATCAACGGCCGGACTGCCTAAGAGGTTGACACGACATAATATAATCAGGAATTTTCAGAACGGTGCAAAAGGGCAAACTGAATTATGAGTCCGCTGCTCTAACCGCTGAGCTACGAGCCCGTCCAGTGCTAACGCTTTGATTCTATGTTAGTTAACGACCTTGAGCGAGAAATCCGATTGCACCAAAATAGTGCAGTGCCATAAAAGTGTCATGGTTTTCTGTTCAGGTCCAATCGAATCGAAGCGGAACTAAAACACAAAGAATCAGAGGAAGCTGCTCGCCCCAAATTCTAGGAATGGGCACAGCGCCACAATCGCAGCGGTCCAAGTCCATACGGGAGAAGCAGCTTATCGATGAGTTCGGCTCTGTGCTCTACTAGACCCCTGATTTGAGTTGTATTTGTTCGTTCCAACATTCCATTACGCCAGTACGATTTCACGTACGATTAATTGATATGGCCAAATGTATTGGAGGACAGATAGGAAGGCTGCGAGCCCAAAGCAGTTTTTCAAACAAATCACGCTTCAAAAAACGGAGAACCAACGAATCGCTGCCCTTCAAGACTCATTGAGCTATTACGGAAACAAAGGAGCCAGAGACACACTTATTGAGCTAGGGGCTCGCTACCGATTGTATGGCGTTGGACGTGAGAATCTTTGGTGTTCTTCGGGCGGTCGGAATAATGGTGAGTCCCGACAGTATCTACAGGCAGATTGAACGAGAATTGATTCGAAAGGTCGCCAAACCAATAGGAATTTCCGGTGCGGTTCTAGACAGAATTCCTTTTCAAAAAAAATGGCGAGGTCATCAGACAATTACGGCGACGCTGATTTCGTATTCTGGCACCCATTAAACCGCCAGTCGTCGGGCGTACGAACGAAGCCGACCGACTCGATCGTCGATATGAACCTGCGATAGGTTCCTAGCTTCGACGAAACGCTCAGGCTCCGATACTCACGATTTCAGTCCTTTTCGCCAACAACAATCAATGTCGACCCTATAAATGGATATTGATATTACGCTTTAGTTGTTAAATCTAGATTCTATACCGAAACTACTCAATTATCTGGTTCGAAATATAAGCAAGACAGCTACCTCGAAGCTTAGCGGATTCCTGTAGCCATAGGTAACCGAGAGTCGCGAGTCACACCAACGCTCATTCTATTCCATTGTAACGACGTGATTTGTAGCGCTTTGCGTTCGGTTTGTCGCGTTCGATCGTTCTTCATTGCTCGGAAAGCTGAGCAACATCTCTAAAACTCGCACCGCAGGACAATGCCTTCACTAGTGTTCTGCCGCAGTTTCCGTCCCTTTCTCGCCCTTCCTTGGGACAACTTCTACGAGTCGGAGACAGCCGCCGCTCCGAAGCGCATGACCAAGTCAAGAAAGGAATCGGTGCAGATTGGCCGAGAGGAGGAATAATGAAAGAAGAAGCGATGACTCAAATGGAGGCCGTAGTCGGTTACCTACCCGATGACGTCGCGAAGCGATTGGGTTCTGGCGGGGACAACAAAGGGCCAATTGAGGTTCGACTGGATCGCGGGAGCGAAGAGTTGCTCGTCAAGGTTGACTCGAAAGATGTAGCGGGCGTACTCCTAGGCGCATCCCGAAATGGGGAAACTGGCGTGCAACTGCTCCTGAGGGAAAACGCCAAAGTTGACACTGTTGCCCGGGGCACCGCCAGTGACTTCTTGCGCCCGATCAAGGACTACAATTTCATTAGATGGCGTTTGCCCCTCATTTCCATTTACATCAGCCCTCAAAATGTCGAAAAGCTTGAACAACTGAACCGCGCACAAATTCGATAGGCGCAGCTTAGTTTGCGGACCTCCGGAGGCGGTTTCATCGTGACCGCTTCTTATTCCATCTGGCTTTCGAGTCG
>Ga0268266_10004872_pt1 | contig 12733 bp, 7 predicted proteins | sample KBSS13metaG_FD_190356 | JGI IMG/M metagenome (GOLD analysis project Ga0268266, IMG submission 190356) | Switchgrass rhizosphere microbial communities from Kellogg Biological Station, Michigan, USA - KBS S1-3 metaG (SPAdes) (version 2) | ecosystem: Host-associated > Plants > Roots > Rhizosphere >...
AAGGCCCCCTTTTTATTTGAAGCTACCTCGACTAGAAGCTCACCTTCAGGCTCAAGCGCAACGTACGCTGATCCAGGCCATCCCGCCCAGTGTTCGCAATGTTGAAGGCCTGCATGAAACCGCCATTGGTCACGTCGTTGTTGCTGGTGGTACCGGTGGAGGAGTTGAAGCCGGGGCTCGCATGATGCGGGTGATTCCCCAGATTGAAGACTTCGGCGCGGAAAGCGAAATTCCATCTTTCGTGAAATGCGAACTTCTTCTCCAGTCCGGCGTCGGCGTTGACCAGCCCGGGCCCGCGTAATACATTTTGTCCGCAATTTCCGAAGACTCCGTTGGCCGGGGCGGTGAAAGTTCCCGCCGAGTTGTCGTACCAGTGGTAGATGTCTCCAGTCTGTTTGGGAGTGCCGTTGCAGTTGGCAAACTGGAAAGAACCGGGAGCGTTAAGCGAGGTTGCAGGGGCCACTACGCTAAAGGGCCGTCCAGTGAAATCGCTGAAGAGGCCGCTCAATTGCCAGCCGCCCAGGATCTGGGACGCCGCGCCGCTTGTGGCGAAATGCTTACCCTTGCCAAAAGGCAGCTCGTAAATGAAGGTCATCTGGTAATTGCTCGCGATGTCGAAAGGCAGGGGACCGTAGTTGTAGGTTCGATACAACCAAGGCATAGCGGCACCGCCTTGCACGCCTCCGGGAATGATGAATCCCAGGTTTTTGGCCCAAGTATAGCCGACGTTAAGACTAAATCCGGAAACGCGGAGTTGGGTGCGTGCCTGCAAGGAATTGTAGCTGGTGGTTCCCATGGTCCCGAGCAGGGGGGTCGCAGCCGTCCGGTTGTTATCGGCCGGCTTGTTCAAGAGTTGACCGGCAGCGCCAGTTCCGATGGGCGCCCAATTTTCCTCAAGAGAGGTCATAGGATCCTTCTGCTGCGAGCCGACATAGGCCACAGATGCCGTCCACCCTGCGCGGATTCGCTCTTCGATCGCGATGTTGTAGGTCTGGATGTAGCCCCGTTTGTAGTTGTCCTTATTGAAATCGAAGAGACCGACTGTGCCGGGTACTGACGCTTGCCCAGTGCTAAGATCGGGCGCGCTTAAGTTTGGAATTCCCTGCCGCAGCGTGGTGGAATAGGACAGCGAATTCGCAGACGGCAGAATCAAGCCTTCGATGTACGGGAAGTTAATTCGCCGGTTGGACAGCGCGAAGATATTGATCGGATCGCTCGCGAGTCCGAAGCCTGCGCGAATGACGGTGCGGTCACCCATACGGTAGGCCACACCCAGCCGAGGCACAAAGTGCAACTGGTCTTGATTGAAAATTCCGCAGTCGGTGGGCGTGGACGCGATGCCGCAGATCACCATGTTCCCGTTGCTCTGATTGAAGTACTCCATGCCGTTGCCATTCCGAACCGGAATCGCGAAGTAGTCGGCGCGGACGCCAATATTGACGGTAAGCTTCGGAGTGACTTGCCACTGATCACGGGCGTACAGCGCGTAATACTTGGTATTGGTGTAGTAATAATCCGGCCACTGATAGATCTTGCCGGCGTCTTGCGGCAGACCTAGCAGGAAAGACGCGAAGGCGTTGTAAGCATTGCCTGAGGTGTTCGTTTTGCACGATCCGCCGGTGCCGCCCACACTGCACAACTGCGTGGTACCTTGCGCGAAATGGAAACCGCCAGCACCGCTAATGTAGCTCCCGCTGGCAGGCTGATACTGGCTTTCCCTGGAGGTCTGGAAATCGGAATCGAAACCAAACCGGAAGTTGTGGCTTCCCTTGATCCAACTGAGATTGGCATCGACGTTCTTTTCAGGATCCCAGTAGTCCTGGGGCTGGAAGCGGCTTTGCGATCCTAGAATTCCGAATCCGCCGTCGATGGCGATGGAGGGCAAACCGCCCTGCTCCAGCGCCTTACGCTTTGGCTGGTTAGCGGTGTTTAAACCGGGGACCTGCATCAAAGTCCAGCCGAGATTCTGATCTTGCGCCGGCTGAGTGCTGTAGGCGATGTTGACATCGTAGCCGTAGTGCGCGTCGAATACTAGGCTGGGGCTGATGATGTAGGTGGCGGAAACGGTGCCATTGAACACATTGGTACCGCCCAAGCCCTGCGCGGTGTTGGTCTGGGACAAGCCGGGTCCGCCCAAAAGCCCGAATTGCGTGGGCGTGGTCCAGTAGTTATTTCCCCAACCCAAACGCGCGAAGGTGCTGAGCTTAGCAGTCGGGTTCCAAGTCACTTTGCCGTCGGTTTGGGAGCGGCGCAGGTAGGTCGAGCCGTTGGTCAGAAGGTTGTTGGTCAAGCCCAGCGAGCCCGTCCCGGGCGTGTTCGGAAGCGACCACTCGGGTCTTGCCAGCAGCGCTTGAATTCCTGGATCAATGCGATTCGCGGGGATCAATTTATTCGCGAAGGGTGTTCTTCCGGTGCCGTCCGCATTCCCGGTCAGCGGATCGTAGATGGTAGTGGGGGACGCGCTCAAGTTACCCGCTCTCATGGCCGCAGTAGGGACCTGCGTCAGGAAGGGTGCGGCCTGAACCAGGCCGGTTCCCTCGTAGCTGACGAAATAGAATAACTTGTCCTTTTTGATCGGTCCACCAATCGCGCCACCGTATTGGTTGTTGATGTATTTCGGATTGGATTGCCTGCGGTCCGCAGGCCACGGGTAAGCTTGGAGGTGTTGATTAGTGTGATCCTCGAACAGGACGCCGTGAATCGCATTGGTTCCGCTCTTGATGGTGATGTTGACGGCTCCGCCGCCGGCGCCTTGCTCGGCGTCGAAGGAGTTGCCCGAAACGCTAACGTTTTCGATGGCTTCCAGACCCGGGACAAATTGGGCGACAGCGAGCGCGGTCATGTTAAACGTGCCAGTACCATCCACGCGGATACTATTGGTGCCCTGCGCGCCCCCGCTCACACTGAAAGTCAATCCGCGATTGGAATTGGCGGTAAAGGAATTCGAATTCTGGGGTGGTGAAACTCCCGGCAGCGTGACAAAAAGATTCTGGTAGTTGCGTCCGATGGGAACCGGGACATTCTGCAGCGAGCGGATGGTCACGTCATCGCGGATGTCGGCGCGATCCGTTTGGAGCGTGTTCGCCTCCGCAGTGACTTCGATGTTCTGGCTCAACTGACCAATGGTCAGCGTCATGTTGGTGCGGGTTACTTGTTCGGGCGCAACGCGGACACCGGTGACGGTGCTGGTCTGAAATGACGGCGCCGTCACCACCACGTTATAAGTGCCCGGGGGCATGGTAAGCAGGTTGTATATACCCGACTCGTTAGTCGTGGTGTCGCGAGTAAAGTTGGTCTGTTGTTCGGTAGCCACAACTTTCGCGCCGGCGACGGCGGCTTGGCTCGCATCGGTTACGTTGCCTGTAATGCTGCCTTGGAGCAACTGAGCGTGGGCTGGTTCAACCCAAATTGTCAGCGCCAAAACGGCCAGAAATGTCCCCAAAATCGCGCTTGAAGCGCATCGGCGTTTCATATTGCTATCACCCCCGTTGGGCGTTCGCCCAACTATCCATTAGTCTGTTTACCGACTTCTAGTCCGACTGCTGCGGCTCAGCCCAAGTAGAGTACCCGGCGCTGTACTGACGTCCGATTGGCGATCGTCACCCACGATTCCATGCGAGGACACAGCAACCGGTGCCATCCAATGGACCAAGCTCCGGCAGCAGTTTCTAATTAACTCTAAGACTCCTGAACGAGCCTATGACAGCGAGCCCGACTGCGCCATCCCTAGAAGGCATTAGATTCGGTAGGTGTCTGCATTACCTTAGCTGTCGAGCCACGTAAAAACAGAAGGAAAACAAAAATGGAGTGGTTCGATTTTTGAACCCAGCAAAGGAGTACCTCCGGAGGTGATGATCGTCGAAGACGAATATAATGCTGCGCGAATCCGCGATATCTCATCGATTTTAGGGATGGCGCAAAGCTCACATTCAGCATAGCCTGCATAAGTACTGAAGCGCCGGTCAGTCGGCGCGCCCCATCAGTGCAGTAACTAGCTAAGGAATTCCAACCCCTTTGGAATTTCTCGGCTGCGGGTAGCGCTCCCTAATAGGAAGCGCTGCCCGTATTACGAACCTTCCTTGCTCGTGCTCTCAAAGTGCATTGCGCTTTCTGTAAATCGGCGTGGGTAGCACGCTCCACCCCGGTGGGTGTAATATGTCTAACGCCGGCCGCCGATAAGGACGCTCGGGAGGTGGATTTTATGCCAGCCATGTTGCTGCGATCCGCGCTCGTAAGCGCGTGCATGTTTGTCCTCACCGTCACAGGGCAGAGCGAGGAAGCCACACGTCAGCCGCGACCCGCATCGCTCGAAGCTCCAGTGGGATCGTCGACGGTTTCGACGGACTTGCTGCGTCATCCGATATCCTCCAGAACCCGCCGTATGCTGCATCGCGCCATTGGCTGGATGCGTTCTGGCGAGCATCAGAAAGCCATTGAACAACTGGAAGCAACGCTGGCTAAGGATCCCTCGTCTGCCGCCTACGTGCATAGTTTGCTGGGCTATGAGTTCATGCGGACGGAACGGGTCACGGCCGCGATCAATTGTTTCGAACAGGCGGTTTTACTACTACCGCACGACCCCGCCAATCATCATAACTTCGCACTTTCACTGCTGGAGGCCGGCGATTACCCGCGAGCCGAAGAAGAGGCGCGTCGCGCGCATGATCTCGCGCCGGATAATCCGGAGATCAATCGACTCTTGGACGCACTACGGGATCATACGGAATATCCGCATAGCGCAAATAGGGGCCTGAACTAAAAGCTATTTGCTGGGCCCGCCGTCGTCTGACGAACCCGCGAAGATTTTGCGGCCGTCACCGAGCGTAACGTTGCGCGCGTTGGCTAGCTTGCTGCCGTCTTTGGCCAGGTAGCCTTCGACGGTCACCGTGTCGCCCGGCTTGAGTGAATTTCTGGTCCAGCCGCGCCGCATCAGGCCGTTGGGACTGCCGAGTTCCAGCTCCCAGTTGGTCACCTTCCCCGATTCGTCAGTTACATCCACATAGAAGCGGGCGTGAGGATTCTGCCACTCCATCTTGGTAACGGCGCCCTTGAGGGTGATGGGTTTGTTCGAGTCATACTCAGCTGCAAAGGAGTGATGCGCTAAGGCCGGCAGAGCCGCGAACGCCAGTAAAATACCGGACAAGAAAACGATTGATTTGTTCTTCATAATCACTCTCCAGGTATAACTTCCACAAACCGAGCAATTGCAGCTCTTTAGGTCACTCTACTCCGAACCATCCTCGGGCGTCAAGGGGCGGCGCGCGGCATCAAGTTCGCATGCGCGCCAGGAAATACAGACCCGCCAGCGAGAAGATGGCGTCCGGGGACCACGCTGCGATCTGCACCGGCAGTTGGCTCAGATTTCCGAACTGCTCAAACACCTGCCCAACCGACCAGTAGACGATGGCAATTCCAAGGCTAACACCGACTCCCGCCATAGCACCCCGGTTCCCCGCCAGAAAGGCGAACGGTATCGAGACCATAGCCATGATGAGAGCGAACAGCGGCACCGCGAATTTTTTCTGCAGTTGGACTTGCAGGGCGACGGTATCGAAGCCGCTCTGCTGCAACTCCTGGATATAGGCGCCTAGCTCGTGAAAATTCATCTGGCGGGATTGCTTCACTTCTTTCACGAAGTAGTCGGGAGGCTCTTCCAGCTCCGGGAAAGTGCGAGTACTGCCCGAGAACTCATCGAAGCGCGTCACGGTGTTGCCATTCATGTCGCGGCTCCAACCGTTCTCGAAAACCCAGGCGTTGAGACCGGATTCCCAGCGCGCGCGCTCGGCTGCGATGTGGCGCTTCAGGCGAAAGCGCGCCGGATCGATTTCAAAAACGTTTACGCCCAGCATCACGTGCTGCGCTTGATCGAAATACTTGTAGTAGTACATGCGGTCGTGGAGACCGGAAATCCAGCGGCGATCGGGGCGCAGAAAGGTTTGCGCGGGACGGCCCTTGATTTCCGCCCGCAGCGCGTCCTGCCGCCGGTCGGATTCCGGGACCCAATAGTGATCGAACGCGAAGAGGCCGGCGCTCAAAAGCACGCCCGCCACGAGGATGGGTGCGGCCAAACGGTACACACTTACGCCGCAAGCTTTGAGTGCTGTCACTTCATTGTGTTTTGTCAGTACGCCAAACGACACTAGCACGGCTGTCAGTACGGCGAACGGGGCAAGTTCATACAAGAGCCGCGGAGTAAGAAAGAAGTGATATTCCAGCACGCGGTCCATTCCGATCCGGTTACGGATGATGTCGCTCAGGAGCTCGAAGAAAGTGAATACCTGGAACATCAGAACAAAGCTGGCCAGGAGCAGTACGAAATAAAACACGAAGCTGGAAAGAACGTAGGTATCGGTGATGCTCGGCAGCAGCGAGAAACGAGCCAGCCAGGTTCGCGGCTCCAGGCGTTCCAGCGGCTTGCGAAGAAGTGGAATTCCGCGTAGCCGGCGCAGGCGCGCGCTGATTGCTCCCATCAGATCGAGGTCGCCAGGTTTTTCCAGTCGCGCGAGCATCACCAGTCCGCCGATGGCGAAGACCAGGTTGGGGAGCCATACCGCGGTTTCGGGACTCAGAGACCCTTGGCGCGCCATCCCGATAAAGCCGATCAAGCCGATGTAATAGAGAAACGCCAGGCCGGCGGTCATTACCACCGCAGCCGACTTCCCTGCTCTGCGCCGCGTGATGCCCAGCGGGATTCCGACCAGAGCCATCAGAAGGCAGGCGAATGGCAAAGCCAGGCGTTGATTGAATTCAGTGCGCGCGTCCAGTTTCGCCGTGCGGTCGAGCGCGGGATTGCGATACGCCAGACGAAAAAGCGGGGGTGTATCCATCTCGACCGATGGACGCGTAGCGCGGACCTCGGCGGGCTTGTTCGCTTCTAATGCCTGATCGCCGGCCGGAAACGCAGTGATGCGGTAGTCACCGACATTCTTCCCTGCCTCGTAGGTGCTACCGTTTTGCAAGGAAAGCTGGAGGCGATTCAACTTTGGGTCGGATACGACCACGGCTGCGGTCGCCAGCGTGATTCGGGGTTCGTCGCCACGCTCTTGCGAACCGAGCGCGCGCTGCTCCGGCGGGGTAATATCCGCCAGAAAGATTCTCTTCCAAAGGCCCGTCACGCCAGTGGTGACATCCGACACGTAAAGAATGGAGTTGGGAAAACGCTCTTCAAAGACGCGCGGCTGGACGTCAGACGTGAGGCCGTTGCCGATCAAGAGGTTCTCGATGCGATAGCGTTCGCGGATGGTCCAGGGCGTCAGCCACAACGAGGCAGTGGCGGCGATCAACAAAGCTCCGGTACCGAATAAAAGGACAGGCGGCGCGACACGTTGTCCCGGTATGCCGGCCGCACGCATGGCCGTGATTTCGCCGTCAGTAGACATGCGAGTGAGGGTGATTAGGGTTGCTACCAGCACTCCCATGGGAACCGTAAACGGGAGGGATTGCGGCAGCACCAAAAAGAACATATACAGCACTGTCAAATGAGGACCGGTGCTGCGCACCAGGAATTCGAACAAGGGGCGCGCCCGCATCAGGAATATCAAAAAGGTGAATAGCACTGCCCACAACAGCGCCGTCGTCACCAGTTCGCGGAGAATCGTGCGGCTTAGCAAACGCATAGCGGAAGCTTAGCGGGCCGTGGTCCGATCCGGCGGCGGCACGAGAGCCGGACGTTGTAAGGGGTTCTGAAGCTGATCCACTTCGATCTCATCGAACAACAATCCCGGTGAGATTACGGACGTGAGGGAAATATAACCACTCACGCCGGACCGCGAAAGAGGAGTTCCATTATTCAGGTAGTCGAAGACCGTTGTTTCCGTGGAAGCAGCCACGATGTCGCGCAGCGAGCGCGTAGACAGACCGCGGAAGCGCATTCCGCGGATCAGTTCTTCGCGGCCATCTGGATAGACGCGATACATCAGAATCGGGGGACTCACCGGCCGGACCGAGCCACCCGAATTCGCAGAGGCGGTCTGCAGCGTCTGAATTTCGGCGTTGCTTCCCACGAACGGAAAGTCGAGTTTACGAATCAGCAGGCCGTAGGGTTTGTCGCGCTCCCTGCACATCTGGATAAGGCGCGTTTTGAGATCCGCCAGCGGCGTAGTTTCCGCGGGCTTCACGAATAGATTGCCAATTGCGGCGGCGCGCGTACCGAAGCCGCCGGGAAAACGCGCGTGCCCGTTGGAGGTGGCGGCCTTCCGCGCAGGCTGGCGCGTCGTCAGGAAATTTTTGAACACACCTTTTTGAACCACCGCGACCGCTTGGGCCTTAACGCCTTCATAATCGAACTCGTAATGGCCCGCGAGTGGCTTGCCTTGAAAAGCAGTCTGCGTCGGGTCGTCGATTACATCGAGCCATTCCGGGAGCACGCGCGAGCCGTTCCGTCCTTCGAACTCACTGGCATAAACGTTCACCGGACGATTGGGATCGGACACCGGCTTGCGAGTGATGCGCAGGTTGTCTCCCAGAAGCTGCGCCAGCAACTGCGCGGCCGCCGCCGGCTCAAACAAGGCCGGCCCCGTGAAGGATTCGCCCATCGGCGCCTTCACCAGCGTTTGAACATTGCTCGCCAGTGCCTTCAGCGAGACCTGCAAATCGTTTTCAGATGGAAGCTGAGCCAGCGCCAGTACGGGTGTGGAGAGAGCATCGCGCAGGACCATACCATCGGACGCCTGTCCCTCGGCGCGCGCAAAAATCCAGGCCCCGTCATCCTGATAGCGCAGCGCGGTTCCCTCGGTAGTCAGATAGTAGGAGATGTCTTGATTGAAATGGAATTCGACGCCGGACGCGAGTACCTCGGGATAGGCGGCGAAGATCGCGGAATGCCGGGCGACGCGCGCCTTCCACGCGGCTTCATCGAATTTGGTGCGCCCGACTTTGGGAAGGCTTTGAACGGGATCGGCTGCGGAAAAGTCCGCCAGCTTCTCGGACGACGCTGCGGCGTTGGTGAGGGCGGCCCTTTTGCGCGCTATGGATTCGACGGCGGCCTTGTAAGCGTGATCGGTTCCCAGCCACAGATTTTCGCGCAACGCGCGATAGTTATCGTCTAACGGAAAGGGCTGAGTATCGAAGCGTGATCCGGTGTAGATGCCGCTGTAAACGTGCCCGGTATTGTCGAAGTCATAGCTGCCTACGCGCACTTCGATGTTCGGCAGCCGGAAGCGATTGCGCGAAACCGAAGTAAGGGCGCCGAGATTGGCGTTGACCTGGAAAGAGTCGGCGTCGTCCAGCGTGTAGCTGATGAAGTAAGGTATTTCGTCACCACCGCCGCCGGCTACTCGCAATTGGCGGGAACGCTCCAACTCGTCCCGCATGGCGCGCAGGATGACATCTTCCGCGTAAGGGTCCTGGGCCAGCAGCTGCGCCGCCGGCGCGGAGAGGCCAGCTGCGATCAAAAAATGACGGCGCGAAAACGGAGCCATTATGGATTCGCCTCCGGACGCGGCAGGTAGGGTGGTTGATCTTGCGAGCGCTCCTTGCGCTGAATCTCGATGCTGGAGACGAGCAGCGCAGGCGAAATTGCGGACACCGGAACGCTGCCGGATTCGGCGCCGCAAATTCCGTTGAAAACTTCACTTTTGTCCGAGGTCGCCAGGATGTTGCCGAAGCTCGCCAGCGGAGTGCCTACGATGCTGACTCCGCGAACCATCTCGTCGGGGCGCCCGTCCGGATATATGCGATACACCACCAGCGGAATCACCGTGAACGCTTGCAGACCGCGGCGCGCAGTAGTGGTGTAGCCGCCGGTGACCTGGTCGAAGAACAGACCGTAAGGCTTGCCTTGCTTCTTTACTTCTTCCAGCAGCATTTGCCGCAGCTCTTTATCGCTAACCTGCTTTGACGAGTTCACGAAAAGGTTGGACTGCCGCGAAACCACTTCCGCACCGGGCTGCCGGCGTCCGTGTCCGTTAGATTTCGGAAAGCCGTCGATCGGGGAGCGCGACATAAGGAATGTCTTGAGCACTCCATCTTCGACGATCGGAACGCGGCGCGCCTTCACGCCTTCGTCATCGTATGAATACGATCCGTTGAGCATGGTGCCTTGAAAGTCGCGCAGAGTGGGATCGAAGACCACGGAAAGAAACGGCGGGAGAATCTGCTTGTTCACACTCTTGGTGAAAGTCTGCCCTTCGGCTTCGTCCTTCTGGCGATGTCCTTCGATGCGATGGCCAAAAATTTCGTGAAAGAACACGCCTGCGGCCCGTCCCGACAAAATCGCCGGGCCGACGAAAGGATCGGAGGGCGGAGCGACCAAAAGGCTCTGCAGGTTCTTGCCGGCTTTCTCGACGGCTGCCAGAATCTCCGCGTCCTTGGGCAAATGACTGGGGTCGGTAGTCTCGAAGGTCTCCAAGGTTTGCAGATCCATCCCGTCGGCGGCCTTGCCGGCGGTAGTGATCACAATGCGGCTGAAGAGCCGGCCTTGTCCCAGGCGCGTGCCTTCGCTGGTGACCAGAGTTTCCATGGTCCGCTCGGTTTGCAGCGAAATGCTGGAATTCAGGGCTCCCGGATATTTGGTAAATTCCGTCGAAAGCTTGCGCAGGCGAGCGGCCCATTCAACAGAATTGAATTTAAGCGCCGCCGGTTTCTCGAAGAACACCTGCGGTGCCTCGGCAGAGAAATCGTCGGAGCCGTCGGTTGCCGCTGCGCGTAGCTTTTCGTCGGCCTGGATTTGGATAAGGCGCTGTGATGCGCTGCGATAAACCCGGTCGGTGGCGAGCCAAACGGCTTGCCGGATCGCCAGCGGGTTGTCGTCGTCGAGCGCGATGGTGCTGGTGGAAGTAAAGTTGGGAATCTGTCCGTTGACGCGGCGGTAATTATCGAATTTCGGCGAACCAACGCGCACCGTAATGTCGAGCAGCCGGGCACGACCTTGATTCTGGCCCGAAATCGCACCGTCAGTGGCGCTTAGAACGTTGGATTCGCTCTCGGTGACCGAGTAGCCCATGAAGTAGGGCGCAGGGTTGCCTTTGTCTTTGAGAGCGGCAAAATTGCGATTCAACTCAGCCGTCAGAATGTCGATCAGCGGCGACTGCGCCGAAACACAAGTAGCCGCCAAGGCCAGCAATACTGGGATTCGCACGCTCTAAGCATAACAAGATCCGTGAGATGGACTGTCTTTCGCCACACGATTTGCAACGCGCCTGAGTTCGAGAGGGTAGTGAGTCATATTACTCACTACCCCTTAGCAAGCCGACGGATGAAGCTTAGGATATCTAAGCCGCTGCCCCTGCCATTCCTCTCTGCTTTAAGCCGTTGAGCGCCAGTCCATAGCGGCCGCGCACCCCGGTTTTCTCGAAGATATGCTTCAAGTGAATCTTGACCGTCCCCGGGCGGATACCCAAATCGAGGGCAATTTCTTTGTTCTTGAAGCCTTGCTCGACCAGCTCCAGAACCTGTTGCTCGCGGGCGGTCAGCTCGCTGCGCGGATAGCGCTCGCCGCGCCGAAGCTCGCCGAATACCGATTCTTCCATCCAGCTTCGCCCGCTGGCTACGGTACGCAGGCATGCCAGAATCACCGGCATCTCGGCGGTCTTGCGCAGGATTCCACGTGCGCCCGCCTGCAAGAAGCGCAACGCCTCAGCCTCGGTAATCGAAGCGCCCCAGATCACGATAGCCGTGTTCGTGGTTAGATCCACTGTGCCGGAACGTATCGCCGCGAGCCACTCGAGAACAATCTGTATGCCGAAGGCTTTGTCCAGCATGAGCACCGAGGGCGCCGAGTCCCGCAAGATATCCCTGGCGCGAGCCAGCGAATCCGTTCCTTGATCGAAGCGCAGGCCTGACATGTCGTTGAGCAAGGTTCGGATGCCCTCCGCAGTCACCGGTTGCGTGTCGCAGACGCTAACGGTTTTTATTTCAGCCTGTACCCGCTGCTGTGGCGCCCACCCATCCGCTAGAACGGGCGAAAATGGGGTGCTGGTGTCTGTAACATTCATAAGTTCTAATAGCCCTCCTTGGGCTTACCCAAGCGGCCCTGACTCCATTTCTGCCTCGAGCAGCGCATCGTTGCTTTCAGCGTAGTCCGCCATGGAGTAAAACCGCCTTCGAAGCCTCATCGGCCAGTGGTACCACTTTGTTAGTACATGAAATCGGCTTGATCTCTCATGCTATGATCGGGTAGTCGATTTATTGCATTGAAACTAAAATCAATCCGGTTCGGTCTCCATGGCGAATTCTGAGACCCCAATTTCCAGGCGACCATTAGCCATTAGTCCGAACGCTCCGCTGTTAGATCAGTTGGAACGGTTTCTTGCGCCTCACCTGGCGGGCGCCTCCCTCAATCGACTGCAAGCTTATCCATCGCCAAGGGATCTTCCCAATTTGCTGCCCGGTGGAAGTCCTCATTTGGTGTTTCTGGATACCGCGAGTGACCGCGACCAGTCGGTCCAGCTCTTAGAGGAAATCGGGCGCACCGGAACTCACATTCAGGTGATCGCGTTGCTCGCCAGCAACGAGCCGGATTTCATTCTGCGATGCCTACGCGCGGGGGCCTCGGATTTCCTGATCCTTCCTTTGACCGCCGAACAAGTCGACGCGGCGTTCGGGAAGCTCGCGCGCGCGCAGCCGGCCCAAGAAACATCCGGCAAGGAGTCGGCGAAAACCATTGCCGTCATGCCGGCCAAGGGCGCCTGCGGAGCTACGACCGTCGCCTGCAACTTGGCATTTCAATGGAAGCGCATCAGCGGCAAAAAGATTTTGCTGGTGGATATGGACCCGCTTACCGGGAACCTGTCCT
>Ga0268266_10004874_pt1 | contig 12732 bp, 7 predicted proteins | sample KBSS13metaG_FD_190356 | JGI IMG/M metagenome (GOLD analysis project Ga0268266, IMG submission 190356) | Switchgrass rhizosphere microbial communities from Kellogg Biological Station, Michigan, USA - KBS S1-3 metaG (SPAdes) (version 2) | ecosystem: Host-associated > Plants > Roots > Rhizosphere >...
ACGAATTTGGCGTGGAGCGGGAGCTTCTCACTTGGGCACTGTTCCTCACGCTCGCGTTCCGTCCCCTGGGCGCTTTCATATTCGGACGGCTCGCCGATCGGTTCGGACGTCGTCCGATATTGATGCTCGACGTCGGGTTGTACTCGTTCTTCGGCCTCCTGACGGCCTTCGCGCCCAATCTCATTACGTTCTTCATCATCCGAACTCTGTTCGGAATCGCGATGGGTGGTGAGTGGGGAATCGGTGCATCGCTCGCCATGGAAACGGTGCCCCAGCGCTCGCGCGGCCTCGTCTCCGGGCTGCTGCAGTCGGGGTACCCCAGCGGCTACCTGTTTGCCTCACTGGTGTTCGGAATCGCCTACACCACGATCGGCTGGCGAGGCATGTTCGTCGTCGGTGCGTTGCCCGCGCTGCTCGTGCTGTACATCCGCAGAAATGTCCCTGAGTCGCCGGCATGGAATCTCGAGCGCGCGAAGGAAGGAAAAATCATCGCGGTGCTCAAACGGCACTGGAAAATTGCCATCTACGCGATCCTGCTGATGACGGCCTTCAATTTCTTCAGCCACGGCACACAGGACCTCTATGTTCTGTTCCTGCGCGAGCAGCACAAGTTCAACGTCCACGAAACCACGACCATCACTGTGATCTACAACATCGGCGCCATCATCGGCGGTTGGACGTTTGGACTGTGGAGTCAGACTCTCGGACGCCGACGCACCATCATGATCGCCGCTGCGCTGTCCCTCCCGGTCGTCTACCTGTGGGCCTTCTCTACGACAGTAGTCGCGCTCGCCTGCGGGTCGTTTTTGATGCAGGTCTGCGTGCAAGGCGCGTGGGGTGTCATTCCCGCACATCTCAATGAGCTGTCGCCCGCGGATGCCCGCGCTACGTTTCCGGGAACTGTCTATCAGTTGGGGAATTTCATCGCAGCCATGAACGCGCCTTTGCAGGGAGCCATTGCCAAGAAACAAGGTGGCAACTACGCGGTCGCGCTGGCCAGCGTGGCAGTCACCGCCGCGATTGCCATCTTCGTTTTGGCGGCGGCCGGGCGCGAAGCGCGGGACGCGAAGCTGAGCTAGGATTACGCGTGAATACAGTGACTTGGCGGTGGCTGTATGCTCATACAGGAATTGAATTTGGATTCGTTACTGGAAACCGTCACGGCGCTCGCGTCCGCGAGGTCGCTCGATGACGTGACTCGCATAGTTCGTAGCTCCGCACGCGAGCTGACTCGTGCCGACGGCGTATCGTTCATCCTCAAAGAGGACGGCAACTGCTATTACGCCGACGAAGACGCTATCGCCCCGTTGTGGAAGGGCAGCCGATTCCCTTTACAGAGCTGCATTTCCGGGTGGTCGATGCTCAACAGGCAGATTGCCGTCATCCCGGATATCTACGTGGATCCGCGGATTCCCCACGCAGCCTATCGACCGACTTTCGTCAAAAGTCTGGTCATGGTGCCCGTTCGCCAGGCCGATCCGATTGCGGCCATCGGCGCTTATTGGGCGCACTCCCACGAGGCGACCGCGGCGGAACAACAGGTTCTGCAGGCGATTGCCAACGCTGCAGCCCTCGCCTTGCACAATATCGAGCTCGACGTGGACCTGCATCGGTCGATAGAGCGCGAACGTGAAGCTCGCGAGCGCGCCGAGCGCGCCAACCAACTCAAGGACGACTTCCTGGCTACGCTCTCGCATGAGCTTCGCACACCGCTGCACGTCATCCAGAGCTGGATCTGGCAGCTCAATCGCACCGAGCAGCCGGCTGCCTTGAAGAAGGCGCTCGAAGTCATCGAGCGCAACGTGGCACTGCAGTCCCGCCTGGTCGAGGACCTGTTGGATGTGTCACGTGCCTCCACGGGACGATTGCAACTCAACACCCGGCTCGTCGACCTGGCCTCCGCGTGCCTCTCGGTCGTCGAAGTGCTGCGCCTGAGCGCCCGCGCCAAGAACATCCAGCTGGAGGTTCAACAGGAAACCTCCACGTTCATCTGGGGCGACTCGGAGCGCGTCCAGCAGATCCTGTGGAACGTGCTGAACAACGCCATCAAGTTCACACCCAACGACGGCCGGATTGTCCTGAAGATTTCCCGCGGCAACCGCCAGGCGTGCGTGGTGGTCGAGGACAGTGGAATCGGCATAGAGCCGCAATTCCTGCCCTTCATGTTCGATCGCTTCCGCCAGGCCGACCCGAGCTCGACTCGCCGGTTCGGCGGCATGGGCCTCGGCCTCACCATCGTGAAGGAGCTGATGCAACTGCACGGCGGCACCGTCGAGGCGACGAGCCCAGGCAAGGACCAGGGTACGAGCGTGACCTTGGAGTTTCCCGTGCCGGCCGTGCTCGACCAACCCGGCACGTGGTTGCGACGGCGGGCGGGAATCGAGCCGCCACAGGCACGGCTCGACGGCGTCCGCATTTTGGTTGTCGATGATGAGCCCGAGGTGCTGGTGACGCTGGAGGGCATTCTCCGGCATCACGGCGCCGAGGTCCTGACGGCGGCATCCGCGGATGAGGCATTGCAATTGTTGGATCAACACAAACCTACGGTACTCGTGTCGGACCTGGCGATGCCGGGCCGCAACGGGTTTGACCTGATGCGCGCGGTGCGTGCGCTGCCGACCCCCGCACGCAAGATTCCGGCGGCCGTGTTGAGTGCCTACCTGGCCAGCGAGCATGCTTCGGAGGCTGAATCGGCGGGATTCCAGATCTTCATTGAAAAGCCGGTCCAGCCGCTGGAGCTGGTCGGACAGATTGCCCAACTCGCCGGCCGCACAGCGATCCAGTAGATGTCGGGATACGTTCTCATCGTCGACGACAACGACGACTCGCGGGAAATCATGGCGTTGATTCTGGCGCATGCCGGATACATGACGTCGCAGGCGCGTGACGGCGCAGAAGCACTGGCGAGCGCGCGTTCGCGGCCGCCGGCAGCGATCCTGATGGACATCTTCATGCCCATCATGGATGGCCTGACGGCCACCCAGCATTTGAGTCGCGATGCCACGCTCAAACACATTCCAGTGATCGCTCAGACGGCTCAGCCTGCATCGCTGGACAACGACCGGCAGTTGTTCTTCGCCGTTCTGCAAAAGCCGAGCAATCCCCAGGATCTACTCAAGGCATTGAGCCGGGCCCTCGCCGCGGCACGTCCGGCGCAAACCGAAGCGCGCTGTTGACTGTAGGCGCGCCGCGCGCCTCGGTCCGCGGCCGCTGCATCCAGTCGCGGGAGCCGGTGCGACCTGTATGGCGCCCGACTTTCGAAAACGCGAGTAGCGTCGGCGGCGCAATCGGGTAAAGTCGCCGCTCCCATGAACGACACAGCCGCCGAACCCGTAGTCGCTCCCGCCGTCCCTCGAGGTCCCAGAAAGGCCGCGGTCGCGTTCATCTTTGCCACCGCGCTGATGGACGTCATCAGCCTCGGCATCATGATTCCGGTGTTGCCCAACCTGGTGAAGCAGTTCGCCGGCGGCGATACCGCGCTGGCCGCCCAGTACACGATTGTCTTCGCCATGACCTGGGGACTGATGCAGTTTTTCTCCGGGCCCATTGTGGGCATGTTGTCGGATCGGTTCGGCCGCCGTCCGGTGCTGTTGTTGTCCATCTTCGGGCTCGGGGTGGACTACATCTTCATGGCCCTGGCGCCGTCACTGCGCTGGCTGTTTGTCGGGCGGGTGATCAATGGCATCACATCAGCCAGCTTCTCCACGGCCAATGCCTACGTCGCGGATGTGACACCGCCCCACGAGCGGGCCAAGGCGTTCGGCTTGTTGGGAGCGGCCTTTGGAGTTGGATTTATCGTGGGGCCGGCCATCGGCGGCATTCTGGGTGATATCAACCTGCGGCTGCCCTTCTGGGTTTCTGCCGGGCTGGCAGTGGTCAACTGGTTGTATGGTTATTTCGTGCTGCCGGAGTCGTTGCCGCCGGAGCGGCGCGTGCCGGCACTCAACTGGCGCAAGGCCAACCCGATCGGCGCGTTGAGCTTCCTGCGCGAGCGCACCAACCTGTTCGGGTTGATCTCGATCAATGTGCTGTTTCTGATGGCCCACAACGTGTTTCCGAGCATCTTCGTGCTGTTTGTGGGATATCGATTCGGGTGGGGGCCGCGGGCCGCTTCGCTGATGCTGGTGGCGACGGGGTTGAGTCAGATTCTGGTGCAGACGCTGGTGGTGGGGCGGGTTGTGAAGGCCGCGGGCGAGCGCGGTGCGCTGTTGATCGGGCTGGTCAGCGCGACCCTTGCATTCGTGACTTATGGGCTGGCGTCCACGCCGTTTTGGTTTTTCTGCGGTGTCCCGGCGGGGGCGCTCGGGGCGCTGGTGATGCCGGGGTTGCAGAGTTTGATGTCGCGGCGGGTGGCTGGGAATGAGCAGGGACGTCTGCAGGGGTTGAACGGGGCGTTCATGGGGCTGACGGCGATTTTCGGGCCGCTGCTGTATTTGTCGCTGCTCGCATTTGCGGTCCGGCACGATGCCCAGCTACATCAGCCGGGCATCCCCGTGCTGGTAGCGGCGCTCTTCTGCACCGCCGCGTTCGCGTTAGCCGTGGCCGTGGCGAAGCCCGTAGCCGACGTGCATTGAAACCTCGCTCGGCGCGCTTGCCCGGCATCGCCCGCGTCGCCGTGGCACTCAATCGCACCCGTGGCAAGCAATCGACGGCTGGCCTCGGTCGTCGATGGCGCGCCGGCGTGTTGGTCAACGCATCAGCCGGGGAACCGCGCCGGCAATCAACTCGTCGGCAGCACCGGCGCCGCGTCGTTGCGGTAGACTACCCCACCCTTCATCACAAAATCCACCGTCCGCAGCGCGCTGATATCTTTCGTCGGGTCAGCTTCAACCGCCACGACATCAGCGTACTTGCCAGCCTGTAGCCGCCCGAGGTCGGCTTCAACTCCCATCATCTTGGCACACTGAGTCGTCGCCGACTGCAACGCCTGCAACGGCGTCATACCCGCTTTGACGTACAGCTCGGCCTCCGCAACTGTCGCCGTGGTCCCACCATTCGGCTCAAAGGGAAACTGATCCGTACCCAACGCAATGTTGACACCCAACTTGATTGCATTCTGCAGCATGGCCCAATGATCCTTGCCCGTGCTGTCGACACGCGCCAGATACCAGGCGGGTGAGCCAATCTTCCTGTAGAACTCACGTGCACCCGGCTGGCTCACCACAATCGTGGGAACGAGCCACACGCCCTTGGCCTTCATCTCCTTCAACACACTCTCATCGAGGTGATAGCCATGCTCAAACCCATCGATCCCGAACTGCATCGCCTGATGCGCGGCCACGGACGACCCATTGTGAGCCGTCACCTTGATCCCATTGCGGTGCGCCACTTCAATGAGGGTCTTCATCTCCTCATCGGTCATGGGCGCCGCAGAGATGCTGCCATGGGTATCCGCAATCCCCCCTGAGATCGCAATCTTGATCCAATCAGCGCCCAGCTTGATCTGCTCGCGAACCGCCTTCGCCAAGCCGTAAGGACCGTCAGCTTCGGTATCACCATGCCCACCCGTGGGCACAATCACACCGCCCGCGGTCTTCAGGCGCGGCCCGATGACCTCACCCTTCTCAATCGCCGCCCGCAACACGAAGTCATTGCCCCGATCCTCGCCAACCAGACGCAACGTCGTGGTCCCCGACAACAACGACAGGCGCGCGTTGGAAGCCATGCGCAGCACCTGCTCGCGATCCGTCTCGTTGACCAACTCGGCCCCAGCGGCCCCAGGCAAGCGCAGCCCGAGATGAACGTGCATGTTCATGAGGCCCGGGATCAGCCATTTGCCTTGCATGGAAATGACTTTGGCGTTGGCCGGCACGCTGACCGTCCCGGCCGGTCCTACCTTGGAGATCCGCTCGCCTTCTACCAACACAACGGCGTTCTGGATCGCCGGACCCCCGTCGATTCCGACGACAGTTCCGTCGACCAACGCGACCACCGGCCCCTGTGCACCGGGCGCCTGCGCGGCAGCCACGGACGCTAACGACACGCAGGCAGCCAGGAAAACAAACGCCATCCTGATACGAATCATGAGCACCTCAGTCGATACGCCGGCAGTCCAACCCGGCAGTCAATGCGAGGCTGGCGGTCAATGCGCCGCCAGCTCAATGCGCCGGCGTGGTTGCCAGCCAGCGATCCACCTTCTCCTGCAGAATCTGCAACGGCATGCTGCCGCCCGTCAGGATCTGGTCGTGGAACGCCTTGATGTCGAAACGATCGCCCTGGTGTTGTTGCGCCTGTTTGCGCAGGCTGAGGATCTTCAGCTCGCCCAGCTTGTAGGACAGTGCCTGGCCGGGATACGCCGCATAGCGCTCTACTTCAGCCGCCGCCTGCGCTTCGGTCATCGAGGAATGCGCGGTCATCCACCGGACCCCCTGTTGGATACTCCAACCCATCTCGTGGATGCCGGTGTCGATAACCAACCGGTTGGCCCGCAAAATTGCGTAATTCAGATGTCCGTAGTATTGCCACGGATCGGCGTAGAACCCCATCTCCTGGCCCAGCGACTCGGCATACAACCCCCAGCCCTCGACGTACGCGTTGGTCATGTCAAAGCGGCGGAATGACGGCAGATCCCGACGCTCGGAGGCAATAGACGTCTGGAAGTGATGACCGGGCAGTCCCTCATGCAGAGAAATCGTCATGAGGTTGAACTTGTCCTGCACGCCCGGGGCGTAGATGTTGATCCACAGAACTCCAGGGCGCGATCCGTCTCCCGCCGCCGCGGAGTAGTACCCGTTATCTCGCGACTGACGATAGGAATCCGGCAATGCCCGGACCTCATACGGCGCCTTGGGCAGCACACCAAACAGGGATGGCAGATGCGCAACGATGCGATCCCGTGCCGCCTGAAAGGCCGGCAGCACCTCCTGCGGCCGCTCGAACCGCAACTGCGGATCATCCCGCACATGTGCAAAGAACTTGGGCAGCGACCCTTTGAACCCCACGGTCGTCTCAATCGCGGCCAGCTGACCGGAGATCTCCCGAACCTGAGCCAGGCCCAGCTCATGAATCTCCTTGGGCGTCATCTCGGTGGTCGTGTGATATTTCACGTAGTACCGGTACAGATCCTTCCCGCCCGGCACAGCCCCCAGGCCATCCGTCTGACGCGCATGCGGCGCGTACTCCTCGGACAGGAAGTCATAAAGCCGTTGATACGCAGGTTGGATCACCTGGGCAATCTTGACGCGATAGGCATCCGCCAACCGCTGCCGATCCGCGGCAGGAATTGTCGCGGGCATGATCTCGATCGGATGCCAGAACTGACTGCTCTCGGGTGCCACATTCAGATGGACCTGCAACTGCGGCAGCATCCGATCGACAATCAACTTGGGCAGCACCACGTTCTGTGCAACGCCCTCGCGCATGCGCGCGATGGCTGCATCGGTCCAGCGCGCAAAGCCATCGGCGAACACCAGTGCCTTCTCGTAGTCGGCCACAGTCTTGTACGGAAACGCGCCCGAGCCTGCCGCTTCAACGGCGTACTGAACGTGCAGCCCCTGGAACTGATTGATGGGCAGCAGCCGTGACACCTCGAACGACCTGCCACCGTAGAAGCCCAGGTCGCTGTCGAGCCGGTAACGCAGCATGCTGTAGCTGGTGCGCTCGTCTTCCGACAGTTGCGCCGGATCGAATTTGGCCAACGCGTTGGAGTAGCGATGCAATAGCGAGAGCATCTGTTCACGCCAAGGGTCTGTCAGTGACTCGTCAAACCGCTCCTCGGACGAGAAATCCCCTACCGACAATGCCAGCTCAGGATTCAGATCCAGATAGTCCTTCCAGTAGTTCTCGAGCAAAGCGCGAAACGGCGATTGCTCCGCGGCGATCCACTCATTCACCCGGTCCTGCACCGCCCACAGCGGCAGATAGCCGTTCTCGAGCACAATGTGATGGTACTGCCGCACATCAAACTTCGGCCCCAGCGCCTGCCGGGCCCGCTCACGCTCGGAGATGAATTTCAGCATGCCGACCGTGAAGGCCGTAGCCTGCCCGGGCACGGCCAGATAGCGGTCCACTTCACGCACAATGGTGCCGTGGGGCGCCGCTGAATTCTCATCGAGATATTGGATGGCCTGCTCGCGCGACCAGCGCTTGTAGTGCAGGCCACTGTCGACAACCAACCGGCAAGCCCGCCACAACACGCCCGTCAGGCGCCCCAGGTCGGAGTAAGGATCCTGGTAGAACCCCATGTCCTTGCCCAACTGCTCGGCATACAGGCCCCACCCTTCAACAAACGCAGTGTCCTGCCACCACTGGTTGACCTTGCGCAGCTTGGGGATCCCGTGATCCATGAGAATCGTCGAGATCTGCATGTGATGGCCGGGAAGACCTTCGTGATACAGCAGATCCTCCAGCTCGTAGGTCGGCTGCAGCTTCATGTCCGACAGGTTGAGATTCACCACACCGGGACGGCGGCCATCCGGTGATCCGGGCTCGTAGAAAGCAGCCGGTGACGAAGCTTCCTTGTAGCCTTCCGTACGACGAACCTCGAGGGGCAGCGGCGCTGGAGAAAGAAACTCGTCGGTGATGCGCGCCTGCATGGCGCTGACAATGCCGCGAGCGCGAGTCAACAAAGCCTCGCGACCGGCATCGGTATTCTCGTTATAGAACCGTGGATCGGCCCGCGTCTGGTCCATGAACTCGCGCAACGAGCCCTGGAATCCAATCTGGTGCATGACCTCCTCGATCTGGGCATGCACCTTGGCAACCTGCTCGAGCCCCAAGGCGTGGACATCCGCCGGAGTCATATCAGTTGTGGTGAACTGATGGATCAGAAACTGGTAGAACTCGTCCCCGTGAGGGATCTGCCAGACGCCCCCATCCACTCGAGTCTGCGCCGCGTGCTTCTGCAGCAGATCAATCAGGTTCTGGTAGGCCGGTCCCAGCAGCAGCAACAAGGCGGAACGGCAGTCATTCACCAGGCGTTGCTTCTGCTGCCCGGAGACCGACAGAAGATTCACACGACGTTTGAAATCCGCAAAGATCGCGCTATCGGGACCTTTGTCGAACGGCGCGCCCTGGATCACATTCCGGGCGCCCTCGATCAACAGGGGATAGACACTCTTGGGCATATAGATGCCCTTGGCCGCCTGCGCCGACATTCGGGTGGTCAATTGACCGAACAGCGTCCGAGTGGCGGTTATTCGCCTGATGTAAATCTCCGCGTCCGCAACGGAGTCCAGGCGCTGTTGATTGATCAGGACATCGGGGACCTCAACATGCAACCCGACAATCTGATTCAGCGGATAGAACGAATCGCGCCAGCGATAGCGGTCGAGCAGCAACTGCGACTCGTTGACAAACACCCGGTATTGCAGCTTGCCGGAGGCATCGAGCTTTTCGTACGCGAACCGGGATTTGACCGCATCGAGCTGGTCGCGAACGGTTTTGGCATCGGCCGCCAGCCCAGCCTCAGACACATCATCCCAACGATCCTCGCCTACGTGCTCACCGAACTCGGAGGCGAGGATGGGACTTCGCTGCACGACCCCGTCATAAGCGTGGTCGAGAAACGCCCGGAAACGCTGCGACTCGGTTTCCTCGGCCTGGGCCGCACAACAGAAGACGAGCGCCGCAGCGAGTAATAGCCTCACTGAGTTCTCACGGTAACCTTGACACCAAAGCTTCGGTAAGACGGATTCACGAACATGCCACCGGCGAAGGCCTTCTCGTAAGCGTTGGTAAAGTACTTGCGATCGAACAGATTCTCGGCAAACGCGACGATATCCCACCTGTCCCCCGCACTGACACCCAACCGCAGGTTCGTCACATTATAGGCCGGCACGTCGTAGGGGAACCCCGAATGGACCTCGGAGGTCAGGTCCGGCTTGATGGCCCCCTTGAAGCTCCATTCCAGTCGCACGAACCCTTCGTGTTCGGCGCCGAGGCCATGTGAATACTCGGCCGCTGCGTGACCGGTCCACCGCGGCGCATTCGGCAACGGCGCGCCGCTCAGGTCGACCAGCCCACCTTCCACATACGCGTTCTTATAGTCGCCGAACTTGGCCTGATCGTAGCCGAGCCCTGCGGACAGGGTGAGATTGCTCAGCACGCGCCCGATGACCTCGGTCTCGGCGCCGTAGCTCTTGGCCGAGGCCGCATTGCCGATGACACCCGTAAACTCGATGGCACCGGCCTCGTTGGTCTGCCCGAAGGCCGACTCGGTCTGGATATTCTTCCAGTCCATGTAGAAGATCGAGGAGTTGACCTGCAAGCGGTTCTCCAGGAACTCGCCCTTGAAACCGAGCTCGTAGTTCCAGAGGGTTTCCGGCGCATAGGACTGGGTGGTCAGCGGTGTTCCCGGCTGCACGCCGCCCGACTTGAAGCCCCGCGAAATGGTGGCGTACACGTTTTGCGTCGGAGTCAGCTTGTAGTCGAGCGAGAAACGCGGCGAGAAGTTGTTGAACGTGGCGCCCGCATCCACCAGGCTGTTGATCACGCCTGACGAGGTGTTGTAGGCGAGCTGAGAAACCTGCTCGTGGGTGTAACGCCCACCGAACGTCGCAGCCAGCTCGTCGGTCGCGTGCCACACGGCTTCGGCAAAGCCGGCATAGCTCTTCGCATCCGCATCCGAATAGGACGAGGTGATTTCCGCGCCGTCAGGCAAACCCAGCGTCGCCTGCGCACCGGCAAACGTGAATTGACGGGTATGCCCACGGTCATGTGAGAAGAAGATGCCCGCAGTCCAATCCACCGGCTTGCCGGGATTGGAGGACACCCGCAGCTCCTCACTCATGGCATCGCGCTTGATCGACTCGTGCTCGTAGAAGAAATCGATGCTGCTGCCATCGATGTCGCCCATGAGAAATTCATTGGAGTTGATGTAGCCGATGACGTTGGTGATGTTGAAAGCGTCGGTCGAATAGCGGATCCGGTTTTCGCCGTAGGCGTAGCGCGTACCGACATCCTGCGGCCGATTGAAATTCACCTTGTTTGTATTGTTCGGCCAGAAGCCCACGCCATCGGCAATGGCCTGCCCGTTGTACGGCGGCTCCCCGTACAGAAACTGCGAGAAACTCGCCAGCACGCCGGACGGCACGCCATCGCGCATGCCCACGTCTTCCTTGGTGATCGCGCCGATGAAATCGATGGTGAGCTGTTCGTTCGGGGTCAGGCGCAGCTGCGCCTTGCCATAGTTGTACTTGTTGTCGTTGCCGCCGCCGATCGGGTTGATGTTCGTGATGTTGCCGTCACTACGCTCGTAGCGTCCGACGACACGCAACGCGGCGAAATCGTTGATCAGGGGAGCATTCAGAACGACGTGCGAATCGACGGTATTGAAGCTCGAGTACTGGGCCGAGCCTTCCAGGAACCAGTCGTTGGTGGGCTGCCTGGTGACGATGTTGATTGCGCCGCCGACCGAATTGCGGCCGAAGTAGGTACCTTGCGGTCCGCGCAACACTTCAATGTGATCGACGTCGACCAGCTCCGGATTGACCGTGCCCGGAGCCACATCGAACTCATCCACATAGAATGCGAAGCTGCCCTCGCGGATGTTTGAATCGGGCGACAGCAGATCGCTGACGCCGCGCAGTGCCAGAACCTTACGGTCACGCGAGCCCTGGCTCGTGAAGCTGACGTTCGGTGTCTGCGCAAAGTAGCTCTCGACGCCCTGGAAGTTCTGCTTGTCCACCGCATCCCCGGAGAACGCCGTCAGACTGATCGGAACGTCGCGTTGGTTCTGCTCGCGGCGCTGAGCCGTAACGACTACTTCGCCCAGCGAATCGCTCTCATCGTCGGCGGCCAGCACCGGCTGCACGGCCGAACCGACCGCCAGCGCGCACAGCGCAGCTCGTACTGCGCATTGCACCTTACGCGCTGCCGGCAAGTTGCTTCGAACCGTCATGTCTTTCTCCTGCGTGTCTATTTTGCAGCCGCGTCGGGCGCGCTGACGAAGTTGATCAGTGATATTTTTCCGTCGCGAATGGCGGCATACCCCATGACGCGCTCGCGACTATCGTGGCCGTTCTCCCGGGCCTTGACGATGTGATGGGTGAATATCTTGTCGCCGCCGGGCGAGGTGAACTCGTCAATGAACGGCAGCTCGATTTCCACCAGCTCGGTACGGGCCTGGATATCGCGGAAGTGAGCCGCGAGATCCTTCAGTCCCTTGCTGCGATCGCTGCCGTTGACGCGCAGGATGGCGTCCTCCGTGAAGTACTTCGAGAAGGCCGCTTCCGTGAAGCCGTCCTTGTGTTTGTAGGCGGCATTCCACCACACAAACATGTCAACCAGGACATCGTGGCGCGCAGCGGCGGCGACATTCAGTCCGGAAGATAACAATCCCGGCAGCAGACAAGCTCCCGCGGCGAGGGAGCGGCGTTTGATCAGTGCGGTCATGGTAATCACCTGTTCAGGTCGTATTTCATGATGCGTCCATGCCGGCCCTCCCGGTCGCGTTCCAGTGTAAAGACGTCCCCGTCCGGTCCGATGTGACGTTGGACAACCGCATCAATTGCGGCCAGATCGGCGGAATCGAGCTCCACTGCACCAATTCGGGCGTTGGCCTCCAGGTGCGACGCATTCGTTGCACCAACAATAACCGCCGCGACCCCCTCACGCTGCAACATCACGCGCGAAGCCACAGTAGCGATGTCACAGGAGTGCGCGTCAGCGACGCTGCGCAGAGTCCGCAGCAGCTCCTGGAACAGGTCCCAGCCGCCGAAGTCATCAATGATCAACTTGTATTTGATCAAGGAGCGGTTGGTGAGCCCCGCCACCGGCTCGGGCTTGCCCAGC
>Ga0268266_10004875_pt1 | contig 12730 bp, 10 predicted proteins | sample KBSS13metaG_FD_190356 | JGI IMG/M metagenome (GOLD analysis project Ga0268266, IMG submission 190356) | Switchgrass rhizosphere microbial communities from Kellogg Biological Station, Michigan, USA - KBS S1-3 metaG (SPAdes) (version 2) | ecosystem: Host-associated > Plants > Roots > Rhizosphere...
ATCCGCTACGCCGACAATGAGACCAACTACTGCCCCAAATGTCAGACCGGAGGGCGAATACTCGCCGACCGGTCCTTATCGCGGTTACTCAAGGATGATTGGCCGCGAACGATTGATGAGTTGGGCTGAGCCGTGCTCACTTGGAAGCGACATCGACCCGTGCGAGCTCACGGTGTGAGTACTCCAGAGCCGACTTGTTACGTTGAACGAACGCAGACTTCGGTGAGAGCTGTTCGGCGCGCTTGATATCGGCCGCGGCAGCTTCGCTGTCGTCCGCCATCCAGTGCATCACTGCCCGGTTCGATAGTGCAACGGCGATGTAGCTGTCCTGCGCGTTCTGGGCCCACGCCTCGAACGAAGGCAGCGTGGTCTTCTCGCGCTCTGCGTCGCGAACGGCCTTGTCGCAGGCTACTTTCGCCGCATCCCACTGCTTGGTCACGGTGAGCGAGACACAGCGGTTGTTGCTGTTGGTGCTGGTGTCGAATGCGGAGAGAGTCGGCTTGTAGCTCAAAGCCTTGCCGGCAGCTTCGTAATCACCCGTGACGAGGGCTTGTCCGCCCCGGCCGTTGGTGTAGGCGGTCAACACGAAGTTGTGATCGCCGGCCTGCGCGGCCGAGCCGAGCAGCAACCCGGCTGCGGCGGCCAGTCTAACGATGTTGGATGAACGCATGATGTCAGTCTCCTGTCAGTGAGTGATGCCACGATAGGAAAACTGACAGCGAGCGACAAACGAAAAGAATCAGGCCGACGGGTGATCCGCGCTCACGTGTGTGCGGGCAAACTGTTCCAACGCCCAGTGGGTAATGGCTTTGACTTCGGGTTTTTCCGCGTCTTTCGGCCTACTGACCAGAAAGTATGTGTCGTTCGTCTCGAGTTCGACGGAAAAAATCCGCACCAGCGAGCCCGAACGGAACCAGGACTCGCACAGTACCGACGGAACCAACGCAACACCCACGCCGCGTTCGGCGGCGCGCACCACTGCAAACATCGTATCCAACTCGATCACATTCTTCGGCTCGGGAGTCTCGAGACCCACCTCCTGCGCCCAGCTCTGCCAGGCGAAAGGCCGTGTCTTGTGCACGATCAACGACATCTGCCGGAACACTTCGCTGCCCAGGCGTGCCACTGTCTGCGCATGTTCCCTGGCGCATACCGCCGTCAATGACAAAGAAAACAGTCGCGACGTGCGCAGCCCCTGCGGCACCTGATCGGACAGCAGAATAGAGACATCGGCCGTGGCCGGATGAATCGACGGACGCGGGTCCTTGGTGTCGATCTGCATGTCGATTTCCGGATGCGCCTCACAGAAGCTCGTGAGGCGTGGAATAAACAACTCGCTGGCAAAAAACGGCGGCAGCAACACTCGCAGTGTGTTTCGGCCGTTGCGTCGAGCGATCTGGGCCAGACTTCGGTCCAGGGCTTCGAGCAGCGGCTCAACCTCGTCCAGCAACGTGTGTCCCGCCGTCGTCAGCTCGAGCGCGCGTGTCTTGCGCTCGAACAGCCGCACGCCCAGCGAGTCTTCCAGCTCTTTCATCTGGTGACTCACGGCGGATGGCGTGAGGAACAGCTCGTCGGCCGCGAACTTGAAGCTGCGGTGACGCGCAGCGACGCAGAACGCCCGAAGGTTCCTCAGGGGAGGTGGACGGGACAGTCGCATGACAGGTGACGGAACTGGGGATGTCTCGAGCATAAGCGCCTAGTGCAAGATCTATGCCCTGGCGGCAATCCGCTCAGAGCGCTTCGGCAGCGCGTTGATTGGGGCATTGGCCGTTCGGCCCTGCATCGATTTGGGCATCAAGCGACCTGGGCGCACCGAGTCGGCGCAGTTCAAGCCGTGGTCTGTACTACCGCTGTCATCCGATTGAAAGCACCCATTCAGCTTGGGCTGAATGTCGCATCCATTCAATCGACGCCTGGTATGGGAGGGTATCCGACCATGGGCCGAACGCCCATTCACCTATCGAGGCAGATTGGTGTCTAGCCAGCGGCTAAGAGTGGTCCCGTCGACAGCACCAGATTGGCGCGCGACCTCCCGCCCACCCTTGAAAAGGATCAGCGTAGGGATGCTTCGGATGGCAAAGCGGCCGGCCAGCTCCTGCTGCTGGTCGGTATTCACCTTACCGACCTGGAGCGTAGTGGCACGGCGCTGAGCCGTCTGTTCGAGCACGGGAGCCATCATCTTGCAGGGACCACACCAAGGCGCCCAAAAGTCGACGAGGACGGGCAAGCTGCCCTTGGACGTGTGAGTCACGAACGAGGTGGAGTCCAGGGCGGTCACGTGGCCGTCGAGAAGCTGTGCTTTGCACTTGGGGCACTTGGGGTGCTCGCCCACGCGTGCCGAGGGAGTGCGCACTACGGAGTGGCACTGGGGGCACGCGACGAGAATAGAATCCGTCGCGGAAGCAGCGTTCGTGTTCATGGTGCGAAAACTTGGGCCTGTGCGAGCCGCTTTCAACCTCTTGCCTGAACGCTACTACGCCCCCATTTCACCGGCTCAATTGAGGCCTGTAACGACTCATGGAATATCGCGACTATTACCAAATAATGGGCGTGGCCCGCACCGCGTCTGCCGACGAGATCAAAAAGTCGTATCGGCGGCTGGCGCGCAAATACCACCCGGATGTCAGCAAAGAGAAGGACGCGGAGAAGAAGTTCAAGGAGGTCCAGGAGGCCTATGAGGTCCTGAAGGATCCCGAGAAGCGTGCCGCGTACGATCAGCTGGGCAGTGACTACAAACAGGGTCAGCAGTTCAGGCCGCCGCCGGATTGGGGTAGTGGCTTTGAATTCCGTGGCGGACCTCGCCAGGGACGTGCACGCGCGGGAGGCGCGCAGACCGAGGAGACGTTCGAGGACGCTGAAGGATTCAGCGATTTCTTCTCGTCGCTGTTTGGAGCACGAGGGTTCGGTGGCGGTGGCGCCGGAGCTGGTTTTGGTGGCGCTGGGGCCAGGGCCGCACGTGATCACCACGCGCGTGTCGACATCGATCTCGAGGAGGCCTATTCCGGCACGACTCGAACGCTGGAGCTCAAGCGGCCGGATCTGAAGTCCGATGGGACGTTGGATTTAAAGACTCACACCGTGAAGGTCACCATCCCGGCGGGAGTCACTGAGGGCCAACTGATTCGGCTCGCTGGTCAGGGTGAGCATTCTACGAACGGCAAGCCTGGCGATCTGTACCTCGAAGTGCACATGAAGCCGAATCGGCTGTTCACCTTGGACGGCCGCGACGTAACACTTACGCTGCCAATCGCTCCCTGGGAGAGCGCGCTCGGCGCCACCGTGACGGTTCCGACATTGGGCGGCGGTGTTGATATGCGCATACCTCCCAATTCACAGTCGGGGCAGAAGCTGCGCTTGCGCGGGCGTGGATTGCCGGGTCAGACACCGGGTGATCAGTTCGTTCAGCTCAAAGTGGTTGTGCCGCCGGCGAGTACGCCGGAAGCCAAGGCGGTGTTTGAGGAAATGAAGCAGAAGTTGAACTTCAATCCACGCGCGGATCTGGGAGTGTAGCCATGGCGACACCGAATAACGTGCCGGATGCGCGCGTGCTCGGCGAAGCGGATTGGATTGCGGTCACCGACGTGTGTCGGCTGTGCTTTATCGACATGACGGAAGTCGTTGAGCTGGTGGAGCTGGGCGTGGTGGTGTCGCGTGGCCCCACGCCGGCTGAATGGCTGGTGCCCGCCGCGGCGTTGCCCCGTCTCCGCATCGCCGGCCGGTTGATACGTGACCTGGGTGTCAATGTGACGGGCGCGGCGCTGGCGGTGGAGTTGATCGAGTCGCGCGGCGACCTCGAGCGCCAAGTGCGGCGCCTGGAGCGCCTGATCCACGAGTGAATGTCGGCGCCATCGGGCGGCAAAGTCCCGACACGGCAAGTCGCGGCCGGATCCGGCACGCTCATTCGCGAGTAGTCGCTGACTTAGCCGACCGCTCGCACGGCGCTGGTCGGTGTGTCGCCTCGGCGACGGTGCCGATCGAGGCCGACTGACTGTGCTCCCGGGCGCACTACTGCCCGTAAGTCTCTCCGGTCTTCGTCAGGTAAGCCGCCTCCTCTGGCGTGCTTTCTCGGCCGAGGATCTTGTTGCGATGGGGGAACCGTCCGAACTGTCGGATGATCTGCCGATGCTCCTCTGCATACACCAGCGACTGTTCAAAGGTCGTCCTCAGCTCCGCCGGGCTCTCTGCCACCAGCCGCTTGTAAGCTGACACCGACTCATCCTGCACTTCCGTCGCTTCCGCATGCTGCAACGGCATATAAAAGAAAAGCCGCTCAACGAGGTTGAGCGCGCCATCAGCCGCCAACTGCATCCCAGATAAAGTCAGCGCCAACGCTGCCGGGTCGTAGGCAAACGCCTTCGCCGTACCGCGGAACATCTGTCGTGGAAACTGATCGAGCAGGATGATGAGACTGAGCCGTCGGCGCGGGCTGTCAGCCCAGCCGTCCAGCTCGCCCCGTGTCGCACGCTCGAGGACTTCCAGGAAATGCGTGCGGATCATCTCGTCCTGTTGAGCCATCACCTGCGGATTCGCTTCAAACCACAGCTCGGCGCGGCGCTTGAGCGCAACCACCTGCGACGCTAGCTCGCCCTGGCCGGGCAGCGACCCCGTCAGCGATTTCCCAAACCAAAACTCCCGGATTCTCAACGCCTCATCCATCAGGTGCCCTTACTCGGTCTTGGCCACGTCAGCCTCAAACAGCTGTTCGAGTTGCCTGGCAGCCGCACTCGTGGTGGCGATGAATTTGGTCTCATCGTCCTTGACCGCGTACTGCGCGTCGAAGGTCGCCTCGTCATGTTGCCGGAATTTGCGCACCAATGCTTTGGCGGTGGCCGGTGGCTCCCCCAGCGTCTCCAAGACCGCCGTCGCCATCTCCAGGCTAGACACATAAGTTTCGCGAATGAGGTAGCGGACGCCTGCGTCCCTGAGGGCAAAAGCGTGCTGGCGATTCCGAGCGCGAGCGAAGACCTTCAGTTTAGGGAACTGCTCTCTAACGAGCTCCGCAGTGCGAACGGAAGCGTCGACATCGTCGATGGCCAAGACAAAGATCAACGCACTTTCGGCGCCGGCCGAGCGCAGCAAGTCCAGGCGTGTAGGGTCCCCGTAGTAAACCTCATTGCCGAATCTCCGCACGAAGTCGACGTTAGCCTGATTAGAGTCGAGTGCAGTGAACTTGATGCGTCGCGCGGTGAGCACGCGCGCGACTATCTGACCGAAGCGGCCGAAGCCGGCAATGATGACGCGGCTTTCGCCCCCATCGATGTCGTCGAAAGGTCGCGCGGGCGCCGTGTCGAAACGACTGTGGAAAGCGTCGTAGAGGATGAGCAGTAGCGGCCCGATCATCATCGACAGCGTTACTGAAAGGACCAACAGGTCCGCCAGTTGGTCGTCAATGATCCGTTCGCGCGCCGCCAGCGTGAACAACACGAACGCGAATTCGCCTCCCGCCGGCAAGGTGAAGCCCAAACGCCAGGATGAGGCGTTCGACTGACCAGCGGCTTTGCCGAGCAGCGTCGTCGCGATGAGCTTGATCGCCAGAAATCCGCCGGTGACGGCCACCACACGTAACGGCATGGACTCGAGCAGGCCGAGATTCGCGGCCATACCGACGGCGACAAAGAACAGGCCGAGCAGCAGGCCTTTGAACGGCTCGAGGTCTGCTTCCAGCTCGTGTCGAAATTCACTGTCGGCCAGCAGCACGCCGGCGAGGAAGGCGCCCAATGACATGGACAGTCCCACTTCTCGCGCGAGAATCGCCACTGCGATGACGGTAAGCAGTGCCGCTGCCGTGAATACCTCTGTAACCTTGATCCTCGCGACCACGCGCAGTGCTGGCCGCAGTAACAGTCTTCCGCCTACGACGATGCCCGCCATGACGCCCAACAGCCTGGCGAGTGTCAGCAGACCGTTTCCATTTGCCACAGGATCCGTCGCCGTTGGCGCAATTAGCGGGAGTGCCGCCAGCACCGGCAGAACAGCGAGATCCTGGAACAGCAGAATCCCGAACGCGGCCCGCCCATGTGAGCTCTTGAGTTGTGCACGTTCCGCAAGCAACTGAAGGACCAGCGGCGTCGAGGACAAAGAGAGACCGAAGCCCACGAGCAGCGCGGGCGCGAGTTGGAGGCCCAGCAACCACCCAGTCAATCCGAGCAGTACTGCGCACACAACCACTTGCGCAGAGCCCATACCGAAAACGATGCGCCGCATGACCCAGAGCCGCGTTGGTTGCAGCTCCAGGCCGATGATGAAGAGCAGCAGGACGATGCCGAACTCGGAGAAGCTCATGACGCTCGGGACGTCTTTCACGAGGCGGAAGCCCCAGGGGCCGATCACCATTCCGGCCGCGACATATCCGAGGATCGAGCTCAGTTTCAGGAGTCTGAAAATGGAGACCGCCAGCACCGCCGCACCGAGCAGCACCGCACATTGATTGAGGTTGATGACCATCGCAGGATTCTAGCGTCACCCAAATCTCAGGCGTCCCCCATATGGGTAGGGTGCCTTGAGATCATCGGATGCGGGCCCCAACCGCTGCGTCTATGTTGCAGGAAAATGATTCCATTCCAGATACGCAGGACGACGAGCCGCTCGACGCTTACTCTCAAGCGGTCGTGGGCGCGGTTGAGCACGTAGGTGAGGCGGTAGTCAGCATCTATGTGGGCGGCGCCGGCGAAGAAGCGCGAGCTCGCGGCGGTGCCGGGTCCGGCGTAGTGGTGACCCCCGACGGTTACGTGTTGACCAATGAGCACGTGGTCCAAAACACGCAGGAAGCGCGCGTTGCTTTTGTCGATGGGCGCAGCGTCCCGGCGGTCGTGGTCGGGAAAGATCCGTCGACCGACCTAGCTGTGTTGCGCGCTCAGGCGGGTGCGCTTCCGTACGCGCGACTCTCGACGGCTCAGCCGCTCCGTGTCGGGCAGCTGGTCGTCGCTGTGGGCAATCCGTTCGGTTTTGAGTCAACAGTGTCGGCGGGCGTTGTGAGCGCACTCGGGCGTTCGCTCCGCAGCCGGCACGGCAGACTCATCGAAGGTGTTGTTCAGCACACGGCAGCGCTCAACCCGGGTAACTCGGGCGGACCGCTCGTGGATTCCCGCGGCCGTGTGGTCGGCGTGAACACCGCGATTATTGCGATGGCGCAAGGCATTGGTTTCGCCGTGCCCGCTGGGACTGCGCAATGGGTTCTCACTGAGATCCTGACGCAGGGCCGTGTTAGGCGCGCTTACCTAGGCGTCAGCGTTCGCGACCGAGCGCTGGATACTCGCTTGGTTCGCGCTCTGGATTTACCAGTCACGCGCGCAATAGAGATCATGAGCCGCGACGAGCAGGGGCCGGCCGCGAAGGCGGATCTGCACTCTGGCGATTTGATCGTCGCGGTGAACGATGCGGCGGTGAACGGTATCGACGCGCTGCACTTACAGCTGAGTCGTTGTCCTGTGGGGACGCCCATCACGCTCGACGTGATTCGCCGCACACAAAGGTTGAAGGTTCGGCTCACTCCTCGAGAGCCGAGCTAACAGGCCGGCGGCACGCGCTTACAAGGCGTGCCGCCGCGCACCGGTCACTCGCAGAGGCTTTCCATATAGCCCTGCGCTGTCGGCGACAAGCGCTTGCGCGCCAGGGCGCGGGCCTTGGGAGCATCCACGATGTATTCGAGCGGGCCCGAGACGAGCATCTCGCGGATGCGCGGGCTCTTCGCGGACATCCGTGCCATCTTATTCAACACGGTGAAGCCACGATTGATCTTGTCGCGGGAAACGCGGTTCAGCTCGATGGTTCGAGCGAGGTATTGCCCGAAGCGGGCGTAGAGGAAGTAATCGTCATCCCCAACCTGAAAACGGGCCTCAGCGAAGAAGTCGGGGAAATTCTTCTCGAGGTAGTGATTAACGCTCTGCAGAGGAGCAGCGGAGTCTGTGCGTTTCTTGGTCATTGAGAGTGAAACACCTCCATGGGTCCGAACGACCATCGCTGGACGTCACGGCTGGTACCACACACCGCAACGCGCGCGCATGTTGAGGTACGACGCCCCCTGATGCAATAGGTTCCACAAAAGAATGCGATGAGCCGCGCGCTTCGTGTTGGATTAAGACAGTGGCGCGTCGCAGGAACCCTACAGTTGTTCCCAATCCGAGCGCTTCATCCTGTACAGGACATGCCGCCGCAGCGGATGCCCCGGCTCTATTTTCGGATGATCGAAATCGTCGGCTGGGTCACGCGACATGCCGATGCGCTCCATGACGCGCCTCGAGCGCTCGTTCAACGGCACGGTGAATGCGACGATCTCTTCAAGTGTCAACTTCTCGAACCCAAACCGCAGAGACGCGAGCGCTGCTTCCGACGCGTACCCGTGGCCCCAGTGTTCCCTCGCAAGCCGCCACCCAATTTCAACGCACGGCCGAAAGCCCGGCACCGACAAGCCGACGAAGCCGATGAAGGGCGCGCCGCCCCGGACCTCGACCGCCCAGAATCCCCAACCTCGCTCCTCGATTCCTTTTCGAAACCCGCTGACGGATGCGTCACTTTCGTCACGGGTGAGACGGCCAGGAAAGAATTCCCGCACCTGCGGGTCCGCGTTGAGTCGCGCGAACGGCTCCCGATCCGAGTCCTGCCACTGCCTGAGAATCAGACGTTCGGTGGTTAGAAGGCTTGGCACTATTGATTGCCGAGTGAGGGTGGGTATTATCGGGCTCATAGTGTAGGTGTAGACAGGCGACCGCCGCACGGGTACCTCCCAGCCTCAGGCCCGAGCGATCTTCGACTGCCAGCCCCTGGATTAACCGATCCGGCTCGGGCTTTCTGACCGCCAAAAATTTTCTGGATTGCAAAGTGCACCGGGACGCCCTGAGGTCCCGGCGGCGAGTTTCGCCGATGAAATCAGCGCATACGAGGCACGACGACGATGAGCGCAGCCGACACGGGACTCTATAAAGACGCCTACGAACGCGATAGCTGTGGATTTGGCCTGATTGCCAATCTCGACGACCAGCCCAGTCACTGGCTGGTCCAGACGGCTATTACGTCTCTCAATCGCCTGACCCATCGTGGTGCAATTGCCGCTGACGGCAAAACGGGTGATGGCTGCGGTCTGCTGCTCAAAAAACCAGAGGCCTGGCTGCGTGCGGTCGCCGCGGAGGCCGGCATCGAGCTGACTGAGCGCTTCGCTTCCGGCTTTGTGTTTCTCAATCGGGAGCCGGGCCTGGCGCAGACCGCCCGCGAAATCCTGGAGGCTCAGCTCGTTCGCCAGGGACTGGAGCTGGCCGGATGGCGCAAAGTCCCCATCGACAGCGACGCCTGTGGTGCGATGGCGCTGAAGACGCTGCCCCACATCGAGCAGGTCTACGTGAACTGCGAGCTGCCGGACATGGACGAGGCCTCGTTCAACCGCAAGCTCTATATGGCGCGCCGTCACGCCGAGAAATCGCTCGAGGAGACCGATCCGGGTTTCTATATTCCGAGTCTGTCGGCGACCACCATTGTCTTCAAAGGCATGGTGATGCCGGAGTTCCTGACGCAGTTCTATCGCGACCTGCAGGACCCGCGACTCGAAGCATCTGTTGCCGTCTTCCACCAGCGTTTTTCTACCAACACGCTGCCACAGTGGAGACTCGCCCACCCCTACCGTTATCTCGCCCACAACGGTGAGATCAACACGATTCAGGGTAACCGGAATTGGGCGCTGGCCCGCGGGCCGCTGTTCCGCTCGCCGCTAATCCCGAACCTGGCGGACGTACAGCCCCTCGTGTCCATGACGGGTTCTGACTCGCAGAGCCTCGACAACATGCTCGAAGTGCTGCTCATGGGCGGCCTCGATGCGCTGCATGCCATGCGGCTGCTGGTGCCGCCGGCCTGGCACGGCCTGGATTCGATCGACCCTGATCTGCGCGCGTTCTACGAGTACTACTCCGTCCACATGGAGCCATGGGACGGACCGGCGGGAATCGTTCTGACTGACGGTCGCTACGCTGCATGTACGCTAGACCGAAACGGACTGCGCCCCGCACGATTTGTCATCACGAAGAACCGCTTCCTGACGATCGCGTCGGAAACCGGTGTTTGGGATTACGCGCCTGAAGACGTCGTACGCAAGGGCAAGCTCGGACCAGGAGACATGATCGCCCTGGACCTGCAGACCGCCACACTGCTCGAATCCCGCGACATCGACGAGATTCTCAAGTCGCGTCATCCGTATAAGAACTGGCTGAAGAAAGGCGTACGGTATCTGGAGAGCGATCTCGTGGATCCGCGGCTGGCTGCGGAACCGATGGATCGTGAGACGCTCACGCTCTATCAGAAGATGTTCAATGTCAGCTCCGAAGAGCGTGACGAAATCATCCGCGTGCTGGCCGAGGACGAGAGTGAAGCAGTTGGATCGATGGGCGACGACACGCCAATGCCCGTGTTGTCTCACAAGGTCCGTTCACTTTATGACTACTTCCGGCAACAGTTCGCGCAGGTAACCAACCCGCCGATCGATCCTTTGCGCGAATCGATCGTGATGTCGCTGCAAACGCAGATCGGCCCTGAATGCAATGTCTTCGTCCCTGCGCCTGAGCACGCGCGCCAGATCGTATTGGGATCGCCGATCCTGTCACAGCGCAAGTTGCGGCAGATCCTCGGGCTGAAAGAGGTCTCGCACGAATTCATCGACCTGCAGTACGACCCGTCCCAGGAGGGGTTGAAGGCTGCAATCCAACGCATGTGCAAACAGGCAGAGAAGGCCGTTCGTGACGGCAAGCTCGTCCTGTTGCTGTCAGATCGATATCTCGTCAAAGGCAAGATCCCGGCACACGCATTGTTGGTCACGGGCGCCGTCAATCACCACCTCGTGCGCAAAGGCCTGCGCTGCAAGTGCAACCTCCTCATTGAGACAGGTACGGCACGCGATTCGCATCACTTTGCCTGCCTGCTCGGCTACGGCGCCACGGCTGTGTATCCCTACATGGCCTACCAGGTGCTGTTCGAGATGATGCGCAAGGGGCGCGTGAAGCTCGATTTCGCCATCCGTCTCGAGTTGGGTCGCAGCTACCGCGCGGGGGTGCGCAAGGGCCTGTTCAAGGTCATGTCGAAGATGGGTATTTCGACCATCGGCAGCTATCGCAGCTCGCAGTTGTTCGAGATCGTCGGCCTGTCCGACGAAGTGGTCAACATGTGCTTTACCGGCACGGACAGCCGCATCCAGGGTTCGGACTTCGCCGACCTGGAATCCGACACCGTGAAGCTGGCGGCGCGGGCCTGGAATCCGCGCGAGCCGATGGATCAAGGCGGGCTGCTCAAGTACGTGCACGGCGGCGAGTACCACATGTACAACCCGGACGTCGTGGCAACGCTGCAGGCGGCTGTCATGTCCGGCGACTACGAGCAATACAAACTGTTTGCCCAGCTCGTGAACCAGCGTCCGGCTTCGACTCTGCGTGATTTGTTGGGATTGAGGAGCAGCGCCGCGGCTATCCCGGTGGATGAGGTTGAGTCCGCCGAGGCCGTGTTGTCGCGATTCGACAGTGCCGGAATGTCACTGGGCGCTCTGTCACCCGAGGCGCACGAGGCCCTGGCGACCGCCATGAACCGGTTGGGTGCCCGTTCCAACTCGGGCGAGGGCGGTGAGGACCCGGCGCGGTATCGCACCGAGCGCAACTCGAAGATCAAACAGGTGGCCTCCGGGCGCTTCGGCGTCACACCCGAGTATCTGATCAACGCCGAAGTGCTGCAGATCAAGGTGGCGCAGGGCGCCAAGCCCGGCGAGGGCGGCCAGCTGCCGGGGCACAAGGTGAATGACATGATCGCCTCGTTGCGCTTTGCGCGGCCGGGGGTCGGGCTCATCTCACCGCCGCCGCACCATGACATTTACTCCATCGAAGATCTGGCGCAGCTCATTTTCGACCTCAAGCAGGTGAATCCGCAGGCGCTGGTATCGGTGAAGCTCGTTGCCGAGCCCGGTGTGGGCACGGTCGCCGCGGGCGTGGCGAAAGCCTACGCGGATCTGATTACCATCTCCGGCTATGACGGTGGCACCGGCGCAAGTCCGCTGTCCTCCATCAAATATGCGGGCACGCCGTGGGAGTTGGGTCTCGCCGAGACTCATCAGACACTCCGGTTGAACGACATGCGTCATCTGGTGCGCGTGCAGACTGACGGTGGGCTCAAAACCGGCCTCGATGTCGTCAAGGCAGCCATTCTCGGCGCGGAAAGCTTTGGTTTCGGCACGGCGCCCATGGTCGCTCTCGGCTGCAAATACCTGCGCATCTGTCATCTGAACAACTGCGCGACCGGCGTCGCGACGCAACACAATGTGTTGCGTTCGAAGTTCTTCATCGGCCTGCCGGAGATGGTCATGAACTACTTCCAGTTCGTGGCCCGCGAGGTGCGGGAAATCCTGGCCTCCCTGGGCGTGCGCAGCCTGCAGGAGCTGATCGGCCGGACCGAGTTCCTGGAAACCCTCGAAGGCCAGACCGAGCGCCAGCGCAAGTTGGATCTGAAGCCGCTGCTGTCGGTGGCGGGTATTGCCAGCGACGCTCCCCAGTTCTGCGTTACGCCCTCAAACGCGCCGTTCGACAAGGGCGAGCTCGCTGAGCGCATGGTCAAGGACATGCTGCCGTCGATCGAAGGCAAGCAGGGTGGCGAGTGGAAGTATGAAGTCCACAACTACAATCGCTCCATTGGTGCGCGCGTTTCCGGCGAGATTGCCAAACGTTGGGGAAATTACGGCATGGAGGACTCACCCCTGACCGTCCGCCTCAAAGGC
>Ga0268266_10004878_pt1 | contig 12728 bp, 11 predicted proteins | sample KBSS13metaG_FD_190356 | JGI IMG/M metagenome (GOLD analysis project Ga0268266, IMG submission 190356) | Switchgrass rhizosphere microbial communities from Kellogg Biological Station, Michigan, USA - KBS S1-3 metaG (SPAdes) (version 2) | ecosystem: Host-associated > Plants > Roots > Rhizosphere...
CCCATTACCTGGCGCGAAGCTTGGTTTATCGGCGCCTTAGCGCAATTAGGCTCTGTCGTGGGCCTTTTTGCCCCGGCGGGGGTTGGACTTTATGAAGGCGGTCATTATCTGGCCGCGCAACTCTTAGGTTTACCTCCTGCCTTGGGAGTTAGCGTAGCGCTCATCCGCCGAGTGCGTGAACTTTTTTGGGATGGAGTCGGCATCATCATTTTTTGGCGATTTTCGAAAAACGTTTAAATATTTTTAAACGAATCATTCCAGCCCTTCTTTTATATATAAAAAGGATTGTATAAATACGCTGTAAAGGTATACTTATTATACCGTGTTCGATTTTGATCCAGCCAAAAGCAAAAGCAATCAACAAAAACACGGGATCGATTTTGAGACCGCACAAGCGTTATGGGAGGATCCCCAGCTTTTAGAAATTCCTGCACGTACAGAAGGGGAAACACGGTTTTTTGTTATTGGCCAGATGAACGAGCAGCATTGGTCGGCCATTATTACTTACCGAAATGGTCGGATTCGCATTATTTCCGTTCGGCGGTCTCGGAAAGAGGAGATTGAACTGTATGAAAAGCTCGGACTTTGATAAAGCATTCGACGATGGAAAAACGATTTCTAAGCATCTGCTTGCCCGCCGCGCGATTCGGCCAAATCTGGAACAACGGCGAGTCAATGTTGACTTCCCGATTTGGATGATTTCGGCGCTAGATCAAGAAGCACGCAGACGAGGGGTCACGCGACAATCCATCATTAAAATGTGGCTCTCCGATCAACTTCAAGCACGCGCTACATAACCCATCAAAGTAGAGGGGGCGTCCTCCTGGTCGTCCTAAGTGCCTTGTCTTATGAGCTGTAAGCCGAGGTTGGAGAAACCGGATTTACTTGTATACGCAGAAGGGGATTCGGATTGCTCTTGGACAGGAGTAACCTCAATAATGACGTCATTCGGATCACGGGTTGTATGGACGACAAAAGGCGATCCAGTAATAAACTCCTTTTCGATTTGACGATAAATACGATATCCCCTAATTGCACCTATGATCAAAAGAATTAATCCAGATGCGCTGACTAACCTGTAGGACTCCCATAGACCTATAACCAAAAAAACGACCCCAAAGCCCATCTGCAAAATAGGACCCAATAGTCTGGAACCAGCTGATCTCAGGAATTCATGGTCCGGTGTGGCTTGATCGTCTCGATCTGTCTGGTGCGATGCCGTGGTTTTGATCACGCGCGGCATGCCCCATTCCGTCAAAAGTTCGTCTACCATTTCCAGCGTGCGATTGCTGAAAAGACCTATGTCGGCGTGCGGCCCTTCTGCAAATTGAATCAAGTGGTCTCTAAATTCGCGCAAGCCATTTTCTTTCACAAATTGAATAACACGATAAAAATCGGTGCCCCGGAGGTGATCCCCGGCCACATAATCGACAAAAGCAGGGCTGAAACGAGCACGATCTAATTTTAAAAGCATAGATAAGGCGGCAATCGCCAAGTCGATGAAGCGCTGGCCCTCTAGAAGTTGTGCGGCCCAATCGGCCGCTCCGATCTGAGTTTGCAGATAGTCTGCCGGAAGCGCGCTCAACGTCCACCCGGCCCAACGTTTACTGTCCGAATTTAATCGGTGAAGATTCTTTTGCAGTAATGGGTAGCTGTGCTCTGAAGCGAGGTATCTACTGAGCCATACCACCCCGTAGATGGCATTATCTTTACGCAGCGCAAGCTTCTGAATCTTTTTGATTAATAGCGGATCATTTTTTAGGCGATGGGGCATCACATCAATTTTTTGTATGAAAAACATACTCCCTAGCGACATAATAATGTGATCCTGCTTCTGGGATCCGAGTGAATAGATTTTGCCATCCCATTCTTTGAAAACGATCGACCGCATTTTTTGCCAAAGGGTATCGTCGGTGTCACTCAATAAAAGCAGGTACGTATAGAGTCCTCGAAGCATATCTTTGCCGTATTCCGTCAAAGCTTCTTGGCGGTTCTCTACAAGCAAATTCAACAATCTCGTCATAATAGGATCCAGATATTGAGAATCTCGCGTCTGTTGATACCGACCCATTAAGAGACGAATAGCGGCAAATTTGGCATGTGTTTCGTGCGTAGGGTCCGAATATTGCACATTCGTTCTCGCGAAATCCATTAAGGCTGGGATTAACTCCGGATCTCGATCCAGTTGTTGGATTAATCGTTCTTCTTCTTGAAGAGGTAGAGTCATTTTTTCTGGCATGTAATACCAATCATCAGGAACAGCTTCCCAAAGTCTGAATAATAATTTACGGCGTTGGCGATCATTGACAGGAAGAGTAAGTAATTCCTGCAAAGAAGGTTCGGCCGATCGGTTGCGTGGCGGGGCATAGGCGGGTGCTAGTCGGGTAGTGAGAGACGCGCCAAGTGAACGTCTAGCGACCGTCACAAGCATACCTCTCACAGCACTCCCATCAGAACTAGGACCGTACATTTTAGCGGCCTCATCACCGCTCTTGAGATTGTGTTCCAATCGTCGGATGTTTTCAATGGCCAGGTCTTCCATTTCATGCATCGCTAATAATTGATGGCAGTTTTCCAGAGCATAGGTGTAGTGTTGGTGTCTTTGCGGTCCAATATCGCGACGGTTTTCCATCCCCGAGATATAGGGATCGCCGGGGAAAATGTGATTGCCCCCGATAAAGGCATGGCTTGCTGAACGGAACAGATCGGAAGCCTTTTCACTCACGGGCATTTCCTCTACATCTAAGCGTGCCCGCCAGTTGATTGTCGCCTCCCGTAACGCATCATCGGACTGCAAGCGGATGACGAAGGCCAATCTTTCTTCTGACGACATTTCCGCTTTAAGAAATGTTTCGATAAGTCTAATCTGCTCTGGATCAACTGTCGCGGTTATAAGCAGATGGGTCGAACTTTGAACCATAACTTCTTTGCTGTCTTCTGTAATTGCGAGTGATGGTTCTACGAGGCTCGCCTTTTTGCGCTGGCGCGCACCGAACAACTTATCGGATAAATTTTTAAGTGGCGCAAAAATCAAATCTAATTGGAGGGCTTCTGTGTCGAAAGTGGAAACCGATTCAAAAACATGTGCACTCAATACCAGGGGGTGGGGTAAAGCAGAGGCCAGTGCGGTATCCGCCATTAAGCAGGAAACCATCACAAAAGCGACGACACGCTGTCCGAATCTGGGCATCATGTTCTGCGCACCCATGCCTATGTAAGATATCCAATTCTCGTTACATGGACATGAAGAAATAGCAGGGTGGAGACTCAATTTTAGAGGGGTATAAAGGCCCCAGATTTCTAGGCCTATCGTCGGTACGCGTCTAGTTAATTTTAAATAATTAGGCCAGCGCGGCTTGTTTTTGGGGTTGGCCGGGGAAGATGACGTCCATGGATTTGGAGTGCTGCAGGCGCGAGGCGTAGGCGGCGCGCGTGAGTGCTACGCACCAGCCGGCTTCACGGAAGTTGGCACCGCGTTTGGCGGGGTTTTTTAGTTCTTCGATAAAGTCCGGCAATAACGCTTGAAACCAATCGGCATGGTGTGAGCCTTCAGACAGCGGCGTAAAATGTTGTTCCTCATGCGCGCCGTCGCGCGTATTAAGTAGCAAGCGGCCATCGTCAATTAGGATGGACCCCTCCAGCGCCTGGATATGGATCGTATTGCGGCGGATCGGTGCGCGCCAGGTGAGGTGGATGTAGCCGTCGGCTTCAGGAAATTGCACCAGGGTCTGCGCGACTTCATCCAAGCCATTGGCTTCCGCACCAAAATGCAGGTTCGCCAAAATGGATTGCGGGTCCGCGCCAATCAGATTCGTCAGTAAATAAAACGCATGCCAGCCATGATCGACTAAAATGCCGCCGCCGGACACGGCCGGATCCTGCCGCCAATTTTCCGTCGGCATTGCCGCCCCGGTCGCCCCTTGTGTAGTGCCCTGGCAGATATTATTGCGCAGGACAAACAGTTCCACATGCCACACGCGGCCGATGCGGCCTGCGCGAATCCATTTTAAAGCCTGCTGTATGATGGGCGCGTATTTCCAATTATGGACGGCAAAGACGGTGCGATGGCGCAGCGCCATTTCTTTGGCCAGGCGCTCGTAATCATGATCGGAGAGGACTAAAGGCTTCTCGCACAACACATGCGCGCCATGCTGAAGGGCTTGGATCGCTAGATCGACATGCGATGCCGGGGGTGTGCAGATGTCGACAAAATCCACCTTCTCGGTGCGGAAAAGTTCTTCCGCAGAGGCGTAGGTGCGTATCGTGGGTGCAAGGGTTTGTGCGGCCGCGCGCCGTTTTTCCGACGGGTCCATAACGGCAACAATTTCGCATTCCGTAGAGGCCGCATAGGAAGGATAATGCCCCTTCTCGGCAATGTTGCCAAAACCAATCATCGCGCCTTGCTTTTTCATTTAGCGGACTTGAGGTCTCCTTGGATGGCCGCAAAGCATTCATCCATAATCGCTAATCCTTCGCGCGCTTCGGCTTCGCTCAAAAGCAGCGGCGGATGAATCCGCACGCGTGGGGAATAGCTCATCGCGATAAAGCCGCGCTTTAATCCTTCAAAGAAAAATTTCTCGCACAGCGCTTTCGGCAGCGGTTCTTTGGTTTTGCGGTCTTTAACCAAATCCATGCCGATTAAAAGGCCGCGGCCGCGCACATCCCCAATGCAGTCGTATTTGCTTTGCAGCGCCTTCAGGCCATCTAACAAAATTTTTCCGACGTTGCGGCTATTTTCGATGAGCTTGTCTTCCAGTATGGTTTGCACCGTCACCAGCGTCGCTGCTGACGCCAGCGGGTTGCCACCGTAGCTAGAGGAAGAGGCGCTGGGAAGTGACCATGGCTTGGCTTGCGCATGCGCATCCGTCGTGATGACGCCGCTCACGGGAAATCCGGAGCCCATGGCTTTGCCGACGGTCATGATGTCGGGAATCACCTTATCATGATTGACGCCAAAGGCATACCCGGTGCGGCCAAAGCCCGTAATCATTTCGTCGGAAATATAAATCGCCCCGGCCTCGCGTGCGACATCGCGAATAGACTGGATAAATCCATCCGGTGGAACAATATTGCCAGCCGTGCCTTGAATAGGCTCTGCGATCACGGCGGCCACATCGTTTTTGGCCGTCTCTTTGATTTGTTTACGCAAATGCTCCACGCAGGCCAAGCCGCAGGATTCCGGTTTTAAATCAAAGGGACAGCGGTAGCAATCGGCGTATGGCGCTTGATGGTAGCCCGGCGGATAAGGCCCGGTGTCGTGTTTCCAATCGACGAGTGACAAGGGGAGCGTGCCGGCCGTTTTGCCGTGGTAGCCACCCCAGAAACCGAAAATTTGTTTTTTCTTGGTGATCGATTTGGCTAAACGAAAGGCCGCTTCGACGGCTTCAGCGCCGCTCGAAAAAAGCTGCGTCCGGGTCAGTCCTTCCGGGGCGATTTGGGCGATCAGTTTTAATAGCGCCAAGCGTGCACGGCTCGTGAAACTACCGACCGTGACTTGCGCCAACTGCTCGCCGACGGCCTTGACGTATTTAGGATGGGAATATCCGAGACTGGCGACAGACACCCCGACGTTGAAATCCAAATAACGATTGCCATCCGCATCGGTGATGTAACAGCCCGCGCCTTTTTCGATCGCGAGTTTCGAGGATAAGGCAATGCCTTGAATGCCGGGAGCAATATATTTTTGCTCTTCTTCAAAAAGGGCGACGGACTTTGGTCCAGGCCAGCTGGTTTGAATTCTTGGCTTAGCGGTGGACGGTTTCTCTTTGGTGGGCATACAGCGTCTCCTTCAAATAAAGTGCGATGGCGCTGGCGGCAGCACCCCGGCAAGGCGCAAAAGAGGGCCAGTCGTTTAAATCGATCAAGGTAATACGGCCTTCGGGGCTAATAATCGCATCGCCCCCATAAATGCTGATGTCGATGCTTTCGGCGGCCATAGAGGCGAGCGTGGCCAAAACATTTTCTTCGAATGGATGACCTTCGCATTCGCGCGGATAAAAAGGCCAGAACAGGCGGCTGCCACGCACCGCATAAAACTTTACTTCATCGCCGGAACAATGCTCTTGCAGAATCGCTTGTTCCAAGCCGCGTTTATGAAATTCAGCGAGCGCTTTTTTTAAATCCTCCTGCGATTGAATGCGCACGACATCGCCGACTTGGGTCGCATGGACGTCCGAGCGTTTCAGCCATCCGCCTTCGCCCGTGAAAAAATGGTCAAACGCCTCCAGTTTTTGATCCAGCGATGTTTTGAGGAGCGCGCTTTTAGGAAAATCCAATTCTTTTTGATGTGCCGCCGCGCAAAGGTAGTGGCGATAGGTACGGCGCGAGGCTTCAGGGTCGTTAACGATAAAACAGCCTTCTTTTTTCCAGTCGTTCAGTTCCGTAATGGCTTGCGGCCCTTGGCACATCGAGAAAATAAGGTCGGCTTGGCGGCGTAAGCCGCGCGCCTCATCGAGCGTTGCCAGGCGCACGGTCGTGCCGTACCGTTCCAGGGCGCGACCCACCAAACGCAAAATTTTCGCGTCATTGGAAAGGTGCCGTCCCGGTGAGTATTCCGGTTCCCGATAAATGCCTAAAAATTCCATATGAACCCTTATTGTACATCGACGGAAGGAGGGGGAGCAATCCGTCCATAAGCGGGCAGGAACAGCCAAGCTATCGAAAGCTGCTTGCCTAGAATGGGCGAGGCCAAAGAATGCCAGGAGGTCGTTTGTATTTTGTTTCCTTGCAAATAACCTCCCGACGGTCAAAGTTTTTAATATGCCTAAGCGTATTGCACATTTACTCCGGCCTCTTTTTGCACTATCACTCTGCGGGGGCATCTTACAGCCGATGCTATGGGCGGATGAAGCCAAAGATTTTGCATTCTTTCAAGAAGAAGCGAAGGTAGTCATTGCCGCACGACATGAACAATTGGCCAATGAAGCCCCTTCCATTGTTTCTGTGATTACGCGTCAAGAGATCGACGCTTACGGAGACCGCGAATTGTCCGACATTCTGCGCCGCGTTCCCGGATTTGAATTTGGCGTTGATGTCTATAGTGAGGCCGGACTTTCATTTCGCGGCATCTGGGCTGAAGAGGGGAAATCGCTCCTCATGATTAATGGCGTGATGCAAAATGAGTTGGGATACGGAAATTACAATTTCTTTGGATCGATCCCTGCCTCTATCATCGAAAAAGTTGAAATTATCCGCGGCCCCGGGAGCGCGCTATACGGCGGTTTTGCGGAAGTCGATGTCATCAATGTGATCACACGACAACCGAACAGTTTAAATGGGATACATGTATCGGGAGATTTGGGTGTCGTAGGCCATGGAGGTGTTTCACGTTCGGGGAACATCAGCTACGGCAGCCAAACCGAGGCGTTAAAGGTCGCGGCGCATGTCGGTTATAGCTCGAGTGTCTTATCCCGGCGCGATTACACGGATTTTTTTGGCCACCGCCTCAATCTCAATTCCGATACCGCCTATAGAAATTGGAAACATATTATTACAGAGGCGTCTTCAAAGAATTTGACACTGCGATATCAACGAACGGAGTTTACCTTCGGAGCCCAGGATTCCTTTACGACCATTCAACCCTCCGTCAATGGTGTAAATCTTGAAAAGTCCAACAATTATAACGATGTTGTCCATGTCGATTATCAGGCCCATCTGAATGATCATCTGACACTGCAGCCGCTTTTTGAATACACCAGAAACAACACATGGCAAGCGGTTTATCCATCGGGTGTTGAGGGGTTATTTGAAGGGTCGGGCATTTTGCTATGGAGAACTCGGGCGGAAATGACCGCTACCTACGAAACCCCGATAGCGTCCCAATTACAATTCGGCGGGGGGTATATCCAGGACGGGGTAGACAGCGTTGCTTCCGACGGAACGTCCGGATTGTATGCTTCAGCCAACGATTTGACCAATCGGCAGACCACCTCGTCTTCCTTTGGGCTGTTCCAGTACGAACAGGAATTTCATGCCGTGGGTTTTACCGCTGGTGGTCGGTATGATGATACGACCTTCGGACATGCCATTGCGCCGCGCGCGGGATTTACCTATATCCATGACGCATTTAATGCGAAGGTGCTTTATGGGAGAGCGTTTCGAATTCCACTCCCCTGGCAGGCGTACTCGCGCAATCTCACCTTTAACGGATCGTTAACGCCCGAAACAGCCGATACAACGGAACTTGAATTGGGTTATAAATTGACGCCGCATCTTACTGGTAAGATCAATACGTTCTTTATTGATATCCATAACCCCATCATTTATCAGGGAGCCATTAATGGCTATACCAATTTTGGGCGAATCCAATCCGAAGGAGCGGAAGCGGAGCTGCGTGCGGATTATGGACACATCGGCGGCTATATGAATTTTTCGTATGCCACGCCTGGACCGAATACATCGCCCCAGCTTACTACGCAATCAAAAAAGCAATTTCTCGCTTCACCACCCTTCAAAATCAATATGGGGACGTTTTACCGATTGGGAAAAATGGAATACGCGCCGAGCGCCACGTACCTGTCATCGCGTGCGGCTCAGTCATCCAATTCAGCGAATGATCCGAATGGAAATTTAGAAACAACCGACGAACACGCGTTATTCTTGGCGAATATGACCGTCACGGCTCATGAGGTCTTGAAAGATTTAGATATCCATTTGGCCGTTCACAATATTTTTGATGCACGATATACTTTGATTCAGCCGTTCTACGGTAATCATGCGCCAATTCCAGCCCAAGATCGCGAGATCAATTTAGGAATGACCTGGCACTTCTAAGCTCCCACCCAGAGCACACTGACATAACACAGGGAAAACACCAAGCAGGCAAAGATCGCTACGGATCAGCCCCTCTCGCAAGGCTGACGATTTAATCCTTTTCTTTATCAGACAGTCCACGGCGATGATTCATAGAGGACATTTTTTCTTTGCATGTGGGGGACAAATCGGCTTCATGGTCCTTCAAGCATTGAATCCGGGCGCCATGCCCGCGCGGCACGTCTTTGCAGAATTTATCGGCATCCTCTTTGCAGGCTTCTTTAAATGCATTGGCTTTTTCTTTTAACTCCTGCCCTTTTTCTTTGCATTCTGAGGACAGCTCCGCGTTATGCGCCTTCAAACATTGCACAATGCGCCCTTCGCCCGGCTGAACGTCTTTGCAGAATTTTTCGATATCGGCGGAACAAGGACGATTTTCCTTTTCGAAGGCCATGCCAGGCTGAAGTCCGAGCGGCATGGTCAGCAGGACAGCCCATAAACCAAGAGAAGATCGCATAAAAGAAGCTCCTTTTTAAATGTAGTAAACCGAGGCGACAGCCCCTCTTAGACGTGATGATCCCTAAGATTGTTCCTTTTTGATAAACGACATCATAAGACGCCTCGTTTCTTCCTTGGATTACCTTCTCGTTGCGAAAGAAAAAATCGCTGGATTATGCGCCGATTATTTTTTCTGCAGCTTTGATGTCTTCGGGGCGATCTACGTCGATGACGGGAGGCAGTGGAACGCCGTAAAAGCGGCGGCCATACTTGAGTGCATAGCCCAGAAATTGACGCAAGGCGCTAAAGCGTTGTTCAAGAGCAGCCTGTTTTATATCCAACAGGCCGGCGTTGACACCGTAGAAGCCTGAGGTCACATACTCACTATCAAAGCCGGTGCTGGTAAGGGCCACGATTTCGAACGCATGGGGATTGTCTTGAATCTTCTCCGGCATGAGGCCGGTTTCTTCGGCGCCTTTCATCGCCACGCGCAACGGTTTTTCATCGTCGATGACGTCCGTTAATCCTAAGAGCACATCGGCATCAGGAAATAATTTAAAGGAATCGGCAAATTGGCGATACGTCTCGGGCAAGGCCACGCCATCAACAGTAGTCATCAGAAAAGGCCCGGGGCCGGATTGCGCGAGTCGCTCCAATACGAGGAGAAAGCTGTGCATGGAAGAAGGGGTGGTTTGAATAATCCAGTCCATCGTGAGTGCGCGGTGCGATTGGGCGACATACTCAGGAACGGCCTTTGCGGCGTCATTAACGATACATGTCACGTGCGTGATGCCTGAAGCTTCCAGGCCATCTAATACATAATCGATTAATTTTTTTTCACCCACAGGCGTGAGCGCTTTCGGAATTTTTTGACCTAAGCGCTCGCCCCATCCCGCGGCAATGATGCCGGCATGGTTATTCATCGTGAGTCGTTATCGTCATGGCTTAGACATAGCCATTTCTTTTAGATGAATCGGTAAATCTTCTAAACTGCGCAACAGCACATCGGCAATCCCGGGCTCTGGAGGCGTTTTTCCTGTATCACCGATCATCCAAAAGGTAGTCATGCCTAACGCTTTAGCGGGAATCATGTCCCGTTCGAATGAATCGCCCACAAAGCCGACGCGGCTGGCCGGTAAATTCAAGGTATGAAGTGCTAATTGAAAAAAGGCGGGATCCGGTTTTTTCTTGCCCACCACGGCCGAATCTAAAACCACTTGAAGATAGGGCATCAACAATGCTTCCTTACAAAGCATTTCCACATTGCCATAAAAATTGGAAACCACGCCCATTTTGTAGCCGGCAATGAACAGTTCTTCGAGAATGCGTCGGTTGCGATGGAGGATGCGTTCAGACGGGCGGGAGAATGCGGCCGCGGCGGCGGCTTGTTTTTCCGGATCATCTAAACCCAATTTTTTAAATTGCCAGGCCGCATGCAAATCCATCATGTCGCGGTAGGTCGCGGCGCGCATGGCGGGTTCGATCTCGGCTTGCAGGTCCGCCCAGTAAAACGCTTCTTTAATACGGGCTTGCGGCAGTTGGCCTAAGCCAATTTGCGGATAAATCGCCCAGAAACGGTCCAGCCAATGGCCGCCGTCTGAATCCAAAGTACCGCCAAAATCGAATAAAAGTCCTGAGATCATGGAATTGTCAACCGAATACGTAAATGATAGCATCCCCCCACAAAAGTGAAAATTCGCAAGTCCGAACAGTTGTTTCAAAAGTCCCAAGACATTTTTGCCGGCGGGGTTAATTCGCCGGTGCGCAGTTTCCGTGGCGTCGGGGGTACACCACGTTTTATCGCCCGCGGCCAAGGGCCTTGGATTTGGGATGTAGATGGGCAGCGCTATACCGATTTTTGTTCATCCTGGGGCGCCTGCATTTTGGGGCATGCCCCCACAGCGGTTCTTGCTGCGCTTTCTAAAGTCGCCAAACAAGGACTTACCTTTGGCGCGCCCACGGAACGCGAAGCCGAGTTAGGCGCGCTCATCCAAAAAGCCTTGCCGTCGATGGAGCGCCTGCGGTTAGTCAGCTCGGGCACCGAAGCGGTAATGTCGGCCATTCGTCTGGCGCGTGCCGCCACGCAACGCGAAGTCCTGGTAAAATTTTCCGGTTGCTATCACGGCCATGTCGATTCTCTTTTAGTGAAGGCTGGTTCTGGGGCGTTAACGTTAGGATCACCCGATTCTGCTGGTATTCCTTCGGCTTTGGCTGGAAAAACGCGGGTCCTTCCTTTTAACAACATCGAGGCCCTGAAAGAATTGTTTGCCCGCGAAGGTCAATCCATTGCGGCGGTGATCATCGAACCGATTCCCGCCAATATGGGCGTGATTCTTCCCAAGCCAGGATTTCTTGAAAGTGTGCGCGAACTGACCCAAGCGCATGGAGCGCTACTCATTTTTGATGAAGTCATTACCGGGTTCCGCGTAGCCTGGGGCGGCGCTCAAACCCTTCTAAAAATAAAACCCGATCTCACGTGTTTAGGAAAAATTGTGGGAGGAGGGCTTCCTTTAGCCGTTTACGGCGGGCGTCGGGATGTCATGAATTGGGTAGCGCCATTGGGACCGATGTATCAGGCGGAAATCCATTGGCTACCGCGGCGGGTATTGCGACTTTGACCCAACTGAAATCGAAAAATCCTTATAAAACGCTAGAGATCTTGACCAAAGAATTAGTGGAAAAGATGGAAGCGTCGGCGCGTAAAATTGGTGTTAGTTTGCGCGTGAATCGTATCGGTTCAATGTGGACCCCTTTTTTTTCAACAGCGCCGGTGACGGATTTAACTAGCGTGCAACGCGCCGATACCAAACGGTACGCCGAATTCTTTCATGCTCTTTTACAAAAGGGCGTGTACCTGCCCCCTTCCGCCTTCGAAGCATCCTTTGTCAGTACGGCCCATACCCGCCCTATACTCGCCAAAACAATAGCTGCTTTTGAATATGCATTCAAACAACTCCCACCAGGATAACTATGGGTAATGCTGTTGTGTTAGAATCTTCCGAAGGTTAAATTTTAGAAATACTGCGTGGGACATACCGGCTGTATTTAGATTAAGGATTTTATGGCTGACATCATTCCATTTCAAGCAATTCGTTTTAACGAGGCAAAATTCGCCACCACATCGAAAGTGATGTGCCCGCCTTATGACGTCATCCATGTCCCCGAATATCACAAATTGCTCGAACGCCACGCGAATAATATCGTGCGGATCGAGCTTCCATTGCAACAGGGGAAAACCGACCGTTATAAAGTAGCGGCGGAGTTTTGGACAAAATGGCAAAAGCAGCGCGTATTAGTCGAAGATAAGACGCCGGGCTATTATGGATATGAACAACGCTTTTCGGCCAACGGAGAAAATTTTATCCGTCGCGGCTTCTTCGCTGCGTTAAGGTTAGAAACCCCGGGCAAAGGTAAAATTCGCCCGCATGAACGCACGTTTCCCAAACACAAAGAAGACCGGTTAAATTTGATGCGCGCCA
>Ga0268266_10004881_pt1 | contig 12720 bp, 10 predicted proteins | sample KBSS13metaG_FD_190356 | JGI IMG/M metagenome (GOLD analysis project Ga0268266, IMG submission 190356) | Switchgrass rhizosphere microbial communities from Kellogg Biological Station, Michigan, USA - KBS S1-3 metaG (SPAdes) (version 2) | ecosystem: Host-associated > Plants > Roots > Rhizosphere...
GTCGCTCGTAGGCACCGGCATCGCCGAAGGATTTGCCGCGGAGCACATCCGTGCGGGTTTCGATTTCGACCCGGGTGACGCGCGCCTGAAGAGGCGCGCTCACCCAACCCAGAATCAACAATAGCGACGTCGCGACCCGGACCGTGTTCTGCATGCCGCGCAGATTAACACGGAGAGGTCTCGGTCTTACTTAACGCTATAGCCTCGCGCATCCAGACAGGCGCCGATGGCCCGACGATAATCTTCCGCGGTGCCCTGCGTATTGTTCGAGCGGGTCGGATCGAACCCGGTCTGGGCCACAGACCACTTGTGACACTCGAACCGATCGTTCGATGTTTGCTCGTCGCTCTGACCATTGCGCGGATAGACGTATATATCCCCAACTCCACCAGAGCCGGCGGCCGCGGCCGTATCGTCGTTCGACACCACGCCGTTCTCAGTCGGAGGCGGAGCCTCGGTGCTGTCCGTGCCGGCAACCGGCGGAGGATCGGTAGCGACGTAGCCGTTATAGCTCGGGTCCCAGAGGTAATAGGCGTTGTCGTAGTAGTAGTACGGCGTGTTACCCCAGTAGTAGGTCGCATAGCCGATGGGCAGTACCGGCAGGAACCACGCAAAGCCAGGGCCGTAGCGCACACCGGGCCAGAACCGGCCACTCCAGTAGCCCCCGCCCCAGAAGTGCCCGGAACCGTACGCCCCGTGCCAGCCGGGACGTCCGTACCCACCGCCATGCCAGCCGCCATGCCAGCCGCCGTTCCCGCGCCAGGCACCGTTGTAACCGCCGTGGCCTACGTATCCGGGCGAGACCGCGTGCCCGGCGGTCAGGTGGCCACCCGAAGCCGCGAAGTGCCCGGCAGTGAAATTCGCGCGGGGCTGAAAGTGAGCCGCGCCGCCCATCGCGACGTGGCCACCACCGAAACGGGCCCCGCCGCCGTTGAAGCCGCCGAAGCGTGCGCCCCCGCCACCGAAGTGGCCGCCGCCGCTGAAGTGGGCCCCACCCCCACCGCCGCCGCTGAAGTGTCCTCCGCCACCACCACCGCTGAAGTGCCCGCCGCCGCCACCGCTGTGCCCGCCGCCGCCACCACCGCCCGGACCGTGGGCTTCAGCCAGGCCGATCGACAGGGTCGCAACCGCGGCCACAGCCAGCATCTTCAGGCTGCGGCCCATAAATCCGGCTTTACTCATCTTGATCGTCATGGTGGCTGCACTCCGACTCCGTCACTAGCCTATATGATCGCTAATGAGGAGTTTTTCCAGTGGGCGTCCCTACAGTACGCCCTTATCCCTAAGCAACGTTAGCGCGCCGTCCACGATGACAGATACGTCTTTGTCATAAGCAATTCCCGCGCATTTCGTCCGTTCCTCAGACACTCCTGAACGCGGGATTAACCGCCAGATTAACAACTATTCATCCAGCTCGGAGTAATGCCGGAAGATACCTTGCTCATTGAACGCAATGCGCCGCTCCGAAGCGAGGTACGCCGCGACCCGCGGCCTCTCCTGGACCCGCGCATGCAGCAGAAACAACCGTCGATGCGCACGTGCGGCCCGCGCCATCGCGCGAGGAAACGCGTAGCTCAATCCGGCGATCGTCTGGAACATAGATAGGTCGACGTAAGTCAGCTTCGTGCCCACGAGATAGGCTGACCTCCCCTTGGTGCGCGCGAGCAGCCTTTCGAAATAACCGAGAAACTTCGGCAGCCGGTGCTGCAGAAAATCCTGCGAGCGTCGCCGCGCCTCCGGCTTTTGTTCCTCGAAATACAGACCCGATCCGATCGGGTGATGGGTGTCATGAACCTCGACCAGGAAATCCGCCAGGGTGAGTTGTAACTGGTGCGTCCAGAGCCGACCACGCTCATCCTTCGGCGCAAGTCCGTGGCGCCCCCCGAGAAACAGCAGGATGTTGGGCGTTTGTCCGATGACCAGCCGCCCGGCCTGCAGAAAAGGCGGCGCGAAGGGCGGATGCGCGGCACCGCGGTCGTTGAGAAAGCGCATCATCGCGGCCATCCCGAACCCTTTGCCGGACTTGCGCGCGACGTCGACATAGTCCGCGTCAGCCTCCTCCAGCGCGAGCCGCACGAACTCACCTCGACCTTGGATCTCTGGCCAGTAGAAGAGCTGATACACCATACTGCACCTTCATCACGTCGCGACCGGGGAACCCGGAAGCTGCTGAATCGTATCTACGGGGCGGGCAGTTTGCCCAGAGGTTCTATCATGACGCTCACCGTCTCCATCGGTCCGGTCATTGCGCTGATCGCCGGCATCCTGATCCTGATCGCGCCGCGACTGCTGAACTATATCGTCGCGATCTACCTGATCCTGATCGGCGTGCTGGGCTTGTTCGGCGGCAGCCACGGCCTGCACGTCTGACCCCATCGGTCACCGACCGCCCGCCCCCACCACAGCGGGCGGCGGGCTCACGCCTGCTCAGGCCTTGAGCGAGAACGGCGTGAAATTCGTGTCGCGGTCGTAGTAGTCCTCGTGCTCGACACGCTTCAAGAAACCAACCACCCGGTACGTGAGCGGTGTTGCAATCACCTCCCACATGGACTTGAGCACGTACTGGGTCAGGGTCACGGTGACCAGCTCCTGCGTCGGCCACAAGCCGGTGAAGGCGATCGTGTAGAACAAGGCCGAATCGACCAGCTCACCACACAAGGTGGAGCCGATGACGCGGCTCCAGAGCCACCGTCCGTTGGTCCAGATCTTCATCTTCGCCATCACGAAACTGTTGACGAAGGAGCCACACCAGAAAGCGATGATCGAGGCCGCGACGATGCGCGGAGTGTTGCCGAAGATCTCCTGCACCGCCGGCTGATTGTTCTTCCAACCCTCGGCGGGCGGTAGCCGCACGATCACGTACGCCATGAAGGACGCGAACACCAGCGCCCCGAAACCGCTCCAGACGACGCGCCGGTCGCGGGCGTAGCCGTAAACCTCGGTCAGGATGTCGCCGAACAGGTAGGAGATGGGAAAGAACAGGACCCCGGCCAGAAAGGTCAGCGAGCCGATGAGGGGCACGTGGATGGTAGTCACTTTGGCCGGGCCGATGAGGTTGGCGCACAGCAGGACGCAGACGTAGGCACCCAGGATGAGGTCGTAGTACTTGTAGTTCTTCATGAGCCAGGCGAAGAGCAGCACGGCCGGAAAGTCGGCGCGCCATTCTAGAGGAAGGTGGGGCCTACGGGTCTGCCGAGCGAGCCCGAGGATCCAGGCTCAGCCGGCCTGCGACTCGCGTGACCCCACCGCGCCGGCGCCCGCGCCAATGCCAGACGCGCCCGCCGCACCGGCCCCGGAGCTCGTCGAGCTCCCGCCCGCCATTCGCGCCTTGTACCAGCACCACTGATTGCCCCCCATCCTCTTGGCCTCGTACAGCGCAAGATCGGCCGACTTGTAGAGCCGGTCCTGCGCCGTGCCATGCTCGGGATAAACGGCTACACCGATGCTGGGGCTGGTCTTCACGGTGTTCCCGTTGTCCACGACCTCGAGAGCGAAACTATCGACAATGCGCTTGCACACAGCTTCTATGTCCGTGGCGGCGGGGTTTTGCGTGAGCAACACCGCATACTCATCGCCGCCGAGTCGTGCCACGCAATCCGACTTGCGCACCGCGGCTTGCAGCCGGATTGCCGCTTCGATCAACAGCGCATCGCCGACATCGTGGCCCAACGTGTCGTTGATGTGCTTGAGCCGGTCGAGGTCAATCAACAGCAACGCGAAACGACCGCTCTTGAGTCCCGAGACCACCAACAGCTCACGGAACTCTTCCATGAACATGCGACGGTTGGGCAACGCCGTCAGCGTGTCGCAGTAAGCAATCTGTTGTAGCTGACGCTGACTCTCACGTAACTCTGCGGTGCGCTCGACGATTTGCCGCTCGAGCGCGCGACGCGCGCGTCGCAAATACATCGTGCGAGCCTGCACGAACGTAGCGATCAGCGCGAAAAACACCACTCCGGCGCAAATGCGGAACGCCATAGTCTGGTACCAGGCGGGCAACACCCGGATCGGCACCGTCAGATCGTCCGCCCACATCCCGTCGCGGTTCGAGCCACGCAGACGCAAGGCATAGTCACCCGGCAACAGGTTGGTATAAGCGGCCAGCCGCCGGCTGGGCTCGGTCTCGATCCAGTCGGAATCGAAGCCATCCAGACGATATGCGTAGCGATTGCGCTGCGGGGCAGAGTAGTCGAGAGCGGCAAACTCCACGGCGATGCTGTTCGCTCCCGGACTCACGGTGAGCGGCTCAGCGACGCTCGGGTCGCCATTGAAACTGATCGCGGGCACGCGCTTACCGCCGATGCGCACATCCGTCACGACGATCGGCGGATGATAGCTCCATAGTGTCAGCTTCTCGGGCTGGACGATGATGAGGGCGCCAAGGGCGCCAAAGAGCAGTTCTCCTTCCGGCGTCATCGCACCGGCGCCCGCCCAGTGATTGGCGATGGGTGCGCCTTCCGCGCGGCGCAGGCTCCTGATGGCGTACGAGGCCGGGTCGATCAGAGCCAGTCCGTCATCGGTGCTGGTCCAGATCCGTCCTCGCGTATCCTCGAGCAGCTTGTCAATGTTCTCACTCGCGAGTCCCTGGCGACTGCCGAGCCGGGTGAAATGGGGTCGACCCTCGCGGTCACGCCCGTCCATCACATCGATGCCGCCACCGAGTGTGCCGACCCAAAGTCGCCCGCGACGATCGGTCAGCAGCGTTGCAACGTATCCCGCCGAGAGCGCGCTCAGCTCCTGCGGATCCGGAAAAATGCGCTCCACGGCGTGGGAGGCGAGATCCACCCGGTTGAGGCCGTTCTTGGTACCGACCCAGAGCGAGCCGCCTGGACCGCGCTCGATGACCGTGACACGCTGATCGGTCAGTCCGTCGATCGCCGCGCTGGCGGCCGTAGCATTGCCCTGCGGACCCAGGCTCAACGACCACAGGCCGTCGAGCCCCCCCACCCATAACACGTTCTGCTCGAGGTGCAACGTCCAGACCGCGGCGGCGGGGTCATGCCCCGGAACAGATAGCCGCACGACGCCGTGAGCGAGCCGATCGGCGCGGTACAGCCCCTGCTCCGTCCCAACAAACACATCGCCCGACGGGCCGAGCACCAGCGCGTTGACGTAGTCCTTCGGCAAGGCGGTGGCGGGATGCTCCGGATCGGGACGCAGCGCCGCGACCCGCAGACCCTTGGGATCGAGAACGTCGATGCCATTACTGCCCAGGCCCAACCAGACGCGCCCATCGGGCATGGACAACACGGAATCCACGTCCGGATCCGACAAGCTGGCCGGTCGGCTCGATCCGCCGAACACGGTATAGATGGCCGCCTGGCGCGAGTTGTACCGGCTGATGCCGCGGTTGGTGCAGATCCAGACCAACCCCGAGCGGTCGGTATGCAGGGCCTGGACCGTGTCATCGGCGAGACTGGAGAGCAACGTCGGGTCGTGTTGGATGCGCCGGGTCTGGAACGTCGCCGTGTCTACCGAGACGATGCCGTGACCGTCCGTGCCGAGCCAGATGGTGCCCGGCCGGACTTCCGCGATGGCGTGGATTCCTTCCGTCTGCAGTGTCGATTGCGCCTCGTTGCTCTCGAGGATGGCGCGTGTCGTTTGTTGCTTCAGGTCGATGACATACGCACCCTGGCGTACCGTGCCGATCCACAGGCGCCCCGCGCCGTCTTGATAGAAACTCCAGGCCACCGCCACTTTCCCGGGTGGCAGCCCGAGCGAGACGGCGATGAAGCGCTTCGTATCCGCCTCGCGACGCACGAGACCCGCGGCGGTACCAACCCACAACGTGCCCCCGCTATCGCGGAACAGAGCCCTGATGCGATTGTCCGGCAAGCTACCGGCATCGGCACCATTGTGGCGCAGGTGATCGACTTGCCCCGTATCGGTGTGCAGGTGATCGAGGCCGTCGTCGGTTGCGACCCAGACGCCGCCGGCCCCATCGTCCACGATGTCGCGCAGACTGGAGTTACTCAGGCCCGACGGGCCCGCGATGTAGGTGACGAACCGATCGCGGTCCCGATCGTATCGGGCGAGACCACCGGAGTTGGTGGCGATCCAGAGCCGGCCGAGACTGTCGGTGTGCAGCCGCTTGACCACGTTGTCCGGCAGCGTTCCGGGAATCGACGGGTCGGCCTTGTAACTGCGGAAGCGATAGCCGTCCCACCGGGCCAGGCCGTTCTGCGTCCCAACCCAGAGAAACCCCTCGCCGTCCTCGGCAAGCGCGGTAGGCGCGGTTGAATTGGGGAGCTCGTTGTCGCGCGCCAGGTGCTCGAAAACGACGTCGGCGAGTGCGCTCCAGCGCTCGGGGCCGGCAGCCCAACACCCGCCTGTCGGCAGCAATGTCAGAGTCGCCAGGAGCCAGCCGGGGAGTTTCATGAAAGCGCGCATGGGCTGGATCAGTTCCTTTGATATTACTACCGGGGGCGCGGACGCCGGATGGAGACACCCGTAAGATGTGTCCTACATCACGACGTCGTGAAGTGGCCCATCGGACCACCTATCGACGCCTTAAGCTAACGCGGCCGGCGGTGCACCATTTCTGTGACTGGCCTTTGAAATGTGACGGCACCGACCCCATCTGCTTAACATAGGTCGTTGAAGTCGCTGCGATGGCAGGCGCGACCTGCAGGAGCAAGCATGATGAGTAAAGCGGCAAAAATACTGCGCAGTTCTTTGATATTGCTGACGTTGGGTGCGGCTGTTCCCACGGTTTGGGCAGCCAGCGCAGCCGCGCCGCCCCACTCGTCGACGGGAGCTCAATTCAGCGTCCCGATCCAAGCGGCGGCCACGCCGCCCGCACCGCGCATCCTGGACCTCAAGGCCCCTGACGTGCGCGACGTAATGACGACGGACGAGATGGCCGCGGCACTCAATCCACCCTCGGACGTCGAGGTGCTCGAATCCGGTGCGGTTGCAGTGCACAGCGAGCAGCCGGGGCCGTACGTGCCGGGTGGCTTCGCCGCCCTCTATTGGGCCGCTCTGCACCCCTTCAACGCCTGGCGCATCTTCGCACCAGTCCAGTAAGCCTACGCAACGCCTCGCGGCAATCAGCCGCGAGGCGGTTCGACCCACGGTCCAGTAGGAATCCCGAAACGTCGAATGTGACAGCCGCTGCGGCCCCTGCCCAGTGGCCCGCATGCGTTCCGTTTCCAACCAGACTTCGAGCTGCACATCGATCGCGCCCGTCGACCGGACTGAAACGCTGTCGAGGTATGACAAAGGCTGCGGTCGGCGCAAGCTGGGGAACGGTTGAGACGCCCTGGGTCAGGATCTGCCCCACTGGCCGTGGAAACTTCTGTCCGGAAACGCGAATCGAGGACGCGCCCGATTGGCCGAGCCGACCCAACTGCGCAGCGCAGCATCGTGTGTTGTATTGATCATCAAGGCTTGCGGCTATCGAAACGGCTGCGCAATCCCTGCCAGCACTGCGCGTAGTCGCGTTGTAACTGCGGCGACACCATGGCGAAACGCGTGGGTCGGATCACCATCCGCGTCTCGAACATGAAGGCCATGGTGTCGGTGATGTGCTGCGGCTGGGTCGTATCCGTGCTCACCGCTTTCTCGAAAGTCGACGCGTCCGGCCCATGGCCGGTCATGCAGTTGTGCAGCGATGAGCCGCCCGGTGTGAAGCCCGCTGCCTTGGCGTCATACACACCGGTGATGAGGCCCATGAACTCGCTCGCGACATTGCGATGGAACCAGGGCGGCCGGAACGTCTCTGCCATCACGAGCCAGCGGGGCGGAAACACCACGAAGTCGAGATTGTCGGCCCCCGGCGTGTCACTCACCGATTGCAACACGAGGAAGATGGACGGGTCCGGGTGATCGTAACTGATCGAGCCGATGGCGTTGAAACGGCGCAGATCGTACTTGTAGGGAGCGTTGTTGCCGTGCCAGGCGACCACATCGAGCGGCGAGTGATCGATGCGGGCCGTCCACAACTGCCCCGAGAACTTCCCTACGAGCTCCAGGTCGTCGCCGTTGCGCTCCTCGTACCAGGCGACCGGTGTTTGAAAATCGCGCGGGTTCGCCAGCCCGTTGGAGCCGATGGGACCGAGATCGGGCAGCCGCAGCGGTGAGCCGAAATTCTCGCAAAAATAGCCCCGCGCGGTGCCGTCGAGCAACTCGACGCGGAAGCGCAGCCCGCGGGGAATGACGGCGATCTCCTGCGGCTCGAGCTCGATCAGCCCGAGCTCGGTGGCGATCCGCAACCTGCCCTGCTGCGGAACGATGAGCAACTCCGCATCGGCGTCGTAGAAGAAACGATCCGTCATCGAGCGATTCGCCACGTACCAGTGGATAGCACAACCCACCTGCGACTCAGGCGAGCCGTTACCGCCCACCGTGCGCACGCCGGCGATGAAATCCGTCGCCTCGGTCGGAATCGGCAGCGGGCTCCAGCGCAACGGATTCGGCGCCGGCGAGATCTCATCGAAGCGGTTCGTGAACATTCCGTCGGGCGCCCGGCGAAATTCGCCGTGGACCGCGGCTGGCCGGATGCGATAGAGCCAGCTCCGCCTGTTGGTATGCCGGGGCGCCGTGAAAGCCGTGCCGGAGAACTGCTCGGCGTACAGGCCGTAAGGGCAACGCTGCGGAGAGTTGCGCCCCTGCGGCAGGGCTCCGGGCAACGCCTCCGTCGCGAAATCGTTGGCGAAGCCGGTTTGGTAGCGCACGCTGCTCATCGGAGCCGTCTCCTCGTTCCGCAACGGCCATCATCGCACAGGCGCGGAACGGACAAATTCGTCATAATTGCCGGTTATGAAAATAACCTCGAGGCCTGCTCGCCGGTGCCGCGTCAAAGCCGCGGTCCTTGCCGCCGCGCTAAGCCTGTCGCTCGTGGCGAGCGCCGCGGACACGCCGCCCACGGCTGCCCCCACCATCCCCATCGCCCACTCCGCCCTGCTGACCATCAACGGGACGTTCTCATCGAGCGGCCTGGTCCTGCACATTCTGCATGCCGCCAACCAGGTTCCGATCGATGGTCGCGACGTGACGGTCACGGTCGATGGTAAGAACCAGCCGCTCACGGTCCAGCAAGAGGTCGGCGACTTCCTGCTTCCCACCAAGGACCTCAGCGACGGTCCACAGACACTCGACATCACCGTCGCTCACGACGGGATCCGGGAGATCCTTACCGGTAAGGTCGCGCTTCCGAAATCCGTCTTCGGCTCGGGCATGCTGGACAGCAGCCACAAGCAGATGCTGTGGTGGGTATTGAATATCGGCATCGTGCTGGTCGCGGTGCTCGCCTTCTCCAAGCGCAGCTCGAAGCCTGAGAAAGAGACCGAGGAAGACGAGTAGACGCTCAACTCAAAGCGCCGCCGACCCGGATGGGCCAGCGCTGCGAGCCAATAAAATCAGAGCACCACGAAGTAGTGAATCCGGTTCGCCCCCGGGATCTTCTCGGCGACCCCCACGAACACGTGGCGACTGAGCCACTCGTGCGGCCCCTCGGGCGCGTCGAACTTCGGACACACGCGCATGTAGTACTCGTCGGCGGCCACCGGCTCGTTGCGTGACATCCTGGTCATCGCCTCTTCGCTGCCCCAACGGTAGCCCCGGTTCTGCATGTAGATGACCGCGCCATCATCCGCTTCCAGAAGATACCGGGCGTCGAAGTCGATGACGCCATTGGGACGTACGAGCGGAAAGTCCCCACCCGACATCGGGATCACTTTGCCGTTGAGCCGTGGGCCTTCGACCTTGCCCGAGGCTGCATAGACGGCCGCCCGGGTCGCACCCTGCGAGCTGGGCTTCACCCACTGCAAACCGATGAGCTCGATCGAGATGGTGAAGGCGTGCTCGAGCTTCGGGAGAAAAGGATGTGGTGTCATGGGGGCGCAGTGTAACGGCAGAAACCCCGTCTGTCGCAGACAGTGGCCCCGCAGGCCTCAGGTTGGACGGAACCCGATGCGGAACGCCCCCCAATGGCGCCCGCGCACGAAGATCGGCGCGGAAAGGTCCTTGATCAACATGAAATTCCCGCCGCCCATGTTGCGACGGTAGGTCTGCAACAGAAACCGCTTCGTGTTGTGCGCGACCTTCTTCACCGCGCGGTCGTCGTAAATGCGCCGGTTGCGGCAATGCGCCGCATTCCAGACCGGGTCCTTGCCCTGGGGCTGGCAGTAGTTGGGATTGTGCGTCGGCAGATAACCGCCCTTGGCCCAGGCGACACTGAACACGATGCGCTGATCCGACTGCTGGATCGGGTCCTGGATCGGGGGCAGGACGTGGTCGGTGTAGCGCACGTACTCCGTCATGTACTGCTTGGGGTTCGTACCGGGGATCTCGCGGTAGCGCTCATCGAACAACTGCGCCTCGGTAATCTCGCCGCTGGCGATCGCCGCCTCGAACTCCGCACTGATCTTGTTCGCCGTCTCGATACCAACATCAATGATCGGCGTATCGGCCGTCGTCACCCCGCTCTCGGCGATATACTCGATGAGCGTCTCGCTCAAGGTCAGCAGGCCCTCGACCCGCTTGTCCGCCTGCGTGAGGTTGGTGGAGGAAAGCTGTACCCCGCTGGCCAACTGGCCCAACTCCGACAACGTAACATCGCACGCCTCGAGGTTGGTCGCCGCGGAGGAGGCAATCGCGTCGATCTCCCGCCCGACGGTGGAAAACGCCTCGTGTGAGCGAATGATCACGCCGTTGACCTGGTCCACGCTCGTGGCGGCTTGCGCCGCGTGTTTGTTGGACTCGCCGCTTTCCTTGACGAGCCCCCCGATCTGCTCGCCGAGCGCGCGCACGCTAGCCGTGATCCTGTCGGTTGCCGTACGCGTCTGGTCAGCGAGACTTTTCACCTCGGCGGCGACTACCGCGAAGCCTCGTCCCGCCTCGCCCGCCCGCGCCGCTTCGATTCCCGCGTTGAGCGACAGCAGCTTCGTCTGCTTGGCGATGGTCTCTATGGCCCCTGCAACATCGCCAATCTGCTTGATCACCGGTGCGAAGGAGTTGAGCCGCTCCTCGATGCGCTTCACGGCCGTGGTGAGATGGCCGATATGCTGCATTGCACTGCCCATCAGGGCGCGCGATTCAGCGATTTCGGTCCCCGCCATCGAAGCGGCGCTCTGGGCTTCCCGGGCCGCGCGATCGATCTCTCTATTCCCCGAAACCATCGTCTGCGCGGACTGTTCCAACTCCTCGAACTGGGCGGCCTGGTTCGAGATGCGCGTCGTGACTTCCTCGAGATTCCCCGCAATATCGGCGACCTCGACCCCCAGCGAGCCAATCCGGGCGGCAAGCTCGGCTACCAGGCGCGCACTATCGATCTCAACGTTGCCGCTCATGATGCCCCTCGCGCTGCGCAGCGCAGTTGATGTTATCGGCTCTTATCGGCCCGGAGGACCCTTGGGCCGGCACCTCGACGCTTTCTCATGAGAAAGGTTTCGACGCCCCGTTGCAAGTGTTCGGCGAATGGAACAGTTTGGCGTCGGGCGGACTCAATTCGAGGCAATCGCGCGGATGTATTGATAGAAAAACTCGTTACCTTTGTAGAACGACTCGACGCCCAGGCGCTCATCCTTGCCGTGCAGGCGCTCGTTGTCGCGGTCGTTCGCGACCCCCGTGAGCGTATAGGTCGGCATCCCGGCGGCGCTCGTGAAGACCCCGTCCGAGGCGCCGACCGACATGTTAGGCACCACCTTCAGGCCCGGCCAGTCCCTGGATACCAGGGATTCCAGGGGCTTCATGATCTCGGGGTTGAGCGGCGGCGGCGGATACCCCTTGCGATCGGAGGCTTTGTCCTGCACTTGGCCGTTATCGTCGATGTAAAGGACCTTGATGCGCGGATCGCTGACGACCCGGGCGAGTTGCTGCCGGACCTCTTCCGGCGAGTGTCCCGGCAGGATGCGGCAGTTCACCACGGCCGTGGCACGCTGCGGAAGCGCGTTGTTGGCATGCCCTCCGTCGAGACGGGTCGCCACGCAAGTGGTATGCATCATGGAGTGATCGGCCGTATTGCGTGACAGGCGAGCTACCGCCTCCGGGTCCGCGGGCGTGCGCAAAATCGCTCGCATGTCAGCGGCACGCTGTCCGGTCTCGATGGTCGCCATTTTCTCGTAGTAGGCCCGCGTGACCGCGTTCAGCTCGAACGGAAATTCAAACTTCGCGATCTTTTCCAAGCCGGCCGCGAGCGCGTAGATGGCGTTGTCGGGAACCGGCAACGAGCTGTGCCCGCCCGGGTTGGTCACCAGGAGCTGAAAGTCCCCATAACCCTTCTCGGTGCCGTCGAGCTCGTAGTAGAGCGGCTTCCCGTGTTGGGTCACGATGGAGTAACCGTCGTGATTGATGACGTACTGCGCATCGATGAGAGCGCGGTGATTTTTCAACAGCCAGTCGACGCCGTTGGCGGTCCCGCCCTCCTCGTCCGCGGTGAGCGCGAGGATGATGTCGCGGTTGGGACGGAAGCCGGACTGCTTCAAGCGGATGAGCGTCGCCACCATGATGGCATCCCCATCCTTCATGTCCTGCGTACCGCGCCCGTAGAAGTAACCGTCCTTTTCGACGAACTTGAACGGATCCGTGGTCCAATCCTCGCGCCGCGCCTCCACCACGTCGAGGTGTCCGATCAACAGCACCGGCTTGCGCTGGCCGCTGCCATGCAGGCGCACGACCAGATTCTTCTTGCGCGCGTTCGGGCCGAGGAGGGCCAGGTCGCTTTCGGGAAAGCCCGCGGCCCGGAAACGCTTTTCCATGGCTTCCGCGGCGGTGGTAACG
>Ga0268266_10004885_pt1 | contig 12715 bp, 15 predicted proteins | sample KBSS13metaG_FD_190356 | JGI IMG/M metagenome (GOLD analysis project Ga0268266, IMG submission 190356) | Switchgrass rhizosphere microbial communities from Kellogg Biological Station, Michigan, USA - KBS S1-3 metaG (SPAdes) (version 2) | ecosystem: Host-associated > Plants > Roots > Rhizosphere...
CCAATGCTTTTGCGCGAAATAGAGTTCGGCATAGGCGCATTCCCAAAGCATGAAATCCGACAGGCGCTGTTCGCCGCTGGTGCGGATCAGAAGATCGACGGCCCCAGCTTCGCCCGCGAGCTGGTGGATAAGGTCGGTTTCGGCGGCGTCCGGGGCGAGGGTTCGCGCGGCGGCGAGGATGGCCTGGCGGGCGGAATAGTCGATGGCGACGCGCAGATGCAGGGCATCGCCGAACTGGGTGGCGGCTTCGCTGCGTTCGATCTCGGCGACCAGGCCGGGGGCGAGGCGATCGCGCCGCCCGATGATGGAGAGGCGCACACCGTCGCGGACGAGATCTTCGGTTTCGGTGTCGAGATATTCGCTGAAGAGGCGCATCAGGGCGGCGACTTCCGCCGCGGGGCGCTGCCAATTGTCGGCGGAGAAGGCATAGACGGAGAGCGTCTGGATGCCCAGATCGGGTGCGGCACGCACGATCTGGCGCAAAGTATCGATCCCGGCCCGGTGTCCTGCTGCGCGCGGCAGATTTTGCGCGCGAGCCCAGCGGCCATTGCCGTCCATAATGATAGCGACATGCGCCGGGGTCTGTTTGCCGTCACAAGAACTTTGCATTGCAGAGTCTCCTGTCAAAAAAAGGGGATCAACCGGGAATGACGCGCAGGCGTGCGTGGCTGAAATCTTCACCTGCGGTCTGGGCGGCGTCACGCACCAGCTGTTCCAGCAGGGCGAGATAATCGAGGAAACGACGCCGGCCGCTGCGGGTAAGCGCGCAATGGGTTTGCGGGCGGGTGCCTTCGAAGCTTTTGGTGATCTCAACCAGACCGGCTTCCTGCAGCACCTGAAGATGGCGGCTGAGATTGCCATCCGTGAGGCGGCAAAGCTGTTTCAAGTCGGAAAAGGCAAGGCCTTTGGGATGGGCGACCAGGGAGGAGAGCAAGCCCAGCCGGGCCTTTTCGTGCATCACGCGGTCGAGGCCTTCAAACGCGAAGGGCGCGTCGTCAGTCTTCGTCATCGGATTCTCCGGCGGAAAAATAGAGGATCGCGGCCATCAGCATCTGGCCTGCGAAAAAGGGAACGCCCATCAGCCAGGGCGCGAGGTCGTGATGGCGTTCGCCCAGCATCAGGCTGGCGAAGGTGGAGACAAAATAGAAGCCTGCCACCATCATGATGTTGCGGGGAAGCGTGCGCACCGAGGCGAAGAGGCCCAGGCTGACGAACAATTGCCAAAGACCCGGCATCATCCACAGCACGCGCGGTTCGAAGCGCAGCAGAAAAATGGGAATGAAAAGGCACGCGGCGGCGGCGGGGAGAAACTGTTCGATCGCCTGGGCGATCATGGTGTCGGCCAGGCTGGAATGATGGCGGCGCGAGCGGCCCTGCATCTCGATCCGCACCACGGCAGCGGAGAGAAGGCCTGCGCCCACCCAGCTCCAGACGAAGAGGGAGGGGGCGGCGTCGGGAAGGATGCGGAAGATGCTTTGCGTGATGGCGGTGGCGATGCCGATCACGCCGGTGATGACAATGGCGACCGGGCCATAGCCGCGAAACGAGGTGCCCGCCGCGATCTGGGTGCGGATTTCCCCGATGTCGGAAAGCGCCTTGTTGATATCGCGCATGGGGCCTCAGGTCCGGGAACTTTGTGCTGCAAAGTAACCGGGGGAGTGTTGGCTGGCAAGCCTTTCCATTGCGCCGTGGTTAACGGTCTGCGACAGGAGAGGTGCGATGACGGAGCGCGAATCTTGGCCTGGTACAAGAAGCATTTTCCCGAGACCTGGGCGGCAACCAGCGTGCTGGACGATTTCGTGCAGGTGTTCATGGCGTATGGCGGACCGCCGCCGATGATGCTGATCGAAGAGCCGCATGGGCCGTTGGAGTCCACGCTGTTTGTATGGTTGCCAGAGGCGGATCTGATCGACGCGTTTCCTGGATTTGAAGCGGCGGACACGTTGCCCAAGGCGGCGATATTGCTGGCGGGAAACCGGACGCGGTTCGATGTGGATTTTGCGACGGCGGTGCGGCCAAAACGCGTGTGAGTTGGCTTTGTCATGCGCGCCCTGTATGAGGGGCGCATGAAAATCACCCCGAAGAATCCCGCCAAGATGACCGATGCCGAGCGTGCGGCCATGAAGGCGCAGCATCCTCAGCCTTTCGGCACCAAGGCGCAGCAGAACAAGGGCAAGCGGGTGCAGCCTGCCTTCCAGAAGCGGAACAATCAAAAGGGCCGCTGACGGTTCTTTGATTGCCAGTGCGGCGGATCAGTTTTGTTCCAGCGCGCGGAGGCTGACGTCCAATCTGTCCGGGTTGCCTTGCGGCACGTCGCGGCAATAAGCATCCAGTGCGTCCGTCAGATCGGACAAGCGCCGCTCCATGGCATCCGGCGGCGGCGAGACTCTGTGATCCTCTATTTGTGAGTCGCGGGGTTGAAGCACGACTTCATAATCCAGTGAGGCATATCGGTCGTTGATCTGGGCGAACGCCGGAGCGGCCCGGCGCCAGGCCGCGGCAATGCGCTGACCCAGGCCGGGATCGATGCGCATGCGGCAGCGCCTTGTCGTGTGCAAGGTGGATGTCATCCAATAGTCCCCGTTTTCGTACCGGATGAGGGTTATCCTGTTGCCGAACGGTTCATGCGTCGGTGCGTTGCCCGGGGCGATGAACGCGAAGGCGTAACTGTCCCGTCTTTCCAGCACGGTTTCGCCGCCGCTATCCGGTGGAGATACACAGGCGGAAAGGCAGAGCAGTGTCAGCGGCGCCAGAAGGCAGTGGCGTTTCATGCCGGGGTCCTTTTGCCGACTGTCTCACAGAATTTTCGAAGCTAAAACAATTTTGATGCCGGTCCGGATTGTGGCATTGGTTTTGCCATTCTCCCGCTTTGTGTGCGGCGAGTGTTTTTCCAAACCATGAAAGACTTCCTCTCTTGCGCATTCCCGTGCGCCGGTGTCCCGCCGGCGTGGACCGACGCTTTGACGATTTGCAAAGCGAATCCGATGAACTGATACGGCTTGCCCAGCGCGGGCATGTCTTCAGCGCGGCCGAATGGGTGGAGCGAGCTTTCACGGACAATATCAACCAGGCCCCGACGCGCGGGCCCACCGATACCCAATAGGAGCAGCCATGAAGAAGATCGCGATCAAATCCCTGAAAGCCGTCAAGTCCATGCCGGCGAAGAAGCCCGCGAAGTCGGCGGAGAAGAATACCGATGCGCTGGAAGCGCCGCACAAGCTGAAGCCGCATCATTATCGCTACAAATAAGCGAAGACGCGTGAAAGCCCGCAAGCGCAAGGCATCGATCCGCAGAAAGCCGCGCGGCGATGCCAAGGCAGCGGCGGAGATCCGCAAAGCCGCGCAATTTTACGGCAAGCGGGCGATGGCGATCCTGTGGACCATCGCGTCCAAAGCCGAGAGCGACAATGCTCGCATCGCCGCGTGCAAGGAAATATTGGACCGCGGCTATGGCAAGGAAAGCCGGATGCCGCCCACCGATCAAGAGCAAGCCGTGATCCGGCGCATCGAGCGCATCATTGTCGATCCTAAAAATTGAAACACCGCGCGCGTTCAAGCCCCTGCTGCTGCCGTCGCGCTACAAGGGCGCGTATGGCGGGCGCGGGTCCGGCAAGTCGCACTTCTTCGCCGAGAAGCTGGTGGAAGACTGTCTGGAGGAAAAAGGCATGCTGGCCGTCTGCATCCGCGAGGTGCAGAAGAGCCTGATGCAATCTTCCAAGCGGCTGCTGGAAGCCAAGATCGAAGCGTTGGGTGTCGGACATCTGTTCAAAGTGTTCGAGCGGGAGATCGAGACGCCCGGCGACGGGGTTATCATCTTTCAGGGACTCGCGGATCACACGGCCGAGAGCATCAAATCCCTGGAAGGATTCCGGCGGGCGTGGGTGGAAGAAGCGCAGGCCTTGTCGGCGCGATCATTGACCTTGCTTCGGCCCACCATCCGGGCCCAGGGCAGCGAATTGTGGGCGAGCTGGAATCCCCGGCGCAAGTCGGATGCGGTGGATGATTTCTTTCGCGGGGCGCAGCCGGTGACGGGCGCCGCCGTCATCTGTGCCAACTGGCGGGACAATCCCTGGTTTCCGGTGGAACTGGAAGCGGAGCGGTTGATCGATCTGGAACGGTATCCGGATCGGTACGATCGTGAATCAAAAAATGGATTGACTCTGACGCTCCTCGCCACGATGGCCCACGAGATGTGCCATCTACGCCAAGAGCAATTGGGTGATCGTGGTCATCATAGCGCCAATTTCAAGCGCATGGCCGCCCGCGTCTGCCGCGCGCATGGTTTCGATTTGAAGACGTTCTGAATTTCGAAATTAAGCCTTCTTGACGCCTGCCGAGGCCCGTCTCTCCCTCTGCGCGAAGCGCATAGAGGGGGAGTACCCGTAGCACGCTCTCGAGCGTGCGAAGGGGAGGGGGTTCAACAAACAGAGTCCGCTGCCCGCGACCGCGCTCCCCCTTCGCGGTTGCACGGGCGCGACGGGGCCCCGCCGGTGAAAGCCGGCGGGGCTTTTTGCGTTTTAGGGCGGATTTTGCAACGCCAGGACGGTTTCGGCTTCCCGCGCGAGATGCTGCAGGCATTCGGCGCGGGAAGCCGGCGTACTTTCCGGATCTTCCAGAATGCGTTCGGCGGCGCGGGCGGCTTCGCTCAATTGTGCATAGCCATAGATGGCGGCGCTGCTGCCCATGCTGTGCGCGGTGCGATGGATTTCCCGAAGCTCGTCTTCACCAAAGGGGCGCGCGCCAGCGATCGCTGCAGCATCGGCGATGTCCGCCCGGCGCAGCGCCAGGCGGCGCAGATAGGCGGGACGGAGCGGCGCCAACCGGTCTTCGGCATCGTCAGGCTTTTGCGGCGCCGTCATGGTTTGCAAACCGTTAAGTTGCCCGATCAGGGAACTTTTCCAGCATCATTTCATACACCCTCACTTAATAAAACGCATGGATATTCAAAGGGTCATGAGGCCATTGCGGGGGCGGGGCCTGCCGAGGTGTATTGATGCCTGCCACCATCAAAGTTCTCTCTGTCGAAGATGATGACGACGATGCCGATCTTTTGGCATTCGCACTCGAACAGACGCCAGACCGCGCCTATGAATTGCGCCGCGCCCGCTCCCTGGCGCAGATGCACCGGGTTCTCAGCTCCTTCCGGCCCGATATCGTTCTTCTGGATCTGAACCTGCCGGATTCGCGAGGGCTGGATACGGTGCGCAGCGCCGTCCTGGCATCGCATGACGCGCCCATTTTGGTTCTGACCGGCAGCATAGATGACGAGACCGGCTCCGGCGCGGTCGAAGCCGGTGCGCAGGATTTCCTGCCCAAGCCCGAAATGATGACGCCGATCCTGAAGCGCTCCATCGATTTCGCAATCCAGCGCAAGAGCGTCATCCGCGCCGCCGAATTGCGTGCCGCCACCGATGCCCTGACCGGACTTTCCAACCGCGCCGCCTTCAGCCGGACCTTGGATCAGGCCGTGGCCCATGCCGATCGCCATGCCGCGGGATTTGCGCTGGCTTTCATCGACCTGGATGGGTTCAAGGCAATCAACGACACCTATGGTCATGCCGCGGGCGACGAAGTGCTGGTGGCTGTTGCCTCGCGCGCCCGGGGCGTGGCGCGATCCTCCGATCATATCTGCCGGCTGGGCGGCGACGAGTTTGTGATCCTGTTCGACAGTGTGGTGGCGGAAGAGCACGCAAAAAGGGCCGCGGCGCGCTATGCCGCCGCCATTGAGGAACCGATCCTTCTGAGCACTGGCATGGAAGTGCGGGTGGGCGTCAGTCTGGGCCTGGCGCTATGTCCTGCCGACGGCAAGACCGCATCGGAACTGGTGCAGGTGGCAGATCAGCGGATGTATGCCAGCAAGGCCGAACGCAAGCGGGCGCACCGCCGGGGCCAGACAGTGTCATGAACCGAGCGGCGCAGTCGCTGAACAGACTGTGCGCCGCCCTGGTGACCATCGGTGCTGCGCTGGCGCTGGCGGGTTGGATATTTCATATCTCCGTGCTGACACGGCTCAGTCCGTCCTTCATTCCCACCCAGTTCAACAGCGCACTCTGTTTTCTGTTCTACGGGCTGGGCCTGTGGGCGTTGAACGGTCAGCGGCTCGCCATTGCGCGGGCGTTTGGCGGCGTGATTATGGCGATCGGGTTGCTCAGCTTCTTCGAGCATGCGACGGGCATAAATCTTGGCATCGATACGCTGGCGGGATTCTATCTCGCCGGTCCGGGCGTCGCCCATCCTGGGCGCATCGCATCATCGACCACCATCGCAATCGCCTCCCTGGGTGCGGCTTTGATTCTTTTCGCGCAAAGTGAATTGACCGAACGGCGCAGTGCCATTCTCGCCGCCCTTGGCAGCATCGCGGCGGCGGTGGGATTGGGCGGCTTTCTCGCCTTTGCCGCGCGGCTGCAAAGCGCGTCGGGCGGGGTCGGATTTACCCAGATCGGATTTCCCAGCGCCACGCTGTGCCTGCTCGCCGGCACGAATGTACTGCTCAATCTGCGCTCGCGCTTCAAGGCCAGCGCAACCTGGTTGCCGATTCCGTTGGGAGCCGGGCTTCTGGCGCTGCTGGTAACTTTGACGAACGCCCTGTCCGCCGATCAGGACGCTGCCTTTTCGAACCGCACGCAAATCGCGGCGCAAACTTTCGCGCAAGAATCTCAGCTGGAAATGACGGAAATGTTCGCGGCGCTAGATCGCATGGCGAACCGCTGGAATGTGGCGGGCGGCACGCCGGATGCGGTGTGGGATGCCGACGCCGCCACCTATCTGGCAAGTTATCCGGGATTGGGCTCCATCGTCTGGGCCAGTCCGGATGGCCGCATCGCACGCATCGCCCGCGCGCGCCGTCCCGGCGTTAATGCGCGCCAGATCGGCGACCAGATATTGATGGATGCCCGCCTGGAAGCCGCCCGCAACGCCACCCGCCAACGCCAGGCGCAAGTCACTCGAGCGCTTTCCTTGCGCAATGGCGGCGAAGGGTTCGCCTATATCAACCCGCTTTTTCGCGAAGATGTCGATGACGGATATCAAGTCGCCACCATCGGCGTGAAAGGCTTTTTCGGCAACGTCCTGAAACGGACGGACACGGCGCAGTTCGGCTTTGCCATTCTGGAGAATGGCAAAGTGATTTATGAGAGTGCGCAAGCGGCGTCCGCCGGCTCGCGTTGGACCCGTGGCGCGATGCTGGCGATGCAGAACAACCGCTGGCGCATCATCGTTACACCGACCGAGGCTTTCCTCGCGAATGGCCGGTCCAATCTTCCTGGTATTTTCTTCGCCGTGGGCCTGGTATTCATTTTGCTCACCACGGCCAGTTTGTTTTTTGCGCTCCGCTCGCGCCACACCGCGAACGTGCTCCAACTTCGCGAGCATGAGTTGGAACGCAGCGAAGAACGCTACGAGCTGGCGGTGCGCGGCTCCGGTGTGGGATTGTGGGACCGCAATGTCGCGACGGGCGAATTGTATCTGTCGCCCCGCGTTCTGCAGATCATGGGCTTCCCGCCGGATTTCGTGGCGGACCGCAATGAGCTTTTGGGCCGGGTTCATCCCCATGACATTGGGCAGGTCGGGCCGGAACTTTTCCGGGCCGTGACGGAGAAACGCCCCTATGACATTGAGGGCCGGGTCCGGCGCCAGGACAACACATATATATGGGTGCGCCTGCGCGGGGTACCGGTGTTCGATGGCGGGGGAACTCTGGTGCGGGTCGCGGGTTCCCTGGACGATATCACGGCCTTGAAACAGGCCGAGGGCGCCCTCAAAGCCTCCGAAGAATCGTTCCGCGCCATCATGGAAAGTGCCCCGGTCGGCATGGCGCTGATTTCACCCGGCGTCCGGCTGGTGAAGGCCAACAAAGCGCTGGCAGCGCTCACCGGCTATGGCGAGGCGGAGCTTCTGGCCATCGATCCGCGCGATTTGTTCCCCGAAGCCTTCGCCGAAGACCGCCGCCAGATCGCTCGCCTGCTGTCGGGCGAAATCACGCACTATGCGATGGAGCAACAGTTCCGCACGAAGAGCGGCAAAACCGTCTGGGCTCTCACCAATGCCAGCCTGGCGCGCAATGCCGACGGCACGCCGCAGCATGTGGTCAAGCAGCTGCTCGATATTTCCGAGCGCAAGGAAGTGGATCGCATGAAGGGCGAATTCATTTCCGTGGTGAGCCATGAATTGCGCACGCCGCTCACGGCCATTCGCGGTTCGCTGGGCCTGATGGCCAGCGCCATGCGCGACAGCCTGCCGCCCAAAGCATTGCATCTGGTGGAGATTGGTCATCGCAATGCGGAACGGCTGATCGCACTGGTCAACGACATTCTGGACATGGAAAAGCTGGCCGCCAATCGCATGGCGTTCGAGTTGAAGCTGGAAGACTTGGCGCTGCTGGCGGCGCAATCGGTGGAATCGACAGCCGCCTATGCGGAGAAGCACAAGGTCACATACCTGCTGGAAAATCGCGGCGCCGATCTGCCGGTGCTGGTGGACAAGGACCGGCTGGCGCAGGTTTTTGCCAATCTTCTGTCAAATGCCGCGAAATTCTCGCCGGAAGGCGGGCGGGTCCGGGTCGTGATCCGCAGCCGCGCCGGACGCGCCCGCTTCGAAGTGATCGATCGCGGTCCTGGCATCGCGCCGGAATTTCATTCCCGTATTTTCGGCCGCTTCGCGCAGGCCGACAGTTCGATAACCCGCGCCAAGGGCGGCACGGGCCTCGGGCTGCACATCACCCGCGAATTGGTGGAGAAGATGGGCGGCGCCATCGGCTTTGAATCCACCCCCGGGCAGGGCACCATTTTCTGGGTGGAGTTTCCCATTGTCGAAGCGCTTCGCGATCCTGTCTCATCCGCTGCCGCACCGCATATTCCCCGTGTGCTGCATGTCGAAGACGATGCCGATCTGACCAGTATCCTGGCCGCTGCACTGAAAGGCCGGGTCGAATTGATCGCCGCGCAAACCATCAAGGAGGCCGAGGTCCTGCTGAAATCGCACAACTTTGCTGCCGTTATTCTGGATGTGGGCATGCCGGACGGATCTGGCCTTTCGCTGATCGAAAACCTTGTCCATGCCCTCAATCCACCACCCGTCATCATCCTGTCGGCGCGGGAGGTCGATCCCGCCCTTACCCGCGACGCAGCGGCAGTGCTGGTGAAATCCAAAATCGCCGAGAACGACATCGCGCAGACCGTTCTGGATGTATTGGCCGGCACGCCACCCGTTCTTGGGAGGGCCGCATCATGACGCATCCTCTCCATATTCTTTGCGTCGATGACGAAGAAGACATTCAGGAAGTGGTGAAACTGTGCCTGGAAATGGCAGGCGGCTTCACCATTGATACCTGCACCGGCGGGGCTGAAGCGTTGGCGTATCTGACGCATGCCCGGCCGGATCTGATTCTGCTGGATGTGATGATGCCCGGCATGGATGGCCCCGCCACGTTCTCGGCCATGAAGAATAGGGGCATGGACATACCGGTGGTCTTCATGACCGCGCGTGTGCGCGGCGCGGAAGTTTCGCAATATCTGGACATGGGCGCGGCGGGCGTGATCCCCAAGCCTTTCGATCCGGTGAGCTTGGCGAATGAGGTGCAACAACTCTGGTCCGCATCTCTGGTCAAGCCGCCGGGCCCGGCATAAGACTGTGACAATGGAAATCGCGGCGTGAGCACGATCGGCCAGGCATTCGACGGCGCCCTTGAAGGGCTTCGCGCGCGCTATCTCGCCAAGCTGGGAGAAGCGGCGGCGGAGTTCGACAAGCTGATTGCGTTTTGCGACCTGGACGCTTTAACGCCCGACATCGCCGCGGCCGCCGCCGGATTGGCCCACAGGCTGGTCGGCAGCGGCCAGACATTGGGCTTTCCCGATATCAGCCGCGATGCCGCGGTTCTGGAAACGGTTCTGGCTGCCGATCCGCCCCAGCCGGCAGTGATCGCGAAAGCGGCGAAGCAATTGCTGGCCGCTTGCCGCAGTTATATTCAGACCGGCGCGCCGCCGGTTTCTTCAGCGCCGCCGCCGATGGCCCCGGTTATCACGGAAGCCGTCGAACCTCCGCCGCTGGCCGGGCCCAGCCTCATCGCCATTCACGCCGATCCTTTGATGGGGCGGCTGTTGGAGGATGTCTTCGCCAGCCATGCGCATATCGTCACGTATCCTTCCATTGCGGATGCGGTAGCGCCCGCCTATCCCGCCGCTCTGTTGATCGTCGATCTGGATAGTCCGGGCAGTCAGCCGGGCATGCTGGGCGATTTGCGGGCCAAGCCGGGCCTTGCCGAATTGCCGATCCTGGCGCTGACGGCCCAGCGCAAATCCGCCGCCGTGGCCCGTGCCATTGTGGGCACCCAGCTGGAGGCTTTGCTCAAACCGGTCACGCCGATCGAATTGGACGCGCGTGCCAACGCGGCCCTGCAGCGCCGCCGCCTCTCGGTGGTCATCGGCGATGATGACCGCATCGTGCGCGAATTGCTGAAAGCGCGCTTCGAAACCCAGGGCTATCAGATCCATCTGGCCCATGACGGCGAGGATGTAATGACCCTGGCGCGCGCGCATCTGCCCAGCATCATCATCCTGGATCGCGAGATGCCGAAGATCGAAGGCGTCAAGGTTCTGGGTATGCTGAAGGCGGATCCCGCCACTCAGCATATTCCTGTGATCATGCTGACGTCCAAGGGCCAGGCGGCCGAGATCAGCGAAGGCCGCAAGGCGGGAGCCGCCGATTATATCGTCAAGCCTTTTGCCCCCGACCAGGTGTTGGCCCGTGCCAGCCAGATATTGGGTCTGCCCGGCTGACACGCTACTCCATTTTCTGCGATAGTACGTTATGGGCAGGATTCTGATCTTCCTCTATGGCGTAATCTCATATCTGGCGTTCGCAGCCTCATTTTTATATGCGGCTGCGTTCGTTTCCAATGTCGGCGTTCCCACCACCATCGATTCCGGTATCGCGTCGCCGCCTCTGACGGCGGCGATCATCGATCTGGGACTGCTGGCGTTGTTTGCGGTTCAGCACAGCGTGATGGCGCGCCAGGGATTCAAGCGCTGGTGGACCAAGCTGGTGCCGCCCGCGATGGAGCGCAGCACCTATGTGCTGGCGTCCAGCGTGGTGCTGGCGATTTTGCTCTGGCAATGGCGGCCGATTCCCGTGGTGGTGTGGTGGGTGCACGATGCCGGTCTGGGGATATTCCTTTTGGTTCTGCAGCTGGCCGGATGGCTGATCGCGGGGCTGTCCACATTTCTCATCAGCCATTTCGAACTGTTCGGGCTTTCCCAGGTGATGCGCAATCTGATGCGCCGTGAGCCGGAACCGGGCAAATTCCGCACGCCGCTTTTGTACCGCTTTGTGCGTCATCCGCTCTATCTGGGCTTCGCCATCGCGTTCTGGGCCACGCCGGTCATGTCGGTGGGGCATCTGCTGTTCGCAGTGGTGACCACGGCCTATATCTTCATCGGTATCGCCCTGGAAGAACGCGACCTGACCCAATTTTTCGGCGATGAATATCGCCGCTATCAGGCGCGGGTACCGATGCTGTTTCCCTGGAAAAAACCTTTATAGATCCTCCTCCGGCCCTAGGCACCGCAAGCGCTGCCGGCCGCGGAAAATTATGGCCGGGAGCGCGGTAACCGGATTTCTCTGGCTGCGAATGACCCTCTGAACGCTGCCTCAAGGATTCGTGGTGACCGCCGACGTTGAGAAAGCCCCGTTGCATTTGCCGGACCGTGCGCGCGCCGCGCTGGGTCTCGCACCCTCCGGGCCGCATTATTTCTTCTACCGCCACCGGGCCTGGGTGCGGGTGGCGCATTGGGTGAATGCGCTTTGCCTGGCGATCCTTTTGATGAGTGGTCTCAACATCTTCAATGCGCATCCGGCGCTGTATTGGGGGGACGGCTCGGATTTCCAGCACCCGGCCCTGATGCTGGGTGCCTATGCCGATGAATTCGGTATGGTGAACCAGGGTGTCGCAGTCGTCGGTGGACATGAATTCACAACGACGGGTGTGCTGGGCGCGTCCAGGATCGACGGCCAGCTTACGGCACGCGGCTTTCCCAGCTGGGCCACTTTGCCGGGGCCCAACTGGCTGGCGATGGCGCGGCAATGGCATTTCGCCTTTGCCTGGATCCTGGTGCTGAACGCCTTCGGTTTTGTCATTTATGGCCTGTGGAGCCGCCATTTTGTCCGCGATCTGGCGCCCACGCGCCAGGACATCGCCCATCTGCCGCGGGAAATCGCCGACCATGCGCGTCTGAAATTTCCCCATGGCGAAAAGGCGAAGCGTTATAACGGGCTGCAGAAGCTCGCTTACTGCGCGGTGATTTTCGGGCTGGGGCCGCTGATCGTGATGACGGGCCTGGCGATGTCGCCCACTCTGGATGCCGCTTTTCCCGTGCTTCCCTGGCTGTTCGGTGGACGACAATCGGCCCGAGCCATTCATTTCATTTGCGCCTTTTCCTTTTTCGGCTTTTTCATCATGCATATCGCGATGGTGATTCTGTCGGGCACCTGGAACAATCTGCGCTCCATGGTCACCGGCTGGTATGTGATCAAGGGGCGCGGCCATGACTGACCGCCGCAAATTCCTCAGCCGCGCCATCGCCGGCCTTTCCGCAACCATGCTTGCGGGCTGCTATGACCTGGACGAAAAGCCTTGGTTCACCGGAGCGCTGGGCAAAATCGAGAATCTCACCCGCGAAGTCCAGCATCTCTTCGCCGGACCGCATACATTGGCGCCGGAATT
>Ga0268266_10004886_pt1 | contig 12714 bp, 14 predicted proteins | sample KBSS13metaG_FD_190356 | JGI IMG/M metagenome (GOLD analysis project Ga0268266, IMG submission 190356) | Switchgrass rhizosphere microbial communities from Kellogg Biological Station, Michigan, USA - KBS S1-3 metaG (SPAdes) (version 2) | ecosystem: Host-associated > Plants > Roots > Rhizosphere...
GCGTGCACGGGAGCTTGAGGCGTTGGGCTTTCTGCAGATCACATTGGCAGCACTCGCAAAGACCAGCTGGGATTCGGGGTTCGCGCTACTGTCGTGAGCAGTAGGCGGCAATCAACTTGGTCGCTCGGCCACGGCGGTCGGGGCGACGAGCCTGCCGTCGATGGCAGACCCGCCGCGACGGGCGGCGGGCCACCGAGCGGTCCGAGGACGTGCTGGCAGCGGTGTCACCCCCCACGGCGGCACCCCCAACGGAGGCACGCCGGCGGTCCGTCCGACGGCGTAACGCCCGACGCCGGCACGCCGTCGACGGCGTCGACGCCAGCCCAGCGGCAGGACTGCCTGGAGCAGGCCGACCAGTGGAAGGACGGATGCGAGACCCGCGGCGACATGGTCTGCAAGGTCGTCTGCGACTCCCGCCATCGCTTTCGCCGTCTACGCGTTGCGCTTCCACGCCTACGGCCGCCGGGAGTACCTCACGCTCGGCAGCTCGGCAGACGGCTGGGATCGGGCGAGGGCCGAAACAGAGCTCGCGAACATCCTCGCCGACGTCCGCCGCGGCACGTGGCGACCGCCGGCGCCCGAGAAGCCGCCCGAGCAGCTGCCGAACCCCACCTTCCACGAGTTCGCCTCCGACTGGCTCGCCGGTCGCCAGGCGGAGCTGCGCGTGTCGACGCACTACAGCTACGAATGGGCGCTGCGCCTTCACCTGCTGCCGTTCTTCGCGCGCCACCGCCTCAGCGAGATCACGATCGCCGGGGTCGACCGCTACCGCAGCTTCAAGGTCCGCCAAGGGCAGATCACCGCGCGCTCGATCAACCAGACGATCACGCGCCTGGCGCAGATCCTCGAGTACGCCGTCGAGTACGAGTACATCGCGCGTAACCCAGCGGCGGGGGAGACGCCGCCGGCTGAAGGCGCCCACCGCGCCCCGGCCGTGGCTGGACCGCGCCAACCACATCACTGCGCGGCTTGACGCCGCCGGCGAGCTCGACCGCGCGGCCCGCGACGACCGCAAGGCGCTCGCGCGCCGGGCGACGCTCTCAGCGCTCACGTTCTCCGGCCTGCGGATCGGGGAGCTATGCGCGCTGCGCTGGCGCGACGTCGACCTCGCCAGCGGGCGCATCACCGTCCGCACCTCAAGACCGACGCAGGCGTGCGCCGCGTCGACCTCCTGCCGACGCTGCGCGACGAGCTCGCCACGCACAAGGCCGCGGCGCCGGACATCAGCCCCGACGCACTCGTGTTCTCCTCCGGCACCGGGGGACGGCGCGACAAGGACACGATCCGCAACCGTGTCCTCAACCCGGCGATCGAGCGGGCGAACGAGAACCTCGCCAACCGCGGCGACCTGCCGCTCCCCGAGCGCCTGACGCTGCACGGCGCGCCACACGTTCGCCTCGCTGCTTGTCGCGCTGGGCGAGGATCCGCGCTACGTCATGGGTCAGCTCGGCCACACCGATCCGGCCTTCACACTGCGTCTGTACACCCACACGATGCGCCGCGAGGACGACGAACGGGCACGTCTGCAGGCCGTGGTCGAGGGCGTCGATTGGGCCCAAGATCGAGCGGCAGCGCGCCACCGCCTCAAACACCCGCAGGAAGCGGAAAGCCCCGCCGGAGCAGGCCTTCCACCAGCGCGCCCGGCAGGATTCGAACCTGCGACCTCTTGCTCCGGAGGCAAGCGCTCTATCCACTGAGCTACGGGCGCGAGACGGGACGACTCTACCCGCGCCGCGCGACGACCGACCAACGCGCGTCGTAGCGCACCGTCCAGCGGGCGTGCCGGCCGCCGAGCGTCGTCCCGACGCAGTGGCCGCGCGACGGGCGGCAGCTGAGGCTGCGGACCGCCCACCGCCGCGCCACGGCGTCCTCGGCCATCTCGCGGGTGATCGTCAGCCCCACGAGTCCCGCGCACGGCGCGTACGGCGGCCGTCCGGTCGCCTCGCGCGGATCGGGGAACGCGTCGAGCGGGTTCGTCGACATGAGACCGGTCTTGTCGTGCCACGCGTCGACACCCCCGACCGGCTGGTAGCCGGCCAGGTGCCCGCGCTCGTGGACGGTGATCACGCACGCCTCGTACGCGCTGAGATCGCGGCGGACGGAGTACGTGCACGTCCCGTCCCAGACGCCGTCCGCGTAGCCGAGGATGTCGTCGTCGCCGGCGATCTCGTCGACGAGCTGGACCCGCGCCTGTCCGGAGCAGCGGTCGCCGTGCGGCGCCCACACCGCGTCGGCGAGCTGGTTGTAGGCGGCGTAGTCGACGGCGGCGGCAGCCGTCGACGGCACCGCGGCGACAGCCACCAGCACGAGTACGACCCAGGCGAGACGGCGACCCATGATCGAGCCGTCGACGCAGCGCGCCGGCGGCTCGACTCAACCAGGGTCAACCTCGACGAGGAGACGGCTCAGGTCGCCGCGAGCTCCCGGACCTGGGTCAGGCGGATGTGGTTGCCGGACGGGTCGCGGAAGCCGGAGTCGATGCCGTAGGGGCGCTCCTCGGGCTTCTCGACGAACTCGACGCCGCGCGCCGACAGCTGCTCGTAGGCCGCGTAGCAGTCGTCGGTCGCGAGGAAGATGGTCCCTGCCGCGCCCTTGGACATCAGCGACCGCGCCTGCTCGGCGGTCTCCTCCTCGAAGACCGGCGGGCCGGGGATCGGCATGAGGACGATCGACACGTCGCTCTGATCGGCCGGCCCGACGGTGAGCCAGCGGAACCCGCCCATCTCGGGAAACGACACGTCCGCGTGGGTCACGAGCCCCACCTTCTCGGTGTAGAAGGCGAGCGCCTCGTCCTGGTCGTGCACCCACAGCTGGGCGCTGGCGATCCTGATCATGGTGTCCTCCTCGGGGTCGACGGTCGGTGTCGACGAGGACGCTAATCCTGGGGCGGCGCCCCGTCTTCTCGAAACGTGCGGCGTTGCGGACGGCCGTAGGCGCGGACGATGCAGGCGGGCACGAGCGCGCGGTCGGCGGCCGACGGGAACTGCGCCCGGAACGCCGTCGGCGACACGCCGTAGGTCCGCTTGAAGCTCGTCGTGAACGAGCCGACGCTCTGCAGTCCCACCTCGAAGCAGATCTCCGCGACGGAGCGATCCGTGGTGGTCAGCAGCGCCGCGGCGCGCTCGAGCCGGCGGGTGAGCAGATAGCCGTGCGGCGACTCGCCGAACGCCGCGCGGAACTCGCGGCTGAAGTGCGCCGGGGAGAGGCCGGCGGCCTTCGCGAGGTCGGCGACGTCCAGCGGCTCGGCGTAGCGCGCGTCCGCGAGGTCCTTCGCGCGCAGGAGGTGCCGGGCGGTCGGGGCGTACGCCATCGGCACGAAGTATCCCTGCCTGACAATGACCTGGGAGTAGCCTCGTTGAGCGAGATGGACCTCTCGCTGTTCTTCGCAGGCACGTCCGCATCCGCGCCCTCGGCGCGCCGCGGCATGCCCGCGCTGCTCGTGCGCCGGGGCGGCGACCGGATCCTCTTCGACTGCGGCGAGGGCACCCAGCGTCAGCTCACGCGCTCGGTCGGCCTCGCCGACATCACCGACGTCTTCATCACCCACCTGCACGCCGACCACTGGCTCGGCCTGCCGGGGATGCTCAAGACGTTCGAGCTGCGCGACCGCGAGCGGCCGCTCACCGTGCACGGGCCGCCGCCGCTGAAGGCGGTCATGGAGCGGATGCGCCCGATCTTCGGGCGTCCCGCCTACGGGCTGCACCTCGTCGAGCTCGAGCCCGGGCAGGCGATCGAACGCGACGGCTACCAGGTCATCCCGTACCCGGCCCGCCACCGCGGCCCGGCGCTCGGCTACACGCTCGTCGAGCCGCCGCGGCCGGGGCGCTTCGACGTCGAGATGGCGCGGCGCCTGGGCGTGACCGAGGGCCCCGCGTTCGGGCGGCTGCAGCGCGGCGAGACCGTCGACGGCGTGCATCCCGACCAGGTCGTGGGACCCGACCGCCCGGGCCGGAAGATCGTGATCACCGGCGACACACGCCCGACGGACGCTACCGTGGTGGCCGCTCACGGCGCCGACGTCCTCGTCCACGAGGCCACGTTCGCGCACGAGGACGCAGCCCGCGCATCGCAGACCGGCCACAGCACGGCACGGCAGGCGGCGCAGGTCGCCGCCGACGCAGAGGTCGCCATGCTCGCACTCACCCACATCTCCACGCGGTACCCCGCAGGTCGCCTGCGCGACGAGGCGCGCGCCGTCCTCCCCGGCGCGATCGTCCCGCACGACTTCGACACGATCGACGTCCCGTTCGCCGAGAAGGGCGACCCGGAGCTCATCCGCTGGGACGCCGAGCGCCGGCCCGCGGCCGGGGTGGCGACGGGCTCATGAGGCTCTCCGCTCCCACCTGGCCGACCGTCATCCTCGGCGTCGCGTGCGGCGTGCTGTTCGGCGCGCTCCTGGCGATCGTGGTCAACGGCGACGACGCCCCGGCAGCCTCTCAGCCGAGGACGATCACCGTCGCGAAGACCGTGACGGCGCCGCCGGTCACGACGCCCGGGACGGTCATCGTCCGCACGCTCGTGCCCGATCTCGTCGGCGTGCAGCTCGACGTCGCCAAGCAGCGCCTCGCGGCGCGGAAGTTCGAGGCCGACGTCCAGGGCGGAGGCGTCTTCAAGGAGATGTTCTCCACGCTGCACGTCGTGAAGCAGACGCCGAAGGCCGGCACCTACCTCGAGCAGGGCTCCGCAGTCCGCATCACCGTCGGGTAGCGACCCCGGGCAGCAGCCCGTGCAGCGCGTAGCGCAGGATGTCGACGACCTGCTCGGGCTCCCGGGCGACGGCCAGGGCCGCGCGGTCGACCTCCTTGAGGGCGTGGTCGTGCTCCTCGGGATGCAGGACGACGAGCGGCTTGCCGAGCGCCGCCGCGTAGCCCGCGTCGAACGCGGCGTTCCACTGGCGGTACTGCTCGCCGAAGCGCACGACGACGACGTCCGCGCGCTCGAGCAGCGTGCGGGTGCGGATCGCGTTGACCCCGGCGCCGAGGTTGTCCTTCCAGAAGGCGCGCTCCTGCTCGCCGAGGATCGCGACGCCGGCGTTGTCCGAGGCGCTGTGGTCGGTCACCGGCGCGCCGAACTCGACGTCGAGTCCGGCCTCGGCCGCGCCGCGCTCGATCCGCTCGCGCCAGTCGGTGTGGATCTCGCCACTCAGGTACACATTCAGGGCCATGACCCGCGAGGCTAGAGAACGCCAGGGGACCCGCCTACGGCACCCCTCACGAGGGCTCACCCTCGCGCCGTTCAACGCGCTGAGCGATCCGCGGCTCCTCGCGGACCTCGCGGCACGCGCCGAGGAGCACGGCTGGGACGCCGTCTTCCTCTGGGACCACATCGTGTACTCGCCGCCCGCGAAGGCGGTCGCCGATCCGTGGGTCGCCATGGCGGCGATGGCGATGACGACCGAGCGGGTCCTGCTCGGCCCGATGGTCACGCCGCCGGGCCGGCGCCGCCCCCAGAAGCTCTCGCGCGAGATCGTCACGCTCGACCATCTGAGCGACGGTCGCGTGATCCTGGGACTGGGTCTCGGCGCGGACAAGCACGGCGAGCTCAGCCCGTTCGGCGACCCGTCCGAGCCCAAGGAGCTGGCGCGCCGGCTGGAGGACACGCTCGAGAAGCTGCCGCGCTGGTGGGCGGGCGAGCTCGAGCCGGTCCCGCTGCAGCGGCCGCGGATCCCGATCTGGCTCGCCGGGCGCTATCCCAACCGCCGCCCACTGCGCCGCGCCGCGAACTGGGAGGGCTACTTCGTCATCGACCTGCCCGGCCCCGAGGCACTCACGGAGCTGGCCGCCGAGCTGCCGGGGGCGCCGTTCGAGCTCGTCACGGACATCGAGCCCGGAGAGGACCCAGCGCCGTGGGCCGCCGCCGGCGCGACCTGGGTCCTGACGTCGTTCGGCCCGGACCCCGATCCCGACGAGCTGCGGGAGACCATCGACGCCGGGCCGTGATGAGTCCGCGGCCGTGGAGGAGTCATCACCGACATGAACCACATCGACACCGTCAAGGCCTCCTACACGGCCTTCACCACGGCTGACCGCGACCTCATCGAGTCACTGCTCGCCGACGACCTCGTCTTCTCCGCGCCGCCGGACGTCGGCATCGATCGCGCGACCTACTTCGAGCGCTGCTGGCCGGGCGCGGGCGGCACCGAGCGCTTCGACTACGTCCGCCTGACCGAGGTCGGCGACGAGGTCCTCGTGACCTACGAGGCGACCCGCCAGGACGGCACCCGCTTCCGCAACACGGAGATCTTCGGATTCGAGGGCGGGCGCATCGCTTCGATCGAGGTCTACTTCGGGTGGGACCTCGACTAGCCCGAGCCGTCGGCGCCCGATGCTACGTTCCTGCACGACATCGCCCCTTCAAACCGGTCCCGTGAGGCCGGAAAGGAGCACCCGCAGACCATGCCTGACGCGAAGGTCGTCCTGGACAGGGACGACGTGCGGCGCACCCTCGTTCGGATCGCGCACGAGATCGTGGAGAAGACGCCCGAGCCCGAGCTGCTCGCGCTCGTCGGCATCCACCGCCGCGGCGCCTTCCTCGCCGCCCGCCTGAAGGACCAGCTCGACGAGCTGCTCGGCGCCGACGTCCCGCTCGGCGACATCGACATCGCCTTCTACCGCGACGACCTGCGCAGCCGCTCCGGCGCGCCCGTCGTCCACGCCAGCCACGTCGACTTCGACGTCGACGGGCGCACGATCGTCATCGTCGACGACGTCCTCTACACCGGCCGCACGGTGCGCGCCGCGATCGAGGCGCTCTTCGACTACGGCCGCCCCGGCCGCATCCAGCTCGCCGTCCTGGCCGACCGCGGCCACCGCGAGCTGCCGTTCCGGCCCGACTACGTCGGCAAGAACCTCCCGACCTCCAAGCAGGAGCGCGTGAACGTCCGCGTCGAGGAGCTCGACGGGGTCGACGAGGTCGCCATCACCGCCCTGGAGGAGGCCGTCGCATGAGGCACCTGCTGTCGATCGCCGACCTCACGCGCGAGGACATCGAGCGCATCCTCGACCGCGCCACCGCCTTCGAGCAGATCGCCGACCGCGAGGTCAAGAAGGTCCCGGCGCTGCGCGGGCGCACCGTCCTGAACCTCTTCTACGAGGCCTCGACGCGCACGCGCTCGTCCTTCGAGCTCGCGGCGAAGCGCCTGAGCGCGGACGTCGTGAACTTCGCGGCCAGCGGCTCGAGCGTCGAGAAGGGAGAGTCGCTGAAGGACACGGTCCTGACGCTCGGCGCGCACTCGCCCGACGCCATCGTCATCCGCAGCCCGCACGCCGGCGCCGCCGCGCTCGTCGCGGGCTGGACGAGCGCGGCGGTGATCAACGCCGGGGACGGCAAGCACGAGCACCCCACGCAGGCCCTGCTCGACGTGCACACGCTGCGCTCGAAGCTCGGCGGCATCGACGGGCGCTCGATCTGGATCGTCGGCGACATCGCGCACTCGCGCGTCGCGCGCTCGAACATCCTCGCCTTCCGCGCCATGGGCGCGCACGTCACGCTCGTCGGCCCGCCGACGCTCATGCCGCGCGACATCGAGGCCCTCGGCTGCGACGTGCGCTACGACCTCGACGACCTCCGCCAGGCCGACGTCGTCTACGCCCTGCGCGTGCAGCGCGAGCGCATGGACGGCAAGGAGCTGCCGTCGCTGCGCGAGTACGCCGCCCGCTACCAGATCAACGGCCGCCGCCTGCACCCGCGCCAGGTGCTGATGCATCCCGGCCCGGTGAACCGCGGGGTCGAGCTGTCCGGCGAGGTGGTCGACTCGCCGCAGGCCGTCATCACGATGCAGGTCCGTGCGGGCGTCGTCGTCCGGATGGCGGTGCTCTACGAGCTGCTCGCCGGGACGCGGCTCGACAGCCCGTCGCGGATGCGGGAGCCCCAGCCCGCATGACGGCGCCGAACCTGACGCGCGCACCCGCGCGCCCGGCGACGCTGCTCGTCCGCGGCGTCCACGTCGTCGATCCCGTCGCGCGCATCGACGCGCTGCACGACGTCCTCGTCCGCGAGGGCGAGATCGCCGAGATCGGGAACGCCGGCCGGCTCGACGCCGGCTCCGGCGCCGAGGTGGTCGACGGGACGGGCAAGCACCTGCTGCCCGCGTTCGTGGACCCGCACGTGCACCTGCGCACCCCCGGTCAGGAGCACAAGGAGGACCTCGAGACGGGGACCCGCGCCGCGGCCGCCGGCGGCTTCTGCGCGATCCTCGGCATGGCCAACACGGACCCGGTCGTCGACACCGCGCCGATCCTCGGCGCCCTGCTCGAGGCGGCGGCGCGCGACGCGCGCATCCCGGTCGGCTTCATGGCGTGCGTCACGCGCGGGATGGACGGCCGCGACCTCACCGAGATGGCCGAGCTCGCGGACGTCGGCGCCTTCGGCTTCACCGACGACGGCCGCCCGATCGCCGATGCAGGCGTCATGCGCCGCGCACTGCAGTACCAGCGCCTGGCCGGTCGCGTCATCGCACTGCACGAGGAGGACATGTCGCTGTCGGGCACCGGCGCGATGCACGAGGGCGCGGTCAGCGCCCGCCTCGGCGTCGCCGGGGTCCCGAGCGTCTCGGAGTCCACGCTCGTCGCACGCGACTGCCTCCTGGCCGGCTACGAGGACGCCCGCATCCACCTGCAGCACCTGAGCTGCGTCGCCTCCGTGGAGGCGGTCGCCGCCGCGAAGGCCGACGGCGTCCAGGTGACGTGCGAGGCCAGCCCGCACCACCTCACGCTCACCGACGAGGACGTCGCCGGCCTCGACACGCGGATGAAGATGAACCCGCCGCTGCGCACCGAGACGGACCGCAAGGCGCTCATCGACGGCCTGCGCGACGGGACGATCGACTGCATCGCCACCGACCACGCCCCGCACGCGCGCGACGAGAAGGAGGTCGCGTTCGAGCAGGCGCCCATGGGGACGACCGGCCTGGAGACCTCCTTCGCGGCGGTCTACACCGAGCTCGTCCTGGGCGGGCTCCTCGGACTCGACGTGCTCGTCGACCGGCTGTGCCGCGGCGGCATCCCGTTCGGCATCCCGCAGCCGACGGTCGCGGTCGGGCAGCCCGCGAACCTCACGCTCGTCGACCTCGGGCGCAGGTGGGTCGTCGGGGAGAACGGCTACGAGAGCCGCTCGGAGAACTGCTGCTTCGCCGGCCGCGAGCTGCACGGCAGAGTGCTGCTCACGATCGCCGCCGGTGCCGTCGCCTACCGCGAGCGCGCCTTCGCGCTCACCGCCGCCAAGTGACCGCCTACGTGCTCCTGGAGGACGGGACGCGCTTCGACGGCGACGCCGTCGGCGCGGACGCCCACGCCGTGGGGGAGGTCGTCTTCACGACAGGCATGAGCGGCTACCAGGAGTCGATGACCGACCCCTCCTTCGCGGGCCAGCTCATCACGTTCACCTACCCGCACATCGGCAACTACGGCGTGCGGGCGGCGGCGATGGAGTCCGACCGGCCCTGGGCGCGCGCGGCGATCATGCGCGAGGCCAACGACACCGACGACGCGCCGGGAGCCGAGGACGGGTGGCTGCGCTGGCTGCGGTCCAACGGCATCCCGGCGATCACCGGCGTCGACACGCGGTCGCTCGTCCTGCACATCCGCGACGAGGGCGCGATGCGCGGCGGCGTGTTCCCGGAGTCGATCCCCGAGGCGCGGGCGCGCGAGCTCATCGACGCCGAGCCGTCGATGGTCGGGCGCGATCTCGTACAGGACGTCACGCCGCGCGAGCTCACGATCCACGGCGACGGCGACGGGCCCCGCATCGTCGCCATCGACACCGGCATCAAGGGCTCGATCGTGCGCAACTTCACCGAGCGCGGCGCGATCGTCGAGCTGCACCCGGCGCGCACGACGGCGGAGGAGCTCCTGGCGCGCGGCGGCGACGCGATCTTCCTGGCCAACGGCCCGGGCGACCCCGCGGCGCTCGACCACATCGTCGACACCCTGCGCGCGCTCGTCGGCAGGCAGCCGACGTTCGGCATCTGCCTCGGCCACCAGCTGCTGTGCCGGGCGGTGGGGCTGGACACGTTCAAGCTCCCGTTCGGCCACCGCGGCGGCAATCACCCCGTCAAGGACCTGGAGACCGGTCGCATCGAGATCACGTCGCAGAACCACGGCTTCGCGGTCCTCGGGCCGGACGGCGAGCAGCGCATCGAAGCCGACGAGGCCGTGCGCTGGACGACCGACTTCGGCGAGGCGCGCCTCAGCCACGTGAACCTCTACGACCGGACCGTCGAGGGGCTCACGCTGCTCGACGTCGCCGGCGGCACCGTGCAGTACCACCCCGAGGCGGGCCCCGGCCCGAACGACTCCCTGTACCTCTTCGACCGCTTCCTGGAGGCCATCCGTGCCGCGGCGTGACGACCTGCGCAGGATCATGATCCTGGGCTCCGGCCCGATCGTCATCGGCCAGGCGGCCGAGTTCGACTACTCCGGCGTGCAGGCCTGCAAGGTGCTGCGCGAGGAGGGCTACGAGGTCGTGCTCGTCAACTCCAACCCGGCGACGATCATGACCGACCCCGAGTTCGCCGACGCGACGTACGTCGAGCCGCTGCGCCCGGACGTCGTCACGCAGATCATCGAGAAGGAGCGCCCCGACGCGCTCCTCCCGACGCTCGGCGGGCAGACCGCGCTGAACATCGCGATGGACCTCGACCGCAGCGGCGTGCTCGAGCGCCTCGGCGTGGAGCTCATCGGCGCGAAGGGCGACGCGATCGAGCGCGCCGAGGACCGCGACATCTTCCGCCAGACGATGGAGGAGGCGGGCCTGCGCGTGCCGCGCAGCGCGATCGCCCACACGCTCGCCGAGGCGGAGGACGCGCTCATCGATCTCGGCCTGCCCATCGTCGTACGCCCCGCGTACACGCTCGGCGGCCGCGGCGGCGGCATCGCGCGCACGCCCGACGAGTTCCGCCGCATCGTGGCCCAGGGTGTGGAGGCGTCGCCGATCTCGCAGGTGCTGCTCGACGAGTCGGTGCTCGGCTGGGGCGAGTTCGAGCTCGAGGTCATGCGCGACCACAACGACAACGTCGTGATCGTCTGCTCGATCGAGAACATCGACCCGATGGGCGTCCACACGGGCGACTCGGTCACCGTCGCGCCGCAGCAGACGCTCCCCGACCGGCTCTACCAGAAGCTGCGCGACCAGGCGATCGCGGTGATCCGCGCGGTCGGCGTCGAGACCGGCGGCTCCAACGTGCAGTTCGCGGTCAACCCGGCGACCGAGGAGGTCGTCGTCATCGAGATGAACCCGCGCGTGTCGCGCTCCAGCGCGCTGGCGTCGAAGGCCACCGGGTTCCCGATCGCGAAGATCGCCGCCAAGCTCGCCGTGGGCTACGCGCTCGAGGAGATCGACAACGACATCACGAAGCTGACGCCCGCGTCGTTCGAGCCGACGATCGACTACGTCGTCGTCAAGTGGCCGCGGTTCGCCTTCGAGAAGTTCGCCGGCGCCGACGAGGGCCTCACGACCCACATGAAGTCGGTGGGGGAGGCCATGGCGATCGGCCGCACGTTCAAGCAGGCGTTCGCGAAGGCGATGCGCTCCCGCGAGCTCGACGCGCCGATCAACACGACCGAGGACGACCTGCTGACGCGCCTGGAGATCCCGTCCTGGGATCGCTACGACGTGCTGCAGGAGGCGTTCCGCCGCGGCGCGACGCCGGCCGAGGTCCACGCGCGCACGTCGATCGATCCGTGGTTCCTGCGCGAGCTGCAGTCCCTCGCACTGGACCCCGACGAGCCGTTCCGCGGCGAGCGCGTGTACCGCTCGGTCGACACCTGCGCGGCGGAGTTCCCGGCCAGCACGCCGTACTTCTACTCGGGCTGGGAGCGTGGCGGCACCGCACGCCACGAGGTCCGCCGCGGCGACCGCCCGTCGGTGATGATCCTCGGCTCGGGGCCCAACCGCATCGGCCAGGGCATCGAGTTCGACTACTGCTGCGTCCACGCGGCGATGACCGTCCGCGCGTCCGGCCGCGACGCGGTGATGGTCAACTGCAACCCCGAGACGGTCTCCACCGACTACGACACCTCGGACCGCCTGTACTTCGAGCCGCTGACGCTGGAGGACGTCCTCGCCATCGTCGAGATCGAGCAGCCCGAGGGGGTCATCGTCCAGTTCGGCGGCCAGACGCCGCTCAAGCTCGCGGCTGGTCTGCAGGACGCCGGCGTGTCGGTGCTCGGCACCTCCGTCGACGCGATCGACCTGGCCGAGGACCGCGGGCGCTTCGGCGACCTGCTCAGCCGGCTCAGCCTGCGCGCCCCGCGATGGGCGACGGCGCACTCCGTCGAGGGCGCGATCGAGGCCAGCGAGGAGGTCGGGTTCCCGCTCCTGGTCCGGCCGAGCTACGTCCTCGGCGGCCGCGCGATGGAGATCGTCTACTCCACCGACGGCCTGCACGACTACCTCCGGCGGACCGGCAACGGGCGCGCCCGGGAGATCTTCCTGGACCGCTTCCTGGAGAACGCGATCGAGGTCGACGTCGATGCGCTGTGCGACGGGGAAGCGGTCTGGATCGGCGGGATCATGCAGCACGTCGAGGAGGCCGGCGTGCACTCCGGCGACAGCGCATGCGTGCTGCCGCCGCACTCGCTGGGCCGCGACATGCTCGACGAGATCCGCCGCGCGACCGAGGGCCTCGCGAAGGCGCTCGGCGTCGTCGGCCTGGTCAACGTCCAGTACGCCGTCGCCGACGGCGGGCTCCATGTCATCGAGGCCAACCCGCGCGCC
>Ga0268266_10004889_pt1 | contig 12711 bp, 8 predicted proteins | sample KBSS13metaG_FD_190356 | JGI IMG/M metagenome (GOLD analysis project Ga0268266, IMG submission 190356) | Switchgrass rhizosphere microbial communities from Kellogg Biological Station, Michigan, USA - KBS S1-3 metaG (SPAdes) (version 2) | ecosystem: Host-associated > Plants > Roots > Rhizosphere >...
GTTATAGCGGCCGAAATGCCCGTCGCCGTTGAGGCCGAGATAGGTAACTTGGTAATCGCGCGGCTGCTGGAAGCCGACCGCTGCGGGCCGTACGATGAAGCCGTTGGTGTCGTAATGCTGGCCGGTCTCGTGGTTCCAGTTGTGGACGACACTGAATTCGCTGGTGAAGCCGTGGACCGGCAGATCCTGCACAAACAGGTTTGCGATGACGATATTGTCGCGGCGCAGGTCCTTGCTCAGGTCGTTGAAGCCGCTGTTGGTGTCTTTCTCGATCCGCCGGAAATAGGCGATGTTGTACTGGAAGCGGTTGTTGGCGCGGTCGCCGAACAGGCGCACGCCCAGCTGGTCGTCGTTGAACAGGAAGCCGCGGAAATCGACATTCATCGGCTGGATGCCGACCCGGATCGAATCGAAATCGTACCGGTCGGACACGTTGCGGATGTGATAGTCGATGAAGGCTTCCTGGAAGCCGACGAAGCCGGAATTGCGGATGCTACCCTTGGCTGGGTTGACGTCGGTGACGCCCAGCTCCTCGACGCCCAGATGGGTGAAGCTCACCGCCGGGGTGATGGTGAACTCATACTCGGGCGGCATGAAGGTCGTGTCGCCCTTGATGATCGAGATCGTCGGGATCAGCGTCTGGACGAAGAAGGTCTGGCGGGGCTTGCCGAACTGGTCGTTGCCTTCCTGCTGGTTGGCGACCACGGTCGAGACCGGAATCGGCACGGTGCGCGGCTCGTAGACAGTGTCGCTGATCGCGCTCACCACGACATACCAGTCGTCGAAGACCGGTCGGTCGCCCTTCAGTGTGCTCTGCTGATACGGGTTCAGCGGGTTGTCTGGCACGCCCAGCGCATCGACGATGCGGGCGCGGTCGGGAACCGGCACGGCGCGGTATTCCGCATCGGGCGAGGGCGCCGACAGGCCGTTGCCGGTCTGCTCCGGCTCCGGCGCCATGATCGACGTTCCCGGCTTCTGGAATTCGTCCTGCGCCCTGGCCGAGCCTGCGGCAAGGATGGCGACCGCTGAAGCAGCGGCGAGATAGGCGTCGCGCTTCATTTGCCGATACACAGGTTTTGCGAGTTGCTGCCGACATACGGTGCGTATGGGCAGTTCACGTAGTGCGGCGCCAGGCCTCCATTGGGCGAGTGAAGCACGCTGGAGCGAATGCCGGCCGGCGCCTCGCCAATCCCTGTCTTCAATTGCTGCCCCGCATTGTAGATGCCGAGGAAACCGGTCATGTCGTCCTGGTCGACGCCATCGCCCGAGATGCCGACGCCGCCGACGAGCAGGCCGTTTCGGTATACGGGGAAACCGCCCGGGAAGATCTGCAGCCCGTTCGCCAGCACCGGTTTTTTCGTCGGCGAGGTGGGCGGCGCCGGCAGCTGGGTGCATTGCGCGGCGGTGTCGGGCACCGTGAGGGTCTTGCCTCCCAGCTTGATCGGGATACCGGCCACGAAGCCGATATGCTGAATGACGTTGTTCAGGATCAGGTTCAGCTGCAGCCCGTCGGAGAACGGCGTGGTCAGGGGCTGGCCCAGCGACAGCGGGCCGCCGGGTGTCGTGTCGATGCCGTCGGGATATGTGTCGCGGGCGATATTGCCGATGGCGCGGTCGCTCCAGGCAAAGTCGCCGGAAAAAGCCTTCCGGCCGAAGAAGGCGGTCGATGCCTTGGAGAAGCGGGCGATATCCGACACCGGCAGAACGCCGGGCACCGGCGAGCTGTTCGCCTGCGCCGACAACAGCGCCGAGTCACCATATTTGCTCGAGGCGAAGACGGCCGAGCGGGCCTTCTGCAGCGAAACGTCGATGCCGAAGACCGGGGCATCGGGGATCGTCGCGATGCCCAGGATCGTGCCGTTGGTGTCGACCACGCTGACCGTCACCGCCATCGGCGATCCGGGCGGGTTGCGGATCTGCGCCCTGGTGATGATGCCGCTGGCATAGGCCGCGCGCAGAAGCTGCAGCGCCTCGGCCTTGGTCAGCGCGCCGGGAATGCCGGCGCCGGCGGTTGCCGGGTAGCGGACGTGGCTCGTGGAGTCGACCAGCAGATAGGGCCGCTTGGTCGCGTTGATGGTGTCGGTCGTGTCCTGGACGATGCCGGACCGGGTTGTGCCGTAGCGGCTGCCGGTCCTCAGCGTCAGCGGGTGGCCCGCGACCAGCGGCTCGTAATAGCCCGCCATCGGCAGCAGCGCCCCGGCGCTCTTGGGCAGCCTGGAGAACGGCGTCGCCTTCACCGGATTTGTCTTCAGATCGCTGGCCGTCGCATCGGAGAAGCGCAGGATCAGGCCGCCGGCGGTGATCGTGTCGGCCCGGATGCCGGCCGGCGCCTGATAGCCGTGCGTGCCCGCCAGGGCTTCGATCTCGTCGGTCGAATGGTCGTTGTCGTAGATATTCTCGTCGACCCGGTACGGACCCTCCGCCTTGACGCCGAGACCGCCGACCAGCTCTCCGTTCTTATAAAGCGGCAGGCCGCCCGGATCGCCGGCGAGGCCCAGCGGCGACCGGTGCGGGCCCTGGGTCAGCGACGATGTCGTGTTGTTGAACCGGACCATCAGGTCGGAGCAGGGCAGCGAGCTGAACTGCACGCCATAGAGCGGGCCGGACGGGGCCCCGTTCGTGCCCGGATTGAAATGATCCTGGACGATCTGGCTCGCCGTCCGTGTCGAGAAGGCGTTGCCGTTCGAGGTCGACAGATAGGCCGCCGTGATCGCCTTGGCGAGGGCCTCCATCTCGGTCGGCACGATATTGTAGGTCGTGCCCTGGATAGTGATCTTCGACGCGCCGGAGAGCCCGTCGGTCAGCACCTTCGCGTTCGTGCCTTTGGGATTGCTCTCGACCGGCAGTGCCGTCGGGGCGCCGGTCATGCGATAGACCGCCAGCACCGCACCCAGCCGGTCCACGACCGCGATCGTCGCCGGCCTGTGACGGGCCTGCGCCTCCTGGACGACCTGGCCGATGATCCTGCCGACATCGGTCGTGGTCAGGAATTGCTTGCCGATGCCGGTCTTGGCCACCAGGAGGGGCCCTTCGGCCCTGGCAGGGGCCGAAGACAAGCCGAGAGCCATGGCTCCCGCCATCGCCAGCCCGGCAAGTCGTTGGCCGGCGAATCGGTGGCCGGTCAGCCGGTGGCCCGGGATCCTTGCGGACCGGACCCTATGCATAGTCATTTACCAGTCTCCATCGCCGCTGCTGCTGCGCGAAGGTTGCTCCCTTCGACTGGGTGTTCTGGATTGTGGAAGATGTGGCAGTCGACGCAGCGCGAAGCGATCCGCTGCGGCGCGCCACCCTGGCCGGCATGGCATCCCTTGCAGGTGTCGATCCCGGGGATCAGCGCCTGGACCCCGCCGTCGCTCGTCTCGGCGGCATGGCAGCCCCGGCAGGTCATCGTGTTGTGCTTGTCGTGCCGGAACTGCGCCTTGGGCAGGAACCGGTCGGGCACAAAGACCGGCAGCACCTTCCAGGCCGACGGATCGGCGCCGGCCGCCGGCGGCTCGGTCACGTGGCATTGGCCGCAGGCGCTGCGCGCGATCGAGGACATCATCGCATTGGCGGTCTGGGCCGACACCATCTCCTTGCCGGTCGGGTCGGGCGGCGGCAGTTCCTTGCCTGGCTTTTCGAAGATGTCGCTGCGCGGCGTCGGGAAGGTCTCGCCCCGCAGCGCGGCTTCGGAATAATAGCCGCGCAGACGGTTGGCGACATCCTCCGCATGGCCATGCGGCAGACGCCACTCCGGATGCAGCGGCTCGAACTGCAGCAGATGGCACTCGGCGCAATTCTGCTCGTAGTTTACCCGCTTGAAGATCATCCCGCCGGGCGCCGCCTCGTGGCAGGTGGCGCAGGTCTCCTCACCTGCTTTCGCGGCCTTTTCGTTGACCTTGTCCAGCTTCAGATGGGTCTTGTGGGTGAACTTGATGTGGCTGTTGTCGACCGCGGCCTTGTCGTCCAGGTCGAAGCGCGCGAACGTCATCTTCTCCGGGTCCTGGACCAGCGACACCCGGAAATCCGGATGGTTGGTGCCGAAATCGGTCACGTCGCGCAGCTTGGTCTGCGGTGCGCTGTTCTTGATGCTGCCGTGGCAGGAGCCGCAGTCCGACTGGTCGTCCTTGGTCGCCAGCGTCTGTCCCTTATGCTCGTGATGGCAGGACTCGCAGCGTTCCTTGGTCAGGTCGACATTGGGCGCGATATGCGGGTCGGCATGCTGGCCGATGCCGGCATGGCAGGCCAGGCACGAGCTCGAGCGCACGGGCACGAACGGGCTCTCGTGGCAGCTTTTGCAGTTGGTACCGAAGGCCTTATGGGCGCTTGAAATCTCGCCGACATTCCAGGCGATGGCGGACTGGAACATGTTGCTGTGGACCGAGAGCGCCTGTTCTTCCCGCCCGGCCTTGGTGGTCCAGCTGTCGCCCAGATGCGCGGAGCCGAAGATCACCGGGATGATGAAGAACAGCGCAAAGACGACGACCGACAGCACGAAGGCATAGAGCCGCACGTTCGGTAGTTGGACGTCGAACAGCGACATATAGGACCTGGCCTGCGTCGCCTCGTCGAAGGCGCCTTCCTCGGCGGCGGTCACGGTCACGACATGGTCGGCCAGCCCCATCGGGTCGGCTTCCATGAGCGCGAACAGATAGGCGCCGATGCGGACCGTGTCGCCCGGCCGCAGCGTGACCCGCGCGGTCTCGGCGCCGTCCTTCTTCACGGTGGCGCCGGCCAGCGCCTCGACGGTCAGATACTGCCCGTCCTCGCGGATGACCGCATGAAACCAGCGCAGTCCCGGCCGCTTCAGCTGCAGCCCGGCGTCGGGCGAACGCCCGATCGTCACCTCCGGCTCGGCCACCAGACGGTCCAGCCTGGGGTCGATCGAGGCGCCGACGCGCGGTATGAAGCGGAAGAGCGTCGACATGGGCTACCGGTAGTAGAAGACCGCGATGACGTGGATCGTGAGCGCGACCACCAGGGCGATCGTCAGCGGCACGTGAATCGCGCGCCACAGCAGCAGCCGCGCCCGATAGCGCCAGTCCCGCCGCATCTTCACGATGATCGTCGCGCGCTTGGTCAGGGCCTGCACCAGCGGCAGCACCTCGGCCGGCAGAAAGTTGCCGGGGCCGCCGACGGGTCCCCCGACCTCATCCCGCAGCCGCGTGATCGCCTGGCCGGTGGCGCCCTCCAGCGGGTTGACCGCCCTGCCGAACAGCCCCTCGGCCCAGGTGAACTTGCCGCCGAAATCCTCGGTCGCCTTGATCACCAGCGCCGCGGTTTCGTCGTCGAAATTCAGCGCCAGGTCGCGGCATTGCTGGTCCAGCCCGGCCAGCTCGGCCGACATCGACTTCAGGGTCGCGCCCGACCGGTTGGCGGTCATCAGCGCCGGATAGCGCAGGAAGACATAGGCGCCGAAGATGCCGCTCAATATCACCAGCGTCATCAGCACGAAGGCCAGCGTGTGCAGGTTCCAGTGGAAGCGGAAGCCGGTATGCAAGGTCGCGACGACGATCAGTGCCAGGCCGAGATAGACATGGGCCGACAGCCAGCCCTCCAGCGGCCCCTGCCCGCCATAGCGGCGGCGGCGGATGCCGAACCAGGCCAGCCAGCCGATCAGCGCGAAGCCGACCGTGCCGTAGGTGTAGCCCAGCCACGAGCCGCCGTTGGGGATGCCGCTCGGGTGGTGGATCCAATAGCCCAGGATCGCCACCGCCGACACGGCCAGTGCAACGAGGCCGAAATAGCCGCCGCGCCAGACCAGGAACGAGCGGTGGATCGAGGGGGCTTCGGTGGCTGAGTGCGTGTTTATGATCGCCCCCGACCGTCACGGAGCCACGACATATAGGTTTCCGGCGCGACCCGGATCGCGGCGCCGGTCGGGCAGGCGGCGACGCAGGCCGGCGATCCACCGGTGTCCTTGCACAGGTCGCACTTCACCGCCTTGGTCACATGCGGCGCATTCGGGTCGTGGTGGACATGCTTCGGTTTGGTCAGGCCGACCGCGTTGGTCAGCCAGCCCAGCCAACCCTGCGGCTCCATTTGGCCCGAGGTCGGATCGACCATGCTGATCACGCCGTACGGGCAGTTATTGTGGCAGTTGGCGCAGCCGATGCAGGTCTGCTGGTTGATGAACACCTCGCCGGTCGGGGCGCGGGTGATCGCGTCGACCGGGCAGTCGCTCATGCAGTGCGGATTCTCGCAATGGCGGCAGGCGACCGGCAGCAGCACCGACATGGCGCGCTGGCCGGCGTCGCGATTGACCCGGCTGATGCCGTCATGGGTCGAGGCGCAGGCCGTTTCGCAGTTGCCGCAGCGCGTGCACAGGCCCTCGTCGATGATGAAGGCGTTGGTCGCCTCGCCGACGCCCTGATTGACCAAGAAGGACGCGACGGCAACCTCCTCGCCGCCGGTGCTTTCCGGCTGGCCGGCGCGGGCCAGCGCGCTGCGCACCGTCTGGTCGAGCTGATTCTGCACGGCCGATTCGAAGATGTCGCGCAGCTCCGGCATGCGGTCCATGCTGCCGCGCACGATCTCGGCCGGAATGCGCACCGCCTCCGACGCCACCGTGGCGCGGATCGTCGCTGCCCGGCGGGCATCGTCGTCCAGCAGGCCGCGTTCGCCGAACAGGCTGCCGGCGGCGATGTAGTTCAGCGCGACCTCGCGGCCGTTATCGACGCGCGACACCGTCGCCGAACCCGTGCGCAGGATATAGATCGCATCGACCGGGTCGCCTTCGGCGATGATCGTCTCGAACGCCTTGTAGCGCTTCAGCTCGGCGCCGGCGATCACGTCCTCGATCTCGCTGATCGGCCGGTCGCGCGCCAGCGCGGTATGGATGATGCGGCGCATGGCGACGCGGTCCAGCTCGGCCTTGATCGCTTGGACGGAATTCTGCAGGCGCCGCATCGAACGGCGCGGAATCTCGACCATCACCGATGGCGCGCCGGCCATCACGGTGGCGGTGCGCCGCCGGCCTGAGATCAGGCCCAGCTCGCCGAAGAATTCAGCCTCGCCGATGCGGATGGCCAGATCGGGACGCAATTCGTTAACCATCACCAGGGCCGAGCCCTCGGCCACGTTCCAGAGCGAATTGGTATAGTCGCCGCGCCGGAACACAGTGTCGCCCTGGTTGAAGCGCTGGATCGCGCTCTCCAGCATCACCTCGCGCAGCTGCAGCATGGTGAGGCCGGCCAGAACCGGCACATGCTCGCGCAGATAGGTCAGCACGTCGTTGACCGCGGCGCCCGGGAAGGCGCCCTCGAACCGCTGCCGCAGCAGGTCCTCATCGGCCGGCGGCACCGGATCTCCGGCCATCCGGCGGATGATCTCGTGCCCCTGGTTCACCGCCTGCTTGATCAGCGTGAAGCCGGCCAGCGCGCCGATAATATAGAGGCCGGGAACGTTGCACTCATAGGTCTCGGTCAGTTCCGGCACCGCGGCCGGGTCCTTGCTCGGGAAGACGATCCCGGCGTCTTCCAGGAACTTGCGCGGCGGGACCGCGCCCAGGCGGGCGATGATCCGGTCGACCGGAACGATCGCCTGGCCCTCGGCCGTATCCAGGACCAGCGCCCCGTCGTCGATGCGCGCCGGCGCCGAATTGGCATATGCGCGGATCGTTCCGGACCGGATCGCCTTTTCGATCAAGGCGACGTTGCCGGGTTTGGCGCGGGAGAAGTCGGGCTGCCGGTTGATGATGCTGACTTCGTTGTGCGAGGCCAGTGCGAACGCGTTTTCGATACCGGCATCACCGGCGCCGATGACGGCGATGCGTTCGTTCTGATAGGCGTCGGGATCGTCCAGCTGATACTGCACCCAGGGCCGGTCGGCGCCCGGAACCGGCACCTTGCGCAGGTTGCCCTGCAGGCCGATCGCCAGAATGATCTCGTCGGCGGTGATGACTTCGTTGCCGGGCAGGGTCAGCTCGAAAGCGCCGCGCTGCCCCGTCAGCTTCATCACCTCGGCGTTCAGCCGGATATTGGCGCCCGACTTGGCGGCCGCCGCGTCCCAGTCGGCCAGGATGCCTTCGCGGAAGCCTTCGTCGAAGGGCAGGCTGCCCTGCAGCGGCAGGCGCATCGGGTGCGCCATGACCTTCTTGCCCTTCTGGTACTTGAAGATCGTGTCGGACAGGTGGTTCGTCCGCTCCAGCAGGATATGCGACAGGCCCTGTTCTGCGGCGGTGATCGCCGCCGACAGCCCGCCGGGACCCGACCCGATGATCGCAACCTGATAATGCTCGGTCATCGCGCGCTCATCCTTGTGAACAGGAGTCGCATGATCAGGGCATCACTTTGGCAACGGCCTGGGCGGCCGCGGCGAACTTCACCGGGTCGTAACTGTCCTCCTTCTGTAGGGCTCCGTAGCACTGGTTCAGCGCCGTCTTCAGTGCGCCGTAGCTGCCGGCGTCGACCATTCCTTCGGCGTTCAGCGTGTAGATGATCGAGGCGAAGGCCATCGTCGCCTGCTCGGCCCCGGCATAGTCGCTGGTGTCGCCGGTGGTGCTGGCCCGCACGACGGCCATCGCCATGTCGTGCATGTCCGCCTTGGTGAACTGGTGCGTCGCCAGAGCGTCGCCGATCTTGGACGCAACCGAAGCGAGGTTGCGCGCGGTCTCCGCCGGGCTGCCGGCGCCGGCCGACAGGGCCTGGTGCAGCGCCCGGATGTCGGCGTCCAGCGACTTGGCCAGGTCCGGCGTCACCTTGCCGGCGATGGCGCGCAGCATGATCGCATTGGCGTCGTTGAAGTGCGGGATGCCCGGCCCCAGGCCCGTGGAGGCCCGCTTCTGCCAGCGCAGGCTGCTCGTCGGATGATGGCAGGAGTCGCAATCGAAATAGACCAGCTCGGGGAACACGCCCTGGTGCTTGTCCTCGGAGATGCTCTTGGCCAGCTTCTCCAGCGCCATGGCCTGGCCGACGGCCCAGAACTGGGCGCCCTGATAGACGGTTTTGCGCTTCTTGTAGATGTCGTCGATGACGAAGTGGGCCGGCTGAATCTGGGTGAAGGTCTGCAGCTCGAACGGCAGGCGGGGGTGGCCCGCGCCCATGATCCGGTGGGTGATGTAGTGGGTGTCGTCGCCCAGATGGCACTGCAGGCACAATTTGGCGCGGTCGACCGGGCGGTCGGTGGGATACAGCCCCTCGTTCTTCACCAGGTCGGCATGGGTCATCTTGCCGGTGACGTGGTCGCCCAGCCAGCGCTGCGCGCCGCCGTGACAGACCTCGCAGCCGACGCCGTCGGAGATCTTGAACTGCACGCCCTGCTGCTCGGCCGGCACATTGTCGGCATGGCAGCTCAGGCATTCCTTGGCCTCAGTCGGCTTGATGCCCAGATTGGTGCCGATCCGCTTGCCCAGCTCGCCTTCCAGAACGGTATAGGCCTTGGCGTGCTTATCGTGCACCTGCCAGGTCAGGTATTCGTTCTGCAGAACGCCGTTCTTTTTGGTGGTGGAGGCGGCGCCATGGCATGGGCCGCCGGCGCACGTCGCCACGCCGAGATGTATGTCGGCGGTCGCGGTTGCTGGCGTCGTCTGGGCCCGTCCCATCCCCGACAAGCCCACCAACAGAATCACAAGCAGCGACAGTGAGTACCGGCTACGCGGTCGACTCATTCTCTTCCCCGCGCAGTGAAGATTGAGTTCGGTCCTGTCTGCGCGACTTCGCCACGGCATTTGCCGGAGTCTTAGTTTTGCTGACGGGCGGACAATAAAATACATTTGCGATGTGTGTCTATAAATAATGTTTCAAAGCGCGATAAAAATGTGTGCACTCAATGCGTTCGCGCCGGGATATCGATATTGATAAATATCCGCGGCAATATGCTCGCCCACCCATTTTCACCGTTCACGGCGGAGGATACGCGACGGAGAAAATATCGGATTACGGGAAAATTTTAACTGACCTCGGGGGCAATCATGGACTTGACCGAACGGCTGGCCGCGATCGAGGAGATCAAGGCGCTGAAGGCGCGATACTTCCGCTGCATGGACGAAAAAGACTGGCCCGGGCTGCAGGCCGTGTTCGCCCCCGACGTGGTCTGCGATTTCCGGGATTCGACCGGCACGCGCGACGAAAGCCTGCTCACTCACGGCGCGGCTCTCTATGTGAAGAATCTCGCTCCGATTCTTCAGAACATCGTTACCACCCATCACGGCCATATGCCGGAAATCGAGATCACCTCTCCCAGGACGGCGAAAGGCATCTGGGCGATGGAGGACCTGCTGTGGGTGCAGGATGGCGCGCCGGTCCCCTACAAGACCATGCGCGGCTTCGGGCACTATCACGAGACCTATGAAAAGCGGAACGGCGCTTGGGAGATCAAGACGATCCGGCTCAGCCGCCTGCGCGTCGACCTCACTTGAGGGCCCCTACCTGAGCGCTAAGTACCAGGCCCGCCGCTCCGGCGGCAGGCGTTCGATCGCATAGCGCAGCGTGGTGCGCGCGATGCCGGGCGTGCGGGCGATCAGCCAGTCCTCGACCGCTTTCTGGTCGCGCTTCATCGCCTCGCGCAGCATCCAGCCGCAGGCCTTGTGCATCAGGTCGTGCCGGTCGTCCAACAGCCGGTGGCAGAGCTCGAGCGTGGGCCCGAGCTCGCCCGCGCGGATAAAATGAAAGGTGGCCAGAATCGCGATGCGCCGGCGCCAGATGACGGGCGAGACCGCCAGCGTGTCCAGCAACGTCCGATCACGGTGGAGCAGATGCGGTCCGACGATATAGGGCGCTGAGCCATCCACCAGGTCCCAATTGTCCACCCGGTCGAGATTTCTCAGATAAAGATCGAACACGCGCTGCCGCTCGTCCTCGTCGCCGCGCTCATAGCGCAGCACCAGGATCATGAGCGCCAGGCTGCGCGCCTCGTGGACACTGTTCCCCAGCAGAGTTTCTGCCTGGTCCAACGGCATGGCCCGGAAATCGCGGGCGAGCTCGCGCTGCTGCGGCACGGTCACGCCGATGAAACGGTCGCCTTCGCCATATTCGCCGGGGCCGGTCTTGAAGTACCGGGCAGCGCCGGCGGCACGCACGGGATCGGCGGCGGCTTCCAGGGCGGTGAGGGCATCAGCTGCGGTGGGCATCTTCACGGTCATGGCCGACTGCTATAAAGCACGCGTGACGCAAAGCGGGAGAAAAGATGAAGGCGGCGTCGGTCCTGGACTATCGCGAACTGGCGCGCCGGCGCCTGCCGCGCTTTCTGTTCGACTATATCGACGGCGGCTCTTACGCCGAGGTGACGCTGCGCGGCAATGTCGCCGAGCTGGAGAAGATCGCGCTGCGCCAGCGCGTGCTGCGCAACGTCTCGGCGCTCGACCTCACGACCACCCTGTTTGGTCAGAAGCTCGCCCTTCCGGTGGCGCTGGCCCCGATCGGGCTGGCTGGCCTCGCGGCCCGGCGCGGCGAGGTCCAGGCGGCCCGCGCGGCCGAAGCTGCGGGAATTCCCTTCTGCCTGTCGACCGTCTCGGCCTGTCCGTTGGCCGAGGTGAAGCGCGGCGTGACCAAGCCCTTCTGGTTTCAGCTCTACATGATCCGCGACCGCGGTTTCATGGGCGACCTGCTGGCGGCGGCCAAGGATGCCGGATGCTCGGCTTTGATGTTCACCGTCGACATGCCGGTGCCGGGTTCGCGCTATCGCGACGTGCGCTCGGGCCTCGCCGGCGCGCCGGGGGCACTGGGTGACCTCCGTCGGTTTTTCCAGGCAGCCGTCAAACCCGATTGGGCCTGGGATGTCGGGATCAACGGCCGGCCGCACGTGCTGGGCAATGTCGCGCCGGTGCTGAAGGGCAATACCGGGCTGGAGGACTTCTTCGCCTGGATGCGCAACAACTTCGACCCCTCCGTCACCTGGAAGGACCTGGAATGGGTCCGCGCCAACTGGGACGGGCCGCTGATGCTGAAGGGCATCCTCGATCCCGATGATGCGAGATCGGTGGCCGACCTCGGCGCTGATGGGGTGATCGTTTCCAACCATGGCGGCCGGCAGCTCGACGGCGCCCTGCCCACGGCGCTGGCTCTGCCGGCGATCGCCGATGCGGTAGCGGACCGGCTGACCGTGCTGGCCGACGGCGGTGTCCGCTCCGGCCTCGACGTCGTGCGCATGCTGGCGCTGGGCGCCAAGGGCGTGCTGCTCGGCCGCGCCTGGGCCTATGCGCTAGGCGGCGGCGGCCAGGCCGGCGTCGCCCACATGCTCCGCCTGATCGAGGCGGAGATGCGGGTCGCGATGGCGCTGACCGGGTTTACGTCGGTGGAGGCGATAGACCGGTCGGCGCTCGCCTAGCTGCGTCTAGCGGTGGTGCCTTTCAGCGGTGATGGTTATCCAGGTTGTTGTAGTTCGCGATCCCACCGTAGCCCATGTTGCGGACGATATCGCCCTGCAGCATGTTGTGCGGGAAACCGAGATCGATCTTGGTGGCCTCGTCCAGCCGCTTCAGCTGGCTCTCATCCAGAGTCACGTTCAGGCAGCCGATATTGTCCTTCACCTGCGCCACATTGCGGCCGGCGATGATCGGGATGATGTCGCCCCATTTGGACATTTGCCGGATCGCCGCCAGCGCCACCTGAGCGGGTGAGCAGCCATAGTCCTTGGCGATGTCCACCACCAGCTGGGCGATCTCGTTCTGGCGCGGCGGGACATAGGACGCCGGCATACGGGTCGCCTCGCTAGTGCCGTTGCCGAGGAACTTGCCGGTCAGCACGCCTTGGGCCAGCGGCGACCAGGCGGTCATGCCCAGGTCCAGCTCCTTCG
>Ga0268266_10004890_pt1 | contig 12709 bp, 10 predicted proteins | sample KBSS13metaG_FD_190356 | JGI IMG/M metagenome (GOLD analysis project Ga0268266, IMG submission 190356) | Switchgrass rhizosphere microbial communities from Kellogg Biological Station, Michigan, USA - KBS S1-3 metaG (SPAdes) (version 2) | ecosystem: Host-associated > Plants > Roots > Rhizosphere...
CTCGGCGAACTGCGTCGCCGCCGCTTGATGCCGCCTTGCGGCTCGCCGCTCAACAGCACCACGAATTCCGTACCCTTGCCGATCTCCGAGCTCGGTGGCTCGTCCGTGACGATCATTGAAGACCGCGGCGTAACGTTGCCGATGCGATCCAATACGTCCTGCGGAATGGCGATGCGGTCGAGGGCGGCCTTTGCGCTGTCTACATTCACGGGCGCCGTCTCAACGTCTCGCGCGCTGGTCACGCGCGTCCGCTCCTGTGGTTCAGCCGTGCCGTCTGGCGCCTGTGCGCCGCGCAAGGAGACCACGTCCCATCGTAATTTGGCATCGTCGCTCAGGCGTTCGACGGCAGTGAAGACATAGGTGCCCGTTGGACGATCTGGATCTGCGATCGTGACCGGACTTTCAAAGAGTGGCCTAAATCCCTGGCGGACATAAAGCCGCTGGGTTTTGCGGCTGATCAGCACCGATACCGGCTGGAGTTCGCGGGCGACCTGGCGGGCCGCTTCGGCTGCCGCGGCGTGCTTGCTCTCCGCTGCGGCGGCGGCTTCACGCGCCGCCGTGGCGGCATCGAGCCGCAGTTGCAGGTCCACGTTGGCGACGTCCCATTGCAGCTGCAGCTCCGCGATTTTGCCGACGGCCTGCGCCTTAACGCTCTCTGCCTGCTCCTTAGCCTCCGCCGAGATGCCGGAGCCGAGTCTGGTCTCGGCGGCTGCCAGCTGCGCTTCGGCGATGCGCTTGAGATTTTCCGCCGTGCGTACCGACACCCTGGCCTGCGTGGCCTCCCGCATGGTCTTCCCGGCAGCGAGCTGCGCCTCGGTCAATTTCCTCGCCGCCTCCTGCGCCTCGGCCGTGCGCGCGGCGGCCTGGGAGGCAGCACCGGGCTTCGGCTGGAACAGCAGCGGATGGGTAATCTCGACGGGCGCCACATCGGTTGGCGCCACGATCACCCGCATGCCCATCGAAGTCTCGTCGAACAGGCGTTCGGCGAAGTCGAATGGCAGCCGGATACAGCCATGAGAGGCCGGGTGCCCCGGCAGCACACCGCCATGGAGGGCGATGCCCGACCAGGTGATGCGTTGCATGTGCGGCATGAAGGCGTCGTCATACAGGTTCGAGTAATGTTCCTCGACCTTCTGGATGACGCTGAAGATGCCCGCCGGCGTCTCGCGTCCCTTGGTGCCGCTCGACACCGGCGCCCGCAGGATCCACCCATTGGCGTCATAGACGGTGATCCGCTGGGTGCGGAGCGAAACGATGGCCATGGTCGGCTCGCCGGCGCTGCGCGACTGAACCGACTCGATCGGGCGTTCGCTCCGGCCGCTCCTGGCGCGCGCATAGTCTCCCGCAGCGATCAGCACGGCCAGGGCCGTAACGGCAACAAAGGCGAGCCGCGGCCGCCTTTGTTCGCACTTCGGATTTACGCCACGAGACGTCATACGCGTCCCACTGATCGATCGGGTCAACGCCGGCATCGGCGCAAGTAGATTTGCGAAGGTAACGCCATTCGGCCGGACTTGCCAACCTGGAACCGCGCCGGCGCTACTTCGCAGCGTGGCCACCTTTTCCGCCGCCGACCACGACTCCCGCCGCCTTTTCGATCGGCTTGATCGCCGCGGTGAAGTCCGAATCCGCGCCCTGATCGCGGATGACGACTTCCCAGAGCCGTCCGACCGCTTGGGCGACTTCCATCGACAGCCCCAGCGATTTCATTTCCTCCAGCGCGAGCCGCACGTCCTTCACCATCAATCCGGTGGCGAAGCCGAAATCGAAGCTGCGCGGCAGCACCGAGCGCGGAAACTTGTCGCGGCTCGCGGTATTGAGTCCGGATCCGGCGTTGATGACGTCGATCATGACGGCCGGATCCAGTCCCGCCTTGACGCCCATCACCACGGCTTCCGACGTCGCCACCATCGCCGTTGCAGACAGGAAGTTGTTTGCAAGCTTCATCGTCTGCGCCGAGCCGGGTTTCTCGCCGATGAAGAACACCTTTCCGATCACGTCGAGCGCGGGCTTTGCCGCCTCGTAGTCGGCGCGCGGGCCGGAGACCATTACGGCCAGCGTTCCCTTTTCGGCGCCGCCGACGCCGCCGCTCACCGGGCTGTCGATCTGCACGATGTTCTTTTTCGCCAGCAGTCCGTGAATTTTCGTGGCCATCTGCGAGCCGACGGTGGAGAGATCGACGAAGCGTTTGACCCGCTTGCCCTCGATCACGCCGCCTGCGCCGGTCGCAACGTCGAGCGAGGCCTGCAGCGACGGCAGGCTCGCCAGCACGGTCTCGCAGCGGTCGGCTATGTCCTTGGGCGACGATGCCGCCTGCGCGCCAAGTGCAACGAGCTTGTCGACGACTTCTTTTCGCGTATCGAACACGGTGAGCTGGTGCTTTGCCTCGATCAGGCGACGCGCCATCGGGAAGCCCATGTTTCCGAGGCCGATGAATCCGATTTCCATTTTGTCCGTTCCTTTGTTTTCGTCATTGCCTGCAACAAACGCAAAGCGTTTGTGCAAGGGAGCGCAGCGACGAAGCAATCCATTCTTTCTTCTTGTGGCTAGGTGGATTGCTTCGCTTCGCTCGCAATGACGGCTGAAATTTCGAGTGGCTGTTTAGCTGCGCCTTGGCCCTTGTCGAGTTCCGCGAACACCTCACGCGCGATGCGAAAGCTGTCGACGCATGCTGCGGGTTTTGCGCGGCAGTTCGTCGCGGCCCCGCACCGCGCCTCAGCGGGTCTTCTGATCCATGTCGTCTCCTCGTATTTTTACGGTTCGGGATCGACGTTACGGGCCGCCGGCCCGGCAGTCACGCCTTCGTGTTATGCGTATTTCCGGGTGTGGGTTACTCCCGGAACAGGTGCCTCATTGCCGCCGTTGTGCTACGCTGGTTCGTCGGCAACCCGGAGAGTTTGTTGAACGGCGCATCCCCCGATCCCACGAAAGCCCCGCAGGAGCCGGATGCTGTCGCTCGACTGCAACTGACGCAGGCCCTGCAGCGGGCTCAATATGCGATCGCATGGGAACGCGCCTGGCCGGCTCTCGCCCGGATTTTGAGCGTTGTCGGGCTGTTTCTGGTGGCGTCCTGGGCCGGTTTGTGGCTGGCGCTGCCCTTCGTTGCGCGCGCAATCGGCATCGGTCTGTTCATCCTGCTGGCGCTGGCAGCATTGTACCCGCTTGCGCGATTTCGCTGGCCGACCCGCGAACAGGCATTGAGCCGGCTCGATCGCGGCACCGGCATTCGTCACCGCCCGGCGACGGCGCTGACCGACACGCTTTCCAACAAGGACCCGATCGCGCAGGCGCTGTGGCGGGAGCAGCGCGAGCGGACGCTGGCCTCGATCAAGCGGATCCGTGCCGGGCTGCCTTCGCCGCGGCTGCCGATCCACGATCCCTGGGCGTTGCGCGCGCTGGTCGTGGTGATGCTGGTGGCCGCCTATGTCGCCGCCGGCGACGAGCGCACGCTGCGAATCGCCGCGGCGTTCGACTGGAACGGCGTGCTGGCGCCGGCCAACGTCCGGGTCGATGCGTGGGTGACCCCGCCGGCCTATACCGGCAAGCCGCCGGTCATCCTGTCCGCCAACAGGGATGCGGCTTCACCCGACAGCGGAGCCCCGCTGCCGGTGCCATCAGGCAGCACGCTGCTGGTTCGTTCCAGCGGCGGCGCCATCGATGTCGTGGTCGGCGGTGGCGTGACCGAGGTCGCGCCGAGCGAGCAGGCGCCAAAGGGCACCAACGAACGGCATTTCAAGATCGCGGCCGACGGCACCGCCCATGTCCGCGCACCAGCCGGCCAGCCGCTGTGGAAGTTTGCTGCTACGCCGGATCGTGCGCCGAGCATCTCGCTTGCCAAGGATCCCGAGCGTCAGGCCCGCGGCTCGCTGCAGATGTCCTACAAGCTCGAGGACGATTACGGCGTCACCGAAGCCCGCGCGCAATTCGCCGCCCGCAATCCCGATGCGGCCAAGGACGCTGCCAAGACTTCCGAGGCGAAGGACGGCAAGAACAAGGACGCCGACAAGACCCAACCGCGGCCGCTTTTCGAGGCGCCGCAGTTTGCGCTGGTGCTGCCGAACGCGCGTACCCGCAACGGCGTCGGCCAGACGGTAAAGGATCTTAGCGAAGACCCTTATGCCGGCGCCGACGTGACGCTGACGCTCACGGCCAAGGACGAGGCCGGCAATGAGGGCAAGAGCGAGCCGTTCAACATGCGGCTGCCGGAGCGGCTGTTCACCAAACCGCTGGCGCGCGCTTTGATCGAACAGCGCCGCATCCTGGCGCTCGACGCCGGCCAGAACGCGCAGGTCTACACCGCGCTCGATGCGCTGATGATCGCACCGGAACTGTTCACGCCGGAAACCGGCCACTATCTCGGCCTTTACAGCGTGTCCCGCCAATTGGAGGCGGCGCGCACCGACGACGCGCTGCGCGAGGTGGTCGCCAGCCTGTGGGCGCTCGCCGTTTCCATCGAGGACGGCAATGTCAGCGATGTCGACAAGGCGTTGCGCGCGGCGCAGGAGGCGCTCAAGCAGGCGCTGGAGCGCGGCGCCAGCGACGAGGAGATCAAGAAGCTGACGGACAATCTGCGCGCCGCGCTGGACAATTTCCTGCGCCAGCTCGCCGAGCAGTTCCGCAACAACCCGCAGCAGCTTGCCCGCCCGCTCGATCCCAATACCAAGATGCTGAGCCAGCAGGACCTCAAGAGCATGCTCGACCGGCTGGAGCGGATGTCGCGTTCCGGCGACAAGGAGGCCGCCAAGCAGCTGTTGGAACAGCTCCAGCAGATGCTGGAGAACCTGCAGATGGCGCAGCCCGGCCAGGGCGGCGACAACGAGATGGAACAGGCGCTGAACGAGCTCGGCGACATGATCCGCAAGCAGCAGCAATTGCGTGACAAGACCTACAAGCAGGGCCAGGATTCCAGGCGCGACCGCCAGCGCGGCAAGCAGGGCGACCAGAGCATGGGCGACCTGCAGCAGGACCAGCAGGGCCTGCGCGACCGGCTGAAGAAATTGCAGGAAGAACTCGCCAAGCGCGGCATGGGGCCGGGCCAGCGTGGCCAACAAGGTCAGCAGGGTCAGCGCGGCGAACAAGGACAGGGCCAGCAGGGCCAAGGCGGCGATCAGGGCGACGGCGAGGACGGGCTGGATCAGGCCGATTCGGCGATGGGCGACGCCACCGGCAGGCTCGGCGAAGGCAATGCTGACGGCGCCGTGGACTCGCAGGGACGCGCGCTGGACGCGCTGCGCAAGGGTGCCCAGAGCCTTGCGGAAGCCATGCAGCAGGGTGACGGCGACCAGCCGGGCGATGGCCCCGGCAATCCCAGAGGTCGCCAGCAGGGCGCAGCCAACTCGACCGATCCGCTGGGACGGCCGATGCGTCACAACGAATTCACTGACGACTACACGGTGAAGATCCCCGGCGAGATCGACGTGCAGCGGGTGCGCCGGATCCTCGAGGAACTGCGCCGCCGTCTGGCGGATCCGGCCCGCCCGCAGATCGAACTCGATTACATCGAGCGGCTGCTGAAGGATTATTGAAGCATCGCGTAGCGCGACGCTGTCATCATCCGCGAAGGCGCATGATCCAGTATTCCAGAGACATCAGCGATTGAAGCGATAAGCCGCGGCGTACTGGTTCCCCCGCCTTCGCGGGGGATGACGACTGTTGATGCAGCTTATCCGTTTTTCCGCGCCGCTAGAGCGTCCGCGACCGCGGTGCGGATGTCGTGCACCGAGAACGGCTTCGTTACCACGTCGTGCACGATGGCGTTGAGACCGGAGGCGCGTTCGCGCTGATCGGCGAAACCCGTCATCAACAGGATCTTCAGGGCAGGAAAATCGCGTGCTGCCGTCAGCGCCAGCGCGATGCCATCCATCACCGGCATCTGGATGTCGGTCAGCAACAGGTCGAACATGCCTTTTTCGCGCGTCAGGATATCGAGCGCTTCGGCGCCGTCCTCGGCCGTGACGGTCTCGTGGCCGTCCATGGCGATGGCGCGCGCCACCAGCGCGCGCATGGAATCCTCGTCGTCGGCAATCAGCACGCGCGGCATGAAATCCTGGTCTCTCGCCCTGCGGGACAGAGCTGGCCGCGTTCAGGCGTGGCCGGCCAGGTCCCGCTTGTTGAAAAAGCGTACATCAATATTACGGCCTTCCGGCGGCGGCGACGCCAGGCGCGACTTGAAATAGGCGCGCTCACCGGGATTGAGCACCGGCTGCTCGAGCACCGCGTTCCAGGCGTAGATCTCGGTGCCCTGCGCATCGCGCACCGAGAAGCGCAGCCGCGGCAGTTCGACCGGCTTCCTGGTCTCGCCGACGATGACGCCTTCGATGACCAGGACCGGCTTGCCGTCCACGGTCTCGTTGGTGACCTTGATATCCTTGAAGGTCAGCCCGCGCAGGTTCACTTCCAGCCCGACCATCTTGTAGAACGTCGCGGTCTGCGGCAGCAGCCGAACGATGTCGGCGCGCCAGATCATCAGCCCCAGGATCAGCGCGCCCATCGCGGTGCAGGCGGTCGGCAGGCCGATCGCCGGCATGAACGGAATGCGGGGCAGGGAAGGCAGCCGGAAAAGGCGGGTCAGCCGCTGGCGGTGGGTGGTAATGGGGATCTCATGATCCTCCGCGTCCTGACGGGCGACCGAGGGCCAGTCGCGGTCGCCGCCCGCTGCCGAACCTTCTCCCTCGGCCGGCCAGCCGGCCGAAATCGAGGGGCTGTCCACCACCGGCGCATCCCGGCCGGCTTCCTCCTGCGCCATTGCGTCCCATTCGGTCGCGGCATCGCTCGCGGCTGGCTGGCTCGATTGCGCCGAAGCCGTCATGGCGTCCGGCACGGCGGCCGCCATTTCGACCGCGTCCTCGGGCCGCGCCAGCCAGGTTTCCTTGCAGCGGGAGCAGCGCACGTTCCGTCCGCCGGCGCCCAGGGTGGCCGGATTGATGGCGTAAGATGTTGTACAATGGGGACAAATGATATGCATGGAGCCCACAACCACAGTGTCTTTGCCGGAATGCTACATAGCGACCGTTAACGAATCGGAAACCATAACGGTCGCAAAACCGTTTTGTCCGGTTAGTACCCGAACGAGCGGGCTGCGAGCCCAAGTTGTGGCTTCGGGTCGAGATTCAGGTACAAGTCCGGGGTTTTCTGCCACGGCTCATGTCGAGCGGAGCTGAGCTTGGTTCGGTTCGAAAATGTCGGTTTGCGGTACGGGCTCGGCCCGGAGATTTTGCGCGACCTCTCCTTCCTGATCCCGGCCCATTCCTTCCAGTTTCTCACCGGCCCCTCGGGCGCGGGCAAGACCTCGCTGCTGCGCCTGTTGTTCCTGTCGCTGCGGCCGACGCGCGGCCTCGTCAACCTGTTCGGCCAGGACGTCTCGCTGCTCGGCAAGGATCAAGTTGCGAACATGCGCCAGAAGATCGGCATCGTGCTGCAGGATTTTCGCCTGCTCGACCATATGACGACCTACGAGAACGTGGCGCTGCCGTTCCGCGTGATGGGGCGCGAGGAATCCAGCTACCGACGCGAGGTCATCGACCTGCTGCGATGGGTCGGCCTGGGCGAGCGCATGGATGCGCTGCCGCCGATCCTGTCTGGCGGTGAGAAGCAGCGCGCCGCGATCGCGCGCGCGGTGATCTCGCGGCCGCAATTGCTGCTGGCGGACGAACCGACCGGCAGCGTCGATCCGACGCTCGGACGCCGCCTGCTGCGGCTCTTCATCGAGTTGAACCGGCTGGGCACCGCGGTGATCATCGCGACCCACGACATCACGCTGATGGACCAGTACGAAGCGCGGCGTATGGTGCTGCACCAGGGACGGTTGCACATCTATGAGTAGGGCCGGTGACGAGCATGGACCGCTGGTAGACCTCGGGACCGAACGCCCGCAGGTTCCAGCGCGCGCGCGTAACATGTCGCCGATCGTGCCGCGGGCGTCGATCTCCGGCCGCGCACTGGTCGCCGTCGTCGCCATCATGACCTTCCTCGCTTCGATCACCACGGGCACCGTGCTTCTCGTCAGTGCGTCGGCCGCAGAATGGCAGTCGGAAGTCGCCAGCGAAATCACCATGCAGGTTCGCCCGCAGACCGGGCGCGATCTCGAGCGCGACGTCACCGCGGCGGCGGAGGCGATGCGGACGCAGCCCGGCATCGTCCAGGTCAAGCCGTTCACCAAGGATGAATCGGCCAGATTGCTGGAGCCGTGGCTCGGCAGCGGGCTGTCGATCGATCAGCTGCCGGTGCCGCGCGTCATCGTGGCGCGTGTCCAGCCCGGCTCTACACTCGACCTCGCGGTATTGCGCTCCAGGGTGACGCAGGTGGCGCCGTCGGCGAGCGTCGACGATCACCGCGCCTGGATCGAACGGATGCGCTCGATGACGGGCGCCACGGTGTTTGCCGGCATCGGCATCCTCGTGTTGGTGATCGCGGCAACGATCATTTCGGTTTCGTTTGCGACCCGCGGCGCGATGGCGGCGAACCGTCCGATCGTCGAGGTGCTGCACTTCGTCGGCGCCGGCGACCGCTATATCGCCAACCATTTCCTGCGGCATTTTCTCAGGCTGGGGCTCGAGGGCGGGGTGATCGGCGGCGGCGCCGCGATGCTGGGTTTCGGCTTCTCCGAGTCGATCGCCGCATGGTTCTCGGGTACCCCCGTCGGCGATCAGTTCGCAGCGCTGCTGGGAACGTTTTCGCTGCCGCCCTCGGGCTATCTGGCGCTGGCGGTGCAGGCCGTGGCAATCGCCGCCATCACCGCCTGGGCGTCGCGACGAACGCTGTTCGCCACGCTGGACGATATCGATTGAGCGCGCCGGCGGCGTTTTGCAGTGAAGCAAGTCACGGACCTGACCCGGGGCCGGGACTCCACTTCGCCTGAAAACGTTCTAGAATTGGGATAAGCCGCGTTTCGATTCCATCGCGCGACTCAGGGGAAAAGGGATCGCCGGACCAACATGGCTTTGCAGCACGACGACAGCACGCCGAGAACGCCCGCCACCGGGCGGCGCGGATGGCTGCGTGCGGCTATCGTCGGCGCCATGGCGATCCTGTTCGTCAGCGCCGCGGTGGGCTTCGTCGGCTTTCTCTCGCAATTGCGCGGTGTCGAAATCAAGCCCGCGCGCTCGGCCGACGGCATCGTGGTGCTGACCGGCGGCTCCTCGCGGGTGTCGGATGCGATGGAATTGCTGGCCGCCGGCTATGGCAAGCGGCTCCTGATCTCGGGCGTGCATCCGACCAACGCCGCCAGCGATATTTCGCGCTCGCTGCCCGACAACCAGTCGCTGCTCGGCTGCTGCGTCGATCTCGACCGCTCCGCCGTGAACACGCGCAGCAATGCCGCCGAGACGCGGCGCTGGGCCCGCGAACGCGGCTTCAAGTCGCTGATCGTGGTGACGTCGAACTACCATATGCCGCGGGCCATCCTGGAATTATCGCATGCGATGCCTGATATCACGCTGATCCCGTTCGCCGTGGTCGGCGACCGGTGGCGCGACGAGCCGTGGTGGACCAGCGGTACCACGCTGCGTCTGTTGCTGTCGGAATATGCGAAATATGTCGCCGTCGAAGTGCGCGTGCGGCTGGCCGATGCCGGCATCGATCTGATGCCCGAACTTTCCGAGCAGCCCGCGCCGGTGCAGCGCCGGCCGGCGACCGCGCAGGCCAACTAGGTCACGTCGATATCTTATCGGAATTTAAAACGCACAGGCAGCGAGATAATGCCGGTGATAAACGGCGACTGGGCGCGGTGCACTTCGCCGGCTAGTTCGATGTCTTCGACCCTCTGCAACAGCTCGGAGAACAGCGCTCGAATTTCCATGCGCGCCAACTGGTAGCCCATGCAGAAATGCGGGCCGTGGCCGAAGGCGATGTGAGGATTGGGCGAACGGTCGACGCGGAACGTGCCAGCGTCGGTGAAGACGGATTCATCGCGATTGGCCGAACCGAAGAAAAGCGCGAGCGCTTCGCCGGCCCGGATCTGCTGGCCGCCAACCTCGGCGTCCTGTCGCGCGGTGCGCATGAAATGGCGAAGCGGCGTGGTCCAGCGGAACATCTCGTCGATCGCGCTGTCCAACAGTTCTGGCCGCTCACGCAACCGAACGAACTGGTCGGGATGCGTGAGAAGCGCGTGCAGCCCGCCAGCAAGGGCAAGCGCGACGGTGTCGTGCCCTCCGGTCAACATCAGGTAAAAATAGGAAATCATTTCGTAATGCGGGATGTCTTGTCCGTCGATTTTCGCATTTCCAATCATGCTTGCCAGATCATGACGCGGGCATGACCGCCGCTCGGCAACCGCGGCTTCAACATAATCGCGCAGCCCGAGCATCGCGAGTCGCATCGCCTCCGCGGGCTCGCTGGCCAGTCGGCGCCGCGGATCTTCGGCGCCGACAAATCCGTGCACGAGGCGTATGAGCTGCGCATCGTCCGTTTCAGGAAAACCAAGCATGTGCGCGATCGCGCGCATCGTGTACGGCATCGCGATGTCAGTGGCAAAATCGCAGGCGCCCGAGTGATTGGCCATCGCGTCCACGGTCGCCTTCGCCCTGTCGCGTAGCCATCCATCTAACGGCAGAAGCGCAGCCGAAGTGAACGATCGCTGGAGGATGGCACGATACCGTCCATGGTCCGGATCATCCATTTCGGTCAGCCCACGCACGACCTGCGGCTTGCCGCTGACCTGTCGCAGGGCGAAGTCCATGGCCTTGCTGGACAGATAGGTTCGCGGTTCGGCCCCGAACTGCTGGCTGCGGAGTTCGACTGACAGAACGTCGGCATGCCGCGTTATCGCCCAAAAAGGCTCAACCCCGGGAACGTCCACCCAGTGCACCGGCGATAGCCGGCGCAAGCGGGCAAAGGCCGCGTCCAGCGTGGCGTCATTGGCATACGCGCTCGGCGAAAGCAGCGCGGCGACTTCAGTTTCGAATTGGGGCGTCTCGCGTCGGGTCGGACGCCTCGAACTCCGGGAAGGCACGCATTCATCCTCAAGGTTCGCAAAATCAATGTCGGAGAGGCAAATCCTCAGCTAAATTCTGCCGGCAGCGGAGTAGCAGCGTAAATTCCTTCATTCCGTAATTTTCAAGCGTCTCGACCGAACAGCCGAGCGCGTCTTCGCAGTAAGGAATCCATCGCTCGGGATTGGTGCGATAGAGTCGGGTCTCGGGTAAATTGCCAGACGCCTCGGATGCGCCGTTCGCGTCGCTCATGAAATTGACACTGAATCCGCGCCGGCTGGTCCGTCGCATGTCCTGGAGCACGGCGGCGATGAAATCTTCCCAGGCCGCACGAGAATAACCAACGTTGACGTTCATGACGCCGCTGGCAACGGAGTAGTCTGCAAGCCGCGGGCTTGCTTTTCCGATGGAGAAGCGGCGGTCCGCCCTTCGGAAGCGCCGGCGCGCCCGGCTGATCATGGCGCGCGAGAGATCGACGCCGAGATAGTCGACCCTGGAATCGGGATAACGCAGATCCAGGAACGCGCATAGCGCACCATACCCGCAACCAACGTCGTTCAGCGCAAACGGTGCTGCGAAATCACAAATCCTCAGGAGCTGGACAAAACGCAGGCTCTGGGTGGCTTGGCACGACCAATCCACCCCCCGTGGCGTTGCACCATGTTTGGCAACCTGCGCGCCGTAATAGGCCTCGACGTCGGAATAGACCTGCTGAACCCCAGCACTACCGAACCGGTTACCCATATCGATACGTTCAAGGCCGCTCTTCATTTCTTCTTCGCGGCACGTCGCTGCTTGGCGACCTCCGCAGCCTGCTTGCGGACTTCCCGTCCGGGCGTGGTCGGAATGGACACGATCAGATGCGTCTCGATGGTAAAGACGACAGGCCGGCCTTTTGCCACGGTCACCCTGGGATCTTCGGCCGCCGAGTGACACTTGATCGAGATCGGAATGGGGGCCGCAGCCGCAAGGCCGTCCCTGAAGGCCTTTATCACGCGGTCGTGGCCGTTAACCTTGGGCAAATCGGACGGATACGTCTTGAGATGATCGAGGAATTTGTACCAGCGTCGGCGCTCTGACCAGTCTGTCGGTACGATGCCCAGGAGAGCGAAGGCCTGCCGAAGGGAGCGCTTGTTGGAGAAAACCGAGAACTCCTTCTGTAATTCAATCATCTCCGGCAATGATTCTGTATCAAATCGCTTGTTCAACTGAACGAGAATCTCCAGGGTCGTGCTGTCCTTGATCATCGCTCCCATAATAAGTCCTCCCAAATAAGAAAAACGTCATTAAACCCAACGTCATTGTGTCACATCATTGGCGTGGTTCAAGCTGCAAGCGGAGTTTTTCCAGCTGTGGCGCGAAGAAAGCTGCCCCTGACACGTTCAACAGTTCGTCCGCGCGGAGAATGATCTGATCGATCTCGTCAGTGTTCTGGACATCGTCGGCGGCGGCCAGGATCAATCCGCGCACCACGGTGGCATGCAGTTCGGCAAGCCGGTCAGTTCGCCGCCGCGAGACTGCAATAGCCTCATTGCAGGTTTCCCACCCCACATCGAGATCGCCGGCGCGATAGAGCACGTCGGCAAAATCGGCAAGCATGCGACCTTCGAATTCGAGACCCGCGCGGGCATGGCGAGCGAATGCGATCGCCTCCCTGAGCTCGCTGGCGGCTTCGTTGAGTTCGCCCGCGGTTGCATGTGCAAGTGCATCACAGACCATTGCCGCAACCCGCAAATACGGCATGCCGGAAAGCTCCGCCAATTCCGCGACCTTGGCCGCAT
>Ga0268266_10004891_pt1 | contig 12707 bp, 9 predicted proteins | sample KBSS13metaG_FD_190356 | JGI IMG/M metagenome (GOLD analysis project Ga0268266, IMG submission 190356) | Switchgrass rhizosphere microbial communities from Kellogg Biological Station, Michigan, USA - KBS S1-3 metaG (SPAdes) (version 2) | ecosystem: Host-associated > Plants > Roots > Rhizosphere >...
CAGCATGACGAAGCAACGGCGAGCACAGCCAAGATAATTCCGCTTCGTCCGTGGTTTGATCCGCCGCCTTCGCGCGTCGAAGATCCGCACGTCAAATTTGCCGACGAGAACGGTTACCCGGCTGACACCAGGAACGCTGACGTCAAGACTGCCGAGCCGGCATCGGTCGAGCCATTCCGGCGGGAGAAGGCCAGGACGGAAGTCAAGGCTGAGGTAAAAACCGAAGCCAAGCCGGAAATCAAAACGGTAGCCAGGACGGAAGCGAAGACGGAAGCCAAGACCCCGCCGGGGTCCACCGTCGTGATCGAGCAGGCGGGCCCGGCTCCCCCGCTGCGTACCGGCGGTGACAAGGATGGTGGCGGCTCTTCAGGCGGCGGAAGAGGTGGCGGTGGCGGCGGCTCGCCACCGCTGCACAGGCGTTCCAGCGACAATGAATTCAGGGACGTGCTCGGCAGCGGCCTGGCGAACGCCCGCCGCAATCTGGTGACCGTGGGATTGTTCTCGGTTGCGGTCAACCTGCTGGTGCTCGCCATTCCGATCTACCTGTTCAACATGTCCGATCGCGTGCTGACCAGCCGGAGCACGGACACGCTGGTGATGCTGACCATCATCGTTATCATCGCGATCGCCGCGCATGTGCTGATGGACATGATGCGCCGCATCATCCTGATGCGGGTTGCGGTCGAAACCGAAGCCCGGCTGGGTGGACCGGTCCTGAGCGCCGCCGCCAAGGCCGCGCAGGGCGGGTCCAGCCGCGAATTCCAGACACTGGCGGACCTGCAGCACCTGCGCTCGTTCATTACCGGTCCGGTGTTGCTGACGATGTTCGATACGCCGGTGGCTCCGGTCTATTTCGCCGTGGTGTTCCTGATCCATCCGCATCTCGGATTTATCGTGCTGGGGGCGGGCGTCGCGCTGGTCATTGTGGCGCTGCTGAACCAGCGCGTCACCGCGATCCCGTTCACCCAGGCCAACAATTACGGCGCCAGGGCAAACATGACGGCGGAATCGATGGCCCGCAATGCCCAGGTCATCAATGCGATGGGCATGATTCCGGAAGGCGTCCAGGTTTGGGGCCGCGAAACCGTGGAGTCGCTGAAGGCGCAGGTGAAAGGACAGGATCTCAACATCCTGATGACGGGGTTGTCGAAGTTCCTGCGGCTGTGCACTCAGATCGCCATCCTGGGCTGGGGCGCATGGCTGGCGCTGGAGAGTCAGATGACCAGCGGCATGGTGATTGCGGCCTCGATCGTGGCGAGCCGCGCGCTGGCGCCGCTGGAGGGCACCATCGAAGGCTGGCGCAGCTTCGTGCAGGCGCGTTCGGCCTATGCCCGCGTCAGGACGCTGTTGCTGAACTCGCCGCTCAACCTGGAGCGGCTGCGCCTGCCGCGTCCTGCCGGATATCTCAATGTCGAGCGCATTCTCTACGTGCCGCCGCCGAACAAGAAGGTGATCCTGAACGGAATCAGCTTTCAGCTGAAGCCCGGGGAATCGCTTGCCATCGTCGGAGACTCCGGCACCGGGAAAACCATGCTGGCCCGCATGCTGGTCGGATCGATCATCCCGACCGCGGGTAGCGTCAGGCTCGACATGATGGACCTGCGCAACTGGGATCCACGCCAGTTCGGCGAGAGCGTGGGCTACCTGCCGCAGGATGTGCAACTGTTCCCGGCGTCCATCAAGGCCAACATCGGCCGCATGCGTGACGACGCACGCGACGAGGATGTGTTCGACGCCGCCGAGACCGCCGATGTGCATGAGATGATCTCGAGCTTTGCCCAGGGCTACGAGACCATCGTTGGCATGGACGGCAGCCCGCTGTCGGGCGGCCAGCGGCAGCGGATCGGGCTCGCGCGCGCATTCTACGGCAACCCGCGCCTGATCGTGCTCGACGAACCGAATTCGAATCTGGACGCCAATGGCGAGCGGGCGCTCGCCAAGGCGCTGCTGCGCGCCAAGGAAAAGCAGATCACGGTGGTGACGATCACCCAGCGCGCGGCGCTGCTGATGAGCGTCGACAAGATCATGATCCTGCATCAGGGCTCGGTGCAGGCTTTCGGCACACGTGACGAGATCATTCCGATGATCACCGGACGCAAGCCGAACAATATCCCGACCGGGCCGGGCGATCCGCCTTCCTTGAATTGATCGAAGGCGTCGGCCGGGTTTGACAGCAACGAGGTTACGCGATGGCCCACAGGAAAATTGCGGTCCGCTCCGCGGAAGCAGAGGGCACCTGGTACGATTCGCTGCCGCGATCGACCAAACTGCCAACCGTCGCCGGTGCGCTGATCATGGCGGTGGTGCTGATGGGATTCGGCGTCTGGGGCAACGTGGCGCCGATCGCCGGCGCCGTGGTCGCCTCGGGCGTGTTCGTCGTTACCGGACAGAACAAGATCGTCCAGCATCTCGAGGGCGGAATGATCCGCGAAATCTACGTGCGCGAGGGCGACACGGTGGAAGCCGGGCAATTATTGCTCGAACTTGACGACACCGCGGCGCGCGCGGAACTGCAGCGGCTGATTTTGCGCCGCATCAGGCTGACGGCAATCGATGCAAGGCTGCAGGCCGAGATGAGGGAGGAACAGGATATCACGCTTCCGTCCGAGATCGTCAATTGGCTGGCCAATTCGCCCTTGGCTAATTCGCCCGAGGTCAAGGAAATCGTGGACAGCCAGCAGATGGCGTTCACGGCGCGCCGCAACAACGTCAACAGCGACGTCAAGAGCATCCAGGAGAGCATCAACGCGCTGGACGAGCGAATCCGGGGATCCCGGGTGCAGCTCGATGCCGTCCACCGCCAGATCGTTCTGCTCGACGAGGAGATCGTGACCAAGGACAAGCTGGTGCAGGCCGGGCTGGTGCGCAAGCCGGAACTGATGGTGCTGCAGCGGTCGAAGGCCAATCTGGAAGGCGAGGTCGGCCGCATCATGGGCGATATCGGCGATGCCAAGGAACGCATCGCCCGCGCGCTCGAGCAGATCAACGGCGTACGCAAGACCGCGATCAAGACGGCGGTCGAGCAGATGCACGAGGTCCGCGGCGAACTGGCCGACGTCCGCGAGCGGATGTTGACCGCCAAGGGCGTGCTCGATCGGGTTCGCGTCACGGCGCCGGTGAGCGGCGTGGTGGTAAAGCTTCGCTATCATACCCAGGGCGGTGTGGTTGAAGCCGGCAAGAACATCATGGAGCTGCTGCCGCTGAAGGACGAACTGATCATCGAGGCGCGGTTGCGCCCGCAGGACATCGACAGCGTCAAGCACGGACAGACGGCGATGGTGCGGCTGACGGCGCTGAACCAGCGCATCACGCCGATGGTCTCCGCCGACGTCATCTATCTGTCGGCCGATACGCTGGCCGATGAAAAGAAGTCGCAGCAGGTCGGGCCGACCGACATCTATATCGTGCGCGTCAAGCTCAACAGCGAGGAGAGCAGGGATATTCCGGGCTTCAGCCCGACGCCGGGCATGCCGGCGGAGGTCTACATCAAGACGTCGGAACGGACGTTCTTCCAGTACATCGTCAGGCCGATTCACGACAGCATGATGCGCGCATTCCGGGAGCGCTAGCCGACCGGTGAGCAGTTAACACGCAAGTTTGGAAAGGTGTCCGCCGTGCATATCGACATCATCGAAACCCTGCCGTCGCTGGCCAGGCTCGAAGACAACTGGAACGCGGTCTACGACGCGGACGACGAGGCGCAGATTTTCCTGTCATGGAAATGGCTCCACGGCTGGCTGTCCCGCATCCCGGGGCCGTGGTTCATCCTGGCGGCGAAAGAGCGTGACGATGCCGGTCTGCCTTATGTCGCGTTCTTTCCGTTGCGGCTGCAGACCATGATCGAGAAATCCGACGTTTTCAGCGACGTCCGAATGGCAGGCAATTTCGGCGCCGACTATACCGGCATCGTCTGCAGGCCGGAGGCGGAGCACAAGGCCATCCCGGCCTTTGCCCGCATCGTCAGGCAGATGAACTGGGCGCGTCTTCATCTCGACAATGTCAGAATATCCGAGGGGCGGTGGCGGTTGCTGACCGCCTGCTTCCCGAAGGCAAGTTTTCACTCCACCAAGGTCGACAAGATCATCAAGGTCGACGGGATCGACAACTCACTCTGCCCCTATGCCACGCTGCCGAATGACTGGAACGCCTATCTCGACGCGCTCAGCACCAATACGCGGCAGAAGATCCGCCGTCTCCTGAAGCAGGTCGAAGCTTCCAGTGAATATCGAATAACCGTCGCTACAGCAGAGACGTTTGATCGGGACCTCAAGACCCTGCTGGGATTCTGGGAGACGAAGTGGCGTGCGCGAAAGTCGGATCGGATGGATAGCCTGATCCGCTCCAACCGCGCCATGCTGACGCGCAGTTTCCATTCCGGTCTGGTGTACCTGCCGACCTTCTGGCATGGCGACCGGCCGGTTGCGGCGCTGGCGACCCTGATCGAGCCGCGCAAGCGGACCTTCTCGTTCTACATGACCGGACGCGACGAAACGTTCGAGGGACCGCCGGCGGGCATGATCCTGCATGCCTACAGCATTCGCGACGCCATCGCGCGCGGCTTTGTCGAATACGACTTCCTGCGCGGCAACGAGCCGTACAAATATTCGTTCGGCTGCAAGGAGCGCAGGATCCACTCCGTCGTTCTGGAAACCAGGAGTGGCAGGAATCCGGGCGGCCGGATCGATCCCCGGTGCATTCCCGACGTGCTGCAACAGGCGACCGAACTTCACCGCAAGGGGCAGTCCGCCGATGCGGAGATCGGCTATCGCCGCATTTTGGAGGTCGAACCGAAACACGCCGACGCGTTGCACCGGCTCGGCCAGTTGCTGGCGGCGAAGGGTGACTTCGCCGCGGCCAAGCGGCAGTTCCGGATTCTGACGACGGTTCGGCCCGACGCCGCCAAGGCGTGGCAGTGCCTGGGCCAGGTCTGCGAGAGCCTCGGTCAATACGAGGAGGCATTGCGCCAGAACCTCGAATTCATGCGGCTGCAACCGGACCAGCCGGATGGTTTCGTCGCGGTTGCCAAGTGCATGGCCAAGCTCGGGCGGATGGCGGAAGTCAACGCCGCACTGTTGGCCGCGATCGAACCGGCGAGCGCCTCGTCGGTCCGCAAGCGGCGCGATTGGCGGCTCACGGTCGGCGAACACTCGGCCTCGGCGTGAGGCGAGTACGATGAAGGGAAACGACAGATGAATCCCGCAATGGCTCTCGGATCGTCGCGATCGCCTACGGAGCCGCCCGAAGAGCGGCCCGTGTTGTCTCCATCGACCCGCATCAGGATGAGCGCGCTCGGCGCGGCGCGATGCCCAAATCTCGCCCGCAGGGAAGGGGTCGTTATTGGCACGGGCCGTTATCGCAGCACGGTCCGCGTCATGTTCGACGGCTTCAGGTCGGCAACCTCGTTGCACAGCACCTACATCGAGCCCGTGGCGGGGAAAGAAACTCCTTCCAGCCGGGATGACCGCTAGCATTGCCGGATTTCCCCGGAATTGTTTACCGGCCCCAGCGCAACACCACGGGATCGAGCTGGCGGGCGATCTCAATCAGGCCCGCACGCGCCGCCGGGTGGACCCTCTGCAGGGGATGGCGAACCGCTTCCGAGCCGATCACGCCGCCTTCCTGCATCAGGATCTTGGCGGCCTGCAGGCCGCACTGGCGGTTCTCGTAATTGATCAGCGGCAGCCAGCGCGCATAGGCCGCCATCGCTTCCGCCCGGCGCCCCGCGAGATAGGGATCGATGATCTGCCGGATGCCATCCGGGTAGCCGCCGCCCGTCATGGCGCCGGTCGCGCCGGCATCGAGATCGGCCATCAGCGTGATGGCTTCCTCGCCGTCCCACGGCCCTTCGATGCTGTCGCCGCCGGCTGCGATGAGGTCGCGCAGCTTCGCTGCCGCCATCGGCACCTCGATCTTGAAATAGCTGATGTTCGGAATTTCCCGCGCCATGCGCGCCAGGAAGCTGACCGAAAGCGGTGTCCCGGCAACCGGTGCATCCTGGATCATGATGGGGATGTCGATGGCGTCGGACACGGTGCGGTAGAAGTCGAAAATAGCCTTTTCCGACACGCGGAATGTCGCGCCGTGATAGGGCGGCATGATCATCACCATGGCCGCGCCCGCGTCCTGGGCCTGACGGCTGCGTTCGGCGCAGATGCGCGAGCCGAAATGCGTGGTGGTTACGATCACGGGCACCCGGCCGGCGACGTGCTCCAGCACCGCATGCATCACCTGTTCGCGCTCGGCATCGGTCAGGACGAACTGCTCGGAGAAGTTCGCCAGAATGCAGAGGCCGTTGGAGCCGGCGTCGATCATGAAATCGATACAGCGCCGTTGGCCCGCCAGATCGAGCTCCCCGCGATCGTCGAAAATGGTCGGAGCGACGGGGAAAACGCCGCGATAGGGCCGTTGTGCAGTCGGGGTCATTGAAGGATGTTCCATTGAAGCAGGATCAGTGATTGTATGATCGTCCAGTTCATTCAGCAACATGGTAGAAGTCTCGAAACAATCGAGCAGCCGGACAAGGAAAGATCGATGGGGGGAGTTCTGGAGGGCGTTCGCGTCCTCGATTTCGGGCGTTATATCGCGGGGCCTTATTGCGCGACGCTGCTGGCGGAATTCGGTGCGGAAGTCATTCGCGTGGAGAAACGCGACGGCAGCGAGGATCGTTTCGTCGCGCCCGTCGGCGAAGGCGGCGAGGGCGCGCTGTTCCTGCAGGTCAACCGCAACAAGAAATGCATCACGCTCGATCCGATGAAGGACGAAGGGCAGGAGGTGATGCGCCGGCTGGTCGCGACCGCTGACGTCGTCGTCGCCAACCTGCCGCCGCAGACGCTGCGCGCGATGAAGCTCGATTATGAATCGCTGAAGGCGATCAAGCCGGACATCATCCTGACGACGGCAACCGCGTTCGGCGGCCCGGGGCCGTGGTCCGATCGCGTCGGTTTTGACGGCGTCGGGCAGGTGATGTCGGGCGCGGTGTACATGACGGGCAAGGGCGATCCGCCGTACCGCGCCGCGGTGAACTGGGTCGATTTCGGCACCGCGCTGCATTGCGCGTTCGGCACGCTCGCCGCCCTGATCGAGCGCGGCAAATCCGGGCGCGGGCAGATCGTCGAGGGCGCGCTGCTGGCAACCGCGCTGTCCTTCACCAACGCAACCCTGATCGAGCAGGCGGTGATCTCAGCCAATCGCGTGCCGACCGGCAATCTCGGCCAGACTGCGGCGCCCGCCGATATCTACCGCACCAAGGACGGCTGGGTGCTGTGCCAGGTCACCGGGCACCCGCTGTTCATCCGCTGGGCCAGATTGATGGGCGAGGAGGATCACTGGCTGAACGACCCGCGTTTCGCCGACGATCTCAAGCGCGGCGACAACGGCCCCGTCATCAGCGAGCGAATGGCGCGCTGGTGCGCCGAGCGCACCACGCAGGAAGCGGTCGATACGCTCGGAAAAGCGATGATTCCGGCAGGTCCCGTGCTCAGCCCGCAACAGGCGCTGGAACATCCGCACATCCGCGCCACCGGCTTCATGCAGGACGTCGATTATCCGGGCCTGCCGAAGCCTGCGCCAACGGTACGCGCCGCGGTGCGGCTGTCGGAGACCCCGGGCGAAATCGCCTCGCGCCCACCGACACTCGGCGAGCATACCGATCGCGTGCTGGCCGATATCGGCTATGACGCGGCTGCGATCGCCGCGCTTCGCAACAACGGAATCATCTAGATGCAGCGGCCGATGACCTGGCGCCTTGTTCGTTGCCGTCAGGTCGTCTGTCGCCAAGCCGCAGCCGGGACATCAGCTTCATGACGCTGTTGTCGATACCGGCCAATCCCGTTCCAGAGGGGGCGTTTGCCGGAACGATCGGGACGCCGGATGGCGCCACGTTGCGCTTTGCGCGCTGGACGGCGCCGGCCAACGGCAGGGGGACCGTCTGCGTGTTCGCCGGGCGCGGCGAGTACATCGAGAAATACTTCGAAACGGTGCAGGATCTGCGCAAGCGCGGCTATGCGGTGGCTGTCATCGACTGGCGGGGACAAGGGCATTCCTCGCGCCAACTGGATAATCCGTTCAAGGGCCATGTCCAGAGCTTTTCGGATTACGAGATCGACGTGGTGGCCTTCGTCAAGCAGGTCGTGCTGCCGGATTGTCCGCCGCCCTATTTTGCGCTGGCGCATTCGATGGGCGGCGCGGTCATGCTGCGCGCCGCGCGTGCCGGCACCGAATTGTTCGAACGCTTCGTGCTCTGCGCGCCGATGATCGACCTGCCGCGTCTGCGCGCGTCGCTGCCGATGCGCGGCCTGATGCGCCTGCTGCGCGCCGCCGGAATGGGCGAGCGGTTCATTCCAGGCGGCAACATCGACCTGATCAAGTCAACCGACTTTCGCGGCAATCCCCTGACCTCGGACCCGCGCCGCTACGCCCGCAACGCGGCTATACTGGAGGCTGACCCAACGCTCGGGATTGCGTCACCGACGGTGGCGTGGCTCGACGCGGCCTTTGATGTCATGGCCGGGCTTGGTTCGCCGGAATTTGCCCGCGGAATTCATCAGCCCGTCCTGATGCTCGCGGCCGGCGACGACACCATCGTATCGACCCCTGCCATTGCGGCGTTTGCCCGGCATCTGCCCGCGGGATCGCATCGCGTGATCGCGGGCGCGAAGCACGAAATCCTCCAGGAAGACGACCGCTATCGCGCGCAGCTCTGGGCCGCGTTCGATGCCTTCATGCCGGGCTAGGACGTGTCCTGTGCGGCGTACTGGTCGGTTTTGATCACGAATGGCTAAATTTGAATTTCGCAATGATGCCTGTGCTCAACTCCCAAACTCCATAACGGAACAGCAATGACACTCGAGCTCAAAATGGTCGCCCTCAGCATCGTCCTGGGGTTGGTGCAAATTGTGTTGGCCTCCCATGCGTCAAGCCTGCAACGCGGATATTTGTGGACCGCGAGTGCTCGGGATAGTCCCGTGCCGGCCCTGACGGGCATCGCGGGCCGCCTGGAGCGAGCGCTGCAAAATTTCCTCGAGACGTTTCCGCTGTTCGCTGCAGCGGTGCTCATGGCCCACTTCGCTGGTAGGCACGGTTGGATGACCGAATGGGGTGCGCAGCTCTATTTCTGGGCTCGTGTCGCCTATGTGGCCTTCTATGCCGCAGGGGTGTTTTTGGTGCGCTCTCTTGTCTGGAACATCGCGACCGGTGGGATTGTTCTGGTCCTCGTGTCGCTGATTTGAACGATGGGACGTGTGCAGAAACTCTCATCGGCCTTTCAATCCGGAAATCGGGTGGTTGCAAAACTGAGGTGCTCCTATCTTGCCGGCCAGGAAACACACAGATGAGGAGCAACGTTATGTCGACAGAGAACAACAAGGAGATCGTCGGTCGCTGGTTCAAGGAGTTTTGGGGTAATCCCTGGAACCCTGAGATCGTCGATGAATTGGCCGCCCCGGATATGCTTCTGCAGTATTCGCTGCACGCGCCGCGCCGCGGTCGGGACGATGTCAGGGCGTTCATGGTCGCATTCCGCGACGCCTTCCCGGATCTGAACTTCTGGGGCACCGCGGACCTGATCGCCGAGGGCGACTATGTTGTCGGTCGCTGGGAAGGTGGCGGGACGCACACAGGTCCGGCCTTCGACGATTTTCTCGTCGGGGCGCTTCCGGCGCGTTCAGGCCGCAAGATGCGCTTTACCGGTACGACGGTGCTGCGTGTGACAGGCGGTCGAATCGTGGAGGAGATTGGCCTCGACGACGGCGCCACTGCGCTCCAGCAGCTTGGAATTCTGAAGGCAGCGTAGTGACCGGCGCAGCGGGCATCCCGGACGACAGTCGTCGTCCGGGATGTACCGTGACAACCGAGGCCACCGGCCGCAGATGAGTAAGCGCGCGCTCGCTGACCGCCGTCGAAATTTCCGGTGATGACGCGCGTCCGTCTGGCCACGCCATCTATGGCGCGGACCCAGGCGCGAGCCCCGCACCCCCAATCGGACATTATCTCCATCTCCCGGCGCGTCTACCATCGAGCGGTCCGCACATTCACTGACAAACCAGTACGGGGGTTTTCGCGTGCGTCAGCACCTTGTTTGTCACACTGCCGATCAGAAGCATGGAAAGTCCGCTGCGCCCATGCGATGACATGACGATGAGATCGCAGTCTTTGTCCTCGGCTGCTGCGATGATGGCTTGATGGGGTTGCCCGTGCTCCACTTGAGTCGTCTTGCAGGAAATACCAACCTGCTTGGCCATATTTGCTGCGCGATCCAACGCGCTCGTGGCCTGCTCCTTGCGCAGCTCGGCATATGTTGCGACTGCCTCCTGGAACCGCCCGGTCATTTCTGAAAACGGTTCCACAACGAAGATTATGGATACCTTGGCTCCAAGGGATTTCGCCAGCGCCAACCCATGCTTCACCCCACGCTCCGCTAACTCCGATCCATCTGTCGGAATGAGAATATGCCGGTACATGCTTTGCCTCCCGCTTGTCTGGACGTATCGCTGGCTTCCGAATGCAGGCTAGGCCCGCGTTTCGGATACAATCTTGAGATAGATCAATCTATCGGCCCATCGTCCCGCGACGCCGATGTCCGTAATTGGCCCACCGGAATTGCGCCGCTTTGGGAGCAAAGCGGACATCAATTTCGATGCTCATGCCATCAGGGTTTATGAGCACGCACCCCGGTTCGAACGAACGCCGTCCATATCGCGGTTGCGAACAGACCGGCCGATCGCCGGGAATACGCCGCCTGCATGCTGGAGATGCTTGTCACGGTGGAGTTCCAGACCGTATCGTGATGACGCGCATCGCGGGCGAGGCGGGATCGGGGTTTTGCATGGGGTCGCAGATAAGCTTGCCGCTCTGGGCCGTTCTCCTGATGGCGATTCTTGCGATCTCGGCGGCGCTGGATCGCATCCTCATTCCCAGCGTGCGCTGGGCGGTACGGCGGCGCGCCAATCGTGCCATCGAGGAACTCAACACCAAGCTCAAGCTTCGCATTCAGCCCTTCAAGCTGACCAGGCGCCAGGTGCTGATCGATCGCCTGGTGTTCGATCCGGAGGTGCTGCGGGCGGCCGAGGAATATTCGCTCCAGACCGGCGTGCCGAACGAAGTCGCGATGGAAAAGGTGCGGCGCTACGCCCGCGAGATCGTTCCGGCGTTCAGCGCCTATGCCTATTTTCGTGTCGGGACGCGGATCGCGCGGGCCGTTTCCCATATGCTGTACCGGGTGCGGATCGGCGTCCGCAACGACGAGGCGCTGGCCGCCGTCGATCCAGCCTCGTCGGTGATCTTCGTCATCAATCATCGCTCGAACATGGATTACGTGCTGGTGACCTATGTCGCCTCGACCTCGTCGGCGCTGAGCTATGCCGTCGGCGAATGGGCCAAGGTCTGGGGCCTCAGCAATTTGATCCGCTCGATGGGTGCCTATTTCATCGCGCGCGATTCCGGCGAGGCGCTCTATCGCAAGGTGCTTTCTCGCTATGTTCACATGGCCACCGCGGCGGGTGTCACGCAGGCGATTTTCCCGGAAGGCGGGCTCAGCCGCGACGGCAAGCTGCGTCCGCCGAAATTCGGGCTGTTGAGTTACATGGTGGCGGGCTTCGATCCGCTCGGCCCGCGCGACGTGGTGTTCATCCCGGTCGCCGTCAACTACGACCGCGTGCTCGAAGACCGCATGCTGACCTCGGTGGCCAATGCCGAGCCGGGGAAGAAGCCGGTCTTCGGCTTCAACGCGGCGACCTTTGCGCGGCATTTCTTCAGCCATCTCTGGATGGCCATGCGCGGCGAGTGGTATCGCTTCGGATATACCTGCGTGAGTTTTGGCGTGCCGGTGTCGCTGCGAAATTATGTCGAGGCCAGGAAGATCGATTTTCGCGTTCTCGCAGCCGAACCGCGCCGCGTCGAGGTCGAAAGGCTCGGCAACGAGTTGATGGAGGCCGTCGGCCGCGTGGTGCCGGCGCTGCCGGTCTCGCTGGTCTCGACCGCCATGCTGGAGGCAGGCGACCGGCCGCTGACGTTGTTCGAAATCAAGGGCCGGGTTTCAAGTCTGATCGGCGACCTCGAGCGGCTCGGAAGCTATGTTCACATCCCGCGCGCCGACCGCGACTACGCCATCTCCGTCGGCTTGCGCATGCTGACGCTGCGCCATCTCGTGGTCGAGACCGACGACACCTATCGCGCCAACCCGAAAGAGCTCGTGCTGTTGCAGTACTACGCGAACGCGATCGTCCATCTGCCCAAGGACAGGGAGACGAATGTCGGTGGCGATGTCGCTGCGCGGTGGACGGAGAGAGTTGCTCCTCCATAGGGTGGGCAAAGGAGCGATAGCGACCTGCCGATCATCTATCGCCAGTCGTGCGGCTCGATGGTGGGCACGCTTTCGCTTTGCCCACCCCACGCACCGCGGCAAATCACTTCGGATTTTCAGAAATTGTGTCAAGTCCGGAATCAAAAAATATTCCGCTTTCGTTCTCACCCAAATCAGTCGCATAACTCCGCCCGTCTCACGGCGGATGAGGGGCGTCGGCCATCGTCACGAACGCGCGGTGAGATGCGATGGACGGGAGAGCTGCGACTGACGTGTGCGGCTCAAACGTACGGCGAAGTCGTGTGGTTCGGGCGCCGCGGTGCTGGCGTTAAGTCGGAGAGAAGCGAAAGTTTCTCACGGGCGACGGAGGCAAAAGAGCCGTTCTCCGGGAAGAGCACGAAGTAAGCCG
>Ga0268266_10004893_pt1 | contig 12705 bp, 13 predicted proteins | sample KBSS13metaG_FD_190356 | JGI IMG/M metagenome (GOLD analysis project Ga0268266, IMG submission 190356) | Switchgrass rhizosphere microbial communities from Kellogg Biological Station, Michigan, USA - KBS S1-3 metaG (SPAdes) (version 2) | ecosystem: Host-associated > Plants > Roots > Rhizosphere...
GTGCGATCGGCGACCTTGGCTTCCAGCTTGCTGTTCGGCGCGATCTCGTCGACCAGCCGCCACGCCACGGCGCGCTTGCCCTTGATGCCTTCCTCGATGGTGCAGAAGAAATCGGCATGGTCGCGACGCACCTTGCGCTTGTCGACCACGCGCGTCAGCCCGCCGGTGCCCGGCAGCACCGCGAGCAGCGGCACTTCCGGCAGCGCCACGGCAGCGGCGCCGTCGTCGGCCATGATGATGTGATCGGTCGCCAGCGCCAGTTCATAGCCGCCGCCGGCTGCGGTACCGTTGACGACGGTGATGAAACGCTGCCCGGAATTTTCCGATGAATCTTCCAGGCCGTTGCGGGTCTCGTTGGTGAACTTGCAGAAGTTGACCTTGTGGGCGTGGGTGGCGCCCGCGAGCATGCGGATGTTGGCGCCAGCGCAGAACACGCGGTTCTTGCCGGAGCGCATCACCACGACTTTCACTTCCGGATGCTCGAAGCGCAGCCGCTGCACGGCGTCCGCAAGTTCGATGTCGACGCCAAGGTCGTAGGAGTTCAGCTTGAGCTGATAGCCCTCGAACAGGCCGGCATTCTCGTCGACGTCCATGGTGAGCGTTGCGACGTCGCCCTCGACCGCGAGCTTCCAGTGCCGGTAGCGCGACGGATCGGTTTGAAAATCGATGTATTTCGCGCCGCCTGCGAGGACGCGATCTTCGCCGGCCATGAGCCACCCTCTGTCGTTTTCTCGGATATCGCTTGATTAGTTAGATGCACAATAATGCATGTTTTGGATCAAGTCCAGCATTAAACTCCCAAACATGCATTTTGTTTCATGTTCGGTCGGCCGCCGCCAAGGCCACGCCGTCGGCCTTCCCGAGCTGCGGCTGGGCCAGTCGGGCCTTGATGACGGCTGCCAGCGCCGCGACCGGAAAGCCGTCGGCGAAACCGTCGCGAGGGCCACTGCGTACGCCCAACGCATCGAATTCAGCGAGCGCCTCGCCGAGCAGGCGGGCCGCGACATGCGGCTTCTGCATGCGCAGCCGCAAATTAGCGGTCGCGATCAGGATACAGGCGCGCAACAGGATCCGTTCGCGGCCACCTTGCGGCGCTGCCGCCCATACCGCCTGCAGGATCTCCTGCGCCTCCCAGTAGTAGCCGCGGTCATTGAGCATGATGCCGTAGCGCAGCGCCGGATGCCGCGCCGGCACGTAGCCGCCAAAGCGCGGCGGCACCAGCGCCGTGACCTGCGCCAGCGTTTCGTAATCGGCACTGGCTCTCTCGGCCGCGCCGGGAACGTAGGCCCATCGCGGCAGCGGCAGATGGCCGGTGCCTGAGGGCGCGGTCATCGGGGCATCGCCGAGGGAAGTATGAGGTGAGACGCGGAGCGAAGCGCAAAGAAAAACTGACGATGAAATGCTTTACGCGGCCCGTCCGTGCGAGCCGTCGTCGGCGTGCAACACCGCGTTGGCGAATTCCGAAATCGCATCGAGCGTCAGCCCCGGCGCTTCGCGATGCGGCTGATGTCCCGCTCCCGGAATCACCGTCACATCGACCGGACAGTAGCACTCTTCCTGCGCGATCTCGACCTGCCGCATCGTGCCGTACTGGTCGTCCACACCCTGCAGGATAGCTACCGGTACGCGGATATAGGCGAGGTATTCGGAAATATCCCAGTTGCGGAATTTCGGATCGAGCCAGGCGTCGTTCCAGCCGTGGAAGGCGTTGTCGACATCCTTGTGCCAGCGCGCCAGCTTCTCTTTCAGGCTGGTGGTCTCGTAGGCGGTCCGGATCTCCGCAATCGAGGTCACCGAAATATCCTCGACGATGAAATGCGGGGCGATCAGCGCGAGGCCGTGGACGCGGTGGTCCTGATGCGAGCCGGCATAGATCGCCGCGATCGAGGCGCCGTCGGAATGTCCGAGCAGCAGGCCGCGGCGAAGGCCGATCTTGTCGAGCAGCTTCGGCAGCACATCGAGCGCCTCCACGTGCATGTAGTCGAGCGGCCGCGGCAGTTTCACCGGCGTCGAATTGCCGTAACCGGCACGCGAATAGGCGAACACGCCAACGCCGGTTGAGGCCTGCAGTTTTTCGGGAAAGTCGCCCCACAGTCCGGCCGATCCGAGGCCTTCATGCAGCATGACAATGGTCGGCGCGCGCTCGGGCGACGGGCCGATCATGCGGTATTCGAGATGAGAAGCGCCGACGGTGAGGAAGCCCGAGGGAGTAAGGGTGGTCATCGCAACCGCTCCCCTCGCCGCACCACAGGTGCGCTCCCTCCCCCCTTGTGGGGGAGGGTTGGGGAGAGGGGTAGGCCGCAAAATCGGTGTGCGTGGCTACCCCCCTCTCTAACTCTCCCCCACAAGGGGGGAGAGAACTGGGTTCGTCGTGCGTTGATACCTGTCGTCGGCCCACCCATCATGGCTTCGCCGTCTCGCCATCCCGCAACTTGAAGCGTTGAATCTTTCCGGTCGCCGTCTTGGGCAGACTGTCCACCACGTCGATCCAGCGCGGATATTTCCAGGGGCCGATCTTCTGCTTGACGTGCTCCTTCAACGCCTCGTGCAGTCCGTCGGTCCTGGTATCGGCGCGCAGCACGACAAAAGCCTTTGGCTTCAATAATCCTTCCGGATCGGCTTCGGGCACGACGGCGGCTTCCAGCACGGCCGGATGGGTGATCAGCGCGCTCTCGACCTCGAACGGCGAGACCCAGATGCCGGAGACCTTGAACATGTCATCGGAACGGCCGCAGAAGGTGTAGCGCCCGTCGGCGTCGCGAATGTATTTGTCGCCGGTGCGGGTCCAGTGGCCTTCGAAGGTCGAGCGGCTCTTGGCACGTTGATTCCAGTAGCTCTCGCCGGCCGAAGGCGCATCGACCAGCAATTCGCCGACCTCGCCGTCGGGCACGTCGCCGCCGGCTTCATTGACCAGCCGCACCTTGTAGCCCGGCACCGGACGGCCGGAGCAGCCGTATTTGATGTCGCCGGGCGCGTTGGACAGGAAGATGTGCAGCAGCTCGGTCGAGCCGACACCGTCGAGAATGTCGACACCGAAGCGCGCCTTCCACGCGTTGCCGACCGATTCCGGCAGCGCCTCGCCTGCGGACGTGCAGATGCGAAGCCGGCTGCCGCCGCCGGCATCCTTCACCGTCTCGTCGTTGAGCATGGCGGCGAACAGCGTCGGGACGCCGTAGAAGATGGTCGGGTTATATCTGTTCATCAGCGCGAACATCGCCGCCGGCGTCGGCCGATCGGAGTGCAAGACCGTCGACGCGCCAACCGACATCGGAAACGTCAGTGCATTGCCGAGGCCATAGGCGAAGAACAGTTTTGCTGCCGAGAGACAGACGTCGTTCTCCCTGATGCCGAGAACCTGTCTGGCGTAGGTATCCGCGGTCGCGGCGAGATTGGAATGCAGGTGACGCACGCCCTTGGGCATGCCGGTCGAGCCGGACGAATAGAGCCAGAACGCGGGCTCGTCGGGATGCGTCGCGGCGGTCGCGAACGTGTCGCTTTCGCTTGCCAGTTCGTCGGCGAGTTTCTTGTGGCCGTGCGCGTCCTTGCCCGACACCACGACGTGCTCGAGATCGGGCAACCGTCCGACCATGTCCTTCACGACAGGCAGCAGCGCTTCGGAAATGAAAAGCACGCGCGCACGGCAATCCGCCAGCACGTAGGCATATTGCTCCGACGTCAGCAGCGTGTTGAGCGGCACCGGCACGATGCCGGCGCGGATCGCACCGAGAAAGACGATCGGGAAGTCGACCGTGTCGAGCATGATCATCGCCACGCGCTCTTCGCGGCGGACGCCGAGACGGCGCAGCATGTTGGCGGCGCGGCGGCTCTGCCGCTGCAGGTCGCCATAGCTGAGTTCGGAGACGGTATCGGTGAAGGCGAGCTTGGCGCCGCGACCCTCATCGACATTGCGATCGAGCAGCCAGGTCACCGCATTGTACGAACCGGACGTGCCGCTCACGACGCTTCTCCCCAGAGTTTTAAGAATTATAATTCATACAAAGACATCGGCGACGCTTGCTGTCAATCCTCATCGGCACTATGTTTCCGAAATCCGTTCCTCGCAGGCAAAGCCGAACCAGGGAAATGACCGAGGCCAGCGACCCCGAAACCGGCTTTCTCGAGCAGCTCGGCCAGCGTGTCCGTACCATGCGGGCGCTACGCGGCATGTCGCGAAAAGTGCTGGCAAAAGTGTCGGGAATTTCCGAGCGCTATATCGCGCAGCTCGAAAGCGGCAAGGGCAATGTCTCGATCGTACTGCTGCGTCGCGTGTCGAACGCGATGGGCGCGCATCTGGAAGACCTGATCCCCGCAACCGAACCGGCGCCCGACTGGGCCATCATCCGCGATCTCCTGCGCAAGGCGACGCCGGCCCAGATCGCGCAGGCCAAGGACGCGCTCGCCGGCAGTGGCCCTTCGGCGCAGCGGCGCATCTCGTTCTCCGGCATCGCCCTGATCGGCCTGCGCGGCGCCGGCAAATCCACGCTCGGCAAGATGCTGGCGAAGAAGATCGGCTGGAGCTTTGTCGAGCTCAACAAGGAGGTCGAGGCGCAGAACGGACTATCCGTCGCCGAGATCATCGCGCTGTACGGTCAGGAAGGTTTTCGCCGCATGGAGCAGGCGGCGCTTTCGCAATTGCTGGCGCGCAAGGAGTTGATGGTGCTGGCGACCGGCGGCGGCATCGTCTCCGAGCCGCTGACGTTCGACCTGATCCTGTCGTCGTTCTACACGATCTGGCTCAAGGCCGAGCCGGAAGAACACATGGCCCGCGTCCGCGGCCAGGGCGACCTGCGCCCGATGGCGGACGATCGCTCCGCGATGGCCGAGCTGCGCAACATTCTGGTCAGCCGCGAGCCGCTGTATGCGCGGGCTTCCGCCGTGGTCGATACCGCCGGGTTGTCCGTCGATGCGGCGGCGGCGCGGCTGATCGACGCGGTGGCGCCCGTGCTACACGACAAGCACGCGTTCGGCCTGCGCAGCGCCGTTTCCTGAACATTTCGGCGGGACCATACGTCCAACGGTTGCGGCCCGAGAGCGGCGCCACCGTTAACCACCGCACAAGTTCCGTGCGAGCGCGTACTCCAATGCACCCTCCAAGTGTGTTACCGAATCGTTAATCGCATGGAGGACGTATGATACCGGAGCGTCGGCAGTTTCCCAGGGACCGCGTCTATTACGGCGGAATGGTCGCATTCAACGCGCGCAGTTCGACGCTCGCCTGCGTCGTGCGCAATTTCAGCCAACATGGCGCAAGAATCGAATTCGAGAATTCGGCCGCGATTCCCGAACAGGTCGACTTCGAGATCGCGCGCCGTGGCCTGTCTTGCCCCGCCCGCCTCGTCTGGTGCGACCGCAACGCGGCCGGCCTGGTGTTTTCAAACGTGCAGGAGACCAATGCGCAGCGGAAAGCCGACGTCATTCCGCTGGACTGGGCGCGGAAGCTGCGCGCGACCGAACAGGAAAACTCAAAGCTCCGCTCGCGCATCGATCAAATCCTGTCCGAGCACTAGAGCGCATGAGCACAACTGACAGCGAAGAGGTCCATCTGCTTGCGCCCGCCAGACCGCCGAAAGTCCGGCGACGCCGGTTGCTGACGATAGTGCTGGCCACGTTGACGACGCAGTACGTGATCGTCGCGGTCGTCGTCAGCCTGACGGTCGCGGGAATCCTGCGTTATCAGGTGACCCCGCAGATCGTCGCCACGTTCGAAGCGATCGAAGCCGCGCTCAAGCGCTAGCCCGCGCTGCTGGGCGCGCGACGATCCGATATCGGCGCCTAACCGAGCTTCGCAAATGCAGGCGCGTGCTCGATGCGCCCCTCTTCGACCGGAAGTTCGTTTCCTCCGAGCGGTAACGCCATCAGATGCGGCCCGGCATAGGGCGAGGTGAAGCCACGCGCGCTGGCGGCACTGAATCCGAAACGCCGATAGAAGGCGGGATCGCCGAGCACGAAAATCCCGGCCCAGCCCTCAGCTTCGCTGCGCGCGATTCCCTCGCGGATCAACCGGCTGCCGATGCCCGTCCGGCGGTATTCAGGCTGTACGGCGACGGGGGCTAGCGCCAGCGCGGGAAATGGCGCTTTCATTCGCGAGAACAGCACATGGCCAACCACGGTGTCGCCGTCGACGGCGACCAGGGAGAAAACTGAATCGCCCGCGTCGCGCAAATCGTCGATCAATCGGGCTTCGTCTGCCCGACCAAATGCCACTTCTTCAACGATGCGGATGGCCGCGACATCGCCAGACGTTTCAGAGCGGATAATCATCGCATCACATCAGCATCGACTTAACCGAGGCCGCCGCCTCGCGCAAGCGCGGCAGGAAGCGTTCGACCATCTCGTCCGACGACACGCGGTCGACATGCGCGCCCATGTTGATGGCGGCGACGATCGCGTCGTCATAGCGGCGAACCGGCACCGAGATCGAACGAAAGCCGGGCTCGGCCTCGCGATCGACCAGCGAATAACCTGCCACGCGATCGGCAATGATCGTCTTCAGCAACTTCTTCCTGTCGGTCACCGTGAAAGGCGTCAGCGACACAAGGTCCATTGCGCTGAGCGCTTTCGTCAGTTCGTCGTCGGGCAGCCGCGACAGCAGCACGCGGCCGACCGAGGTGCAGAACGCCGGCAACCGGTAGCCGATATCCAGGCCTGCCGAAAATATCCGCGTCGGGCTGGCGCGCGCGATGAAGACGACGTCGTTGCCGTCGAGGATCGCCATCGACGAAATCTCCTGCGCTTCACTCGACAATCTGTCGAGCGCAGGCTGCAGCACCGAGACGACATGGTTGGAAGCGAGGTAGCTGGACGCCAGCACCAGCACGCGCGGCATCAATCGAAACAGTTTGCCGTCGCTCGCGACGAAGCCGGCACGCTCCAGCGTGAAGAGAATCCGCCGCGCGGTCGCGCGCGGCAGGTCTGCGGCCTTGGCGAGGTCGCTCAACGTCATCGGCTGCTGGCGGCCGCCGAACACCTCCAGCACGCGCAGGCCACGGTCGAGGCTTTCGATGAAATCGGTCGCACCGCGGTTGTCTGCGTCCCCGGCCCGCTTAAGCTTCGGCACCGCTGCCTCCATAATCCGCTTGCCTCACACCTATTCTAGTTTAAAATCGCACAAAAGTTCAATAGGCGAACAAAATCCAACCCGGAGATCCCTCGCCATGATGAGCCAGGAAGCGAACGACCTGATCACCCGCACTGGCCGCAAGGACCCCTGCGGCAAGCTGATGCGGATGTATTGGCAGCCGGCGGCGCTGGTGGATGAACTGCAGGGATCGCGTCCGGTGCGTCCGGTGAAACTGCTCGGCGAAAACCTGGTGCTGTTTCGCGACGAGGAAGGCCGCTACGGCCTGATCGACCGCCACTGCGCACATCGCGGCGCCGACCTCGCCTTCGGGCGGCTGGAGAACGGCGGACTGCGCTGTGCCTTCCATGGCTGGCTGTTCGATGTATCAGGCCAGTGCCTCGAAACGCCCGCAGAGCCGAAAGACTCAAAACTGTGTCAGGGCATCAAGCAGCGTTCCTATCCCGTGATCGAGAAGAGCGGCATCCTCTGGGCGTATCTCGGCGAAGGCGAACCGCCGGCGTTTCCGGAAATCGACTGCTTCGTCGCACCCGACAGCCATACGTTTGCATTCAAGGGCCACATGAATTGCAACTGGCTGCAGGCACTCGAAGTCGGCATCGATCCGGCCCACGCCTCGTTCCTGCATCGCTTCTTCGAGGACGAGGACACGTCCACAGCCTATGGCAAGCAGTTTCGCGGCGCTTCGGCCGGCAGCGACATGCCGATGACGAAGATTCTGCGCGAATACGACAACCCGATCATCAATGTCGAACACACCGAATATGGGCTTCGGCTGATCGCGCTGCGCGAGCTGGATGCGGAGCGGACGCATGTACGCGTCACCAACCAGCTCTTTCCGCACGGCTTCGTCATTCCGATGAGCCAGGAGATGACGATCACGCAGTGGCACGTGCCTGTCGATGACGAGAACTGCTACTGGTACGCGGTCTTCACCAGCTACACCGCCCCGGTCGACAAGAAGAAGATGCGCGACCAGCGCCTCGAATTGTACGAGCTGCCGGATTACAAATCGCGCAAGAACAAGAGCAACGATTACGGATTCGATCCGCACGAGCAGGCGACCGAGACCTATACCGGCATGGGCGCCGACATCAACGTCCACGACCAGTGGGCGGTGGAATCGATGGGCGCGATCCAGGACCGCACCAACGAGCATCTCGGCACATCCGACAAGGCGATCGTGCAGTATCGCCGCCTGCTGCGGCAGGAGATCGAAAAGGTGGTCGGCGGCGAGAAGCCGTTCATGTTTCTGGACGCGGCACATGCGCGTAGCATCCAGGGCCCGGCGACAATGGACGGCATCGGGCCGACCCGCGGCTGGGAAATCTACTGGATGGAAGTCGACGTCAAACGCCGCCGCGGCGCGCCGTGGGCGGCGCCGGTGCCGCGCGAAATCGCCGGCAAGGTTCCTCACCTGACGGCGGCGGAGTGATGCGTTGAGCTTCGTTAAACGTCACGGTCTGTGGTCGGAGGATCAGCAGGAGGGCGCCAGCCGCCTGCGCAGAATCGTCGAGGAGCAGAAGCTAGAAGTCATCCGCCTCTCATTCCCCGACCAGCACGGCATATTACGCGGCAAGACGCTGGTGGCCAGCGAAGCATTGGCGTCGCTGGAGAGCGGCTGCTCGATCACCACCACGATGCTGGCCAAGGACACCTCACACAAGACGGTCTTCCCTGTGTTCACGGCCGGCGGCGGCTTCGGCATGAAAGAGATGGAAGGCGCCGCCGACGTGCTGATGGTGGCGGACCCCACGACCTTTCGCGTGCTGCCGTGGGCGCCGACAACGGGCTGGCTGCTGTGCGACCTCCATTTCAGCGACGGCCGTCCGGTGCCGTTCGCCACGCGGCACCTCTATCGCAAGGTAATCGATCAACTCGGACAGCGCGGCTACGATTTCGTCGCGGGGCTCGAAGTCGAATTCCACCTCTTCAAGCTCGACGACGCCCATATGGCGCCGGAGGATGCCGGCCAGCCGGGTCGGCCGCCTTCCGTCAGCCTGCTGTCGCACGGCTACCAGTACCTGACCGAGCAGCGTTACGACCAGATGGAGCCGGCGCTGGAAATCATCCGCCGCGACGTGTTGGCGCTCGGCCTTCCCTTGCGGTCGGTCGAAGTCGAGTTCGGCCCGAGCCAGTGCGAATTCACGTTTGCGCCGACCAAGGGGCTCACGCCCGCCGACAACATGGTGCTGTTTCGCGCGGCCGTGAAGCAGATCGCGCGCCGCCACGGCTATCACGCCACCTTCATGTGCCGTCCAAAACTGCCGAACGTGTTCGCCTCGGGCTGGCACCTGCATCAATCGCTCGTGTCGCGCGCGAATGGTGAGAACGCGTTCATGGAGAGCGACATGGGCGAAGCGCTGAGCCCGTTCGCCAAGCATTATCTCGCAGGCCTGCTGGAGCATGCGCGGGCGTCCACCGTGTTCACGACGCCGACCATCAACGGCTACAAGCGCTACCGGTCCTATTCGCTGGCGCCCGATCGCGCGATCTGGGGCCGCGACAACCGCGGCGTCATGATCCGCGTGCTCGGCGGCCCCGGCGACGCCGCCACGCGGCTGGAAAACCGGATCGGCGAGCCTGCAGCCAACCCCTATCTCTACATGGCCTCGCAGATTCTCTCAGGACTTGACGGCGTCGACCGCACGCTCGATCCGGGGCCGTCGGCGGATACGCCGTACGAGACCAAGGCGGCGCTGTTGCCGAAGAGCCTGCGCGAGGCGGTGTTCGCGTTGCAGGACGATCCGTTCTTTCGGCAGGCGCTGGGCGCCGAGTTCGTGGACTATTACGTCCACATCAAGAACGCCGAGATCGAGCGGTTTCAGGCCGAGGTGTCGGACTGGGAGCACCGCGAATATTTCGAGATGTTTTGAGGGGTTGTCGGGCACCGCGGCCACTCCGCTCGTCATGCCCGGGCTTGTCCCGGGCATCCACGTTCTTGGTTACGATTAGCAAGAAAGACGTGGATGGCCGGGTCAAGCCCGGCCATGACGGATAGGGCTAACCGCCGTCCTTGCGAGGAGCGAAGCGACGAAGCAATCCACGGCTCAGCGAGCTGATGGGTGGATTGCTTCGCTGCGCTCACAATGACGAGCGGATCTCAAATTCCCAGGTACCGGTGCTGCAGATCCGGCTCCGCTAGCAACTGCTCGCTCGTCCCGGTCCACACCGTGCGGCCGCGCTCGATCATGTAGTGACGGTCGGCGATTTTGGCGAGGTTGGCGACGTTCTTGTCGATCACGAGCACCGACTGCCCCCTGCCCTTCAGCATCGACAGGCAGTTCCAGATTTCCTCGCGGATCAAGGGCGCGAGGCCTTCGGTGGCTTCGTCGAGGATCAACAATTTCGGATTGGTCATCAGCGCGCGGCCGATCGCCAGCATCTGCTGCTCGCCGCCGGACAGCGTCACGCCCATGTTGTCGTTGCGCTCGGCGAGCCGCGGAAACAGCGCGTGGATCTTGTCGATGGTCCAAGGATCGCGGCTGCCGAGGCGGTTGCCTGAGGCCGCCACCAGATTTTCGTACACCGTCAGGTTCGGGAAGATCTGCCGACCTTCCGGCACCAGTCCGATGCCGAGCTTCGCGATCTTGTACGACGGCAAGCTGCGCACTTCCTCGCCGGCAAAGCGGACTTTGCCCGCGCGCGCCGGCGTCATGCCCATGATGGAGCGGATGGTCGTGGTCTTGCCCATGCCGTTGCGGCCCATCAGGGCGACCATCTCGCCCGCCTGGACCTTCAGCGAAAGGCCGAACAGCACCTGGCTGAGGCCGTAGCAGGTTTCGATGCCGTCGATTTCCAGCAGGGTTTCAGCCATGACGCGTCACCGCATGCTGCTCACCGAGATAGGCGCGCTTGACTTCCTCATTGCTCCTGATCGCGCCGGAATCGCCCGAGGCGATCACGCGGCCATAGACCAGCACGGTGATTCGGTCGGCGAGCGCGAACACCGCCTCCATGTCATGCTCGACCAGCACGATGGTGACTTCCTTTCGCAGCTCCTTCAAAAGCGCAACCATGCGCGCGGATTCGGTGACGCCGAGGCCCGCCATCGGCTCATCCAGCAGCAGCAATTGCGGCTTTGTCGCGAGCGCCACCGCGAGTTCGAGTTCGCGCTGTTCGCCATGGCTCAGTTCGGACACCGGCACGTCGGCGCGTTTCGCGAGCCCTACCCGCGTCAGCGCGGCCTGCGCGGCATCGCGCAGATGCTTTTCCTTGCGGGCAGCGCCCCAGAACCGGAACGAGTGCCCGTCATGGGCTTGCGCGGCGAGCGCGACATTATCTGCTGCCGTGAAATCCGGCAGCAGGCAGGTGATCTGGAACGAACGCGCTAGACCGAGCCGGCTGCGCTGATAGGACGGCAGCCAGGTGACGTCGCGGCCGGCAAAACGAACCGTGCCGGAATTCGGCATTAGCTGCCCGGTCAGCTGGCTGATCAGCGTGGTCTTGCCGGCGCCATTCGGGCCGATGATGGCGTGCAGTTCGCCCCTGACGACATCGAGCGACAGATTGTCGGTGGCCTTGATGCCACCAAAGCTGCGAACCAGGTTTTCGACGCGGAGCAAGGGATCAGGCACGACTCAACCTCCCCAGCAGACCCATGATGCCGCCGCGCGCGAACAGCACGATCAGCAGCAACAGCGGACCCATGATCAGGGCCCAGTATTCGGTGAACTGCGACAGCACCTCTTCCAGCACGAGAAACACGATGGTGCCGATCACAGGCCCGAACAGCGAGCCCATGCCGCCGAGGATCACCATCACCATGAGATCGCCGGAGCGAGTCCAGTACATCGTGGCCGGGCTGATGAAATCGGTGTTGTTGGCAAGCAGCGCGCCGGCCAAGCCGCAGATCGTGCCCGAGATGACGAAGCAGACGAGGCGGTAGCGGTTGGCGTGGAAACCTATCGCCTGCATGCGCTGCTCGTTGGAGCGCACGCCCCGCACCACCATGCCGAACCGCGAGTTGACGATGCGCCAGATCAGATAGATGCCGCCGAACAGGCAAGCGAGGCAGAGGTAATAGAACTGCACGCGGTTTGACAGGTCGATCAGGCCGCCGAAGGTGCTGCGCTTGTAGATGGTCAGGCCGTCGTCGCCGCCATAGCGCGACATGCCCGACGTGACGTAATACGCCATCTGCGCGAAGGCGAGCGTGATCATGATGAAATAGACGCCGCGGGTGCGCAGACTGAGCGCGCCGATGACTAGCGCATAGAGTGCCGACGCCGCCAGCGCCACCGGCCACTGGATGAAGCCGGACCCAAAACCCTCAAAGGCGAGGATGCCCACCGCATAGCCGCCGATGCCGAGATAGGCGGCATGACCGAAGCTCATCATGCCGCCATAGCCCATGATGAGGTTGAGGCTGGCGGCGGCCAGCGCAAAGATGACGATGCGGGTGAACAGCGTCAGGATGAAGATGTTGCCGGTCAACGCAGAATAAACCGGCAGCAGCAGCAGGCCAAGCGCTGTGAGCGCCACGACGACGTTGCGGGCGTTGAATTGAAATTTCATCGTTTGGCGGCCGGAAACAGCCCCTCCGGCCGCACCACAAGCACGATGGCCATCAGGAGGTAGATCAGCATCGACGACAGAGCGGGCGCGGCGGTCGAGGCGGCAGCGGA
>Ga0268266_10004896_pt1 | contig 12701 bp, 5 predicted proteins | sample KBSS13metaG_FD_190356 | JGI IMG/M metagenome (GOLD analysis project Ga0268266, IMG submission 190356) | Switchgrass rhizosphere microbial communities from Kellogg Biological Station, Michigan, USA - KBS S1-3 metaG (SPAdes) (version 2) | ecosystem: Host-associated > Plants > Roots > Rhizosphere >...
GATGCCGGCGATGCAGCCCGAGGTAATCCGCGAGCAGCGGCGAGTGGAAGCCGCTCTTGAACGGCAGCTCCTGGCACAACACGCCCTTCGCGCCGAGCCGTGCGATCGCCGTGCGGATCGACTCGCGCTTGCCGCACAGGATGCTCTGGTGCGGGCAGTTGTCGTGCGAGATCGCGATCTCGGGCAGCTCGGCGATCGCATCGCGCGCGCCGGCGGCGCTGCAGCCGACCGCGGCGAACACGACGTCGGGAACCTCGAGGCTGCCGGCCGGCAGATCGCGCACGAACGCGTCGATCGAATCGGCCGGGATCAGCTCGGAGATCACCATGCCGGTCCACTCGCCGATGCTGTGGCCGGCGATCGCGGCGGGCACCACGCCGAGCCGGCGCATCGCGGCCGCGAGCAGGCGACCGAGCGCGAACACGCCCTGACCGCGCGCTTCGAGCTCGCGCGAGCTCGCTGCAGTTCCCGACGACGCGAGCGCGATCTCCGGGACCGTCACGCCGAGCTCGCGCTGCACGTCGTCGGTGTTCGCCGCGAACGTCGCCTCGACGCCCGGGAACACGAACGCGAGCGTTCCGCGGTTGTGCGCGATGGGCTCGGGCGAGAACCAAATATCGTTGTTGCCGCGCCACGGCTTGCCGCGCTCGAGGACTTTCTTTGCGAGCGCGCGGCGCTCCGCCGTCGGATCGAGCATCACGAGCCGCATCCGGCCCGACGACGGTGCGCCCGCGTCGAGCGCCGACGCGATCGCGGCCGGCGAATCGCCGGCGATCGCGAGCAGCTCGGGCCTGCGCGCGCGCTTCGCACGCTTGGCGCTCGCGTGGCCTTCGACGACGACGTGCGCGTTGATGCCGCCGAAGCCGAACGCGCTCACGCCCGCCAGGCGCGCGCGCTCCCACGGCTCGGCCTTGGCGAGCACGCGGAACCGCGTCGCGGCGAGTGCCGGGTTGGGCTCGTCGCAGTGCAGGCTCGGCGGCAGGACGCCGTGATGGATCGCGAGCGCGGTCTTGATCAGGCCCGCTGCGCCCGCCGCGGGCATCGCGTGGCCGATCATCGACTTCACGCTGCCGAGGCCAGCACGCGGGCCATCGCCGAAGAACTGCGCGAGCGCGCCGAGCTCGACCTCATCGCCGGTGGGCGTCGCGGTGCCGTGCGCTTCGACGAGCCCGACCTCGTTCGGATCGCGGCCGGCGGCGCGCCATGCATCGCCGATCGCGGCGAGCTGACCGTCGGCGCGCGGCCGCATCGCGCTCGATTCGCGGCCGTCGCTCGAGACGCCGGTGCCGCGGATCACGGCATAGATGCGATCGCCATCGCGCTCGGCATCGGCGAGCCGCTTGAGCACGACGAGCCCGGCGCCCTCGCCGATCACGATGCCGTCGGCTTTGCGATCGAACGGCCGGATCTGCGACGTCTTGCTGAGCGCGCCGAGCTGCGCGAACACGCTCCAGAACGTGACGTCGTGACAGACGTGCACGCCGCCGGCGAGCGCGAGATCAGCGCGCCGATCGCCGAGCTCGCGACACGCCTGGTCGACCGCGAGCAGCGAGCTCGCGCACGCGGCATCGATCGTGTACGCGGGGCCGCGCAGGTCGAGCCGGTTCGCGATCCGCGATGCGGCGAGGTTGGGCACGAGGCCGATCGCGTCGTTGCCGAGCTCGCCGGAGCGCGCCTCGAACGCCGCGCGAATCTTCGCGATCGTCTCGGCGTCGAGGTTCGGCAGCACCTCGTGCAGCGTGGTCGCGAGCTGCTGCGACGTCCGCACGCGGTTCGACAGGCGCGCCATGCCGGGCGTCATGTACCCGCCGCGGCCGAGGATCACCGCCGTGCGATCGCGAGGAATCGCGCAGCTCGCATCTTCGATCGCCGCCGCGGCAACGTGCAGCGCGAGCATCTGATCGGGCTCCGCGCTCGCAGCCGCGAGCGGCATGATGCCGAACGCGATCGGATCGAAGCGCGCATCGACGAAGCCGCCGCGCTTGCACGCGATCGCGCCGCGCTCGAAGTACACCGGATCGACGCGGCCGGGCGGCACGTCGCTGATCGCGTCGACGCCGCGCTCGATGTTCGACCAGAATGCGTCGAGATCCGGTGCGCCTGGGAACACCGCGCCCATCCCGACGATCGCGACGGGCTCGGCCATCAGCTCACGTCGAGGTCGTCGGCAGCTTCGCGCGGCTTGCCGAACGCGCGCGGATCGGCCGCGGTGAGAATCACCTGCGCATCGCCGCGCTCGCCGTGCAATTCCGCGAGCAGCGCCTCGACGCCGGCCTCGGGATCGATGAGCCCGATCTGGCGCTTCGCGTACTCGCGCTCGAGATCCGGCGACACCATGCCGGTGCCGGCCCACGGGCCCCAATCGATCGACACGACGCGGCCGTTGATCCGGCGCTGGAGCGTCCACGCGAGCTTGTCGAGCGCGTCGCCGGCGGCGGCGTAGTCGGCCTGGCCGCGGTTGCCGAACGCGCCCGAGACGCTCGAGAACATCACGACGAGCTTCACGTCGTCGCGCAGCTTCTCGACGAGCGTGCGCGCGCCGACCAGCTTGGTCGCGAACACCCGCTCGAACGACTCGGGCGTCTTGTGGCGGATCAGCTTGTCCTCGAGGATGCCGGCGCCGTGGATCACGGCGTCGATGCGGCCGTGGCGCTCGTAGAGATCGTCGATCAGCTCGCCGAGCTCCGGGCTGCGGACGTCGACCGCGTGATAGGTCGCGCGATCGCCGAGCGTCGCGAGCGTGGCGCGGATTTCCCGATCGGCGAGGACGCGTGCGACGCGCGCCTCGATGATCGCCGGCGTTCCGCCCGCTTTCGCGAGCACGGTGCGCAGCGCCTTGGCGTCTTGCGCCGCCGCGAGCACCGGATCTTCCTTGCCGGGCAGCGGCGAGCGACCGACCAGCTCGATCTTGCAGCCGTAGCGGTTCGCGAGCGCGATCGCCGCTTTCGCGGTGATGCCCCGCGCGCCGCCGGTGACCAGCACGATCGACGATTCGTCGAGCGCGGTGCCGCCCGCGATCACCTCGGCCGGCACGACCTCGAAGCTCGAGCGCACGCCGCCGATGTAGCCGATCTCGAGATGGTGATCGCCCGCGTGAAGCTCGCCGTGGAGCTTCGCGGCGGCGTCGCCCGGCGGATCGCTCGCTTCGAGATCGACCACGCGCGCGCGCACGTCGGGGAACTCCGCGGCGAGCGTCTTGATGAGGCCCGCCGGGCCGCCGAAGCCGCCGCGGCCGAGCTCGCCGTTCATGGTCGCGACGTAGATCACGCGCGCACCGCCGAGCACCGCGCCGCGCACGCGCTCGAACATCGCGCGCATCGTCGACACGCCGTCGACGACGCCGAGATCGACGTAGCCGTCGAGGTTCGACAGGCTGTCGTCGTCGATCGCGCGCGACACGACCGCGCCTTCCGCGATCAGCACGGACGCGAGCGCATCGCCGACAGCACCGCCGTCGTAGATCGCGAGCCGCTTGCCGGAGAACGACGTGTGGCCGTTGAGCGGCGCCGGGGTCTCGACGACGTGCAGCTTGTAGCGGCGCAATTCGGCGCGCGCCGAGACGGCAGGCTCCTGCTCGTCCGGCTCGGGGCCCGGCTGCGTGACGAGCTCCTCGAGCTCGCTGGCGGCCGCCGGCGCCGGCTTGGTGGTATCGAGCCGCTCGACGAGCCACGCGACCAACGCGCGCAGCGTCTTGCGAGTCGCGAGCTCCTCGACGATCGCGTCGGTGCCGCCCTTGCCTTCGACGCGCAGCCCGAGCCGCTGCGCCAGCTCGCCGATGATCTCGATCCGCTTGATCGAATCGATGCTGAGATCGGCTTCGAGATCGAGATCGATGCCGAGCGTCTCGACCGGATAGCCGGTGCGCTCGCTGACGATCGACACCACGAGCTGCATCGGATCCTGGACGACCGGCTTGGCGGGCGCGGGTGGCGGCAATGCAGGCACGGGTGCAGGCGCCGGAATGGCAGCAATCGGCGCCGGGGCCGCGACGGCCATCGGCACCACGTCGATCATCGGCGCGGGCACGCTGCCGAGGTACGACAGCATCACGTCGCGCTGCGCGGCGATCATCGAGCGCATGCCGCGCAGGTACTCGATCACCACGCCGTCGCGCTCGCTCGCGGCAGGCGCCGGCGCGGGCACGGGCGCGGCAGCAGGCAGACCAACAGGCTTGTGCGGCATGAGCTCGTCTCCGACGGGGCGTACGCGGTGGCCGTTGACCAGCCACGGCTTCTTGCGAGCGGGTTTGGCGTCGAGCTCGAGCGGGATGAGCGACGCATCGCGATCGGTGAACAGCGCGCCGGCATCGACGGGCACACCGGCCGCGGCGAGCGCGCCGAGTGCACGGAGCAGCGGCCGCACGCCGGGCTCTCCACCGTCGCACGCGATCGCGACGTGCGGGCGGTTGCCGAGCACGTCGCCGACCAGGCGCGTGAGCACCTGGCTCGGGCCGGTCTCGACGAACACGCGCGCGCCGGCCTCGTACATCGCGACGACTTCCTGCGCGAACTTCACGGGCTCGGCCACCTGACCCGCGAGCACAGTGCGAATCGCGTCGGGCTCGCTCGGGTAGGCAGCTGCGGTCGAGTTCGCGTACACCGGCACGCGCGGCGCGCGGATGTCGAGCAGCGCGAGCGCGTCGGCGAGCGCGTGACGCGCACCGGCGACGATCGTGCTGTGGAACGCGCAAGCGACCGGGATGCGCTTGGCCGCGATCTTCGCCGACGCGAGGTTGTCGAGCACCGCGGCGACGGCATCGGTGCCGCCCGAGATCACCGATTGCTTCGGCGAGTTGTGGTTCGCGATCACCACGCCGGTACTGGCGAGGTGCGGTGCGATCTGCTCCGCGCTCGCCGAGACGGCCGCCATCGTGCCGGGATCGCCGCCGGCCTCCGCGGCAGCCTCGAGGATCGCTTCGCCGCGCTCCGCGCTGAGCGCGAGCAAGTCGGCCTCGCCGATCGAGCCGGCGATCGCGAGCGCCGCGAGCTCGCCGTAGCTGTGGCCGGCGAGCATGTCGGGCGCCACGCCGCACGCGCCGAGCAGCTCGGCGACCGCGAGATCGGCGATGCCGAGCGCGGGCTGCGCGACGCGCGTATCGGTCAGCGCGGCGGCTTGCGCCTTTTGCTCGTCGGCGCCGAACGCGGACGGCGGCAGCATCGTGGCGGCCCACGGCGCGCCGAGCTCGAGCAGCCGATGCAGCCGCGGGAACGCGACGAACAGATCCGCAAGCATGCCGGGCTTCTGACTGCCCTGGCCCGGGCACAGGAACGCGACCTTGCCGGCAGCGTCGCCGGTGCGCACGAACACGCTCTTGCCGTCGCCGGTGAACGCGCGCGCGCTGGCGAGCTTGGAGCGCAGATCGGCGAGCGAATCGGCGACGATCGCGACCTGCACGGGCCCCGGCATCGCGCCTGTGCTGCGCGCGAGATCGCGCAGCCGCGGCTCGCTCGCGAGCGTGGCCTCGACGCGATCGATCGCCGCGAGCGCGGCGTTGCGATCGGCGCCGCGGATCAGCACGAGCTCGGAATTCCACACCTCGGTCGCGGCTGGCGCCGAGTCGTGCTGCGCGAGGATCGCGTGGAAGTTCGTGCCGCCGAAACCGAACGCGCTGACCGCGGCGACGCGCTGGCCGCTCGACGGCACCCACGGGCGCGCCTTGTCGAGGAACACGAACGGGCTCTTGTCGCGCTTCCACGCCGGGTTCGGCGACTTGACGTGAAGCGTCGGCGGCAATACGCCGTGATGGATCGACAGCGCGGCCTTCACGACGCCCGCCATGCCGGCGGCGCACTTGGTGTGGCCGATCTGCGACTTCACCGAGCCGAGCACGCACGAGCCGGTCTCGGCGCCCGCGGCCGTGAACACGTCGGTCAGCGTGTGGAGCTCGGTGCGATCGCCGACGACGGTGCCGGTACCATGTGCCTCGACGAGCCCGACCTGCACCGGCGACACGCCCGCTTGGTCGTAGGCGCGCTCGAGCGCGCGGACCTGGCCTTCCTTGCGTGGCGCGGTGAGCCCGAGGCTCTTGCCGTCGCTCGCGCCGGCGACGCCTTTGATCACGGCGTAGATGCGATCGCCGTCGCGCTCGGCATCGGCAAGCCGCTTGAGCACGACGCACGCGACGCCTTCGCCGAGCACGATGCCGTCGGCCTTCGCGTCGAACGTGTGGCACAGGCCCGTCGGCGACAGCGCGTGCACGCTCGAGAACATCAGGTAGTCGTTGATGCTGTTGTGCAGGTCGGCGCCGCCGCACAGCACCATGTCGGACGAGCCGGCGACCAGCTCCTTGACCGCCATGTCGAGCGCGGCGAGCGAAGCCGCGCACGCGGCGTCGACGGTGTAGTTCACGCCGCCGAGATCGAGCCGGTTCGCGATGCGCCCGGCGATCACGTTCGACAGCACGCCCGGGAAGCTGTCTTCCGACAGCTCGGGCAGCATGCCGTCGAGCGCCTCGGGCAGCTCGCCGACGAAGTGCGGGAACATCGCGCGGAACGAGTACGCGGTCGACAGGTCGGTGCCGGCCTCGGCGCCGAAGATCACCGCGGTCTTCTCGCGCGCGAAGCTGCGCTTGTCGTAGCCGGCATCGGCGAGCGCGCGCTTGGCGATCTCGAGCGCGAGCAGCTGCACCGGCTCGATCGCCGCCAGCGACTTCGGCGGGATGCCGTACGCGAGCGGATCGAACGGCACGTCGTCGAGGAAGCCGCCCCATTTGCACGGCGTCTTCTTGCCGGCAAACGCGCCGGTCGCGTTCGGATCGTAATACGTCGCGACGTCCCAGCGCTCGGGCGGGACCTCGCGCACGCTGTTGACGCCGCCGACGATGTTCGACCAGAACGCGTCGGTGTCGGGCGCGCCGGGCATGATCGCCGCGAGGCCGACGATCGCGATGTCGCGCGCGGCCTCGACCTCGAGCAGGCCGACCACGCGCTTCTCGCCGTCGAGCATGCCCGCGATCGCGTTCTCGAACAGCGCGCGCGGCGAGCCGATCGCCGCGTCGGTCAGCGTGCGCACGTCGGCGCGAGCCTCGTCGGAATCGGTCGCCGCGACCGTCATCATGTCGGCGACGCTCGCGCGCACGTCGTGGCACACGTCGGCGTGCAGCTCGGCGATCGAGCACGTGCTGCCGCGCAGTGCCGCGACCTGGCCGATCATGTACATGCCCTCGCGCTGCTGCGCAGCGGCGTCGACCGGCGCGATCGCATCGCCGTCGCGCTTGAGGCCCTTCGCGGCGATGCGCAGGCGGCCGAGGTTGAGCTGCTCGAGCTGCGCCCACGCGACTTTCGCATCGACGCCTTGTGCCGCGAGCCGCGCTTTCTCGTGCGCGAATGCCGCGGCGAACTCGGTGTCGGCGCAGCGAGTGGCGTGGCCCGGCGACGTCTCGAGCAGCACGGTGCGCTCGCACGCGATCGCCTGCTCCTGGAACGCCGGCTCGATCGCGCCGCACGCGACGGCCTCGTGCGTGAACAGGTACGCCGTGCCCATCAGCACGCCGATGCGCGCGCCCCTGGCGGCAAGCGGCGCGGCGAGCGCGGCCACCATGGCCGCCGAGCGCCGGTCGTGAATGCCGCCGGCGAACAGCACGTCGAGCTCGGCCGCGTGCTCGCTCGCGAGCAGGCGCTGCACCTGCTGCTCCCACAGCACGAAGCTCGTGCGCGGCCCGACGTGGCCGCCGCACTCGCTGCCTTCGAACACGAAGCGGCGCGCGCCGTCTTTCAGGAACAGGTCGAGCAGGCCCGGCGACGGCACGTGCAGGAACGTCGGCGTGCCGCGCGCCTCGAGCGGCGCGGACTGCGACGGCCGGCCGCCGGCGATCAGCGCGATCGGCACGCCGAGCTCGCGGATCACGTCGAGCTGCGCCTCGCGAACCTCGGGCGGCACGAAGCCCAAGATCCCGACACCCCACGGCTTGTCGCCGACGAGCCGCTTGGTCTCGGTCATCAGCTCGCGCACCTCGGCGCCGCTCATCAGCGTGAGCGCCAGGAACGGCAAGCCGCCGCCTTCGGCGACTGCGGCCGCGAACTTCGCGCGATCGCTGACGCGCGACATCGGGCCCTGCGCGATCGGATAGCGCAGGCCGTGACGAGCCGCGAACGGCGAGCCGGGCGCGATCGAGCGCTGCTCCGCGGCGAGCTCGAGCCCGCGCGTGATCGCACCGGCGATTCCGCGTGCGACGCCGCCCGCGGTCACGTAGGTCTCGGCGAGCGACTTCGCGAATGCGGCGTCCTGGCCGAGCGGCACGAGCTGCGCGTGGAGGTCGTCACCGCCGTACGGCGCGCCCGCGGCCGCGAGCTTCTGGATCGGCAGATCGGGCCGTGCAAACACGCGCTTGCCGGCGATCATCTGCGTCTCGCTGCCGTCCATCGCGGCGATCGCGGCGCGCACCGGCGCGGCGAGCGACGACTCGCGCACCAGCGCGAGCTGGCTGTCGAGCACCACGCCGAGCGCACCGCCGGCGATGCACGCGGCGGCCGACAGCTCGCCGATGCCGCCTTGCGCCCACACCGGGACGCCGAGCTCGGCAAGATGCTGGATCAACACGAACGTGGTCTCGTCGCCGACGCGACCGCCCGCCTCGCACCCCTTCGCGATGAGGCCGGCCGCACCCGCCTCGAGCGCGGCGCGCGCCTCGTCGAGCGAGGTCACCTGGGCCAGCACGCGCCGGCCGGGATATGCCGCGACCTGCCCGGGCTCGCCGACGATCACGAGCTCGACGCTGCGCGGCAGATCGACGACCACACCGTCCGGAATGCGGACACCGACGCCGGCCGGGAGCTGCGCGAGCGCGAGCCGAGCACGCCCCGGATCGCGCCCGAGATCGACCACGCCGATCGCCCCGGCTGCGCGAGCCGCGGTGGCGATTCCGATGTCTGGCCTTTCCAATGGGGACAGGCAGATCACCCGATCGCGTGTGCCGAATACTGCCAACATGCGACGTGTGGAAACGGTATCAACCTAGGCCCGTCGAGATCGAGCGATTTCGTCCGCCTTTCGCAGCATTAATCGAGTGGTGCACAATGTGCTCACCAAGCGCATGCGGCTGACCATCGAACATATTTTCGAGGAGATCGCCGTCGCTGATTACGAGCGGCTTTACTTCGACGAGGCATTCAACGACGCGCTCGGTAGAGAACTGAAGCTGGGCCGCCACTTGGTTCGCCTCGAGCGAACCGACAAACGCATTGTGCGTCACGTTTGTTACGAGCCGGCGCGGGAGCCGGGGCACGCGATCGACCAGGCTTATGGAAGTAACAAAGCGAGCTTCGTGGAAGAGCTCGAGTACGACGTCGCGGCGCGTCGCGGCACGTGGCGAACGATCCCGAATCGGTGGGCCGATCGCGTGCGAAACGCGGGCACGATCGAGCTCGGCGCTGCTCCGAAAGGCACGCGGCGCACGGTGCACGCCGACATCGCGGTGCGCGCGTTCGGCTTCGGCGGCATCGTCGAGCGCATGGTCGCGGCCGAGATCCAGAAGAGCTACGAAGCGACGACCGCGTTCACGCGCGCGTGGCTAGCTCGCGCGCCACACTAGCGTGTTGGTCGAGCGGTCCGGAAACGGCAGGTGCCACGGGTCGGCGACGTCGCGCGCGGCAAACGCGGTGACCGTCGCGAACCCGGCGGCCTTCAGCTCGCGCGTGATCTGATCGCGATCGTGCGCGTCGCGCTCGAAGCTCTTGCCGCCGGTGAAGCGCTTCATGCCGGCCTCGAGCAAGCGCCCGATCGCACCGGGCTCGGGCTCCTCGCTCGTCGGCACGAGGTCGAACACGAACGCGGTCGCGGCCGCGCGCACGCGCGCGAACAACGCGCGACGCGCCTCGCCCGACAGGTACACGAGCAGGCCCTCGGCGATCGTGAACGCCGGACCCGGCAGCGCGACGTCGGCGACGTCACCGGCGACGAGCGTGAGGTGCTCGAGCACGTCGCGACCGTCGGGCGTGCGCGCGAGCAGCTCGCGTTTCTTCGCGATCACCGGCGGCAGATCGATCTCGGTGTAGTCGCGCTCGCGGCAGTACGCGGCGCCGCGCCGCGACAAGCCCGCCGCGAGCTCGACCACGCGGCGATCCGGAGCATCGTCGAGCAGGTGATCGATCATCGCGTGGCGATGCAGCAGCGCGTAGCGCAGATCGGGCATGTCGCGGCGCACGAGTCGCGCGACGGCGAGTGCCGCGTTGGTCGCGTCGAACACGCGCTTCCCGTCGACGGTCGCGAGCAGCTCGGCGTGCGAGAGATGGCCCCACGCCCAGACCTGCGACGTGTACAGCGCCGTGACGGAGAGGTCGGCCAAGTCACTCTTGTACCGCGCTGAGGGCGGGCGGATACTTGGTTTGCGCGATGAAGAAGCCGGGCGGGCGCGACGCGAGGCAAGACGTGCCGTCGGAGGCGGAATCCGAAGGCGCCGAGAATTTTCGCGTCGACCGCGTGTACTCGACGCGCCCGGCGGTCTCGCAGGGAACTGCGGCGCTGATGTCGTCGGCGCGCACGAAGCGTCCGTCGGGCACCGCCTCCGCCGATACGAGCTCCGAGCTCGCGCTCCGGCGCGATCTGTCGCGGCTGCAACGCCAGCTCGCCGACGCGCAGCGCGAGCTCGCGAACAAGGACGAGGAGCTCGCGGCCGAGGTCGAGAAGCGCGCGGAGATCGCCGAGGCGCACGACGCGCTCGCCGAAGAGCTCGCGGTGCAAAAGGCGCTGCTCGACGAGCTGCAGCAGTATCGCGCCCGGACCACCGGCGTCGAAGAGCGCTTGCAAGAGACCATCGCGGCCGCCGACGAGCTCGCGCACTTGCTCGAGCTCGCGCGCGGCGAACGCAGCGCGGCCGCCACGCGCGCGGCCGATTTCGCGGCGCAGCTCGACGAGGCTCGCGCGAAGTGGACCGCCGAGCGCGCCAAGCTCGAAGACGCACGCGCCGCCGAGCTCGGCCAGCTCGAGGCGGCCAAGCGCACCGCGCTCGAAGCCGCCGAGCAAACGCTCGCCGCGACCACCGAGCGCCTGCGCGGCGCCCACGACGACGAGGTCGCACAGCTCAAGGCCAGTCACGAGCGCTCGGTCGCGGCGCTGCGCGGCGATCTCGAGCCCAAGGCGCTGGCCGCGCGCTCGCTCGCCGAGGAACGCGAGCGACTCGCCGGCGAGCTCGTCGCGCTCCAGACCGAATCGGCACGCGCCGCCGCGGAGCAAGGCGAGCTCCACCGCAAAGAGATCCGCGAGCTCGCCGATGCGCGCGCCGCCGAGCAGGCCGCCGCGACCGCGCGGCTCGCCGCCGAAACCGGCAAGCTCGCGAGCGAGCTCGAAGCCAAGGGCGCGGCGCTCGAGCAAGCCACGCGCGCGGCCGAGCTGCGCGAGCAATACTGGGAATCCACCGTCGGCACGCTGCGCGAGGCGCAGAAGAAGCTGCAGCGCGAGCTCGCCGAGGCGAAGGAGCGAATTGCCGCGCTCGAGTCCGACGGGGCGTCGCTGCAAGAGCGGCTCGCGCAGTCGTCGCATGCCGCCGCGCAGCTCGCGGAAGACAAGCGCACGCTGTCCACGCAGCTCGAAGAGAGCGAAGCCGAAGCGCGCCGCAACTCGATCGATCGCGCACGCTTTGCCGCACATCTCGAGCAGGGGCTCGCGCTGCTCGGCGTTTTGCCCGATCCATCCGAACCGCACTGAGCCGATGCGCTCGCTCGGGCGATCGCGCCCGGTGATTCTCGTCGATCCGAGCTGATGCGCGCGGCATGGGCTTTGCTGCGTGTGTCATCGAGGACGCCATGGACACCAAACACAAGAAGATCGCCGTCATCGGGCTATTCGACGATCGGGTCACGCTGGGCAACGCCGTCGAGGGGCTGCGCGCGAACGGGTTTCGCGACTCGGATCTTTCGGCGCTGTTGCCCGACGCGTCGAGCGCGATGGAAGTCGCGCACGAGAAACACACGAAAGCGCCGGAAGGCGCGGCCACCGGCGCGCTCGCGGGCGGCATCGCGGGCGGCGCGCTCGGCTTGCTCGTCGGGCTCGGCGCGATCGTGATCCCGGGGCTCGGCATGTTCTTCGCCGCTGGGCCGATCGTCGCGGCACTCGCCGGCGCGGGCGCGGGCGGCGCCGTCGGAGGCGTCGCCGGCTCGCTCATCGGCCTGGGGATTCCCGAGTACGAAGCGAAGCGCTACGAGTCGTACGTGAACACGGGCGGCATGCTGCTCGCGGTTCACGCCGACGACCGCAAGTGGGCCAAGCTCGCCAGAGACGTCATGGACCGCGCCGGCGCTCGCGACATCACGAAGACGTCGGAAGCGCCGGCCAAGCAAGTCCAGTGGTCGGCCTGAGTCAGGGCAGCGCTTGCAGCAAGCGCGCTGCATCGGCTCGGTGATACGAGCCGGGCGGTGCCGCGGCGAACGGGGCGAGCGCTGCGCGCGCATCGGCGTAGCGGTGCAGCTTGATCAGCGCGAGCGCGCGATCGTAGCGCGCGTCGACGGCGAAGTTGCCGTTGGGGAACGCGGCGAGATACGCGTCCCATGCGGCGAGCGCGGCGCCGGCGTCGGTGCCGTGGAAGTGAGCTTCGTGCGCGATGCGATACGCGGCGAGATCGGGATCGGCCGCAGGCGCAGGAGGAGGCGACGGCGTGGGATCGACAACGATGACGCGCGGGTGAGTCGTGATGTGAGCCGGAGCCGGAATCGGAGCCGGAATCGGAATCGGAATCGGAACCGGAATCGGAGCCGGAATCGGAACCGGAG
>Ga0268266_10004897_pt1 | contig 12699 bp, 7 predicted proteins | sample KBSS13metaG_FD_190356 | JGI IMG/M metagenome (GOLD analysis project Ga0268266, IMG submission 190356) | Switchgrass rhizosphere microbial communities from Kellogg Biological Station, Michigan, USA - KBS S1-3 metaG (SPAdes) (version 2) | ecosystem: Host-associated > Plants > Roots > Rhizosphere >...
GGCGGGGATGCCGCGGCCGGAATCTTCGACGTCGATCTCGATCGTCGCCGCGGCCGATCGCGCGCGCACGGTGACCGCGGCGCCGGTCGCCGATGCGTTCGCGGCGTTGTCGACGAGGTTGACCAGTACCTGGCGCAGCCGCTGCGGATCGCCTTGCACGGCCGGCAGCTCGGCGGTCGGCTCGCAATGCAGCGCGACGCCGCGTTCGGAGAGCACGGGCGAGAGTCCCCGCGCGGTCGCCTCGAGCAGCTCGCCGACGTCGATCGCCTGCGCCGCGAGCCTCACGGGCTTCGCGAACTCGAGGATCTGCGCGACCGATGCGTCGAGCCGGCCGAGCTCTTCGAGCGCGATGTCGAGGTGCTCGCGATCGTCGTCGGACAGGGCGAGCTTGCGGCGCAGGATCTGGACGTTGAGCGAGATGCTGGTGAGCGGCGTGCGGATGTCGTGCGCGATCGCCGCGGCGAACTGGCCGAGCGCGGCAAGCCGGCGTGCGTCGTCGAGCTCGCTGACCGCGCGGTGGCGTTCGACGAGCAGCGCGAGCCGCGCCGCGAGATCGCGCGCGACCACGTAGGTGTCGCGATCGATCGTGCCGCCCGAGACGCGAAACGCACCGACCAGCGAGCCGTCTCCACCGAGCGCCGGCACGACGAGCTCGGTGGGCGCACGGTGCGCCTCGTCGGCGCGCAGCTCCCTCGCGAGCGCGGGATCGAGCTGCGCGGCGAGCTCCCAGTGCACGGCACCGCCATCGGCGATCGCGGAGATCCGGCGCTCGGCCTCGGCGATCGCATCATCCATCGCGGCGGGCAGCGGCTCGTCGTGTACCGCGAGCCGGCGCGCGCGGCGTTCGTCGAGCCCGGCGAGCACGTTCTTCTCGAGTCGCGGGTACAGCGCGCGGCCGAGCGCGGCGACCGCGAGCGGCACGAACGTCGCGCCGACGTCGATCGCGTTGCGCAGGCTGCCCGGCTCGGTGTGGTGCAGCGTCACGAACACCACGCCGCCGCCGCCGAGCGCCGCGAGCAGGCCGATCGTCGCGATCGTCAGCACCTCGGCCGCGGTCGAGCGCAGCGAGAACAGGTCGCTGCGCAGCACGGCCGTGCCGATCACGACGAAGCTGACTGGCACCGCGACGAGCGTGTCGATCCAGATGAACGGCTCGAGCTGTCCGACGAGCGGACCGACGAAGAACGCGAGCAGGCCCGACAGCCAGCGGAAGCACAGGATCGCGATCACCGCGTGTGCGTTGCGATCGGTCGTGGTGCGCCACGCGCGCGCGCCCAGCCCGAAGATGATGAACGTCGCGGGCACGTAGAACGCGACCTCGGAGACCCAGAAGCCGCTTGCCGTTTCGCCGAAGGTGACGAGCGTGATCGCCGCGACGACGCCCCACGCCACCATCGCGATGGTCCAGCCGCGCCCGGGGCCCGGGCGACGCGGAAAGCGCGCCATGAACTCGATCGAGATCACGGCCATCACGATCGCGATGAACGCGCACGGCACCGCCACCGCGGGCGTGACGATCGGCTTGCCGGCGAGCACGTTGACGCCACGCCACGCGGTCATCACCGAGTCAGTGAGCGCGAGCGCGCCGAACAGGAAGTTGTCGCTGCGCTTCGCGGCGGCGCGCAGCACGAGCCCGCCGTAGGCGGCACCGACCGCGGCGATCGCGAGGATCACGGTGCCGACGTTCAAGTAGGCTCATCCTTGCGCAGCCCGTACTCCTCGATCTTGCGATCGAGGGTGGGCCGGCTGATGTCGAGGATCGCGCACGCGCGACGCTTGTTCCACTCGGTCTCGGCGAGCACGCGCACGATGTGGCGGCGCTCGATCTCGCGCAGCGTCGGCAGCTCGCCGCCATCGTCGCGATCGGGCGCGGGCGCGGCCGAGGTGTCGGTGGCCGGCAGGAGTGTCTCGTCGAGCACGTCGGTCTTCGCGAGCACGACCGCGCGAGTCAGCGTGTTCTCGAGCTCGCGGATGTTGCCGGGCCAGTCGCGCGCGCCGAGCCGCGCGAGCGCGGTGGGCGTGACGTAGCGGATCTCCTTGCCAAGCTCGCGGGCGATCTTGCCGAGCAAGCCTTCGACGAGCACCGGGATGTCGCCGGCGCGCTCGCGCAGCGGCGGCAGCCGGATCTCGACGACGCGCAGCCGGTAGTAGAGGTCCTCGCGGAACGTGCCCTTGGCGACCATCGCGGCGAGATCGCGGTGCGTCGCGGCGATGATCCGCGCATCGAGCGGCAGCGGCTTGGCATCGCCGACGCGCTCGAACGTGCGCTCCTGGAGCACGCGCAGCAGCTTGGCCTGGAGCTCGAGCGGGATCTCCGCGATCTCGTCGAGGAACAGCGTGCCCTTGCCGGCGAGCTCGAACCGGCCCGGGCGATCGCCGACGGCGCCGGTGAACGCGCCCTTGACGTGACCGAACAGCTCGCTCTCGAGCACGCCGGGCGCGAGCGCCTGACAGCTCACTGCGACGAACGGCCGATCGGGCGTCCCTCCGGCGTTGTGGATCGCGCGCGAGACCAGCTCCTTGCCGGTGCCGGACTCGCCGGTGATGAGGACCGGCGCACGCGTCGTCGACACCGCGCCGATCTGCTTCCACACGTCGCGGATCGCGGGGCTCTTGCCGAGGATGTCGCCGGCAAGCGCGCCGCGCGCGGCGAGGGCGACCAGCTCGTTGCGCGATTCGCGGCTCGCGAGCGCCGATTGCACGACCGCGCGCAGCCGATCGATGTCGATCGGCTTGACCATGTACTCGTAGGCGCCGAGCTGGATCGCCTTGACCGTCGACTGCATGTCGTCGCGCGCGGTGACCACGACGATCGTCGGCTTGCGCTCGCGGCCGTTCGTCGCGGTGAACACGTCGAAGCCCGAGCCGCCGGGCAGGCCGAGATCGAGCAGCACTAGATCCGCGGTGTCCGCGCTCGCGATCGCGCTCGGCGCGTCGTGCGCGGTCGCGACCTCGTAGCCTTCGCCGCCGAGGAACTTCTCGAGCGTGCGGCGGATCGATCGGTCGTCGTCGACGATCAGGATGCGCGGCACGGCCCCCGAGGATTCCATGGAACGTGCCACCGTAACCATTCGAGATTGCGAGCTCCGCGGCGATCTGCTGGTAACGAAACGATACCTATTTGACAGTGATATATGACAGTGTTAGATTGACTGCGTGGACGTCGAATGGACCCTCACCGAGCTCGTCGCGGAAGCCACGCGTTCGATCGCGACGCTGCCGCCGCCCAAGAACGGCCAGGTCCGCGCGGTCCCAGATGAGAGAACGGTGCGTTACTACGGCACGCTCGGCCTGCTCGATCGACCGCTCGCGATGCGCGGTCGCACGGCGCTGTACGGCCGTCGTCACCTGGCGCAGGTCGTCGCGATCAAGCGGCTGCAGAGCGCGGGTAAGAGCCTGGCCGAGATCCAGGCACTGTGGGCGACGCTCGACGACCACACGCTCGCGCGGATGAGCGGCGTCGAGGTCGGCAAGCGGGCAGGGCGGCGCGAGTTCTGGAAGACACCGGCGGTCTCGACCGTTGCTCCCTCGCCGCGTGCGTCCGCGCCGTATCCCGTGCCGCCGCGCTCGCTGCCCATGCCATCTTCGATTCCCGTCGAGCTCCGCGTCGAGCTCGCACCCGGCGCCACGCTCGTGCTCGCCGTTCCTCCCGACGCATCGATCTCACCCGCCGACGTCGCCGCGCTGCGCGCGGCCGCGGCAGCGCTCGTGACCGAGCTCGCACAACGCGGGCTCACCTTGGAGGCCCAATGACCGTGCTCGCCCTGATGACCGACGACGAAATCGCCAGCTACGGCGCCGACGCCGATTCCTGCTTCGGCGCGCTCGAGACCGCGCGCGGTGTGCTGCCACTGGTCGCGTTGCGCGTGCGCGCGCGCGTCAGCGGGGTGGTCGCCGCGACCGAGGTCGTGCAGACGTTCGCGAACACGACCGGTGTCGCGATCGAAGCGACCTACATCTTCCCCTTGCCGGATCGAGCGGCCGTGCACCGCTTCCGCATGGAGGTCGGCGGCCGCGTCGTCGAGGGCGTCGTCGACGAGCGAGGCGCGGCGCGCGCCGAGTACGATCAGGCGATCGCCGCCGGTCATCGCGCCGCGATCGCCGAAGAGGAGCGGCCGGGCGTGTTCACGCTGCGCGTCGGCAACTTGCTGCCGAACGAGCGCGCGACCGTGACGCTGTCACTGGTCGGCCCGCTGCCGCTCGACGACGGCGAGGTCACGTTCCGGTTCCCGCTCGTCGTCGCGCCGCGGTACATCTCCGGCAACACGCTCGTCGGCGATCAGGCAGGCCTCGGTGTCGGCACCGATACCGATCTCGTGCCCGACGCGTCGCGGATCACGCCGCCGGTGCGCTTGCCGGGCATGCCGAACCCGGTGCAGCTCGCGATCGAGGTCGCGTTCGATCGCGTACCTGGCGGCATCGCGTCGAGCCTTCACGCGATCGTCGACAACGGGCGCTGCATCCACGTCCAGCCGGGCGAGCGGCTCGATCGAGACTTCATCCTGCGCTGGCGTGCGGATGGCGACGAGCTGCGCTCGCAGCTGGTGTGCGCCGACGACGCCGATGGGCGGGGCGGCACGTTCATGCTGACGCTGGTGCCGCCGAGCACGCGCGCCGCGGCGCAGAAGCCGCGCGACGTCGTGATCGTGCTCGATCGCTCCGGCAGCATGGGCGGCTGGAAAATGGTCGCGGCGCGCCGCGCGGCCGCACGACTGATCGATTCGCTGACGTCGCGCGATCGATTCTGCGCGCTCGCGTTCGACGAGAGCGTCGAGGCGATCCCGTCGGCGGCGCTGACCGAAGCGACCGATCGCGTGCGGTTCCGCGCGATCGAGAAGCTCGCCGCCGTCGATGCGCGCGGCGGCACCGAGCTCGCGGATCCGCTGAAGCTCGCGCTCGGCATGCTCGCCGGCGGCTACGACGACCGCGAGCGCGTGGTCGTGCTCGTCACCGACGGTCAGGTCGGCAACGAAGATCACCTGCTGCGCGAGCTCGGCGCCAACGTCAAGAACGTGCGCGTGTTCACGCTCGGCATCGATCAGGCAGTCAACGCCGCGTTCCTGCGCCGGCTCGCCGCCGCGGGCGCCGGTGCCTGCGAGCTCGTCGAGTCCGAGGATCGGCTCGACGGCGTGATGGCGAAGTTCCATCGCCGGATCGGCGCGCCGATCGCGACCGAGCTCGCGCTGTCGGCGTCGAAGCTCGAGATCGATCGCACCGCGCTCGCACCGGCTCGCGTGCCCGACGTCTACGCCGGCGCGCCGGTCGTGGTGCTCGGCCGCTACGTCGGCGCGGCACCTGCCGACGCCGCGCTCGAGCTCGCCGGCACGAGCTTCGGCGACGTGTTCCGCGAGCGCGTGGCGCGCACCGGCGACGGCGAGGACGCGAGCTGGCTCGGCGCGAGCTGGGCGCGCGCGCGGATCCGCGATCTCGAGGATCGCTACGCTGCCGGCGAGCACCAGCACGAGCGTGCGATCGTCGAGGTGTCGAAGCGCTTCGGCGTGCTGTCGCGGTTCACGGCATTCCTCGCGGTCGATCGCAGCGAGGTCGCCAACCGAGGTGGCCGCATCGCGCAGGTCGTGCAGCAGGTCGAATCGCCCGCCGACTGGGACATGATGGCGGCCCCGAGCGGCTACGCCGCAAAGCCGGCGCCCCCGCCGATGCCGAGCAAGACCGTCATGCTCGGCCGTGGTGGCATGGCCACGCGGAACCGGTCGGCAGCCGTTGCATCGGCGGGCTCGATGGCAGCTCCGCCGTCGCCGCCGATGATGATGCCGGCGCCGGCCCCGGCGGCGCCGAAGCTGAAGAGCGAGCAGGCCGAGTCTCGCGCCGCGACGATCCCGATCGAGCCGTACGTCGAGGCGCTCGGCAAGCTGGCGCGCGAGCTCGCGACCGCGACCGGCACGACTGCGCTGCGCGTCGCACGCCAGCGGCTCACCGAGTGGCTCGAGGACGCGCGCGCGATGGGGCTCGCCGAGCTGGTCGCTGCCGTCGAGGCGATCGCACTTCGCCTGAAGACGACGCTCGACGAGGCGACCGCACGCGCGGTGGCCGCCGAGCTCGAGGCGTTCGTCCAGGGCGGTGGCGGCCAGCCGCCGAAGAAGAGCCGGCTGGCGTTCTGGAAGTAGTGCGGAGCGTCGTTCTCCTCGTCGTTGTCCTCGTCGTTGCCATCGCGTTTGCGCTCGCCGGCTGCCGTGCGAAGGCGCCGGTGGCGCACGACGCCGCGCCGGTCGCAGCTGTCGTCGTCCACGATGCCGCGGTCGTCGACGCATCGCGTGGGCCGGCGATCGTCGATGCGCCGATGGCGTGGAGCGACGAGCGTGCGCGGCTCACGCTCGACTATCGCCGGCGCCACAGCGATCCGGCGGCGACGGATCTGACGATCGAGCCGCGCGTGATCGTGTTGCACTACACCGGCGGCGGCTCGGCGGCGGCGACGCGCGCGTACTTCGATCAGCCGCGCATCGAGGCGTCGCGCGAGCTGCTCGCGCACGCCGGTGCGGTGAACGTGTCGTCACACTTTCTCGTCGATCGCGACGGCACCATCTATCGGCTACAGCCCGAGACGCGCTATGCGCGGCACTGCATCGGCCTCGATCACATCGCGATCGGGATCGAGAACGTGGGCGACGAGGCGCGCTGGCCGCTCACCGACGCGCAGGTCGCCGCCGACGCGGCGCTGGTGCGCGACCTCGCGCGGCGGTTTCCGATCACGCACGTGCTCGGCCATTACGAGGTCATGCAGTTTCGTGCGAATCCGTATTTCGTCGAGCGCGATCCGGCGTATCGCAACTCGAAGCCGGATCCCGGCGCGCGGTTCATGAGCCGCGTGCGCGCCGAGCTCGGCGATCTTCATCTCGCCGGGCTCTAGTGGTGCTTCGTCGAATGCTTGAGCACGACGTTGTGCGCGCCGTTCGGCCTCGGCACGACGCGCTCGACGTCGGTCGCGTAGCCCTCTTTGGTCAAGGTCAGCGACGCGCCGTTCGCCGGCAGGTGGATCGTCGTCGGCGTGATGCCGAGGACTTTGCCGCCCATCGTGATCGTCGCGCCCGGTGGGTTCGACGTCACGCGCATCGAGACCATCGCCGCGGCGGGCACCGCGAGCTTCACCGACACGCTCGTGTCGGTGCCCGGCGTGACGTCGCGAACCACCGAGGGGAGCTTGGCCTTGCGAAACTCGAGCTTGGCGGCGACGCCGCACGGCAGGTCGAGCGTCGTCGGCGTGATGCCGAGCTGAACCTCGTCGAGCCAGATCTCGGCGCCGTACGGCGTGCTCGCGACGTCGACCTTGCAATGCGCCGGTATCGCGACGCCGGCATCGATCGCGGCGACCGCGGGCATCGGCGCCACCGCGCTGCCGGCGGGCGGCTGCACCGCAGGCTGCGGCGCGACCGCGAGCGGTGCCGGCGCCGGCGTGACCGGAGCGGGGTGCGCGGGTGGATTCACCGTCGGTTGATCGCCGTGACCGCCGAACGCGAACACCGCGATCGCGCCACCCACGAGCACGACCGCGCCCGCGACGAGCCCGATCAAGATGCGGCGCTTGCGTCGCGCCGGCATCACGGACGTCGAATCCATCGGGTTCCGGAACATCGGATACGCCGGCACCTGCGAGCTCGCACGCAAGCCCTGCGGCGGCGGCGGAACGAACAGCGGCTGCACCGGGCCGGTCGGGCCGAACGACGAGGCCGGCGCCATCACGGGAGGCATCGGCCCGAGCGGCGGCGGCACGAGAGGCGGAGCGCTGCCCATCGCCGGCGGCGGCGGTGGTGGCGGCGCGCTCGGCGGCCGCGACGCGATGAGCGACGGATCGATCTCGACGAGCGGCTCGCCGATGCCCGTCGGTTTGTCTTCCCACTCGACGGCGTTGAGCGGCTCCGCGCTCGCGATCGCGACGACGCGATTGCCTTTCGGCGCGGGCTGCGGCGGCACTTCGACCTTGGCAGGCGCGGTCCACCCGTCGTCGGCCGTCGGGTCTGCAGAGATCGTCCAGTCGCCGGCAGGCCCGCTCGGCTCGGCATCGGCGGCGGGCTTCGCCTCGGCCGCGGCCGGTTTCGGCAACAGCGTCGGTGCTGGTGCATCCGGCGTCATCGTCCAGTCCTCGCCGGAGATCGCGGCCATCAGCTGCGACGCGCGCATCCCGCCCGAGCGCGCGGCGGCCACCGGCTCGGGCATCTCGATCGTCTCGGCGGCCTCGGCGGCGGCGACGTCGATCGGCGGTTCTTGCCGCGTGGGCTCGCTGGCCTCCGGGCCGACCGCGCTCACGATCGCGACGCCGAGCGAGCGCGGCCCGTCGCTCGCTGGCGGGACCGGCACATCGGTCAGGTCGGTCTTCTCGGGATCGAGCAGCTCGGCGCCGGCCGGCAGTCGCACGATCGGCAGCGGCGCGAACGGCGTCGGGTTTCGCGGCATCGGCGGGCCAGCGGGCTTCGCCGGGACGACGGCCACCATCGGCTGCGGCGGCGTCGCGCGCGTGAACGGCGAGACCGGTGCGGGCGGCTCGGCATCGCTCGGTGGCGCGCCGACGATCACCGCGGGCGCTTCCATCGCGGGCAGCTTCAGCGCGGGAAAGCCGATGCGCGTCGCCCTCGCCGGAACATCGTCCTTCGCCGGCCGCGTCAGCGGCGACACGCCGAGCGTCGTCGCTGCGCGCGACGCCGGTGCCGGTACGCCGCCCGATGGTGTCGTGAGGATCGCCGCGACGTCGTCGCCGGCGGCGGAAATCGTCACCACCGGCGGAGGCGTCGGAGCACGCGCGGGCTTGGCCGGCACGCCGCTCGCCGGTGTCCCGGGCTTCATCGCCACGCCCGTGGGCGGCGTCGGCTTCGGTGCGGGAACGCCACCGACGGGCGTCGCCGGGATGGGGGCGACCTCGGGGTCGGGCTTGAGCACGCCGACCGGCGGCGTGATCGGCTTGATCGTCATCGGCACCTGCGCGGACGGTGTCCTCGGCCGCGTGAGCGCAGGCGGTGTCGTCGTGGGCTTGCTGCGGCCGGTCGGCGGGATCGACGGGATGACGAACTTGCCCGCGCCGGTCTTGGACTCGTCGATCACCGGTCCGCTCGGCCCACTCGGCGCGAAGCCCGACGCATCGCCGATCAACACGCACTCGGCGAGCGCGTTGGCCGCGTCGATGCGCCCCCCGGGCGACGGCGGCACGGCGCGCGGCTCCGCCGGAATCTCGGCGGGGCGAGGCGGCACGCTCGGCGCCGAGGGCTTCATCGCGAGCCGCGCCTTCTCGAGCTCCGCGATCACGGTCTTGCTCGGCTCGTCGGGCTCGACCCACTTGATCGTCATGCCGACGCGCGCGTGGATCCCGGACGGGCGGGGCGAGGATGCGACGACCTCTGCCTCGCCGTCGATCATCACCCCGCCGTCCTTGAGCGCGAGCGCGATCCGGCCACGACGCCCCGCCACCAGGGGCTCGTTCATCGGCACGAACAACCCCGAACGATCGGCGTACCGCCGAAACGCCGCGACGAATTCTTCGGCGGTTCCGCAGGCCGAGACGAGGTAGAGGGGAACCCCTGCGTTCACCTCATGTAAGTGTAGGCCAAAAGCGGGGCGGCCGAAAATGAAAGCGGGCACCTCTCAGGAGGCGCCCACTCCGAAAGGCTCTCGTAGAGAGCCCCAGGCGATCACATGCCGATCAGGAAGTCGTGCGCGCGGACCGTCTTGCGGCCGTTCTCACCGGCGCGCTTCGCGGCCTGATGGACGAGCCAGCCGACGTAGGCGTTGAGCCCGTCGAGCGCGTCACCGGCGGTGTTGCACCCGGCGTCCTTGATCATCGCCTTCACCTTCGACGCGACGAGCAGCATCTCCTTCGGAGCGCCGCCGCCGCCGCCAGACTTACCTTTTGCCTTTGCCTTGGCCATCGTTTTCTCCTCGTGGTTGAACCGCACCCCTTTTACACACCGCACCTCGACGAAGAAAAGCGACACGTGCCGAAAAAGCCCAGCTACGGGTCGATTCCGTGCGATCTACGTGAGGCCGCCTAGCGCGCGAGCTTGACGACAAACGTGTCGGGCTTGGGCGCTTTCGTCAGAACCGGGTCGTTCGCGGGGCGCTTGCCTTCGATCGCAGGCGTCACGAGTGCCAGCGTGAAGCGGAACGCACCGACGACGATCGCGTTGCCGTCCTTGTCGAGCGCGACACCGCGTCCTTGATCGTGGTCGTGGTCGCCCCACGTGTCGATCCACACGACGTTGCCTTCGGGATCGAGCTTGAGCGCGAACACGTCCTTGTTGCCCTTGCTGGCGATCGTGCCGCCCTTGCCGAAATCGACCGAGTTCTGGAACCAGCCGGTGGTGACCGTGTTGCCCGCCGCATCGGCCGCCACGCCCCACGCGACGTCCTCGCGCTCGGCGCCGAACGTGCGCGCCCACTGGAGCTTCCCGTCCGTGTCGAACCGCGCGACGTACGCGTCGGCCTCGCCGAGCGACGTGTGCTCGTCGCCCGAGCCGAACGAGATCGGTCCCTTGTTCTCGAACGAGCCGACGATCGTGATGTTGCCCGCTGGATCGACGGCGATGCCGCCGGCGACGTCGTTGAACTCGTTGCCGAAGTTCTTCGACCACACGTGATCGCCGTTGCGATCGTATTTGGCGAGCACGACGTCGTTGTCGGAGCCGCCGTGCGCGGTGAGCGGCTTGCCGCCGAAATCGGCGGTGTCCGCGAAGTGGCCCTGGATGTAGGAATTGCCGTTGCCGTCGACGGCGACGTGCAGGATCGTGTCCTTGTAGCGGCCGCCGAAGCTCTTGATCCACTCGATGTCGCCCGACGCGGCGAGCTTGACGAGCAGCGCATCGGTCTGTCCCTTCGACTTGAGCGTCGTGTTGCCGACGCTGATCGAATCGGAATACGAGCCGCCGATGACCCAGCCGCCGTCGGGCGTGGCCGCGACCGCGTTCGCGCCGTCGCTGTCGATGCCGCCGAGCGTCCACACCCACTGCGTGTTGCCGTCGAGATCGAAGCACACCGCGAACAGATCGTCGGAGCCGTACGACTTGTGATCGAACTCGCCGACGGAGATGTCGTCGTCGAAGTTGCCGACGACGACGACGCGGTTGCCGTGCACCGCGACCGCATTCGCCGCGTCGTCGCGCTTGGCGCCGAACGTCTGCACCCATTTCGGCGTGCCGTTCGCGTCGACCTTCATGATGTACGCGTCGGCGCCGCCGATCGGCTTCTTCGTGCCGAGCGGACCGAACTGCGCTTCGGCGTCGAAGTAGCCGACGACGTACGAGGCGCCCTGATCGTCGACGGCCACGGCACGCGGCACGTCGATGCCCATGCCACCGACGCCGAGCTGCCACAGGGCTTTTCCGGTCGCACCGGCGGTGAGCGGCGCGAGCTTGGGCAGCGGCGTGGTGGGCACCGGCTTCTTCACGGCTTCGATCGGTGCGCGATTCTCCGTCGGAGTCGCCTTGTTCGACGGCGACGGCGGAGCCTGCTGCGACGAGTCTTGCGACTTCGAGCACGATGCGAGCACCAGTACGGACGCGAGCACGAGCGAACGCATGACCTGACGATGTCACGAGTCGGTGCGCTCGTCATGTACGATGCAGCGCATGCTGCGCGCTGCGCTGATCGTTGCAACTTTCTGCGCGCTCGGTTGTCCAAGTCATGGGCCCGAGCCCACGCCGTCGTCGGTGGCCGACGTCGCGGTGCGCATTGCCGTCGCGCGCGCGGAAGCTCGAGGCGGCAGCGGCGCGCCCGAGCTCGTCGAGCTTGCGCAGCCGTCGCACGACGCGCACGCCCGCGAGCTCGCCTTGCGCGGGCTCGGCCGGATCGGCGGCGGGCAAGCGCGCGAGGCGCTCGTCGAGGCGTCACGCGATCGCGATCTCGACGTCGTCGCAGCCGCGCTCGGCGGGTTGGGCGTCCTGGCATCGCTCGACGAGCCGAGCGACATCGCGAGCATCGGCGCCGGGATCGCCGACGCGCTCCAGCGCTGCGACGCGCATTGCCGGCCCGCCGGGCTCGAAGCGCTCGGTCGCGCCGGCGGATCCGATCAAGAGCCGGTGCTGGTCGCCGCGCTCGCCGATCCTCACGTCGCCACGACCGCCGCGTTCGCGCTCGGGCGTTACGGCAGGCGCAAGCTCGCGCTGTCGATCGAGGCCGAGCGCGCGCTCGTGCACGCGTCGTCGAGCACCGATCGCGAGCTGCGCTACGCCGCGGTCTACGCGATCTCGCGCATGGTCGTCGGCGAGGAGCATCCACCGACGACGGCCGCGCTCGTGTCCGTGCTCGGCGATCCCGATCCCGAGATCCGCGCCACCGCGATCGCGGGCATCGCACGGCGCAAACAGGTCGCCGCCGCGCACGCGCCGATCGAGTACGGGCTCTCCGATTCCGACTGGCGCGTGCAGATCGAAGCGGTGCGCGCGCTCGCCGGCGACAACGGCGACGACCCCGGCCGCGCGCTCGTGGCCGTGCAACTGCCGGCGCTGCTCGATCGCGCGATCGTACGCGACGGCGCGGCGACGCACGTCGCGATCGAGGCGCTGCGCCAGCTCGTCGCGCACCCGCCGGCCGATGCGGCCGCCGTGACCGCCGTCGCCGCGTCGATGAATTCGCTGCAGCTCGCGAAGCTGTCGCCGCGCTCGCGCGGGTGGATCGAGACGCTGCTCCTGGCGGCCGCCGAGCGCGCCACGAACGACGACCGCTTCGATCCCGCCGCGATCGATCCGGCGGATCTGCCGC
>Ga0268266_10004899_pt1 | contig 12695 bp, 13 predicted proteins | sample KBSS13metaG_FD_190356 | JGI IMG/M metagenome (GOLD analysis project Ga0268266, IMG submission 190356) | Switchgrass rhizosphere microbial communities from Kellogg Biological Station, Michigan, USA - KBS S1-3 metaG (SPAdes) (version 2) | ecosystem: Host-associated > Plants > Roots > Rhizosphere...
GATGCCCTCCGGTGCTTCTGCCCTTCGCCTATGTGCACCGCGTCGTACGCGGCGCGCCGAAGTGGTTCGAGCGGATGTAGCGGAGAACAGCCGTAGTGCAGGCCTTCAGGCCTGCCTGAACCGGCGGACCTGAAGGTCCGCACTACTCCCGGTGTTCATGCATCGCGATTGCCGCGACGACGGCGAACAGCAGCCCGTTGGCCGGCACACGCAGGCCGGTTCCGGATTTAACCGCTTTGCGCACATCAAGCTTAACGGACGGCGTTCGTTGCACTGGCACGAAGAAGCGCTAGGCTGGTCGCGTTGTAATTGGCTGCCCGGATTTCCTTATTGCGAGGCTTCCGCCGCTTTCCAACCCGATCGTTTGCTTCTCAAAAAAGTGCCACAAATGATTGCCGGGAGTAAAAGAGACAGATCCCTGGACGCCAATCCGCCGGCGACATGGAGAGAGGCCTGGCACATCTGGACCGTGTTCTTTCCACGACGATCCATCACCGGCCGGCTTGTCTTTGGAAGAGTATGGCGGCGCCACGACGGACGCCACTGGATCTACAAGCAGCTTCTCGTTCCTCCGGAAGAGGGATAGATCGGCCGCGGCATCCTGGGCGGGATCGACTGTCCTGATCCTGGTTGCCTTGGAGAAACCGTGTCATCGTGTGCCAGGCGAAATCGCGATGACCACCGGATGATTGCTGAGCGTAATGTCGAGCGAATTGAAATCGCTCAATGTCCGGATGGGATCGACGCCTATCGTGGGATCGTAGATTTTCGCCGCCGCGTGACTTTCCCCGAACCGGATCGTTACGCGGTCTTCACCGCTCAACCGTTCACCCCATACAACCAGTTGAAACCTGCCGTCACTGTGCTGCAGAAGCAGGTCGTGAACGGTTCTGGGGCGTTCCACGATCGTGAAGTCGAGTTGCCCGGGCGTGGCGAGGGTGCTCCTGTCGTCCAGGACGGTCGTCAGGTTGTGGAGATAGATCGCCGCCTTGCGAGGTGAATAGTCGCTCCGGAAAAAGCCGAAGGATTGATTGCCGTCCTCGTCCGTGCGGTCCCGCAACAGATAGACCGACGTGAAGCCATAGCCCCGCTTGAACTGCGCGAGGTATATGTTCACAAGAAGCACGGCCTGCATGTCTTCTGTGACCGGTCCTTCGATGTTGACGCCGGTCTCGGTCGTGACACGTGGCAGCGTATCGAGCTGTCGCTGATTGTATCCACGGAATCCGCGCCGCCAGGTAACTCCGAAGTTGCCAAAAAGCCCGTCGACCCTTGATGCGGCCGTCGGATCGGCGGCGTTCCACGTCTTGTTGTCGGTCGGATGCGGCGAATGCGAGTGGAAGATATAGTTGTGAACGTTTGCGTAGTCGGCGTACTTCGTTCCCTCCGGCATCAGGGTCGCAGCACCCGGTGGTATCTCAAGGAACTGAAGACCGACATTTTCGCGCTGCCCGCCGGGTTCGGAGATCGACCAAACCGGATATTTCCCCAGAACCGGGTCGCTCTTTACCGCCTGGTACAGGTCGCGCTGAAGCTTTGCCACAGCCATCCACGACGACGAACTACCTCCGCCCTTCTCGCCCTGGTACGTGACGCCCCAGTTGTTCGGTTCATTGTTGCCTTCGAACGCAAGCAGCGCACCAGCGTCAGCGAGTGTCCTGCCGGTCTTTACCAGTCTGTCCACGTCGGTCCCGCCGCTGACAAGACCCCAGCTCAGCAGGACACCCGTTTCGCGATGCAAATCCAGGAAGGTCTGGACCGTTGTCGGTCCTTCGTCGCTCAGACCTTCAATACCCGCTCTCACCCATCGAAAGCCGCAGTAGCGGATCATCTCTATGGTCCGGTCGAGAGGCTGGCCCCGATCGGGAAATGTGCTGACGATACCGATGCTGCCCAGAAACGCGCTGGTCGAGATTGCCTGTTCGGATGCTGCGTGCAAACCGCGAGGCGATCCGGCGAGCAGCACGCCCAGCGCGAAGCAGATCGCCGAGTGACGCATTCTGTACGACGTGACCACCGAGCGAAACATCATCACGGCGCTTCACTTTCTGGCCGCGGGATGGATGAACATCATTCCGCGCGCAATCAATCGCCGCAGCGGCTGCTCCGAACCAGGCCCACCAACATCAATACGGCAGCCAGCGCGGCGAACGCCAGGATGGCAATTTCCACGCGCGTGAAACCTGCATGAACATGCAGCGTGTGGCGGAGTATGGCCGCAGTCAGCACCGCCGTGACGAGAATGCCAAGCAGGTATCTCATCCGTATTTTGGTGGGGTCCATTGTAGTTCAATGTCCGCACAATGCGGCAACTGGCAGGTCCGCGATTTGCAAGAGACGCAACAATACCGCCGGCGCTGGCGCGGGCTGCGCGCCCGTTGTGAAGATACTCATCGAACATCCAGCCCCTATGCTTCCCCACCGCTAAGGCGCTCTGCCAAGGTGCCCCTCGTCTGCCGGTTCTCGCTCCGATACCCCACACCGCACTCGCCAGCGACAGGTTGTGCAGAACGCCAACCCTCGACTGCCGAGTGTACGGACGTGGCGTCGAGCGGGAGCGCTCGATACCTCAGTCGCACCGGAAGACACTTTTGAACTCCTTCCAGATCAGGAAGGAATAACCCCCAAAGCCCCTCGTCAAGAACGTGAAACCCCACTGTCCCCGTGGTTGTTTCCGCGTATAGGCAAGATGTATGGCCGGTTTACGGAAAAGGAAATACCAAAAATCGGCGCCGTGGAAGCCGGATGAGACAAAAGGCCCCGGCCGGGCGTGAAAATGCGCGCGCGGGGATCGTGCCGTCGTTTACGGGACCGGGCGTGCCATCGCGCCGGGTAGCCACGGCTCCCACCAAAAATATCGAAAACAACCCCATGCAAAGTAGCCCGGCGGCCGCCCAGAGCTATCTCAGATCATTTCGGCGCGCCGTTGACGTGATCCTTCCAGTTCACGTTCCCCGCAACGGCCTTGTCGGCACGCCTTCGACGAGCGAGAGCCGACATCACTGGACGCTCGAAAAAGCGATACACACCGATGCCCACGATGGCTGTCAGGGGGATCGCCAAAAAGGCGAGCAGCGCGCGCGGCTCCGGTGAAAGATGAGCGCGGCTTGCGAACGCGATCAGCATGCCGACGACGAAGAAGTGGGTCAGGTAGATCGAATAGCTTGCGTTGCCGATCTCCTGCAACAGCCGCCAGGGTTGCCCCTGCGTCTTCGCATCCTCAAATCCAATCGCCGCCATGACGATCAACGTCGCCGGAATCCCGAACGTCAGCACGGTGTTGGCGGGCGGGGCGTATTCCGACGGGGCGACCGGCAGGAGCGAAAAGGCAATCAACGCGCCGAGGCCAAGCGACAGAGCCAGCCACGGCAGAACCGACATGCGACGCATGGCGGCCGATATCTGATCGCGAAACACCCCAAGGACCATACCGAGGGCAAAATCGAGCATGATCGACTGGCTGTAGAAGTGCAGAATGACGTCGCCTGAGGGGCCGATGTAAAGCCCGACGAGAACGAGGCCGACTATCATGGTCGCGCACAGCGCGACTCTCATCTCGTACCATAAGGACAGGCTCAGTGCGAAAATCAGATAGAAGAACATCTCGTAGTTGAGCGTCCATCCCAGATAGTAGACCGGATAGATGCGGTCGGGCGACTTCTCGAACGGTACGAATGCCAGCGATTTGAGCAGCGCATACAAATCGGAAGAAGAGCTATGGAGAAGGAAGGGAAAGGTGAGCGCGATCAGGAAGACCAGATACGTAGTCAAATAATACAGCGGGGTGATCCGCTGCACCCTGTTGAGCAGGAATTCGCTTCCGGATACTTTCCTCCGCGACGTCGTATAGACCATGATAAAGCCGCTGATGACGAAAAACAGATCCACGCCGCTGTAGCCTTTTTCGTGCAGCGCAGCGGCGATCGATGTCTCAGGCAGCAGCGGCTTCAGGTGGACAAACACCACCAGGTAAGCTGCAACAGCTCTCAGAATCTGGATATTCGGCAGCATCAAAAAACAATTCCTTTTTGCCTATCCCGCTTCGGCGCGGGATTCCGGCTAATGGTTGCCTGCGCCAGCAGGCGAGCTGATCGGCACAAACGGCGCCGGCTCAGCGAGATCGAACATCATGACGGCGTAGTCGGATGCCGCCCTTCATGCGGAAGACCAATTGACGATGATCGGCGTCCGAAGAAATCGCGAAAAATACGGATAGACTTTCGTTCAACGAAGTAATGAAGCAAGAGACCGGGGCTCGCGCCCGACAGAACGGCGCGCGGGACCGAGGGAAGTTGCGGCAGCATCACCCGACTGCCTCGCAGAAGTTTGGCGCGGGCAATCATTACAAAGGCATATGCAAGGCGGATGACGGGGCCCGACCGGATGCCGCGGCGGTCGCCATCGACGCTTCGAATACGTGACGCAGCGCGACAATTGCCGCGGCGATTGCGCTGAGAGCCTGTATCTCTTCTCGCGGATGCGACCGGCTCGGCATCCGTTCTGCTTTAGCCTGCATGAACGTAGCTCCTGGACTTCTGTTCAGGAACGAATCCATCACCCCCGGCTAACCGCGTCAAATGTAAGCGAAATTAATCGTGAACCATTAACCGTTGTGCACCGCGGCACGGCGTATCCGCAGCACCTTCATCTTGCCCCGTCTGGCAGATTATCCGTTCGCCAACTGGACGGCGCGGTCGACCGCCACGGCGAAACCATTAAGGGAGATACTGAACGTAACCAGTTGACCGTCGCTCATATTCAGTGCGCCGACCGCAAGCGCCTTGCCGTTGCGGATCGCATTCATGCCGGCGACCGGAAAGTTGATGGGAAGCATGCAGCCTTGTGCCACGCAGGTCGAGAAGCGCAACCCCTGCCCCATATCCCTGTCGTCTAGCTTGAGCAGGACGCCAGCATCCAGCTTGAGCCCGAACGGCATCAGGATCGTTCCCTCGCTGGCGCCGTCCTTGGCGACACGAAGCTCGATCAGAAACGCCCGCTGTCCCTCCTTGTTGACCAGCGCCTGGCTCAGCGTGCAGACCTTCGTTCCCATGCTGCAGGTCAACGTCCAGTCGCCATAGGTTTCGCTGAGCTGGGAAGCGCCATTGGGCAATGCGCCAACGCGCGCGCCGGGGGCATTGCTCGTTTGAACCTGGCCCTGGTTCGCAGGTCGCGGCGCAGCCTTGCGCACAGGCGCAGCCTTCTTGGCCTGGCCCGGCTGCGCCTGCGGAATGAAAGCGGCATTGGGCTCAGGCGGTCTGCTGTCCTGCGCACGAAGCGGCGACGAGTGACACAGCACTGCGGTCGATACGATGAAAATGATCTTGGGAATTAGCAATTTGCCCATAACAAAAGCCTTTGATCCGTTGCTCGGCCAGCTGCAAAAAAACTGAGCGGGATATGACTATAAAGGAAGCCAAGATATCGCCAGCCCGACGCACGCGCCAGTCCCCCGCTCTCCCCAGTCGTTGCGACGTTGGTCGAAACCGATCGGCCGGTGTTGGCCTCGCTTGAGAACGGTTTCTTGAGTGGAACCGCGGCGGGATGAATAGCCCCGCCGCAAAATCGCGAAACAACCGATGCAAAGCAGGAGCGCTGCCGGAGCGGCTATGCGACACGAGTGACATTCCGTCGCGATGTCAGGAGCAATTCCAACACCAGGGCGCCGCGCGCCGCGGAATTAATCGAATGCGGCCCGCGCTTTTCAGTTCGAGTGATGACCGGAACACGCGTCACGGGTCGTTAAGGTAAGTCCGTTAGTATGGCGCATTCCAAAGGTGAGTAGAATGCGCAAACACATCGTCGTTCTCGCGGCCCTCCTGACCACAGCCACGACGCCCAGCCTGGCGGGCGAAGTCTTCGTCTCGCAGATCGGCGGTATCAGGCAGACAGCCGGCAGTTTCAAATCGATGACGGACCCTGGCTTGGCAGCGAAGATTGCCGCACCTGTCAAGGTGAACGCACTCGCCGCTGCGACGCCGAACACGCTGCCGCCCAACGCCAACGTTTCCAGCGTCACCCAGATCGGGACCAACAACTTCGCAATGGTCGCCCAGACCGGCGGAAACAATCTCTCCGCCGTCGTCCAGCAGGGTTCGGGAAACCAGGCCATCGTCAGTCAGAAGCGCTGATTCCCTCGCAGCCGATCATTTGCGTGCTCGCCTGACCTTTTGTCGGGCCTCACTGACTTTCGTCATTGCCGGGCAAAAGCGCGAAGCGCGTCTTCGCGCCAGATGTCCCGGCTATCCACGTCCTTCCTGGCGCTGGCGACTAAAGACGTGGATGCCCGGCACAAGGCCGGGCATGACGGGAATGGTGCAAGAAGTCTTGCGCGCGAGATGACAGGCCTCGGTATACCGAACGGCGCTAGGACTGCGCGGACATCACCTGCAGCGAGCCCAGATGCAGCTCGTCAGGCTCTCCGTTGATCGCGACACGGATGTGGATCATGCCGGGCTCCCGGATCTCCAGCGGCGAGAACACCAGGCTCGACGCCACGACGATATAGGGCGGCACGGTGATGTTCTTCGGCAGGCTGTCGAGCAGCCTCTGCTGGTCCAGCAATCCCGGCACCTCGATCGGCTCCTCGGCGATCGGCTCCGATTCGCCCGGCACGTAGCAGCGCGCCGTCACCGAGGTGTAGGGCTGCGTCGCGGGCGAGAATACGTGGAAATGGATGCAGAACTTGGAGAGCGTCAGCGGGAATTTCTGCTGCGTCATCATCACCGCATTGTAACAGCCGATGAAGCTGAGCTTGCCGCCCGCTTCGCTTCGAATGTCGTCGCAGAAGATGGAATAGCCGTAACGCCTCATCGCAGGGATTCGTTGCCTCGCCGTGCCGCAACCGGGGCTACCGCCAGTTCCTGGCAAAGCGACGCGCGGCGTTTGCCGCCATCGATGTACTTGATCTGGCCATGGCCGATCGTCGATGTCGTCACCGGCTGATTCTGTCCCGCCTCGACCACGGGCTTCTTGAGCTCGAACGAGATCTCCATGTCCATCGCCCAGGCGAGATCAGCAAGCGACCGCAGCGTCAGATTCGATTCGCCGGTGAGCTGCCGATTGATCTGCGAGCGATGAACGTCGAGCTTCTTCGCAAGCTCCTGCTGCGAAAGCTTGTCGTCCTTCTTCCGCTCCGAAAGCGCCCGCAGCAATTCGTCCCTGACGCGGCCAATGAACCGACCGGCGTTGCGGGCCCTGCTTCCAATATCAAACTGAAAGGACGTCACCTGGCTCCACCCCCTCAACACATAAAGTATTGTCGATGTTCAATTGCCGACGGAGTCTTCTTATCGCAATTCGATAACCACGATAAAGGTCGTGGTCTTTAACTTTATCAGCCCAGTCGCCAAACACGCAAACGAAGCAATCTCGCCTCATAAACCAGCCGAAGATTCGGGTGTCCGGCGTTTTCAATTCCCATACAGCATTTTCTTCGGCGCGGATATATCGAAATTGTCGGTTATGGATAAGGGGCCCGCCGCTTAGAAACAAATGAAATAACTGATCGACCTGCTCGGCCGCGGTGGACTGCCCGAGACGGTTTTCGGGGTCGGCGCCGTTTACCAGCTTGCGAAGCCACTCGATGAAATCGGGAGTTCCATACAGTAGCCGTTGCGCCTGTTCGCGGCCGTTCAACTCCACTTCGATCCTGGAAATGGCTCCCGCGGCAACGAGATCTTCGATCGTTGACATCCCGAGTCTACAGCCGCTCTGGGTACATGTTCGCGATCTCCGTCGACGCTGACATGCTGGTCGCGTGGTGCCCGAGAATGGTGTTTGGCCGATTCACGCGCAACTCCAATTTTTTCGCGTGTGGACTTTTAAACACAGTTCCGGGCGGCCGGACCCGCCCGCCGCACCGCAATACAGCACGAATGGGGCCAAGAAACGATTCGGCAGCGGCACGCACCCTCGCCTTCCCTCCAGCGCGAACCGAAGCCTAGCCTTCGCGGCATCTGAACAGCGGATCGACCATAGCATCCGCGGCGACCTTTTCGAAGATATGCCGGCGGCCGTTTGCCCGCGCGCTCGCCGAATCAGCGCGTCGTCAAAGGCCGTCATCGCGCGCGATTTGATTCGCGAAAAACCCGTAGAGCTACGGACATCCGGCTTGTCGACTTTTATATCAACAAATCCTGTGACGCGCCGGCCACACCAATGGCGTTGATGTATAAGTCAACAACGCCAAATTCGTTAACTCTCGTCGAAGCTTGAATGGCATTCACAAAAATTGAATCCCGCACTCGAAGAATTTAAACCATGAAGATTAGCGTAAAATTAGAGTTGTCACTTGCGGGCCATGCTTAAGGAAGTATTAAATCCCGCCTTAGGAGGGCAGCGATGGTCGCTGTACCACCAATGGGAAACAGGGATTTCCAATGCGAAATTTATCAATCATTGCATTTCTGATGGCGACGACTTCGCTCGCTTCCGCTGCGAGCAACGAATCTTTCATCGGCCAGATCGGTGACACGAACGTCGCGCTCGTCGGCCAGACCAACGGAAACAACTCGCAAGGCACTGTCCAGGTCGGCAAGAAGAACAACGCCGTCACCTCGCAGACCAACCCGGTCTCGCCCGCGAACAGCAACAAGTCCGGCACCGGCCAGTTCGGCATTCGCAACGACTCGCTCGCCATCCAGGACGGCGGCAACAACACGCAGGGCACGCTTCAGTTCGGCGTGGAGAACAAGTCGGTCACCACCCAGCAGTCCGCGACCGGCAACAAGACCAACAACTCCGGTACCCTGCAGTTCGGCTACCAGAACCAGTCGACCTCGGCGCAGATCGGCGGCAACAACGATGCGACCACGGTCCAGGGCGGTGGCAAGAACACCTCGACGACCGGTCAGCTGACCAGTGCCACCAACTCGGGCAAGAACGACGCGACCACCGCGCAGTTCGGTTGGGACAATATCTCGGTCACTTCGCAGACCTCGAAAGGTCAGGCCAACTCGGGTACCAGGAACGGTGGCACGGGTGGCGACAATAATTCTGGCGTTCTGCAGAGCGGCTACAACAATACGGCGCTCGTCACGCAGAACTCGGTCGGCACCGGCCTGACGGGTAACAACGGCAGCAACAACGGCAGCACTGCAAGGGCCGGCGTTGACAACAACTCCGCTGTCGTCCAGTTCGGCGGCAAGAACCTTGCCACCGTTACGCAGGACGGTACGCGCAAGGGCACGACCACCACCGCCTCGAACGACTCGTTCGTCGGCCAGTTCGGCTGGCAGAACACGGCGACGGTCGCCCAGATCAACGGCAACAACTCGCAGGGCACGCTGCAGTTCGGCAACTTCAACAAGGCGACCACCGGCCAGCTGACCGACGATAAGGGCGGCAACAACGGTGCGTTCACCCTGCAGGCCGGCATCGGCAACGAGGCGACGACTTCGCAGACCTCGAAGGGTTCGTCTGGTTGGTTCAACTCGGCGTCGGGCGCGGACAACTCGGCCGCTACGCTCCAGTTTGGTAAGGGCAACAAGGCCCAAACCAATCAGGACGCGAGTGGAATCGTTGCGTCCGTGTTCGGCATTCCGACTGCGGTAGGCGGCGTAGACAACAACGCCCTGACGCTGCAGGTCGGCAAGGGCAACATTGCCACGACGACTCAGTTTGGTGGCAGCGTGAGCTTGTTGCCCCAGTCCAACGACTCGGCCACGGCGCAGTTCGGCGTTCAGAACATCGCAACTGTCGCTCAGGTCAACGGCGGCAACGTTCAGGGCACCATTCAGGCTGGCTACAAGAACAACGCCACGACTGGTCAGTCCACCAATGCGCTGGGCCTCCTGCCCAAGCAGAACGCGGCCATGACGATCCAGGCCGGCGCTTACAACACCGCTGTCACCAGCCAGTCGATTGCCAACCCGCTCAGCGCTGGTGTGAACGGCTCGCTCACCGCGCAGTTCGGCAAGGGCAACCTGGCGACCGTCACCCAGGCTGACGGCGGCCAGACCGGCCTGCAGCCGATGATCGGTGCCAACCTGCAGGCGACTGTCCAGGTCGGTGTCAACAACGTCGCGACGACCACGCAGCTCGCCAGCACCTCGGTGTCGAACACCTCGGTGACGGCGCAGTTCGGTGTCGGCAACCACGCGACTGTCGTCCAGAAGTAAGCCCAACGAGGGCGGCGGGATTTCATCCCCCGCCGCCCTTTCCTCTAGGGGATGACGGGCATGTCGGGCCTGCGCACGACTTTCGTCACCGGGTTTGTGATTTCCGTTGGCTTTTTTCCCATCTGTGCGCGGGCGCAAACCTCCCCCGCAGCGGAGCCGAAAATGACCATTGGCTGCCAGATCAGGGTGACGTCGCAGAACGACATGCTTCGCCTCGAGGCAGTAGCGAACGGTCCGAAACCCGCGACCGGAACGTATCGCCTCGACGTCCTCAAGCAGAGTCCGAGCGGCACCAGCCAGAACGTCCAGAGCGGAGCGTTCGAACTCGATGCCGACCGGGATGCCATACTGACCACAGTCGTTCTGGACGGGTCAGCCCGCGGTCACTACCGGGCGCGGCTGACACTGGACACAAAAGAATTCGGGAGCGTTTCATGCGTTTCGCCCTAAAATCAATTGTCGCCTTCACAGCTATTTCAATTCTTTCCAGCACCGGCGCGCTCGCTCAGAGTGTCGCCAATCCCATCGCGCCGACCTCGGCGATCACCGGCGCCGGCGCAGCGGCCTATTCGGCTGCGCGGACCGCACCGCGTGTCTCGCCCGAACTGGCCGCAGCGGCCGGCGGCGGCAACTATGCCAGCACGCTCGAGATCGGCGCCTACAACAAGGTGTTCCAGGCGCAGCTCGGCTCCGGCAACACTTCGAACGTCGGTATCATCAAGGGCTACGGCAACAGCGTCGGGGTCCTGCAGGCCGGCAACAACCTGAAATCCAACGTCGGCCTGATCAATACGCAGGGGCTCAATGTGGGCGTGATTCAGCCGAACGGTTCAGCGCCGGTCAACGTGCTGATCGCGCGGCTTCCCGGCGGGGGACTGCTGATCGCGCGGTAGCAGGCTTCAGAGAATCTTTATGCGCCTAAGATAAAGTCGCAGCGTTCGCTAAGTAAGATAACATCGCGGTGTGGCCAGCCTGCAATAGCCGTAAATACCCGCGCTTGCTAAACTTGGGGCAACATTATGATCAAGCTATTTGGGACGGAGATTTACCATGATTAGGTTAACAACTTCTTTAGCCTTGGTCGTAGGCATTCTTCTTTCCGGTTCAGCTTCCGCAACGGAGCAGATTTATCGCCCCGTCAGCCCCACGTTCGGCGGCAATGCATTGAACGGAAACTTCCTGCTCTCCACCGCCCAGGCTCAGGGCAACGGCACCAAGTCCGGTCAGCAGAGCCCGGATCTTTCGGGCCTCACCAACGCGCTGAGCGGCATCGGGAACGGCGGCGGGCAGCCTGTCATCATCATCGGCGGCCAGGGTCAGACGACCATTCCATCGAGTCCGTAAAGGCCGCCGTTCGCGGTCTTTCCTTTCGCTTTTTTTGCTTCGTCCGCTTGCGGACCAATCTTTAGCTGCCGTTCCTTTTGGGACGCGCACCACTTTGTCTTGGGGGTTAACTTGAATCGTCTCGTAGTCAGGCTGGCTATCGCCTCGCTCCTCGGCTGGACGGCAGGCGGCTGCGCCCTCACCGGCACCGCCAAGGATCCCGTGACGCAGCCCGCAACGCTGGTGCCCGCGACCAAGACCGGCCTTGTTCTCGATACGCTTCCGCCGCCGCGGCAGAGGCTCGACGTCGCCGTCTACAATTTTCCCGACCTGACCGGCCAGAACAAGAGCAACGACAACTTCGCCGAATTCTCGCGCGCGGTGACCCAGGGCGGCAGCTCGATCCTCACCGACGTTCTGGTCAAGGCCGGCAACGGCGCCTGGTTCGACGTCGCCGAACGCGCCGACCTGCAGTCGCTGCTGCAAGAACGCCAGATCATCCAGAACACCCGCACCGCGCTGCAGGGCAAGGGCGCCCAGAGCTTGCCGCCGCTGCGCTTCGCCGGCGTGCTGCTCGACGGCGGCGTGATCGGCTACGATACCAACGAGACCACCGGCGGCGTCGGCGCCAACTACCTCGGCATCGGCGGCAACGTCTCGTACCGCCAGGACATCGTCTCGGTGGCGCTGCGGGCCGTCAGCGTGCAGACCGGCCGCGTGCTGGCCTCCGTCACCACCACGAAGACGATCTATTCAACCAGCGTCGGCGCCAACGCTTTCCAGTTCGCAGCCGTCGATGCGCTGCTGCAGGCCGATATCGGCGTGACCAAGAACTCGCCCGCGACGCTCGCCGTTCGCGAAGGCATTCAGCTCGCCGTCTACTCGCTCATCTTCGAAGGTGTGAAGAACAATCTCTGGGAGTTCAGGGACATCGCGGCAGGCGCTGCATTCATGCGTGAGCTCGAACTCCACCGCAAGGCGTTGCCGCCGCAGCCGGTCGCCGTGGTCGCAGAAGCTCCGCTACCCACCCCGGTGATCGTCACCAAGAACTGACAGGCCCCAAGAACTGATAGGCCTACCAACCTATCGCGTGACCGGCCTCGCCTGCTGGGTCGCGCTGTAGCAGGCCGGCGACGACGCGTTTGCCTGATTGCAGGTTATCGGCGCGGTAGGACCGGTCTTGATGGCGGCGTTGCCCGTCCCGCCTTCCGGTGCGCCCTTCAGCCCCTTGGCTCCAGCATCAATCGTCCTTGC
>Ga0268266_10004900_pt1 | contig 12695 bp, 9 predicted proteins | sample KBSS13metaG_FD_190356 | JGI IMG/M metagenome (GOLD analysis project Ga0268266, IMG submission 190356) | Switchgrass rhizosphere microbial communities from Kellogg Biological Station, Michigan, USA - KBS S1-3 metaG (SPAdes) (version 2) | ecosystem: Host-associated > Plants > Roots > Rhizosphere >...
CGCATCGTCGATCAGCGGATTCGAGATCGCGGCCTCGGCCGCGGTCAGCGCCCGCTTGTCGCCTTCGGCCTCGCCGGTGCCCATCATCGCCTTGCCCATTTCGCGCATGACGGCACGCACGTCGGCGAAGTCGAGATTGATGAGGCCTTCCTTCACCATCAGGTCGGTGATGCAGGCAACGCCGGAATAGAGCACCTGGTCAGCCATGGCGAAGGCATCAGCGAACGTGGTCTTCTCGTTCGCCACGCGGAACAGATTCTGGTTGGGGATGACCAGCAGCGTGTCGACGCCTTTCTGCAGTTCGGTGATGCCGCCTTCGGCCATGCGCATGCGGCGCTGGCCCTCGAAGTGGAACGGCTTGGTGACGACGCCGACGGTGAGGATGCCGACTTCGCGCGCCGCCTTGGCGATGACCGGGGCGGCGCCGGTGCCGGTGCCGCCACCCATGCCGGCGGTCACGAACACCATGTGGGCGCCCGACAGATGATCGCGGATCTCGTCGATCACCTCCTCCGCCGCAACGCGCCCGACATCGGGCTGCGATCCGGCGCCGAGGCCCTCGGTGACCTGCACGCCCATCTGGATGATGCGTTCGGCCTTCGACAGCGTGAGCGCCTGCGCGTCGGTGTTGGCGACGACGAAATCGACGCCCTGGAGGCCGGCGGTGATCATGTTGTTGACGGCATTGCCGCCGGCGCCGCCGACGCCAAAGACAGTGATGCGCGGCTTGAGCTCACGAATGTCGGGGATTTTCAGATTGATAGTCATCTTTGCCTCATCTTTCCTGCTCGGGCGTCCTCGACGCCCAGCCCCCGCCGGTCCGCCACCGGCCGCTGTGATGTCCTGGCTGCGAAGTTTTGGACATCAGAAGCTCTCGCGAAGCCACTGTCCGACACGGGCGAAGTAGCCGCCGCCCTTGCCGTTCGTCAGATACCGGGCACCGCGTGTTTCAAAGTGTTCAAGATGCGCAGCCTGCGGATAGACCAGGAGCCCGGCGGCGGCGGCGAACGCCGCGCCCTTGGCGGCGTCCGGCAGCCCGCCAATGCCGAGCGGTCGCCCGATGCGCACCGGCCGATCAAAGATGCGTGCGGCAAGCTCCGGCAGTCCGGTGAGCTGGCTCGTGCCGCCGGTGAGGATCACCCGGCCGCGCGGCTCGGCCGCGAATGAAGATGCGGCAAGCCGGTCGCGCGCCATTTCGAGGATCTCCTCGGCCCGCGGCTTGATGATGTGGACGAGCGCCGAGCGGGAGACGAATTGCGGCGATTCGCGCGTTTCTTCGCCGACATGCGAAACAGTGAGCATGTCGCGCTCGTCCGAACCGCCGACGAGCACGCTGCCGTAGAACGTCTTGATACGCTCGGCATCATCGATGCGGACGTTGAGCCCGCGCGCGATGTCCATGGTGATGTGGTGTCCGCCGAGCGCGAAGCCGTCCGCATGAACAAAACGGCCACCGAGGAACACCGCCATTGTCGTCGTCCCGGCGCCCATGTCGATGACCGCCGCGCCGAGATCGGCTTCATCGTCGGCGAGGACGGCGAGGCCGGCGACGTAGGGGGTCGCCACCATCGCCTCGACGTCGAGATGGCAGCGCTCCACCGCCAGCATCAGATTGCGCGCCGACGTGAGATCGGTGGTCGCGATATGCATCTCGACGCCGAACCTTTTGCCGAGCATGCCGCGCGGATCGCGAATGCCATTGCCGCCGTCGATCGAATAGCCGACCGGAAGCGAATGCAGCACGGCACGGCCGTCACGCAGCGAATGCCGACTGCCGGCGGCAAGGAGGCGGGCGATGTCGCCCTCCGCTACCGCCGAGCCGACGATCTCCACCTCGGCGGCGAACGATTCGCTGGCCAGACGCCCCGCCGAGATCGAGAGCACGACCGATTCGATGTCGACCGCGGCCGTGCGCTCGGCCCAGTCGACGGCCTGGCGGATCGATTCCTCGGCCTGCTTGAGGTTGACCACCACGCCGGCCTTGGTGCCGCGCGCTCCGGTGTGCCCGAAGCCGAGCACCTCGACAACGTGGCTGCGGCGCATGAGCACCTGCTGCGGCGGGTGCGGGCGCAGCCGCGCGATTAGGCAGGCGACCTTGCTCGAGCCGACATCGAGCGCAGCGACAATCCCGCTGCGCCGCGGCGAGATCGGCTTCATCTTCGGGGTGAGACCGTAGTGGAGGGCGCTCATGCCTCGCCGCCCTTTTTCTTCTTCTTGTCCTTGAGCGCCTCCTCGCGCGCGGCGGCGGCCGCATCGGAGAGGCGCACGGTCACGCGGTCGGACAAGCGCAGATCGATGGCGAGGATGTCGCGCGAGAGGATCTTCTTTTCATGGTCGAGCGCAACCAGCCGATCGAGCGCCTGCTCGACATTGGATTCCGGCAGCCGCACGTCGATGCCGTTCTTGAGCCGCAGATTCCAGCGCCGGTCCGCCACCATGATCGACGCGCGCAGTTGCGAGCGGATGTCGGGATAGCGGTCGAGGATGGCGAGAAAATCCTTGGCCCTGCGTTCGGCGCCGCGTCCGACCACGAGCGGCAGGCGGACATAGCGGTTCTCAACGAAAGGTTCGAGCACGGTGCCGTCGGCAGCGATGACGCCGACCCGGCCGTCCTTCTGCCATAGCGCAAAAGCCTGCCGTTCGGTGATCGTGATCTGCAGCCGGTCCGGATAGAGCTTGAGCACGGCGGCGTCGGCGATCCACGGATTTGCCAGGAGCCGCGTGCGCGCCGCATCGGCGTCGAGGAACAGGAGCGAGGCGTGCCCGGTCACGCCGGCAACCGTGAGCACTTCTTCCCGGCTGACCTCCTTGGGGCCGGTAAGGGAAATCGCGGCGATGCGGAATCCCGTCGCGTTCGCCGCCGCGTCGCGGACGTCCTTGACCCAGTCGATGACGACGGGGAGGTGATCGCCGGCGACGGCGCCATAACCGAGCGTCGCCCCGAGCAGGAGGAGCGAGGCGGCAATGCCGAGGCCGGGCGGCGGCGGCAGCCGCATGATTCGCGAACGCCAGCGCGTGATCCTGCGGCGATAGACCTTCGGCCAGGCGAAGCGATCGGCGAAAGCGCGAGCGGTCCCAAAGGGGCGCGCAAAATCATCGGCGCCGCGCGGAGGGTGCGAAGCGGACGCCAATGCGCCGAACTCTTCTGTCGTTACAGGCCTCGACCGCGTCAGCGGTTGATCGAGGCATCCTCCACCATCCATCGCACCAGCTCATCGAAGGTGATGCCAGCGTACGCGGCGAGCTCGGGCACGAGCGAGGTCTCGGTCATGCCCGGCTGCGTATTGATCTCAAGACAGAACAGAGTCCCCGTTCCCCGATCGTCGTAACGAAAGTCGGTCCTGCTCACGCCGCGGCAGCCAAGCGCACCGTGAGCGGCCAATGCGAGTCTGCGGACTTCCTGGTAAACATTTGGTAAAATTTGTGCGGGCAACTCGTGCCGGGAGCCTCCGGCGGCGTATTTTGCCTCGTAATCGTAGAAGCGGGTCGTCGGAACAATCTCGATGACATCGAGCGCCCGGTCCCCGAGCACCGCGCAGGTCAGCTCCTTGCCGGGGATGTAGCGCTCGATCATGACCATTTCGCCGAACGGCCAATCGTCGCGATAAAGCTCCTGCGGCGGGTGCGGATGGTGCTCGGTGACGATGAAAACACCGACGCTCGAGCCTTCGGCGATCGGCTTGATGACGTAGGGCGGCGGCATCAGATGGCTTTTCGCCGCCTCGATCCGCGACACCACCTTGTCTTCGGCGACCGGAATACCGGCGGCGCGGAAGTGCGCCTTGGCGTAGTCTTTCTGCATCGCGAGCGCGGAAGCGAGCACCCCTGAATGGCTGTAGGGGATGCCGAGTATCTCCAGGACGCCTTGCAGCGTGCCGTCCTCGCCGGGCCGGCCGTGCAGCACGTTGAGCGCAACGTCGGGCTTGAGCGCGCTCAGCACGGTCGCGACGTCGCGCCCGGCATCGATGGTGGTGACGCGATACCCGACGCGGGCGAGCGCATCGGCGCAGGCCTTGCCCGAGCGCAGCGAGACCTCACGCTCGGCCGACCAGCCTCCCATCAGAACGGCGACATGCTTAGCCATCGTTCAACAGATGCCCCAATCCGGCAGCCCCGGCCGCGGGCGCTGATTCGCGCCCGCCCCAATAGAATCGACAATTGTGTAAAGGTCGAGGGCGTCAGCCGCTGCTGGCGGCAGCCGGGAGCGCGGCGCCGTCGTAGAGCCACGCCAGGCAATTGAAGAGGTAGCGCTCGTCCCAATCGGCCACGGTCGCATTGCGAACATCGCGGGCGATGCCTTCGGCGTGGTAGAACGGCCACATCGCGCGGGATTCGAGCTGCACGCGCGCCGTGCGCAGCAGGCGGGCGGCTTCGAAGCGGCGAAAGGCGCTGGAGAAATCTCCGTCGCTCGCGTGGATCAATTCGGCGAGGCAAAAGCCATCCTCGATCGCCATGCAGGCGCCCTGCGCGAGCGATTGCAGCGGCGCGTGCGCAGCATCGCCGATGAGGACGACGCGGCCCCGGTGCCAGCGCCGCACCGGATCGCGATAGCTAATCTGCCAGCGGCGCCCGAGGTCCATCATCTCCAGCAGGGCCCGCATTGCCGGCTGCGAATCGCGATAGCTGTGCTGCAATTCGGCGAGGTGCGAAGCGGCGTCGCCACGCTCGCCGTGAGTCGCAGTACGAAACACGGCGACGACGTTGAACAGCGTGCCGTGGCGCAGCGGGTAGTGCACGATGTGAAAGCCCGGCCCGCCCCAGAGTACGACACAATCCCGCGGCACCTCGGCTTTGAGCTCGGCCATTGGCACGATGGTGCGATGCGCGGCATAGCCGACCGGATGCGGTTCGCCGTCGCCGACAAGCTTGGCGCGAAACAGCGAGCGCACGCCGTCAGAGGCAACGATGGCCGCGCCGGTGAACCTTCGTCCGTCCGCGGTCGTTGCGACGGCGTGATCGCCGCGGTCCTCGAAGCCGGTCACCATGGCTTCCGAAACCAGCTCAACCGCATGGTGACGCCGGCAGGCGTCGAGCAGAACACTATGCACGTCGATGCGATGGACGACGATGTAGGGTTGTTTGAAGCGGGTGTGGAACGACGCGCCGGTCGGAATGCGGATGAGTTCCTTGCCGTCGAGTGCATCGAGCATCAGCAGCGCAGCCGGCACATCAGCGACGGCGAGCACCTCTTCGCGCACGCCGAGGCGGTCGAAGACGTGAAAGACATTGGGCCCGAACTGGATGCCGTAGCCGATGGCGCCGAATTCCGGCGCCCCTTCGAGCACGCGCGTCGCGTGGCCGCGTTGGGCTAGCGCCAGCGCCGTGGTGAGGCCGCCAAGCCCGCCACCGACAATCAGGATGGGGTCGCTGTGAGGCACGGGCTGAGAGTAAAGCAGATTCCTGTCGATAGTCATTCCGGGGCCGAGCCAACGGGTCCGGCCGGAAGTGGCCGGCCCGATGACAGGCTCCGCGAGGAGCCCGGAATCCATATCCCTGACCCGGTGGTTATGGATTCCGGGCTCGCGGCCTGCGGCCGCGCCCCGGAATGACGATGCACCGCCCGATGCCGGCACTATTTCGGCAAGCCGATCCGCTTGATCTCCCATTCGAGCTCGACGCCCGAATTTTCCTTCACCCGTGCGCGCACCTGCTCGCCGAGATTCTCGATGTCGGCGGCGGTCGCGCTGCCGAGATTGATCAAGAAATTGCAGTGCATCTCCGACACTTGGGCATCACCGAGGCGCAGGCCGCGACAGCCGGCGGCGTCGATGAGCTGCCACGCCTTGCCGCCCGGCGGGTTCTTGAAGGTCGAGCCGCCGGTGCGGCTCTTGATCGGCTGCGTCGCCTCGCGCGATTCCGTGATCTTTTCCATCTCCGCGGCGATGACCGCCGGATCGCCGCGCGCGCCGCGAAATGTCGCCTGCGTGAAGATGTAATCGTCGGGGGCGCTGCAATGCCGGTAGGTGAAGCCGAGCTCAGCGTTGGTAAGCACGTGGACACGGCCGGCGCGGTCGACGGCGCGCGCTTCGATGAGAGCGTCTTTGGTCTCGCCGCCGTAAGCGCCGCCGTTCATGCGCAACGCACCGCCAATGGCGCCCGGAATGCCGCGCAGGAACGACAGCCTGGCGATGCCGGCTTCCTGCGCGACGCGCGCGACGCGCACGTCGGGCAGCGCAGCGCCCGCACGGACATCGACGCCATCGACCGCGACCTCGCTGAAGCCGCGGCCGAGCCTCACCACGACGCCCGGCACGCCGCCGTCGCGCACGATGAGATTGGAGCCGAGCCCGACGACGGTGACCGCGATTTCGGCTGGGAGGTTGGCGAGGAAATAAGCGAGATCGTCCTCATCCTCGGGCATGAACAGCGCCTGCGCCGGGCCGCCGACCCGGAACCAGGTCAGCTCCGCGAGCGACTGGTTGGCGAGCAGACGCCCGCGCAGCAGTCTGAGTTGCGCCTTGAGCTGCGGCACGAGGTCAGGAAACATGATCAAGCCAAGCGGCCAGCACTTTGCGGCCGAGTTCGCAGATCGCCGCGCCGTGGGTCTGTGCCTGCGCGCGCAGCGCCCGCGGATCGATGCCGGCCTTGCCCAGTTCGACGGTGTGGCCGACCAGCCAATTCTCGAACCGCGCGGGCTCGGTCTCCAAATGAAATTGCAGGGCGAGCTGCGATGGCTTACGCGAAAACGCCTGCACCGGACAGTGCGCCGTAAACGCAAGCCGCTCGCAGCCCGGCGGCAGTTCGCAATTGTCTCCGTGCCAGTGTAGCACCGGCGTTGCGCCGAGCGGCGCCAGCAATGATTTCCGGCCGGCTTCAGTCAGAGTCAGCGGCGCCCAGCCGATCTCCTTGACCGGTCCCGGCGCCACGCGCGCGCCGAGCGCTGCCGCCATCATCTGCGCGCCCAGGCAGATGCCGAGCATCGGCTTGCCGGCATCAAGGCGCCGCGCGATCGCAGCAATTTCGGCGGCAACAAACGGATAAATCTCAGCTTCGTAGACACCGATCGGCCCGCCGAGCACGATCACGAGATCGGGCGTGACAAGGCCCTCTGCGTCGAAACGCTCGACGCCCGCCTCGTGGTAGCGGATGGCGTAGCCGCGGTCGGTGAGCAGCGCATCAAGGAGGCCGAGGTCCTCGAAGGCCACGTGGCGGACCGCAAGGCAGCTCTTCGTCGGGTTTTTGGTCATGCGCGAGCGTGTCAGCTACCCATCGCCGTCAATTCGCCTGGCAGCGCATAGGCCCATTGGGTGATCGACCCGGCGCCCAGGCAGACGACATAGTCGCCCGGCTTCGCCAGGCCGGCGACGAGGCCGGCAAGCTTTTCGGGGCTGTCGAGTTCGACGATCTGCCGGTGCCCGTGGTTGCGGAGCCCTTGCACCAGGGAGACCTGATCGGCGCCCTTGATCGGCGCCTCGCCGGCGGCATAAACGTCAGCGACGATGACCGCGTCGGCATCGTTAAAGCAGGTGCAGAACTGGTCGAACAGCGCCGCAAGCCGCGTATAGCGATGCGGCTGCATCACCGCGATCACCTGGCCCTTGGTCGATTCGCGCGCCGCCTTGAGCACCGCGGCGATCTCCACCGGATGGTGGCCGTAGTCGTCGATGATGGTGATGCCGTTCCAGGCGCCGGTGCGGGTGAAGCGCCGCCGCACTCCGCCGAAACCGGCGAGCGCCTTGCCGATCACGTCGTCGGCGATGCCGAGCTGGTGCGCGACAGCGATGGCCGCCGTCGCGTTGAGCGCATTGTGCCGGCCGGGCATGGGCAAGGCGAGATTCTTGATCTCATGCACGAACTGGCCGGCGCGGTCGCGGAATACGACCGTGAACAGCGAGGTGCCGCCGGCATGGGAGACATCGACGAGCCGCACGTCGGCCTGGGGATTTTCCCCGTAGGTGACGATGCGATGATCCTCGATGCGGCCGACGAGGCTCTGCACCACCGGATGGTCGGTGCACATCACCGCGAAGCCGTAGAACGGCACATTCTCGACGAAGCCGCGAAACGCGTCCTGCACGGCCTCGAAGGTCTGGAAATAGTCGAGGTGTTCGGGATCGACATTAGTGACGATGGCGATGTCGGCCGGAAGTTTCAGGAAGCTCCCGTCGGACTCGTCGGCCTCGACCACCATCCATTCGCCGGCGCCAAGCCGCGCGTTGGTGCCGTAGGCGTTGATGATGCCGCCGTTGATGACCGTCGGATCGAAGCCGCCGGCGTCGAGCAAGGCCGCCACCATCGAGGTGGTCGTGGTCTTGCCGTGGGTGCCGGCAATGGCGACGCAGCTCTTGAAGCGCATCAGCTCGGCGAGCATCTCGGCGCGGCGGACCACCGGCAGCCGCTGCGCGCGCGCGGCGGCAAGCTCGGGATTGTCGCGCTTGATCGCCGAGGAGACGACCACGACCTCGGCATTCGCGAGATTCTCAGCAGCGTGTCCGATCGCGATCTTTACGCTCTTCTCACGCAGCCTTTTCACATTGGCACTCTCGGCCGCGTCCGAGCCCTGCACGGTGTAACCGAGATTCACCAGCACTTCGGCGATGCCGCTCATGCCGATGCCGCCGATGCCGACGAAATGGACAGGACCGATATCGCGCGGCAACTGCATGACTACTCCGAACTCATCAGGCGAAGGCGCCGCTCCTGGCGGCTTGCAGACGCGCACTCCCGCTCGCGGTCAGGCGAGGCTCGGGCGTGCGAGATCCGATCGAGCAAGAACACACGGAGGAACGAGAGGGGATATTTGCGGCTTCTTCCCGGTTGACCGGATAGCTTGGAACACGGCTGCCCAGCCGGATCAACACCGTGGGGTTAGCTCCTCGGCTCCAATCCCGCCACATTGAGCACCAGCGTGGCGAGCCGGTCGGCGGCGTCCAGTCTCCCCATGGAGCGCGCCGCCGTCGCCATGCCGACAAGCCGCGGTGCCGAGGCGGCAAGCGCGGCAATGTCCGCCGCGAGCCGGCGCGGCGTAAAATCCTTCTGCACTACGCGGATCGCACCGCCGGCGGCTTCGAGCACGCCGGCATTGGCGAACTGATCCTGGTCGAGTGCGTGCGGGAGCGGGATCAGGATCGAAGGCCGGCCGATGGCAGCGAGTTCGGCGACAGTCGAGGCCCCCGAGCGCGACACGACCAGATGAGTTGCCGCCATGCGCACCGGAAGGTCGGAGAAGAAAGGCGCGACTTCGGCCGTGACCGAGAGGCTCGCATAGGCATTGCGCACGCGCTCGATATCCTCCTCGCGCGCCTGCTGAACGATGGAAAGCCGCATGCGCAGATCGACGCCGAGGTGCCCGATCGCGCCCGGAACGACATCGGCGAGGATGCGCGCGCCCTGGCTGCCGCCGACGACCAGAAGCCGCAATCGCTGGCCGGGCTCCGGATAGGGGGTCGCCGCCACGGCGACGACTGCCGGCCGCACCGGGTTACCGGTGACCGTAGCCTTGGCCGCAAGCTCCGGGCGATCGCGAAAGAGGTCCGGGAAGGTGGTGGCGATGGCGGTCACGCGCGGGGCCAGGAAGCGATTGGCCCGGCCGATAACCGCATTGGCGTCGTGGATCACGGTCGGCACGCGGCGCCATGCCGCCGCCAGCACCGGCGGGATCGTCGGATAGCCGCCAAAGCCGACCACCGCCGCCGGCTTGAGCCGGCCGATCAATCCCCACGCCTGGAAAAGGCCACTGCCGAGCATGGCGGCGGTTCTTGCTGCGGCAATCGGATTGCGCGCACGCAAGGTCGCGCTGGCAATGACATGGACCGCGTCGTCCGCGAACGCCTCGCCGTAGCGCGCGGCACGGCGATCCGTCGCCAGATGCACCGCGACGCCGCGCCGTGTCAGCGCCGCGGCTAGCGCCTCGGCGGGAAAGAGATGGCCGCCGGTGCCGCCGGCGGCGACGAGCACCGGCGCGCGGCCCGGCTCCGGCATCAGGCGGTTCTCGCGGCGAGCGGCATTTCGGGAGACAAATGGGCGCGCGGCCGCTCGCGAGTCAGCGCGATCAGCATGCCCATGCCATAGGCGAGGGAGATCAGCGACGAACCGCCGTAGGAGACGAACGGCAGGGTCATGCCCTTGGCCGGCATCAGGTGGAGGTTCACGGCCATGTTGATGGTCGACTGCAGCCCAAACAGGATCGCGAGCCCGGCGGCGGCAAAGCGGATGAACGGGTCGCTGTTGCACATCGCCTTGATGAGCGCGCGGATCACGATGAACGCGAACAATGCCACGAGAATGAGGCAGAGGATGACGCCGAATTCCTCGGCGGCCACCGCGAACACGAAATCCGTATGACCCTCAGGCAGGATGCGCTTGATAGTCCCCTCGCCCGGCCCGCGGCCGAACCAGCCGCCGCGCACGAACGATTCGGTGGCGATGTCGATGTTGAAGGTGTCGCCGGAGGCAGGGTCGAGGAAGCGGTTGATGCGCTGCGCGACGTGCGGCACGGTGTAGAACGCGGCGGTCAGGCCGACGGCCGCGGTCGCGCCGAGCCCGACCATCCAGATGAAGCGCATCCCGGCCATGTAGAACAGCGCGCCCCAGACCAGTGTGATGAGCATGGTCTGGCCGAAGTCCGGCTGCAGCACCAGCAAGCTGATGACGACGACGAGAAGCACCAGCGCGATGGTGTTCGCCGGCATTTCCGGACGCCGGCCCGATTCGCCGAACAGCCAGGCGATCAGGATGACGAAGGCCGGCTTGAGAAACTCCGACGGCTGGACGTTGACGCCGAGGATCACCAGCCAACGCTTGGCGCCCTTGATCTCGGCGCCGAAGTAGGGCGTCGCGGCGACCAGGATCAGGCTCACCACGAAGACGACAAGAGCAAGCTGCCGGATCTCGCGTGGCGCCAGGAACGAGGTCGCGACCAGGACGGCCGCCGCAGGGGCGAGAAAGAACACCTGGCGATTGACGAAGTGGAACGGGTCGAGGCCGAGACGCGCTGCGACCGGCGGGCTTGCAGCGAGGCACAGCACAATGCCGCCGAGCATCAGCCCCCCGAGCGCGGCGAGCGTCAGCCGGTCGACAGTCCGCCACCATTCGCTGAGCGGCGTTGGCTGTGCGCGCGAAGCCATGATGTCCCCAAGCCGGAATCCCCGCCTAGTGGTGGCACCGCCATGGTTTCCAGGGGATTAAGAAGCTACCGTTTCGTCACGATGCCGGGGAGCGCGAGTACGAGTTCGCGGAACGCGTCGCCGCGTATCTCGAAGTTGCGGTACTGATCGAACGACGCGCAGGCCGGCGAAAGCAGCACCACCGGCTCGGCGGCTGTCGAGTCTTCGGCGGCGTCACGTGCCGCGGCGGCGAGCGCGTTGTCGAGCGTGCCGGCGATCTCGTGCGGCACGTCGCGCCCGAGCGTGACCGCGAACGCGTCCGCTGCCTCGCCGATCAGGTACGCCTTGCTGATGCGCGGAAAGAATTTCCGCAACGGCTCGATGCCGCCGGTCTTCGGCTTGCCGCCGGCGATCCAGAAAATGTCCCTGAAGCAGGCGAGCGCCTGCGCCGCCGAATCGGCGTTGGTCGCCTTCGAATCATTGACGAAGAGGACGGCGCCGCGGCGGCCGATCTCTTCCATGCGATGGGCGAGGCCGGGGAACGAACGCAGTCCTGCGCGGATGGAAGCGGGTTCGAGGCCGAGCGCCAGCGCGGCAGCGGCGGCGCAGGCGGCATTCTGGGCGTTGTGCAGCCCGCGCAGCGAGCCGATGCCGCCGATCTCGGCGACCAGCGAGGTTTTTCCGCCGACCGCGCGTAGGATTTGCTCCCCTTCGACATAAACTCCATCGGCGAGCGGCCGCTGCACTGAAACCTGCACCACCCGCTTGCCGGCTTGCTCGACGTCGTCCGCAATCCTACGGCACCATTCGTCATCGACGCCAATGATCGCGGTGCCGTCCTTCGGCACGCCGGCGACCAAGCGCGCCTTCACCGCCGCGTAGTTCTCCATCGTGCCGTGGCGGTCGAGGTGATCTTCGCTGAGGTTGATCAAGATGCCGACCGAGGGATCGAGCGAGGGCGCGAGGTCGATCTGATAGGAGGAACACTCGACGACATGGACGCGGCCAGCCTGCGGCGGCTCCAGCGAGAGGATCGCGGTGCCGATATTGCCGCCAAGCTGCGCATCGAGGCTTGCCGACGCGGCGAGGTGCGCGGCGAGCGCCGTCGTGGTCGATTTGCCGTTGGTCCCGGTGATGGCGACGAACGGCGCACCCGGCACGAGGCGACGGCGCTCGCGGCAAAACAACTCGATGTCGCCGATCACCTCGACGGCGGTTTTTCGCGCAAGCTCGACGCTCCAATGCGGGCGCGGATGGGTAAGCGGTACGCCGGGCGCGAGCACCAGCGCGGCGATCTTCGCCCAATCGATCTCGCGCAGGTCGGCGGTCGGAATCCCGGCGGCGTTCGCCTTCGCCACGCTTTGCGTATCGTCGTCGAATGCGACGACGTCGGCGCCGCCGGCCAGCAGCGCGCTCGCGCTCACAAGCCCGGAGCCGCCGAGTCCGAACACGGCAACTTTCTTGTCGGCAAAAGTCGTGACTGGAATCACGGCGCGCTTTCCCCTCCCCCACCCGGGCCGCGCTTGTCGCGCGCCCGAGTGCGAGCTTGTGGGGAGGGGCCAGGGGTGGGGGTCGGGCGGTGACGCGCCGGCGTCCACGAACGGCGTGCCGCCTCCCGACCCCCCTCCCCCACAAAGGGGGAGGGAGCAG
>Ga0268266_10004903_pt1 | contig 12691 bp, 9 predicted proteins | sample KBSS13metaG_FD_190356 | JGI IMG/M metagenome (GOLD analysis project Ga0268266, IMG submission 190356) | Switchgrass rhizosphere microbial communities from Kellogg Biological Station, Michigan, USA - KBS S1-3 metaG (SPAdes) (version 2) | ecosystem: Host-associated > Plants > Roots > Rhizosphere >...
ACAGCCGTTGCGAGGGCGGTTTGCCCGGGCGTATCCCGCTGCTCGACCGCGCGCACGCGATCCACGAGCGCGCGGTACCGTTCGGCCAGCGCCGCGTTCTGATAGCCGGTCAGATGCTTGACCCTGCTCGCCACGATCTCGTCCAGGGTCTTTGGCAGGCGCGCGAAGGGCACGACATTGTCCGCCGCCGGCGGCGACACGATCGCTTCCACGCCAGCGCGGTCGGCCGCGGCGCGGCGGCCCCAGCGGAAGGCCCCGAGATTCATCGGCACGGCGGTGCCGTTCAGCTCGATCGCGCGCTCGAGCGCGTCGTGACCGATCGGGATGAGCCCCTTCTGGTAGGCGTAGCCCAGCATGAACAGGTTCGTCGCGATCGAGTCGCCCATGAGGCCGGTGGCGAGCCTGGTGGCGTCGACGAAGTCGCAGGCATCGGCGCCCGCCGTCGCCTCGATCGACAGGCGCAGCGTGTGCGAGGGGAAGGCGAGGTCGGGATGGCGCGTGAACTCGCCGGTGATGGTTTCCTGCGTGTTGACGATCGCGCGTGACAGGCCCGGCTCGAGCTTGGCGAGCGCATCGGGACTGGCGCTGACCACGAGATCGCAGCCGAGCAGCACGTTCGCGCCGCCGGCGCCCAGCCGCACGGCATGCAGCGACTCCGGCGTGGCGCCGATCCGCACATGGCTGATGACCGCACCGCCCTTCTGCGCCATGCCGAGCTGGTCGAGCACGGTGGCGCCCTTGCCTTCGATATGCGCGGCCATGCCCATGATGGCGCCGATGGTCACGACGCCGGTGCCGCCGATGCCCGTGATCAGCATGCCGTAAGGCTTGTCTCCGACCGACGGCAGGGTGGGCGCCGGGGGAAGCGCCGGCTCGGCACTGTCCGTTGCCGGCCTGGCGGCCTTGCCTCGACGCAGCTTGCCGCCCTCGACGGTGACGAAGCTCGGGCAGAAGCCGTTCAAGCAGGAGAAGTCCTTGTTGCAGGACGATTGGTCGATGGCGCGCTTGCTGCCGAACTCGGTTTCGACCGGCGTCACCGACAGGCAGTTGGATGCGACCGAGCAGTCGCCGCAGCCTTCGCAGACCGCCTGGTTGATGAGCACGCGCTTGTTGGGATCGGGGAAGGTGCCGCGCTTGCGGCGGCGGCGCTTCTCGGCGGCGCAGGTCTGGTCGTAGATCAGCACCGACACGCCCTTGTAGCCACGCAGGTCGCGCTGCACCTCGTCGAGCTGGTCGCGGTGATGGAAGGTGACGCCCGGCGCCCAGTCGGTGCCGAGCGGATATTTGTCCGGCTGGTCGCTCACCAAGGCGATGCGGCGCACGCCTTCAGCATGGACCTGCTGGCTGATCGTCCAGGGATGGACGTTGCCGTCGTGCGGCTGGCCGCCCGTCATGGCGACGGCGTCGTTGTAGAGAATCTTGTAGGTGATGCTGGTGTTGGTCGCGACCGCGTGGCGTATGGCCATGTAGCCGGAATGGAAATAGGTGCCGTCGCCCAGATTCTGGAAGACGTGCGGCATGTCGCTGAAGTGGCTGGCGCCGACCCAGGTCGCGCCTTCGGCGCCCATGTGCGTGAAGGTCTTGGTGTTGCGCTCCATGCCGATCGCCAGCGTGTGGCAGCCGATGCCGGCCATCGCCATCGAGCCGTCCGGCACCTTGGTCGAGCTGTTGTGCGGGCAGCCGGAGCAGAAGTAGGGGACACGCGCCATGCCCGCGTCGTTGCGCAACTGCCGGCCGGCGCGGCGGTTCAGGGCATCGAAGCGCTGCTTCGTGCGCTCGCCGAAGAACTCGAGGCCGAGTCGCGCCACCAACGCCGAGACGATCTCGTAGGGCGTCAGTTCGCCGTCCGACCTCAGGAGATTCTGGCCGCGGTCGTCGACCTTGCCGACGACGAGCGGACGACGGTCGGCGGGAGCATTGAACAGCGCATCCTTGAGCTGCGGCTCGATGATCGCGCGCTTCTCCTCGACCACCAGGATCTCGCGCTTGCCTTCGGCGAAGGCCATCGCCCCCTGGGTCTCCAGCGGCCAGACCATGCCGACCTTGTAGATCGCGATGCCGAGACGCTCGGCTTCCGCATCGTCGATGCCGAGCTCGTCGAGCGCCTGGCGGACGTCGAGATAGGATTTGCCGACGGTGACGATGCCGAAGCGCGCATCGGGCCGGCCGAGCATCAGCCTGTCGAGCTTGTTGGCGCGCCAATAAGCCAGCGCCGCCGGCTGCTTCACGGTGATGACGCGCCGTTCCTGGCCCAGCCAGTCGTCCGGCCAGCGGATATGCACGCCGTCGGGCGGCAGCAAGAAATCGGTCGGGGTGCGGATCTCGATGCGGTGCGGATCGACATGGACCGAAGCCGAGGAATCGGCGGTCTCGCTCAGCACCTTGAAGCCGACCCACAGGCCCGAATAGCGCGACAGGGCGAAGGCGTGCAGGCCGAAGTCGAGATACTCCTGGACCGACGCGGCGTGGATGACCGGGATGCCCGCGGCCATGAAGGCCGGCTCGCTCTGGTGCGCCACGGTCGACGACTTGGCCATGTGATCGTCACCGGCCATCGCCATGATGCCGCCGTGCTTCGACGTGCCGGCGTAGTTGGCGTGCTTGAGCGCGTCGCCGGAGCGGTCGACGCCCGGGCCCTTGCCGTACCACATGCCGAACACGCCGTCGTACCGGGCGCCGGGATAGAGATGGATCTGCTGGGTGCCCCACAGGGCGGTCGCGGCGAGGTCCTCGTTGACCCCGGGCTGGAATTCGATGTGGTTGTTCTTGATGAAGCGCTTGGCCTGCCACAGCGCCTGATCGAAGGCTCCGAGGGGCGAACCGCGATAGCCGGAGATGTAGCCGGCGGTGTTGAGGCCGGCCGCCTGGTCCCGCTGGCGCTGCATCATCGGCAGGCGCACGAGCGCCTGGGTGCCGGTCAGGTAGATGCGGCCGCTTTCGAGAAGATACTTGTCGTCCAGGGTTACCGATTCTGCCATGGCACACTCCCAGACCCTCGATATGGGGGACGTAACGACAGAATGTTGCGCGTTTCAACGCCGTTCGCCGATGACGCGCAAAAAGAAGCGTTTCTGCCGTGCTTCGCGCAAGGACGGGTACCGTCGTTTCAAGGTTTCGCTTCCGAATGAAACGTTGTAATCAGCCCGCCCGCTTACCTCTCATCCCCGAAGTCCATGTCAATTCTCATCACCGGTGCCGCCGGGTTCATCGGCTCGCACGTCGCGCGGGCTTTGCTCGCCAGGGGCGAGCAGGTCCTCGGCATCGACAATTTCAGCGACTACTACGATCCGGCGATGAAGCGTGCGCGGCTCGAGCCGCTGTGCGCGGACAAGGGCTTCACCTTTGTCGAGGCGGATATCTCCGACCGGAAAGAGACCCTCGCGCTGGCAATCCGGTATCCCGGCATCGACCGCATCATCCATCTGGCCGCGCAGCCCGGCGTGCATCTCTCGCTGACCGATCCCTATGTCTACGTGCAGACCAACGTGGTGGGCCACCTGGTGATGCTCGAGCTGGCGTGCCACCTGCCGCTGCTCCGCCACTTCGTCTATGCCTCTTCCTCTTCGGTCTACGGCAGCAATCGCAAGCAGCCCTTTTCGATCACCGACAGGGTCGACCATCCGATCTCGCTGTACGCTGCCACCAAGCGGGCGGACGAGCTGATGACCGAGGTCTACACCCATCTGCACGGCCTGCGGGCGACCGGCCTGCGCTACTTCACCGTCTACGGCCCGGGGGGGCGGCCGGACATGGCGCCCTACATCTTCACCCGGGCGATTGCGGCGGGAACGGTGATCGAGCTCTTTCATCGCGGCGAGGTGACGCGCGATTTCAGCTACATCGACGACATCGTCGCCGGCACGATCGCCGTCCTCGACCGGCCGTCGGAGCAGCCGGGCAACCGGTTCTACAATCTCGCCGCCGCGCGCAGCGAGAACCTCCGGAAATTCCTCGGCCATATCGAGACCGCCTTCGGCAAGCCGGCCCGGATCGAGCTCAAGCCCGGCCCGCCCGGCGACATGACGGAAACCTCGGCCGATATCACGGACACGATCCGTGATTTCGATTGGCACCCGAAAGTCCAGGTGGAAGAGGGCGTGCCGAAATTCGTAGAGTGGTACAAACGGTACCATCGCCTTTAGCGACTCGCGAAAGATGCATGAGCCTGCTTGAGATCAAAGGCCTGCGCCGTGCCTTCTACGGCCTCGACGTGTTGCGCGGCGTCGAGCTGTCGGTCGAGGCTGGCGGCATCACCGGGCTGATCGGGCCGAATGGCGCGGGCAAGACGACGCTGTTCAACGTCGTGTCGGGGCTGGTGCCGCCGGATGCTGGCTCGATCCGCTTCGATGGGCGGGAACTGGCCGGCAAGGCTCCCGATGCGGTGAGCCGTGCCGGGCTGGTGCGGACCTTCCAGGTGGCGCGCGGCTTTCCCAGGCTCTCGGTCTTTCAGCATCTCATGGTCTATGGCCGCGACCAGCCGGGCGAGTCGCTGTGGCAGGCGATCGTCGGCACGCGTGCGGCGCGCGAGCGCGAGGCGGCCCTGGCCGAGAGGGCCTGGGAGACGGCGCGCTTCCTGCGCCTCGACAGGCTGATCGACAATCCGGCGACGGCGCTGTCGGGCGGGCAGAAGAAGCTGCTGGAGATCGGCCGCGCGCTGATGGCCGAGCCGAAGCTCGTGCTGCTCGACGAGCCGACCGCCGGCGTCAACCCGACCCTGCAGAACGAGATCGGCGAGCGGCTGCTCGAGCTGCCCAGGCGCGGGATCACGGTGCTGCTGATCGAGCACGACATGGGCTTCATCGCCCATCTCTGCGATCCGGTGATCGTGATGGCGGAGGGGCAGGTGCTGACGCAGGGCACGTTCGACGCGGTACGCAGCGATCATCGCGTGCGCGAGGCCTATCTCGGGCGGAGAGCGGCGTGACCTCAGGCAGTTCTTTCTCTTCGCAGGGACCGCGCCACTCCGTGGCGCCTCATGCGCGCATATGAATGCGCTTGATCATGAGGCGCCACGGAGTGGCGCGGTCCCAGCCATGAGCCTGCTCGAGGTCGCCGACCTGCGCGGCGGATACGCGGCGGCCGACGAGATCGTGCGTGGCGCGGCGTTGCGGGTCGAGCCGGGGGAGATCGTGGCGCTGATCGGGCCCAACGGCGCGGGCAAGTCGACCCTGCTGAAGATGATCGCCGGCCTGCTGCGGCCCCGCAGCGGCCACGTCCGCTTCAAGGAGCGCGAGATCGGCGGGCTCGTGGCGCCCGATGTCAGCCGGCTCGGCCTGTCCTTCGTGCCGCAGGAGCGCAACGTGTTCGGCACGATGACGGTGGCCGAGAACCTCGAGATGGGCGGCTTCCTCGACCGGGCGCAGATGCGGCCGCGCATGGACGAACTCTACCAGCGCTTCCCGATGCTGGCGGACAAGAGGCGCGCGGCAGCGCGGACGTTGAGCGGCGGGCAGCGCCAGATCCTCGCCATGGCGATGGCGCTGATGAACGCGCCGAGCCTGCTGCTGCTCGACGAGCCGACGGCCGGCCTCAGCCCGCGCGCGGCCGAGGAGCTGTTCGGCACGATCGTTGCCCTGAACGGGGATGGAGTGTCGATCCTGATGGTCGAGCAGAACGCCCTGGAAGCCCTGGCCGTGTCGGCCCGCGCCTATGTGCTGGTGCAGGGCCGTGCCGAGCGCGAGGGCGCGGCCGGCGCGCTCGCGTCGGATCCGACGGTGCGCGATCTCTTTCTCGGCGGAACGGCAGCGCCTATGCTCGCGGCAAACAAAGGGGGCTCTCCATGAATCGTCTGGCCATCGGGCGCCGCGCGGCGCTGCTGTCGGGTGTCGCCGCCGTTGCCGCGCCATCGGTGCTGCGCGCGCAGACCGACTCGATCAAGATTGCCACGCTGACGCCGCTGACCGGCGCGGGCGGGCCCTACGGTCCGGCGATGGCCAAGGTCGCCGCCGCGGTGGTCGAGGAGGTCAATGCCGCGGGCGGCGTGCTCGGCCGCAAGGTCCAGCTCGTCAGCGAGGACGACCAGACCAATCCCGACGCCGGCGTGCGCGCCGCGCGCAAGCTGATCGACGTCGACAAGGTGTCGGCGATCATGGGCACCTGGGCCTCCGCCGTGACGACGGCCGTCGCACCGCTGTGCTGGGAGAGCAAGACCTTCCTCTGCACCGTGTCGGGCGCCGATTCGATCACCCAACTGCCGCACCAGGGCTATCTCATCCGCACCCAGCCCAACACGGTGCTGCAGGTGACGCGCTGCGGCGAGTTCCTGACCTCGCTCGGGGCGAAGAAGACCTATACGCTGGTGCCGCAGACGCCGTTCGCCCAGCGCAGCATCGAGATCCTCGGCGAGGTGACGAAGAAGGCCGGCGGCACGCACGGCAGCCAGATCTACGACGACAAGAAGACGACCTATCGCACCGAGGTCGACCAGGCGATGCGCTTCGGGCCCGACGCGATCTTCTGCGCCGGCTATACGCCCGACACGATCGTGCTGCTGAAGGACCTCTATCGCGCCGGCTACAAGGGCAAGATCATCGGCCAGGCCTATGCGATCAACCAGAAGCTGATCGATCAGATCGGCCAGCCCGAGGTGGTCGAGGGCGTCTATACCTACGCGCCGTCGATCGCCGAAGGCAGTGGCGCGCTCGAGCGGGTGAAGAGGATGAGCGGGCTGGCGAACCCGGATCCCTACACCAGCCAGGTCTATGACCACGTCAACCTGGTGCTGATGGCGATGGCGGTCGCGAAGGATGCGAGCGGCACCGCGATCAAGGACAACGTCCGCAAGGTCGCGCAGGGCAGCGGCAAGACGGTCGACAATGCCGTCGACGGGCTGAAGGCGATCGCCGCCGGCGAGAAGGTCGACTACACCGGCGCCTCCGGCCCATGCGACTTCGACGACAAGGGCGACATTCTCGACTGCAAGTTCCGCTACGAGCAGGTCAAGGCCGGCAAGGCGACGTTGGTGAAGGTCGCTTGAGAAAGATCATGCGCTGGGACCGCGCCACTCCGTGGCGCTCATGGTCATGAGATGAGCGCCACGGAGTGGCGCGGTCCCAGCGCATGACTCTCCTGCTTCAAGCCCTCATCAACGGCCTCGTATCCGGTGCGCTCCTGGCGGTGCCGGCCATCGGCTTCACCGCGATGTTCGCCGTGCTGCGCTTTCCAAACTTCTCGGTCTCGGGCGTCGCGACGCTCGGCGCGTTCTCGGGCTACGTCGCCTACGGCGCGGGCCTGCAGGTCGCGGGCTCGCTGGCTGTCGCTTTCGCCATTGCCGGGGCGGTCGGCCTGTTCCTCGATCGTGTGGCGCACATGCCACTGGTGCCGCAGGGCGCCTTGCCGGCGGCGATCGCCTCGATCGCGTCGGGGCTGGTGCTGGAGAACGTCGTGCGGCTCTTCTTCGGCAACGACCTGCGCGGCTACGATCGGCCGATCGCGCGCGACATGCGGATCGGCGACATCCGCTTCAGCCCGCAGCAGCTCGAGACCATGGGCATCGCGCTCGCGATCATGCTGGCGGTGTTCGCGGCGCTGGCCTTCACCCGCATCGGCAAGGCGATGCGCGCCTCGGCCGACAATCCCGAGCTGGCGGCGCTCAAGGGCATCCGGCCGCAACGTGTGGCGATGATGGCGAGCTTCGTCGGCATGGGGCTGGTCGGCATCGGCGGCATGCTGCTCGGGCTCGACAGTTCGATCGATCCGCTGACCGGCACGCGCATCCTGCTTTCGATCTTCGCCGCTGCGGTGCTGGGCGGGCTGGGCAGCGCGCCGGGCGCGGTGCTGGGCGCCTTGCTGATCGGCATCGCCGAGGAGATGTCGGTGCTCGCCGTCGGCTCGGCCTATCGCGCCGCCGTCGGCTTCTTCGCCATCCTGATCGTGCTCAGCCTCCGCCCGCGCGGGTTGCTGGGGGAGAGGGCGTTTTGATGCTCTTTCATCCTGCTGGGAGCGCGGCTCTCCAGAGCCGCTCATGGGGTGCGGCCCGTCGAAGAATGAGCGGCTCTGGAGAGCCGCGCTCCCAGCGATGCTGAACTATCTCCTCTTCATCGCCACGGTCGGCAGCATCTATGCGCTGCTGGCGCTCAGCCTCAACCTGATCTGGGGCGGGGCGGGGATGGTGAATCTCGGGCTCGCAGGGTTCTTCGCGGTCGGCGCCTATGCCTCGGCGCTGGTCACCACGACCGGTCAGGCGCCGATCCTCGCGGGCTGGGCGCTCGCCCTGGTCGCGGGCGGCGCGGCGGGACTGGTCGTCGTGCTCGCCACGACGCGCCTGCGCGAGGATTATCTCGCCATCGTCACCCTGGGCTTCGCCGAGGTCGTGCGGCTGGTCGCTTCGAACGAGATCTGGCTGACCCATGGCACCGACGGAATCTCCGGCATTCCCGGTCCGTGGCGCGCCACACTCGGGCGCGAATACTTCAACGCCGCCTACCTGCCCATCCTGCTGGGTGTGCTGCTGGCGGTGTTCCTGCTGATGCGCCGCATCGATCGCTCGCCGTACGGTCGCGCGTTGCGCGCCATCCGCGAAGATGCCCAAGTGGCGCAGGTCGCCGGCAAGCCGGTACTGCGCTTCAAGGTGCAGGCCTTCGCCCTGTCGGCGGCGATCGCCGGCCTCGCCGGTGCGCTCTACGGCCATTTCACCTCCTATATCGCGCCGGATCTCTTCCTGCCGCTGATCACGGTCTATATCTTCCTGGCCGTCGCCTCGGGCGGCGTCGGCAGTCCGATCGGGGCGCTGGCCGGCGCCTATCTGCTGATGACCCTGCTCGAATCGGCGCGCTTCTTCGTCGAGCTGATTCCCGCCGTCACGGCGGTGCAACGGGCCGCGCTCAAGGAACTGCTGATCGCCGTCGCCCTGATCCTGGTGCTGCGCCTGATGCCGCGAGGGCTGCTGCCCGAACGGATCCCGCGCGCGCCGCTCAATCACCCTGGAGGAAAACCATGACGCCGTTGGACACCTGCATCGCCGCGCTGCGCGCCGGGCCGACCGAGGCCATCTTCGAGGCGGTCGAGAAGGGTATGGCCGAGGTCGTGGGCCACAAGCTGTTCACGCTTCTCTACGTGGCGCCCAACGGCAAGCGGGTGAAGCGCATGTACAGCAACATGCCGAAGGAATATCCGGTCGGCGGCTACAAGGAGATCAAGGAAACCGAGTGGCACAAGCAGATCCTCGGCCAGAAGAAGGCCTGGGTCGGGTACGACCGGAAGGACATCCAGTGGGCCTTCTTCGATCACGAGCTGATCGTGTCGCTTGGCTGCGAATCGGCCATGAACATTCCGGTGCTCTATAATGGCAGGCTGCTCGGCACGATGAACCTGCTGGACGAGGCGGGTCACTACAAGGAGACCGATCCGGCGAAGTGCGAGCCCTTCGCCGCGCTGCTGGTCGGCCCGTTCCTCGACGCCATCGCCGCCGATCCGGGATGAGGCGCTTCATCCTGACCGGCGCGCCGGGATCGGGAAAGACGGCGATTCTCCGACAGCTCGAGCAGGATGGATTCGGCGTCGTCGAGGAGGCCGCGACCGACGTGATCGCGCTCGAGCAGGCCAAGGGCGTCGAGGAGCCGTGGACGCGGCCGGTCTTCGTCGATCAGGTGGTGGCGCTGCAGGCCCGGCGCCGCACGCGCCTTGCCGACGAGGTCCAGTTCCATGACCGCTCCGCCTTCTGCACGGCGGCGCTGGCCGAATTTCTCGGCTATCCGCCATCGGATGTCCTGCAACGCGAGCTGAAGCTTCTGACGAGCGTGGCTTTCTACGAGCGGCGCGTGTTCTTCGTGCAGGGCCTCGGCTTCGTGACGTCCAGTGCCGCGCGCCGGATCAGCCTGGAGGAGGCCCGTCGTTTCGAGGTGCTGCATGAACGCACCTACCGTGCGCATGGATTCGAGCTGGTCCCCATCGGCCCGGGAAGCGTGCTAGATCGGGCAGCGGCAATCCGGCGGGCGCTCTAGCCGCGTGGCCGGTCAGGTCCCATATCGAGGGTCAAGCAAGGAGTTGATATCGATGAACGCTGTGCTGGGCGACCTGCCGACCTGGAATCTCGCCGACCTTTATTCGAGCCCCGCCGGCACCGATCTCGAAACCGACCTGCAGAGGGCGGCGCAGGAGGCGGACGCCTTCGCCAAGGATTACGAAGGCAAGATCGCGGCGCTGGATGGCAAGACGCTGGGCGCCGCCGTGGCGCGCTTCGAGGCGCTGTCGGACCTGATGGGGCGGATCGGTTCCTATGCGCAGCTTTACTATGCGCAGGACCAGGCCGATCCGCAGCGCGGGCAGTTCTCGCAGAACGTGTCGGAGAAGCTGACCGACATCGGCTCGAAGCTGCTCTTCTTCGATCTCGAGCTGAAGAAGCTCGAGGATGCCGACCTTGCCGCGAAGCTGAAGGATCCTGCGCTCGCGAAGTACGGGCCGTGGCTGCGCGACATGCGCCTGTTCCGGCCGCACCAGCTTTCCGACGAGCTGGAGAAGTTCCAGCACGACCAGTCGGTGGTCGGCAGCAGCGCTTGGTCGCGCCTGTTCGACGAGACGATCGCGCGGCTGCGCTATCCGTTCCGCAACGAGGTGCTGAGCGAGCCGCAGATCCTCGACAAGCTGTCGAGCAAGGACGCCAGCGTGCGCAAGGACGCCGCGAAATCCTTCGGCAAGGTGCAGGGCGACAACATCGCGATCTTCTCGCTGATCACCAACACGCTGATCAAGGACAAGGAGATCGACGACCGCTGGCGCAAATACCCGCGGCCGCAATCGTTCCGCAACCTCGCCAACGTGGTCGAGGACGAGGTGGTCGACGCGCTGGCGTCGTCGGTGAAGGCGGCCTATCCGCGCCTCGCGCACCGCTACTACAAGCTCAAGGCCAAGTGGTTCGGCGTCGAGACGATGCCGTACTGGGACCGCAACGCGCCGCTGCCGGAGCATGACGACCGCACGATCCCGTGGGCGGAAGCGGAGAAGGTCGTGCTCGACGCCTATGGCGCCTTCTCGCCGGAGCTGGCGTCGGTGGGCCGCAAGTTCTTCGGCACCGGCTGGATCGACGCACCGGCGCGGCCGGGCAAGTCGCCCGGCGCTTTCGCCCATCCGACCGTGCCGTCGGCGCATCCCTATCTGCTGCTGAACTACCAGGGCAAGGTGCGGGACGTGATGACCCTCGCGCACGAGCTGGGCCATGGCGTGCACCAGGTGCTGGCGGCGGGGCAGGGGCCGTTGATGGCCGATACGCCGCTCACGCTCGCCGAGACCGCGTCGGTGTTCGGCGAGATGCTGACCTTCCAGTCGCTGCTCAAGGCCGCACCCGACGCCCGCACGCGCAAGGCGATGCTGGCCGGCAAGGTCGAGGACATGCTGAACACGGTGGTGCGCCAGATCGCCTTCTACGATTTCGAGACGCGCCTGCATGCCGAGCGCCGCAAGGGCGAGTTGACGCCCGATGCGATCGGCGCGATCTGGATGGCGGTGCAGAGCGAGAGCCTCGGCCCGGCCTTCACCTTCGACGACGAGTACAAGCATTACTGGTCGTACATCGGCCACTTCATCCACTCGCCGTTCTACGTCTATGCCTATGCCTTCGGCGATTGCCTGGTGAACTCGCTCTACGCCGCCTATCAGTCGGGCCTGCCGGATTTCCAGGCCAAGTATCTCGACATGCTGAAGGCGGGCGGGGTGAAGCGGCACAAGGAGCTGCTGGCGCCGTTCGGCCTCGATGCCTCCGACCCGGCGTTCTGGGACAAGGGGCTGGGCGTGATCTCGGGCTTCGTCGATGAGCTCGAAGGTCTTTAGCTGGGGGCGCGCCACTAAAGGCGAATGTGAATTCGCCGAAGTGGCGCGTCTTCTCATGAATCATGACGCGCCACTGGAGTGGCGCGCCCCCGGCGGAAGAGCCTGATGGCTGACGACGAAGGACCCTCGCTCGGCGGGCGGCTCGGCCGCTATGCGCGTGTCGGCGCGTCGGTCGGCGGGCTGGCGGCGCGGCTCGCGGGCGAGCGCTATCTCGGCTGGAGCCTCGACCGCGACAAGCATGCCTCGGAGCTGAAGCGCGCGCTCGGCGGGCTGAAGGGGCCGCTGATGAAGGCGGCACAGCTTCTGTCGACCATCCCCGACGCGTTGCCGCCGGAATATGCGCGCGAGCTGGCCCAGCTCCAGGCCAATGCACCGGCCATGGGCTGGTCCTTCGTGCGCCGGCGCATGGCGACCGAGCTGGGACCGGACTGGCAGGCGAAGTTCCCGCGCTTCGACAAGGAAGCCTCGTTCGCCGCCTCGCTCGGACAGGTCCATCGCGCCGTGCTGCCCGACGGCCGCGACGCAGCGGTGAAGCTGCAATATCCCGACATGGCCTCGGCGCTCGAAGCCGACCTCGATCAGCTCAAGGTCGTGTTCGCCATCGGGCAGCGCTTCGACCCGGCGATCCGCACCGACGAGATCCAGGCCGAGATCCGCACTCGCCTGCGCGAGGAACTCGACTATCGCCGCGAGGCCAAGCACGTCGCCCTGTACCGCCACATGCTGCGCGACGAGCCGAACGTGCATGTGCCGGACACGGTCGCCGAGCTGTCGACCGATCGGCTGCTGACCATGGGCTGGCTCGCCGGCGAGCCGCTGCTCGCCTGGAAGGAGCGGGGCCAGGAGGAGCGCGACGCACTCGCCATCAACATGTTCCGCGCGTGGTACGTGCCATTTTATCATTACGGCGTGATCCATGGCGATCCGC
>Ga0268266_10004908_pt1 | contig 12676 bp, 12 predicted proteins | sample KBSS13metaG_FD_190356 | JGI IMG/M metagenome (GOLD analysis project Ga0268266, IMG submission 190356) | Switchgrass rhizosphere microbial communities from Kellogg Biological Station, Michigan, USA - KBS S1-3 metaG (SPAdes) (version 2) | ecosystem: Host-associated > Plants > Roots > Rhizosphere...
GGTGCCATCAACAGCAGGGTCAGCCTGGAAGCTTGGTGCCTGCAGTATGGTCCAGTCAGGAGTTTGTGTTGCTATTTCATTTTCAGTAGGGCGAAGGAACAGGTCATTGCAGAACAGGTTAGCCCAGGGGGTTTCGTTTACTACGCGTATGTTCAGGCGATATTTAGGGTCAGCACATGCATAAGCGTCGCGTACCCATACTTCTTTGCCATCCAGGAACTTACAAACTTTGTCATACAGTTTGTCGAATACTTCCGGGGCAATAGGAATGTTTATATCACCCCAATCCACACTCTTTTCTGTGTTTGCGTCTTTAACGGTAAACTTATCTTTAGGAGAGCGGCCGGTAAACTTACCGGTACTTACGCACAGTGCGCCTGTATCATTCAATACGCCTTGTCCCAGTTCTAATGTTTTCTTAACCAGGTCTTCCGGAGCCAGGTTCCAATGAGCCACTGCTACGTTAAGTCCCATATCGGCAAGTTTTGCCGAAGGGTTTTTCTTACCATATTCCTGCATAGGATATTATTTTATCAATAAATTTTAGACTGCAAAAATACTACTTAAAACGGTTTAAAGTAGCGGTAAGCCTCAGTCTATTGTAAAATTTATCAATATTTATAATAAAAAATGCAATATTATAAATGTTAGATAGACGCAGGTAAATGCCTGCCTGTGGCTATTGTAGTAGCTGCCATTTTTTTTCTTGAAAGGACCATAAGCTGCGTAAAGAGTACACACCATATTATAATAGAGGGCACTGCTTTTATTGCGTAGGGTTTAATGATATCCTGCCTTATATAATGCGGAATAAGGTCGCTGACGCTGAGGCAGGTCACCACAAATGTCATTACTACTATTGCCTTGCGCCAAAAGGTAGCCGGCTGGCTAAAATACCAGATACCTATCCCAGAAAGGGCAATAATAAAAGTTGGAGATTCGGCTTTATGATTGAATATCACCACCCATATTAGCATTGAGGCGAGTGTAAGTAACCTGTATAGCTCGTTTTTGTATAATTTGAACCTGAATAGCGGCAGTAAAAACAATATTGTGCCTATAAGGCTTACCAGGTTCTTCCCTTGCTCCAGCCCAAACCATGAGTGCAGCCATCCCATTACAGACAGCCCATAAGATGCAGACTGGTCGGCAGCCATCATACGTGCCCAGCTTTGGTATTCATATATAAGTGTATGGACAGGAACAACAGTAAGCGGTAGCAAAGCCATTGTAATAGCCCAAATGAGGCTATATAAAATGAATTTTAGTTTATCTGGATAAAAAAGGAACAAGCAGAAACCTATTGCTCCATATACCTTTATAAAGGTTGCCAGTACCAGCCAAAGTGCAGCCCATAGCATCTTACGGCGCTCCATGCAAGCAAACGCAGCTATCATAAGACCGGCAAGAAGTGCATTGCTCTGGGCATTTTGCATGGAAGTAAGTAGCTCTATGGCAATAAATAATAACAGCAGCGATTTCTTTTTATCAGTAAATGGCAGCATGCTTATAGCAGCAAATAGTACCAGGGCATTCAGCAGGTTCCAGCATATAAGCCCTGCCATATTGGGTAGAATACTCAGTGGAGCCATAAGCAGAGCAAATGTGGGGCTGTACTTATACAAATCCCATTGCTCGTCAGGGTAGGTGGTGTACAGGTCTTTGCCTTGCAACAGGTGAACGAATGACTGTTTGAAAACTATATAGTTATTGTAGTCGTAGTATTGGTGTCCTATATATTGTTTCAGCACATCCGGGTTATTCATTATATCTGTGGCACCATGGGTGTACACAGGCATGGTAAATAAATGCCCGCCGGTAACTATTATCTGTACAGAGGCAAAAACAGCGAGTGCTACATATATAATAAGTATAGTACCCGGTTTAAGTAAAGATGTATGTGTAGATGACAGCTGCTGCATACGAAATAGAAACGCTAAAGGCTTAATATTACTTAAAAGTCATACCTACGGTTATTAACTTTGAATTAAGTTTTCGTTCAAAGTTTAATTAGCATTTATCGTAATTTGTTAGCGATTTTAAACTATCGTTTTATAAGAAGGAGTATTTCATATTATTGGCCGCAGATAAATTTAATTCTTGGACTTTTTTTTGAATTTAAAACTGGTATCTTTGCGCAAAATTTCGGAAGTGAAAATGAGTTGTAAACGTCTGTTTTCCTTGTTCTTATTGGTCTTTGCCCTCGCAGGTACTTCAGTTTCAGCATTAGCTCAAACCGAGGCTACACCTGTTGCAAGTCCTGCAGCAGAAAGTGAAGCGCCAAAAGAAGGTAAAGGTCTCAATATTTCTCAGGTTATTTTTGGCCACGTAGCTGATGCCCACGAGTGGCATATTTTCAGCATCGGCGAAACTCCGGTTGCCCTGCCATTACCTGTTATCGTTTACCATCCTCAAAGGGGCTTTTCTGTATTCTCTTCTTCCAAAATAGCTGAAGGCGAATCTTATGATGGCTACCACTTGGATAAGGGAGGTATGAAAGAAAAAATAATATCTGAAGATGGCGCTAAGGTCACTGATCTTTCCATTACCAAGAATATACTGGCAATGCTTGTTTCTGCAATTATCCTCATGTGGGTAATGACAAGCGCCGCAAAAAAATACAAAGCATCAGGCGCCATGAAAGCGCCAAAAGGTTTTCAGAACGCACTGGAAGCTTGTATCATATTTATACGTGACGAAGTAGCCAAGCCAAACCTTGGACATAAATACAAAAAGTATTTGCCGCTGCTCCTTACCATATTCTTCTTTATCTGGATAAACAACTTATTTGGCCTGCTGCCGGGTGGTGCAAACTTTACAGGTAATATAGCTGTAACTGCTTGTCTTGCATTGGTATCGTTCCTTGTTATGTTATTCAGCGCCAATAAACATTACTGGGGTCACATGTTCAACCCTCCGGGCGTGCCATTCGGTATCAAGCTGTTGTTGGTCCCTATAGAAATTATTTCCATGTTCATTAAGCCTGTCGCATTAACGATACGTCTTTTTGCAAACATGCTGGCCGGTCACATCATTATATTAAGTGTGATCTGTATGATATTCATTTTCGGAATGCTTAATAAATATGTAGGTATTGGTTTCGTACCCATATCTGTAGCGTTTTCAGTGTTCATGTTCATGGTAGAATTGCTGGTGGCAGCTATACAGGCTTTCATCTTCGCTACCCTTACCGCTGTATTCATCGGTCAGGCTATAGAGGAGAACCATAGCGAAGAAACCGGTCAGGAATACCATGTAACCGAAAAGGAAATAATAGCGTAGTTTTTTTAATTAAAATCCATATAGTATGTCTTTGTTGAACACAATTTTGTTAGCAGCTGATGGCCTGGCTAAAGCTGGTGGTGCTATAGGTGCTGGTGTTGCAGCCCTTGGTGCAGGTGTTGGTATCGGTCAGATTGGTAAAGGCGCTGTAGAAGCGATCTCTCGCCAGCCTGAAGCTTCTGGCGACATCCGTGCAAACATGATCCTGACAGCTGCCTTCGTAGAAGGTGTGGCTCTGTTCGGTGTTATCGCGGGTCTGCTTGCTATCGTACTGTAATTACAGTACACAAAACATTTAACTGCACCCGACGCACAGGGCCGAAGGTGCAGTTATTTAAACAAACAATAAGAATTTAAGAAATATAATTTTTAAACTTTACTAATAAATAATAGGTATGGAATTGTTAACCCCGGAACTTGGTTTATTCTTTTGGACTCTCGTGGCGTTCCTGATTGTTCTGTTCGTTCTGCGCAAGTTCGCATGGAAGCCAATTCTTAATTCTCTCGGCGAACGTGAAAAAGGTATTGCAGACTCTATAGCTACTGCAGATAACCTGAAGAAAGAAATGAGCCAGATGAAAGCTGAAAATGAAATAGTGATGGCCCAGGCTCGTGAAGAACGTGCACAGATGCTGAAAGAAGCTAAGGAAATGAAAGACCGCATTGTGAACGAAGCTAAAGAACAGGCTAAAGCTGAAGCTAACAAGATCATCATCGATGCACAGCAGCAGATACAGCAGCAGAAAATGGCAGCGCTTACTGAAGTGAAAAACGAAATAGGCACATTGGCTGTAGAAGTGGCTGAAAAAATATTACGTAAAAGTTTGGCTACAGCCGAAGCCCAGGATAGCTATGTGAACATGCTGGCTGAAGATATTAAACTGAACTAATTTTAAATTGCGCCCCAGGGCCCGAAATAATTAATACATGCAAAATCCACGTCTTGCGTCCCGTTATGCAAAATCGCTCTTCGACCTGGCTGCCGAAAGGAATAGCCTCGAAGATACGCTGAAGGATATGCAAATGCTGATAAGCATATGCAGCCACAGCAGCGATTTCGTAAATATGTTGCGCAGCCCGGTTATTAAGGCAGATAAGAAGATACAGATTGTAGAAGCTATTCTTAAAGGACAGATACATACCATTACCCAGGCATTTGTAAATCTGCTGATAAACAAAGGCCGCGAAATGAACCTGCCTGAAATAGCTCATGCATTTGTAACCCAGTACAAGGAACTGAAGAAGATAAAAACAGTGAAGCTTACTACTGCAGCGCCTGTTAACGAAAATGTGAAGGTTTCTATCCTTGCTAAAATAGCAGCTAACCTCCAGGGCAGCACTGTAGAATTAGCTACAGCTGTAAATCCTGACCTGATAGGTGGCTTTGTACTGGAAATGGAAGATAAATTATTTGATGCGAGTGTGCGTCGTGAACTTAGCAATATAAAGGCTAAGCTTATTGACTACTCTTACGTATCACAACTGTAATAAAATTTTTGAAACGTTTTTTAAAAACAAAATAGATCATGGTTGAGATTAAACCGGATGAAATATCGGCGATATTGCGCCAACAGTTAAGCGGCTTTGACGGTGCTGCTAACCTGGAAGAAGTTGGTACTGTACTACAGATAGGTGATGGTATCGCTCGTATTTATGGTTTGAACGGTGTACGTTCAGGTGAACTGGTAGAATTTGAAAATGGCACCAAAGCTATCGCATTGAACCTTGAAGAAGACAACGTAGGTGTGGTATTGATGGGTGATAGCGGTAAAATCAAAGAAGGCGATAAAGTAAGCCGTACCGGTAAAATTGCCTCTATCAATGTAGGTGAAGGCATGATTGGCCGTGTTATCAACACACTGGGTGAACCGATAGATGGTAAAGGCCCGCTGAAAGGCGAACTGTATGAAATGCCGCTGGAACGTAAAGCTCCGGGTGTTATCTTCCGCGAACCGGTAAAAGAACCACTGCAAACAGGTATCAAAGCGATAGATGCGATGATCCCTATTGGTCGCGGACAGCGCGAGCTGGTAATCGGTGACCGCCAGACTGGTAAAACTGCCATCTGTTTAGATACCATTATCAACCAGAAAGAATTTTATGAAGCAGGCAAGCCTGTTTACTGTATATACGTAGCTATTGGTCAGAAGGCATCTACTATCGCCGGTGTTATGAAGACACTGGAAGATAATGGAGCCATGGCTTATACTACTATCGTTGCCGCTTCTGCAGCAGATCCTGCTCCTCAGCAGTTCTTCGCTCCATTCGCCGGTGCTGCTATAGGTGAGTTCTTCCGCGATACCGGTCGCCCTGCATTGATCATTTATGATGATCTTTCTAAGCAGGCTGTGGCTTACCGCGAGGTATCCCTGTTGCTTCGTCGTCCTCCGGGCCGTGAAGCGTACCCTGGTGACGTGTTCTACCTGCATAGCCGCTTGCTGGAGCGTGCTGCTAAGGTTATCAGCAATGATTCAGTAGCCAGCAAAATGAATGATCTTCCTGAAAGCATTCGCCATATGGTGAAAGGTGGTGGTTCTCTTACCGCATTACCTATCATCGAAACTCAGGCGGGTGACGTATCAGCATACATCCCTACAAACGTGATCTCCATCACCGATGGTCAGATATTCCTTGAGTCGAATCTCTTCAACGCAGGTATCCGTCCGGCTATCAACGTAGGTATCTCTGTAAGCCGTGTGGGTGGTAACGCACAGATCAAATCAATGAAGAAAGTATCCGGTACTCTGAAACTCGATCAGGCTCAGTATCGCGAAATGGAAGCTTTCTCTAAGTTTGGTGGTGACCTTGATGCTGCTACTAAGATTATCCTTGACAAAGGTGCCCGCAACGTGGAAGTGCTGAAACAAGCTCAGTATAGCCCGTACAGCGTGGAAAAACAAGTGGCAATCATCTACCTGGGTACACAAAACCTGATGCGTAAAGTGCCTGTTAAGAATATCAAAGCATTTGAAGAAGCATTCCTGCAGCAGATGGAACTGAAGCTGCCTGATGTACTTGCTGAGTTCAAAAAAGGTAACTTACCTGAAATAGGTATCGAGAAAATGGTGAAAATGGTTGAAGATCTTATTCCTCAGTACCAGCACTAATCTTATATATCTTTCAATGATAAAGAAGCCCGCGATAATTATCGCGGGCTTCGTATTTTTATATACATGAGCAATATCATCACCAGGCAAGCCACAGCAGCAGATGTAACAGCTATATACAAATTTGTAAATGAGCTGGAGGATACTGTATTTGATGAAAAATTGTTTACTGAATATTATTACCGGAATTTACAATTGCCCAATACGCATTATCTGGTAGCTACTGAAGCAGGCGCAATACTCGGCTATATTAGTTGTCATGGGCAAATATTATTGCACCACTGTGGCCTGGTTTACGAGATACAGGAGATGTTTGTAGATAAAGAACATCGTAGTAAAGGTATAGGCGCCTTATTACTTAAGGCGTTGGAAGAAAAGATAAGTGGCGATGGCTACACATTACTTGAGGTAAGCTCCAATATTAAGAGAAAAGATACACATCGTTTTTACTTGTCTAATGGCTTTAGTGAAACACATTTCAAGTTTACCAAAGATTCTGCATAGGTATGTCGCTTATACAACTTCATACATTTATAAAAGCGCCTGTGGAAAGATGTTTTGATCTTTCGCGCAGTATTGATGTTCACATAGCATCTACAAAAAGAACCCACGAAAAAGCTATAGCAGGAAGAACAAGTGGACTGATTAACTTAAATGAGACTGTAACATGGAAGGCAAAACATTTCGGACTATATCAAACACTTACAACAAAAATTACTCAGATGAAAAGCCCTGATTATTTTGTTGACGAAATGATGGAGGGTGCTTTTAAGAGTATTTTTCATCTTCATCAATTCGAAGCAAAGGGAAGCGGTACGCTAATGACAGACAGGTTTTATTATGAAGCTCCCTTAGGAATAGCAGGAAGAATATTTGATAGGGTAATATTGCACCGCTATATGAAAAGGCTTTTACAGGAGCGCAATCAGTTAATTAAATCAGTTGCAGAAGGAGATGAATGGAAGGGTTTTTATCTCACTCAAAAGTATAGGCCTTAATATATTCCATTTTTATTGCCCTTCTTTGTGGTGCCACCCTTGCTGCGCTTATTTCAAAGTAATCGTGAAAGGCAGTATCATTGCCAAACTTGAAACCCACTATATAGGCATATGGTTCATCACCTTTACGCAATAGCGGTTTTAGGTATTCAGCGTTCTTAGGCATAGCTAATTGTCCTTCTGCATTATCCACACCATAGGCAGCCTGCACGGTATAGCTGCCCTTTGTATTGCTATTACTGTCTGCAATTATTTTTACGCTGAATGTAAAGTCATTCAGGTTATCTTCCTTTATTGCTTCGCTGTCGGCCGCAATAACGCTACCCGGTATTAATGATGTGCTGCTGGCAGTAGCATTTTTTGAAGCAGTATTCGTATTGCTGCAAGAGCTAATGGCTAAGGCACAGGCACTTACAAATAGCAGGTGTTTTCTCATAAGCTGCGCAAAAATAAAGAATACTGTTATGCGGCAGTCACTGGCACTAAATATTTTATCAAATGCCTGCATTGCCTTACTTTTAGTATGTTATCAAATCCCTGTACCAGGCATGAAAAATAATATTCACATAAAAAAATGGGCCTTGCCCCTCGTATTGATGAGTACACAATTAATACACACCAGTTGCAATAACAGCAGTACAACACAAACAGATACTACAACTGTTACAAAAACAACGGTAGATACATTTAAGGTAGAAGCGGAATCTTTTGCCGACCTGCAATTGCTTCGCTACCAGGTACCTGGGTTTAACGAGCTAAGCCTGCAGCAGAAGAAACTGTCTTATTACCTCTACCAGGCAGCATTATGCGGTCGTGATATTATTTACGACCAGAAAAGTAAATACGGCCTGCTGCTGCGCAAAACAATAGAAGCGGTATATGGTAGTTATAAAGGTGATAAGAACGCAGATAACTGGAAAAAGTTTGAAGTGTATTGTGGTCGCTTCTGGTTTAGCAATGGCAACCATCACCATTACAGCAATGAGAAATTCATTCCCGAATGTCCCTATGAATATTTTAGCGACATAGTTAAGAACAGCGATCAGGCTCAACTGCCATTGCAGAATGGCGAAACTGTTGATGCATTTCTTACACGCATCAAGCCTATAGTGTATGACCTGAAATTTGAGCCTAAGGTAGTGGACCAGCGTCCGGATATTGATAATGTAGTCCATTCATCCAACAACTTTTACGAGGGCGTAACGCAGAAAGAAGTGGAATCCTTCTATGCTAAATTTAACACTAAAGGTGATGCGCCGTCATGGGGCTTGAACAGCAAGCTGATGAAGGTGAACGGAAACATAGAAGAGAAGGTATGGAAGAGTGGGGGTATGTACGGAGCTGCTATAGACCATATAGTGGAGTGGCTGGAAAAAGCAGTAGCAGTGGCAGAAGATGAGAACCAAAAGAAATCATTACAATTGCTGATACAGTTTTACAAAACCGGCGATCTCAAAACATGGGATGACTATAGCATAGCATGGGTGCAGGATACTGCCTCGCGCATAGATGTGGTAAATGGCTTTATAGAAGTGTACCTCGATGCTATTGGCAAGAAGGGCAGCTTCGAAAGTACCGTGTCGCTTAAAGACCTGGAAGAAACAAAACGCATTAAAGCAATAGCAGATCAGGCGCAATGGTTTGAAGATAACTCGCCTATTATGCCGGAACATAAAAAGAAAAATGTAAAAGGCATAAGCGCTAAAGCGATAACAGTAATAGTGGAAAGTGGTGATGCGGCACCAAGCACCCCAATAGGCATAAACCTGCCGAACGCCGACTGGGTGCGTGCGGAGCATGGTTCTAAATCTGTATCGCTCAGCAATATCATACATGCTTATAATGAAAGCAGCGCCAAGAGCGGTATGCTGGATGAGTTTGCAGAAAACGACACCATATTGCAGCGCATGAAAAAATATGGCCCATTGGCATCTGATCTGCATACTGATATGCACGAATGTATAGGTCATGCATCTGGCCAGATAAACAAAGGCGTGGAAACTACAGACAAGACATTGAAAAACTATGCCTCATGTCTTGAGGAAGCACGCGCCGATTTAGTAGGTCTATACTTCGTTATGGATCATAAGCTGGTAGAGATAGGTGTAATGCCTGATATGGATGTGGCTAAAGCAGAGTATGACAGCTATATGATGAATGGCCTCATGACACAGCTTACCCGCCTGAAGCCGGGCGAGCAACTGGAAGAGGCCCACATGCGTAACCGCCAACTAATAGCACGCTGGGCCTATGAACATGGTAAGAAAGATAACGTAGTAGAGTTTGTAAAAAAGAATGATAAAACATACGTGCGCGTAAATGACTATGCAAAACTGCGTGAACTGTTCGGTCAGTTGCTGCGTGAGATACAGCGTGTAAAATCAGAAGGTGATTTTAAAGCAGGTAAAGCCCTAGTTGAAAACTACGGTGTAAAAGTAGATGCCACATTGCACAACGAAGTGCTTACTCGCTATGCCAAACTGAATATTAAACCATACAAAGGTTTTATACAACCTAAGCTGGTACCTGTAATGAATGGTAGCGATATAACAGATGTAAAAGTAGAATACCCGGCAAGCTTCTATCAGCAGATGATGGAGTATGGTAAGAACTACGGTTACCTTCCTGTTGTAAACTAGTAAAGTATCTTGCAAATAATAAAGGGAGCTTATGGCTCCCTTTTCGTTTCTATCTATTTGTTGTACTGAATAAGGATATAGGGGCTTGCGCTATTACTGCGCTATATACTTACTAACTTATGGTTCTTAACCTGGAAGGGATTGAGGAATACCACACCGGTAATAAGGAAAGGCACCGCATTGCCTTTGTAATGTGCAGCATCATGCTTTGGAGCATTGTCCATCAGCTCGCCTACTCGTTTGCCGATAGCATCTGATGTGGCTGAATCTACTTCCGGATGCGGCTTCGGAGGATAAGAATTAGAGGTGCCTCTTAAACCACCATACTCATAATATACTATAGCGCCATCCTCATTTATTACCACATTATTTACGCTCAGCATATAGGAGCCATCTTCCAGTTTAGACAATTCGCTGCTAAGATTGCTAAGTAAATATTCCTTTATGCCATCGTAACTAAAAGAAGATTTGTGGGTTGCTGGTTCACCTAAAGTATTTTTTACATCTAGATCATCAGATGTATATATTTTTCCGCCGTTTAATTTTATAGGGCGGGATTTAATGTAGTTACCAGCATGCGCTGCTTACCAGTGCTTGGGTCCAATACTATAACTGTGTCAGGTGGTAATTGTTGAGAAAGTTCAATTGTATTGCCACGATACTTTACAATATTCCCCTGACGACTGAATTTAGCTGAAAAACTATTCTCAGTAAACAGCAACAGGCATACCACTGTTAAAGGCAAAACCAGCAGTAGTTTGCTCTTCGCAAGCGCGGATGATTTTTTACTTAACATGCTGATTCTTGATTTTACAGGGGAATAACTAAACGAATGAGATACCGCAGGTGCTCTATTCAGCATTGCCTGCTCTATAATGAATTGTCCATACAGGCGTGGTTGTACTGCACTTACTCTGTCTGCCTGGTATTCGTGCAGCATTAGCAGGCGACGCTGATATACATATACCAACGGGTGAAACCAGAACAGTATGCGCACTATCTGTATGAGCAGCAGGTCAACAAAATGAAATGCCATGCTATGCAGTTGTTCATGCGTCAGTATTATATTCCACTGTTCTGCACTGTACTGGGCCTTGCTGTTTACAAAGGTGTAATTGAAGATGGAAAACGGTGCATGATTACCGCCGGTTTCTATTATAGTCCAGGCGCCTTCCATACTCACTTTCCCTCGACGATACAGCATTGTTAGCTTTATCAGCTCTATTATAAACAGCAGCAAGCTTACAGCTGCTCCAGCTATATATATGTATAACAGGTAATGCTGCCAATCTGTATGTGTATTGGATATAGTGGCATTGTCCGCAATGCGTGCCTTTATTTCTACTGCGTTTTGTACTGCATTACTTTGCCCGTAGATAACAGTTTGGTTTTGCCAGTGTATGAGTGGTAGGAATATGCCGGCTAATAAAGTTGATATCAGATATAACCTGTTATAACTATGATAAGCTTCCTTTTTTAGGAACATGTCAAATACTACCAGGCTTAATAGCCAGATTGCGGTTGCATTGAGAAGGTACTGTATCATATAAAGAGCGTTTAGTTTTTTTAATGATTCATTAGACCAGTATATAGATGGGTGTATAACTATTTCTTTTTGTCGTTATCGAGACTTTTCAGCAGCTCATTCAGTTCTTTTAGGTTCATATCCTCGCTCTGCACTAGGAAGCTTACCAACTTCTTAGGCGACCCGCCAAAGTATTTTTCCATCAGGTTCTTCACTCCATGCTGTGCATAGTCCTCTTTGGCTATCAGCGGAAAGTATTCATGCGTTTTGCCATATGCCTTGTGTCCCACAAAGCCTTTCTTCTCCAGTATGCGCACTACTGATGATACAGTGCTGTGTGGTATATCCGGGTCACCGAGCTTTTCTATAACATCGCGCACCAGGCAACGGTCCAGCTGCCATATTATTTGCATTATTTCTTCTTCAGCTTTAGTAAGAGATGGTAACTGTTTGTTTCGCTTCATAACGTAATATTACGCTATAAGATGAATAAAACAAAAAATATTTTGTTAATAGGAACGGAGAATAAAAAAAGGTATGACTAGCTTGTCATCCCTTTACGAATAGTTTAGTTGCTTAATAATTCAGCGGGATCCGGTAAATACAATGCTTATCCTTCATATAGTAATATCCGAACTTCAATGACTCGTCTATTGTAGGGGTGGCTTTTATGGTCATTAAGTCCATTAGCTTCTCATTCTTTATTATTTGCTGACTTTCCGGATTGTACACCATAAATTTCAGATCATTATAAATAGTGTAAATGATAAGCAGATTACCTTTTGTCTTATCATAGCGCACATCCCATATAGCGTAGGGAAGCAGTTTATTTGCTCTGTTTGGGTTCATTAATTCTCCCAGACCATTGAAAATAGTATCATCAAATGGAATGGTATATGTCTTCTTGTTTTCCAGGTTTACAAATCTGTTGGAGAACGGGAGGATAAAGAAAGGGTAAGCAACCTTGGGTTGTATCATATTGTATTTTATTCCGGTAGTGTTATACTGTGTAGGCAGCGTATCATTTAGATAGTTGCTGAAAACGTAATGGTTATTATGCAGCACAAATTTTGCCAGGTAATAATTTTTTCCATTAAATGGCTTTATCGTAGCTATATACAAGTC
>Ga0268266_10004909_pt1 | contig 12675 bp, 9 predicted proteins | sample KBSS13metaG_FD_190356 | JGI IMG/M metagenome (GOLD analysis project Ga0268266, IMG submission 190356) | Switchgrass rhizosphere microbial communities from Kellogg Biological Station, Michigan, USA - KBS S1-3 metaG (SPAdes) (version 2) | ecosystem: Host-associated > Plants > Roots > Rhizosphere >...
ATTCTTTCGCGAAAGCGCTCGTGTCTGGTGGGGAATCCTCCTGTACTCCAGCAGCCGGATCACGCTCGGCATCGGCACCTGCACTCGCGCCGCGTGCAGCATCTGTCCCTGCTCCTCCTCCGTCCTTGCCACACCCTTCAGCACCAGAACCAGCGCCCTTCGCGCGCCGCAGATATTGATTGGTTCGTACGAGGCGTTCAAAACCAGCACAGGAGTCTGCATCGCAGGTTGGCGGAACACACCGGCCCGCACCTCCACCCCGGTCAGCACGCGCGTCGTGGTTCCCGCACCGTGTCCCGCGTGCCGCTTCCCGTTCATTCCTTGATGGCGCTTCTTAGCCGATTGCATCTTCCTGTCCTCCGGTCGAACACTCTCAGATCCAAAACTCCGCCGGACGCTGCTCATCCGGTGGCTGCTTATGCCTCATCCCTCAACCGCCGCGTCGTCTCTGTTTTCCGCCGCATTGTCTCTGCGTTCCACAGCGCGACCATCTCTTTCTGCGCTCGCGCTACGGTTGCCACCCATACCTCCGCCGCTCCCGCCTGTCGCAGCACGCGGGCACACTCTCGAGCAGTCGCCCCGGTCGTGTAGATGTCATCGATCAGCAGCACAGCGCGCCCGCTGACCGCCTCCGGGTCCGTCACCGTAAAAGCTCCACGCAGATTTCTTCGGCGCGCGTGCGTGCTCAGTCCAAACTGGCTCTCTGTCTCTCGCGTTCTCACCATGGCGCGATGTCCTGCCCGCAGAGACCACGCACCGTTGTCCTCAAGCGCTCGCATCGCCTCGTTGGCCAGCAGCACCGACTGGTTATAACCTCGTCGCCTCTGCTTCGCTCGAGACAGGGGAACCGCGATCACCGTCAGCTCGCGCCCCATTCCCTCAGCGCCCATCCTCTCGATCACCTTCGCCAGCAGCCTTCCCAGAGGACGCGCCACCGTCTCCATCCGCTCGAACTTCAGCAGCTGAATCGCCTCTCGCATGCCCGCGTTGTACTCGCCCCACGCCGCGGCGCGCTCGAACTCTGGAGGAACCTGCCTGCACGGCCCGCACAACACCGCCTCGCCCTGCATCTGTCGGGTAAATCGCAGGCCATCCAGGTCGAGCGCCTCGCCGCAACGTGCGCAAAGCTCCGCCGTCTGCTCACGCAGCGCTTCCACACATTCTTTACATAAAGGGGAGATTCCAGCGCCCGTCAGCGGTCCCCCACAGACCCTGCAATCGGCTGGAAAAAAGGTTGTTGCCAGATCATCTACGACCGCCCGAACCATTTGGCCCGGACTCTTGAGCACGCGGGACACAGCGCGCCACTCCTTCACCCCACCCGGTGGTCCTCCAGGCGGAGCTCCTTGGAAAGTCCCGAGCGAATTGTCTATCCAGCGTTGGCTGAAGACGCACCTCACTCGCAGCAACGAACAAAACGTGCCGATGCCCGAAGTATAGTCCTGCCCCATATCTTCGCGTCAAGAAGCCGGTACCAAGCAATATGCCACCCCGAGCTCTTTTTCGCGCCCTCTGCCGTCATCTCGACCCCAGCACCCATCACCACGTCATCTCGACGGAAGCGCAGCCCAACCCCGCCGTCATCTAGACCGAAGCCTCTCTCCACCCACGTCCTCTCAACCGGAGCGCACCCCCCTTCGCTACTGTCCTCTCAACCGGAGCGCGCAACCCTTCCACTACTGTCATTTCGACCGGAGCGCGCAGCGCGGAGTGGAGAGATCCCTGTATTTGCCTTTACCGCCACAAAACACCCGGGACTGCTAAAACCCCGCGCAAAGAACCGACCCAAAACACCCCGCAACGCCCCCGCCTGTGCTAAACCTGAACCATGCTTCGTGTCGTCACATGGTGCGCCAAGTGCCTTTTTCTTTATCTCCTTGTATCGGTACTGGCCATTAAGTTTGCCTGGATCTTCGTCCTTCCCGTCTGGGCCCTCGCGACCAAGATGCACTGGACCACCGTCACCCAGTTCGTCTATCTGCTCAGCTACTTCCTGCCCATCTTCACCGTCTCCGGCTTCATCCTCGGTCTCGTTCCCTTCGGACGGCTGCGCAAGGCGGTCCTTGAGCTCGCACCGGGACTCGCCCGCTTCGTCGAACCAGACTCCGTTCCTGCCATCTACTGGGCGTGGGTTCCAGTCTCCTTCGCCTTCCTCATTCGCTTCTTCACCTGGCAGTCGAGGAACGCCAGCGTCCTCGGCGGCAACAATACGGCAGGCCGTGTCGCCCGGTTTTTCGGAACCCTGAACTCACAGACTCCCGCGATGTTCGACATCAAGTGGACTCAGGATCGCTTCCTCATCACCGGCCCCATGCTCTTCCTCATGGCCTGTGCCCTCGCCGTCTTTCTGCGCCACACCTTCTTCCGCAAAAAAGAAAAGCCCGTCCCCGAAATCCCCAGCGAAACCTAGTGTGGTGTCTCAGAAGTTCGCGCCATAAGTAGGATGGGTCATCAAATAGGAAGTGTCATCCTGAGCGAAGTTTGGCCGTTCTGTTGGCCAAACGAAGTCGAAGGACCAGCTTCTGGGTACGCCAAGCCTTCAGGCTTGGCCCTCAAATGTCTGCCGCTGAAAGCGGCAAACCGCACTGCCGTAGGCCGGAGCGAAGCCCGAAGACCGGGGTCCCTGGCGAGCTTGCTCGCTGGGGTGGTAAGGGCGTAGCGACTCTCTCCCCGTGTAGCCACAAAAGCCTGTCAAGCCCCGCCGTCTCCAAATCAACCCGTAACGTAAACAAAATAAAACACTAAACATCCACCAGCAATTTGCCGATTTGATTCCTTCCGCTCTCTACAATAGAAATAGAAGCGAGAGGCCCGGAGACCCCGGGCCTTTCTCTTGCAAGCCAAGTAAATAGAAGACTTTGCAACAGCGAAGCCAGCGTTTTCAATACTTTGCAGTACCGAGAAGATGTAGGTCCGAAGCTAAGTTACATCTTTTGAAGATTTTGAACGCTTTTGACCGGAGGGGAAGGCCAGCGCAAGAACCCTGGTCCTAACCGCAGTCCACGCTGTTACACTCCCTGCAAGTTCGACCCAACACTCCCTGTGCAGAGAGAAACGAACCGATGGCCACAGTCACACGCCCCAGCTTCAGTCCCTTTGTTCCGGCCACCGAGTCGCGCCCCGAGTTCACCGTCCGCGCCCTGCTCCTCGGAGCTATCTTCGGAATTCTCTTTGGAGCCGTCACGGTCTACGTCGGCCTTCGCGCCGGACTCACCGTCGCCGCCTCCATTCCGATCTCGGTCCTGTCGATCTCGATCCTCCGAGCCTTCGGACGCGCCTCGATCCTTGAGAACAACATCGTCCAGACCACCGGCAACGCCGGCCAGTCCATCGCCTCTGGAGTCATCTTCACTCTCCCGGCGCTGATCTTCCTGGGCTTTGACCTCGAGTCCACCCGCATCTTCGCCCTCGCCCTCTTCGGAGGCTGGCTCGGCGTCCTGTTCATGATCCCCCTGCGCCGCCAGCTAATCGTCGAAGAACACGGCACGCTGACTTATCCCGAGGGCACCGCCTGCGCCGACGTCCTGATGGCGGGTGAGCGCGGAGGCTCCTTCGCCTCCCGCGTCTTTCTCGGTCTCGGCCTCGGCAGCCTCTACACGCTCTTCCAGAACGACAATCTCTTCGGCCTCTTTCCCTCCACTCCGAACTACTCGCCCGATCTCGGCGAGCAACACCTTCTACGCGGAGGAGCTATCCGCGCCGACGTTACCCCGGAGTATCTCGGTGTCGGCTACATCATCGGAATGCGCGTCGCCGCGGTCATGCTTGCCGGTGGAGTCTTCTCCTGGCTGGTGCTGATGCCCGCCATCTACTTCTTCGGATCGAAGCTTTCAACGCCGCTCTATCCGGGAACCTCTCTCATCCGCGACATGAGCCCGTCGCAGCTCTGGTCCACCTACGTTCGTCCCATGGGAGCGGGGGCCGTAGCCTGCAGCGGTCTGATCACCTTGCTTCGGACCGGACCCACCATCCTCGGCGCTCTCGCCGAAGGCTTCCGATCTCTGGGTAAAAAATCGACGACCTCTGGACAGGTAAGCGAAGCTTCCGCCCGTTCGGCAAGGACAGAGCGTGATCTCCCCTGGTCGGTCGTCATCGGAGGTTCGGTCCTCCTCGTCGTGCTGCTCTGGATCTTTCTCCAGTTCAAACCGGTGCCCGGTGCGCAGGTTGGAGCCTTCGCGAATCTCGCCGCCGCGCTCCTCGTCGTTCTCTTCGGTTTCCTCTTCGTCACCGTTTCGGCGCGCATCGTCGGCATCGTAGGCTCCTCTGCATCGCCGGTCTCCGGCATGACCATTGCGACGCTGATGGCTACTGCCGCCATCTTCCTGGTCAAAGGATGGACCGCGCCTGCCTTCGGGGCGCTCGCCATTACCATCGGAGGCATCGTATGCATCGCCGCTGCCAACGCCGGCGATACCGCTCAGGATTTGAAGACTGGTTATCTGATTGGAGCTACGCCATGGAAGCAGCAGCTCGCGATCATGATCGGCGTGATCATCTCCGTCTTCTCCATCGGCATCACCCTCAACGCCATGAACAAGGGCCTCGAGTCCTTCCAGCGGATGCCCAAGCCCATCGCCCTTTCGCTCTCGGCTCTCCCCGACGGCGTCCAGAACCAGGGCAGCTTCCCCCGCGACCACATCGCCCTCACCAACAGCTCGAATCCCTCAGCGACCCGTACCGAGCTTACCGACGCACGGCAGTACATCCTTCTTAACTCCATCGGTTCGTCCGTGCTCGCCGATGGGAAGTATCTCTACAGCCCGGCGACCGGCCAGATCGAGATTCAATGGACGCAGGGCATCGGCAGCGAGAAGGCCGCTGCGCCGCAGGGCCGGCTGATGGCTACTGTCATCAACGGAATCCTCAGCCGCAAGCTTCCCTGGTCGCTGGTTCTGCTGGGAGTGGCGCTGGTGATCATGATCGAGCTGCTCGGCGTCCGCTCGCTCACGCTTGCGGTGGGAGCCTACCTCTCGATCGGAACTACGCTGGCCATCTTTGTTGGCGGAGTGATGCGCTGGATGGTCGATCGTGCCGTAAAAAAGCAGCACGAACTCGGAGCCGAGACGGAGCTCAAGGCTTCACTCGAACTCTGGAATCGTGATCGAGAGGCGTGGCTGGCGCAGCATCCCGACTTCAACCCCGCCAACCCGGCACATCTCGACAGAGCCACTGGACTGCCTGACCGAACCTTCTGCCTGCGTGCCCCCGAGATCGAATCCGAGATCTCCTCCGGCTCTCTCTTCGCCTCGGGCCTTATCGCCGCGGGAGGCATCGTTGGCCTGCTTGGAGTCGCCGTGCGGCTCTACGAATCGGCGACTGACCGCACGATTCCTCGCTTCAGCGAGCACAATTTCCTACACCACGACTGGGTCAGCGTCTTCATGTTCGCCGCGCTCGCCTACTCTCTCTACTACTTCGCGCGCAAACCGCTCGATCCATCTCACGAGGTCTCGAAATGAAGCGTCTTTTTTTTCTCCTTCTCCTGTCTCTTCCGCTGTCGTCCATCGCTCACGCAGACGACGCGAGTAAACACGCCAAGATCGAGGAGCTGATCAAGGTGACGAAGCTCGATCAGCTTCTGAGCCAGACGAGCAGTCAGATGACTGCGCGGATGAAGCAGTCGGCCGCTCAGCAGAACGCCAAACACGCTTTTACTCCAGAGCAGCAGAAGGCGGTAGACGTCTACATCGCCCAGGTCCAGACGATCACTCAAAATGCGGTCTCGTGGGAGAAGATCAAGCCCATGATCCTTCAGGTCTACAGCGAGACCTATACCGATCAGGAGCTCGATGGCATTCTGGCGTTCTATCACTCGCCGGCTGGCCAGGCGCTCATCGCCAAGTCTCCTCAGCTGATGAATCGCACGATGCAGCTGGTGAACACTCAGATTAGTGAGGTCCAACCTCAGATCCAGAAGGCGAACGAGGAGTTTACTCAAAAGATGAAGGAGCTTAGCTCTACGCCCGCTCCTGCACCTGCTCCAGCAGCTCCCAAGTCTTCGACCACGCCAAAGCAGTAGACGGTTTCTCTGTCAGCGTTTTTCGCGGCTGAGGTCTTCATCCCGCTTGGTAATCTCGTCCGACTCCTTCGGCTTCAGTCCGCGCAGTGTCTCCAGCAGCTTCGCGGGCTGGAACGAATCCACACGAAAGTCTGCGTCCGGATACAACTGGCCTCCAGGCGGGCAGATCACAACGATCGGAATACCCGGAAGCATCTGCTTGATGCTGCGAGCCAGGTCATCCGATGGAATGTCCTCAAGCTCTCCATCCATCACGACGCCATCGAGACCAGGGAAGCGTTGCACAGTCTCTAAGGCTTCACGTCCGCTGTACGCCGTTACGACGTTGAACTTCGCTGTCTCCAGAACCAGCTTGCGGGTGGAGATACTGCCGGGAAACTCCCGGTCGATCACAAGAAAACACGGTCTTATCATTCGCGCATTATCTCCAAACCCACGATCCTTGGCTATGAGGTCTGGCGCAGCCCGTCTATCCCTCTGTAATGAGTGACATTAGAAAGCTGTTTATGGTCCTACCAATTGTCTGCTAGCATGGCTGCGCGATGAATACCATCAACTCCGCCCGCCGTGAACTTCTGAAGTTCAGCGGCATGGGGCTGGCTGCAGCCGCAGCAGCCGCCGTGCCTTCCGCTTACGCCGCTCCCCGTTCTTCCTCAACAGCTTTCCCTGTCGGAGCGATCTTCGATATCCGATCCTTCGGAGCTGTGGGCGATGGCAAGACCGTCGATTCGCCTGCGATTAACAAGGCTATCGAAGCTGCAGCGGCCGCAGGTGGCGGAACCGTCTTCTTTCCCGCCGGAACATGGCTTTCGTTTTCCATCCGGCTGAAGAGCCACGTCGGGCTCTACCTCTCGCAGGGCTGCATTCTGCTGGCGGCGGATTCACCCAAGCCCGGCGAAACCACAGGCTACAACGGCGGCACCTACGACGCTGCTGAGCCGAACACCGCATGGGACGCCTACCAGGATTATGGGCACAACCACTGGAAGAACTCGCTGCTCTGGGGAATCGATCTTCAGGATGTCTCGATCACCGGCCCCGGACTGATCTATGGCAAAGGCCTGAGCTTCGGCGCAGGTCCGGGCCGTCCTCCGGGAGCTCCGAAGACGACTGGATTTGGACCGGAGCGGCAACCTGGAGCGCCGACCCCTCCTCCAGTGCGTCCGTCTCGTGGCGACTACCCGATGTTCCAGGCCGAGCAGCCAGGCGTGGGGAACAAGGCCATCGCCATGAAGAACTGCCGCAACGTGATCTTCCGCGACTTCTCGATCCTGAAGGGAGGCCACTTCGGGTTTCTGCTTACCGGCGTCGACAATCTGACCATCGACAACATCACGATCGACACCGATCGCGACGGCATCGATATCGATTGCTGCAGAAACGTTCGCGTCTCCAACTGCTACGTCAATTCGCCTTGGGACGACGGCATCTGCCCGAAGTCGAGCTATGCGCTCGGGTATGCTCGCGCCACCGAGAACATGACGATCACCAACTGCTACGTCGCCGGCTCCTGGCAGCTGGGCACGATGCTGGATGGAACCTATAAGAAGATTCCCGCTGATACGCCGCGGGTCGCCCGCAACGGGCGCATCAAGTGCGGAACGGAGTCCAACGGCGGATTCAAGAACATCACGATCTCCAACTGTGTCTTCGAGGCCTGCGAGGGCCTCGCGCTCGAAAGCGAGGACGGAGCGCTCTGCGAAGATATCGCCATCTCCAACATCACCATGCGTGATGTTGTGAATGCGCCGTTGTTCTTCCGCCTAGGAGCCCGCCTGCGCGGACCAAAGGAGAGCACGAAGGTGGGTACGCTGCAACGCATCGTGGTCGACAATCTCGTCAGCTACAACACCGTGCCGCGTATCTCCTCCATTCTGAGTGGCATTCCCGACAATCCCATTCAGGACATCAAGCTCTCCAACATCTTCATTCAGCACCTGGGCGGAGGTTCGGCCGAGGACGCGAAGATTGTGATGCCGGAAAAAGAGGCCGCCTATCCCGACCCAGGCATGTTCGGCCACACCACGCCGTCGCAGGGTTTCTTCCTGCGCCACATCAACCGCCTGGAGATGAGCCACGTCGAGGTTGCGCCTGCGCAGCCGGACCAGCGTCCGAGCTTCTACCTGGAAGGCGTCGATCGCGCGGACTTCATCGCTGTGACCGCCCCGACCAGCCCTGCGGCCTTTGCGCTCCACAAGGTCACTGATCTTCGTATTGCGATTAGCCGCGCCGCGAAAGACACGCAGCTCGAGAGTGCGGACGACAAAACGCTCTAGAAAATTTCGAAACGAATCCGGCCCCACTCTTCGCATGAGTCATAGCCTTGCGGAGAATGGGGCCGAATGCTCTCTCAATCCTTTATCAACTGCTGATAGGCCTCCCACGCACTGCGCTCCACCCAGTTGTGTAGAAGCTTTCCATCTTCGCGAACAGCCCAGATTGCAGTTCCCGTAAACGAGATCGGCTTCTGATTGGGTTCGATGCCAAAGAAACCATTGTTCCTGCCTGTAACCCGCCAGCGCGATGCCACACGGCTGCCATCTTCGTTCTGAAAGGTCTCGATTACTTCGAATTGAAAGTCTTTGATCTTTCCGAGAAATTGACTTATCCAGGCGACAAAGTTTTCCTTGCCCACGAGGTCGACGTCGTTGGTTGTAATTACGAAATCATCTACAACGAGATCGCGAGCCGCATCTGGATTGCGTGCCTTCCAGACAGCATCCCAAAAACTTTCTACGATCTTAACTGAGTTCATTCCGATTTACCTCCTGGCTGAAGAGGCGTCGGATCTCTCCGACGATCTAAGCGATCTTACTTCACCACGAGCACACGGGCTTCGTAGGGATCCAGCTTAAGTTCTATCGACCGCGCACCGTTCTTTCCAGATGAGTTCACTCTGGCGATCTTTCCTGTTGCGGCGTCCCACTGCTCAACTTGTTTGCCTCGGCTTTGCAGGTCGATCTTCTGCGTAAATGGTTGCGGACCCTCGTTAAAAAGCAGATATACATCCGCGTCGTCCAGTCGCCTTTTCATCACACGAAGGGAGGTCTGTGGCGCTTCGAGGTTAATCACTTCCGCTCTCATCACGCTGCGAAGAGCTTCTTCCATCGGGGACGGAACGACCTGGGCTGAAGGCGGCTCCGTTGGTGGTTGTGCGGGGGGCGTTGGGGTTGCGGCCAGCTCGGTTCCGCTGACGACTTTTGCCCAGGCGAACTCCTTCTCAGAGGCCGCGCGCGCGTCCAGATAGGTCCTGCCCGAGATCATCGTAGGAAGATCTCCGAGCATCAGTACCTTGCCTCCGCCTTGTGCGAATTGACGGAGACGATCCAGCATCTCTGAAGAGATTACGGATTCTCCGGGAAGAACGATCGTGCGGTAGCTATTTCCGCTCATCGTCTCGAAGGATCCCTTGCCACGCTTAAGATCCTTCGCCAGCGCATCTTCGCTTACGATGTCGAAGTCGATCTGGTGCTCTGAGAGCATGCGCTCGGTCGAGACGAACGCTGTGTCGGCCGCTTCATCTCCCATCCACATTGCGCTCGATGGGAGATAGAGCGCCACAGAAGCCGCTGGCCTTCCCATCGAAAGCAGATAGCTCATGCGTTGTACGTACTCCAGCAGCGCGGGGTATCCCGGCTGCTTCATGTAAGGGGATCCACCTCGTCCGCCGGTGGTCGCGGGGAAGTACATCGTCTCCACAAGGTTGATGCCGCGCACGAACTGCTCGTTGAGGATGTAGCGCGCCATGTCGACATCCGGCTCAGGCCGGTACGCGGCAAAGCTTTCCGTGAACGCCCGGGGTCGGCCGTAGACGTGAGAGACGGAGGAGGCGAGGCGCGGGAAGTCGGAGATGGTGTCCTTCCAGATCTGGTGCCAGATGGAGTCGATGCCGGGAACCTGCACGTAGCGCATAGCGCGAAAGAACTCGCCTTCACTGCGCACCAGCTGCATCTCCATCTCTTCGTGATTCAGGTGGACCTGGTACTCCAGATGGTTTGCCGCGCACCAGTCTCCCTGCGGCTTGAAGAAGCCGTCGCGAAACATCTGCGAGAAGACGTCGGTGTAATCTGCCTTCGCCCGTCGCTCGCGTTCGGTCATCTCTGCGGGTTTGAGGAAGAAGCTCGCAAGATAGGGCCGGATGTCATAGCCCTTTACCTCGGTGAAGCGCGCGAAGAACTTCGGTGTCCATGGGAGTCCTCGGATCGAGTAGTCTGGCTCGTCTCCGCGAAACCCCAGGATGGTTTTGCCGAACTCGTCGCCTACATACTTCTTGTACTGCTCGTGCGTGAAGGTGAGGTACTGCTCGGTCGCTGCAGGGTCGAGATAGTCTTCGAGCGATTGCGAGCCATCCTTCACGTTCTTGGGATTCGTGTCGCTTCGCGTCGGCGAGGTGCTGAAGCGGTGCTCGACGAGGGTCACGGTCCATTGACCCTGAGGAGCGACCCATTTCACTGCTCCGTCGGAGAAGGGAATCGCGACAGATTTTGCGCCGTCGGTACTTCTTGCGGTTATCGAGACGGTCTCGGGCTTGACGGTGCGTGTGAGCGTATCCCCGCCAGCCACAGGAATAGTCTCCGCAGCGACCAAGGCCTGCATGCGAAGCTCGGGCTTGTCGCTCGAGAACTTTCCGCCGGCAAATCCGCTGGGGTAACCGGCGTCGTCTACGATCCACACACGCATATCGCGTTGCTTGGCCTCTTCTACAAATTTTTTGAAGAAGGCGAAGTACTCCGGTGACAGGTACGCGAATGGAGCTCCGCGCCCATACTGCACGGTGACTGCTCGATATCCGAGTCTCTTCATCGTGTCGAGATCGCGACGGATGACATCTTCAGTTATCGCGCCATTCATGCCGTAGTACGGTTCGGGGCCGTACTCCGAGGGAGGATTCACCCAGTGCTTTGCCGCGTCCTCCGCTGTCGGCATTTGAATGCTCTGCCAGCGAGCCTGTTGCGCCGAGCATGGCAGGACTGCCAGTGCAGCAAGAAGAACTCCCCGTCGTCCAATCACGCGTCTACCCCGTTCTGTTTTTGTCAGGCTCACAACCTGCGAAGGCTTACGATTTCTCCACTGAAATAGTTTCACGTTCTTAAACCCTCTAAGATCAGGCGCGCACAGGAAAATGTTTTGTACCAAGGCGGGGGACGTGTTTTCATCGGACTTGCAGAACTCAGGAGCCCTTTATGCCCTATCTTGTCTCTCGCGCAGGCCAGACCTACGGTCCGTATACCCTCGAAGACCTGCAGCGCTATGTTGCTTCGGGCAATGTCCTGCTTACCGATCTCGCTAAATCGGACGAGATGGCAGACTGGCTGCCTGTCGCTCAGATTCTCAACCCCGCCACTGCGGTCAGTACTGTTGCAGGCGTTCCTGTTCCACCAGTCCCCGCGGCCCCTTATGGGCAACCTCCCGCCTATGCGGTCTCTCCCTATCCCGATCCGCCCAACCTTCACTGGGCTCTGGTCCTGGTCCTTGTGATCTTTACCTGCGGACTCTTTGCCGTCATATGGGACTTTGTTCAGGTGCTCTGGATGAAGAGGGTGGACCCGCAGACCAAGGCTTTCCCATACTTCATCGCGTACGCCATACTGTCGTTTCTCAATGGTGGGCTCTCTATGCGGTCGAGCGCGATCGCTTTGCACGCGGGTCATCATCGTGGTTCGCTGCTCTCGATCCTGATCAGTATTGCGGTCTTCGTCCTGGTAATTCTTTACCGGTTCTCGATGCGCGACTCGATGGAACAACACTTCAACGGCCCCGAACCGCTCGGTCTGCAGCTTGGCCCGGTCATGACGTTCTTCTTCGGTGGCCTCTATTTCCAGTACCACTTCAATCGCCTGAATGCCATCAAGCAGGCCATGCGCTACAGGAGTGGGCTCTAATGCAGAGCCGGGCAGAGTGGTCGCCCCCTGCCACTCTGCTGATACTGTTTACCGCGGCCGCCGCAATTGTCCTGCTGCGCTTTCCACCTGCGCAGTATGGGTTCTATCCGGAGTGCCCCATCCATCACTTCTTCGGCATTCTTTGTCCAGGATGCGGAACCACTCGCGCAGTAGCTGCCCTTCTGCGAGGACATATCGCTGAAGCGTTGCGTCTCAATCCACTTACGATGTTGCTTTTACCTGTCTCGCTTGCGTGGGCATTTTTCAGGAGGAGAGGGCGGTGGTCCAAGCTCTCTCCACCTGCCCTCGGCGGTCTCCTTACGGCTGCTGCTCTCTTCACGCTTGTACGCAATCTCGTTTAAAGAAAAACGGCCCCGACCTTCGTCGGAGCCGTTTCTATCTGTGCGAAGCCGCAGGACTAAGCCTGAGCTCCGACCGGCTCCGGGGTGGAGGCGGGCTGCGCAGGACCGCCCTTGAGATCGGTTCCGCCGGGCTTGCGGATATCGATGCCGCCCTTGAAGAAGGCGCCATCCTCGATGGAGATTCGCGCGGCGATTACGTCGCCGGTCAGCGAGCCTTCGCTGCGAATGTCGACGCGGTCGCTGGCCTGGCAGTTTCCGCGCACCTTGCCCAGCACTACAACCTCGCGGGCGACGATGTTTGCGGCTACCTGACCGTTGCGGCCAACGGTTACACGATTGCCGGGAAGGTTGATCGCGCCCTCGACCTTGCCGTCGATGTACAGCGACTCGGATCCGGTAACCTCGCCCTTCA
>Ga0268266_10004912_pt1 | contig 12668 bp, 12 predicted proteins | sample KBSS13metaG_FD_190356 | JGI IMG/M metagenome (GOLD analysis project Ga0268266, IMG submission 190356) | Switchgrass rhizosphere microbial communities from Kellogg Biological Station, Michigan, USA - KBS S1-3 metaG (SPAdes) (version 2) | ecosystem: Host-associated > Plants > Roots > Rhizosphere...
ACGCCGACGCGGCGTGGATCATGTTGAACATCGGGTGGCGGTAAACGCACATCAGCGCGGCATCACTGAGCGGATCGCCAAGCGTGGACATCTCCCAGTCCAGAACCGCGACCACCTTTGTAGCATCCTGCGCATCGAGAATCGTGTTGTCGATCCGGTAGTCGCCGTGCACGATCGAGCTACGACTCTGCGGCGGAATCGCTTCTGCCAGAGCCGAATGCAGTCGTTTGACGTCGGCATCGCAAGGGTCGTTGTCGCGACGCACCAGTTCCCACTGCCCGCCCCAACGACGTACCTGCCGTTCGAGATAGCCCGTGGGCTTTCCGAAGTCACCAAGCCCGACGGCCTCGGGGTCGACGGCATGCAGATCGGCGAGCACCCGAATCAGCGCGTCGACGCACTCGCTGATGACAGCCTTGTCGCCGAGCTTCTCGAGCTCGTCGTCGTAGCGCACGACCCGGCCCGCCACGTGCTCCACCATCTGGAACGGCGCGCCAAGCACGGAGTCGTCGTCGCGCATCGTGACAGCGCGCGCGACGGGCACCGGGGTGTCGGCCAGCGCCGCAACCACCTTGTACTCGCGCGCCATGTCGTGGGCCGAGGGCGTCAGCCCGTGCAGCGGCGGCCGCCGCAACACCCACTTGTGCGCGTCGTCGAACACCAGGAACGTCAGGTTGGACCGGCCGCCGGCGATCAGCTCGGCCCGCAACTCCCCGCTGCGTGCGATGCCGATGGACTGCAGATGGCGGTCAAGGGCGTCGAGGTCCAGCCCTTCGAGCGAGGTGGTCACGGGACTTGTCTACCATCGCTGGTTTCGCGGCAAGAGGTCCCATACGTGCTCGGTGGTGTTGACGGCGGCGACGTAGAGGTTGCCTTCGCGGGACGACAGCAACCGGGTGATGCCGGCGTAGTCGACGTTGACGCACAGAATCTTCTCGGTGCCCATGATGGTGTGCACGAGACCGTTGATCACGCCGCCGTGGGTGAACACCGCGACCGTGTCCTCATGGTCACTGGATTCCGCGATCGCCCGGATCCCCGCATTGATGCGGTCCAGGAACGCCTTCTCGTCGACGCTGCTGGGCAGGTGCCCCTGCGCCAGGCGCGCCAGCTCCTCGGGAAATTCGGCGGCGATCTGCTCGATCGGGATGTAGTGGGCCATGTCGCGGTCGTATTCGGCGAGCCGATCGTCGACCTCGACGGTCAGCCCCAGCGCGTCGGCGACAGGTTGGGCGGTCTGTATCGACCGGACCTGCGGGCTGCTGACCAGCCGAGAGATCGGGAACCGCGCGAGCGCGTCGGGCAGTCGCTTGGCCTGCTCGATGCCCTCCTCGGACAAGTCAGGGTCCGAGCCTTGTCCGGGTTCGCTACGCAGCGGCAGCGCATGCCTGATGAGAAGCAATTGCACCGTGTCACCATATTGCTGTGACTTCCCGGGGATACGCCGACCATCTCTTCGATCTCACTGACCGGGTCGTACTGGTCACCGGCGGCAGCCGTGGCCTCGGCCGCGAGATGGCGCTCGCGGCCGCGCACTGCGGCGCCGACGTGATCATCGCCAGCCGCAAGTACGAGACGTGCGTCGAGACCGCCAAGGAGATCGAGGCCGCGACGGGGCGCGCCGCGCTCCCGTACCAGGTGCACGTCGGGCACTGGGACGAGATCGACGGGCTGGTGGCCGCCGCCTATGAACGGTTCGGCAAGGTCGACGTGCTGATCAACAACGCGGGCATGTCGCCGCTGTACGAATCGCTGAGTTCGGTCACCGAGAAGCTGTTCGACTCCGTGATCAACCTGAACCTGAAGGGCCCGTTCCGGCTGTCGGCTCTGGTCGGTGAGCGGATGGTGGCCGACGGCGGCGGTTCGATCATCAACGTCAGCTCGAGTGGGTCACGTCGGCCCAGGCCGGAGCAGCTGCCGTATTCGGCGGCCAAGGCGGGGCTCAACGCGCTGACCGAAGGGCTGGCGCTTGCCTTCGGGCCGACGGTTCGGGTCAACACGTTGATGCCGGGACCGTTCCTGACCGACATCAGCAAGGCGTGGGACATCCCGGCGACGACGAAGGGCGCCCAGCACTTCGCGCTCAAGCGGCTGGGCAATCCTCCCGAAATCATCGGTGCCGCTTTGTTTCTGGCGTCCGATGCGTCGAGCTACACCAGCGGTTCGATCATCCGCGTCGACGGCGGAATTCCTTAGTGATTTCGGCGCGCAAACGGTCGCTCAGCGAGCATAAGCGCGCCGAAATCGCTACGGGGTGATGATGTTGAAGTTGGGGTCGGGCCTGTCGACCACGGCGATGATCGACGGCAAAGCCCCGGAATCCCCGGTGATCTCGATCCCCGGCGAGTCGTTGTCGCCAGCGGCAAAGGTCAACAGCCGCAGCTTGTTTGCAAGTTTCACGGTCGCATTGGCCGTCGAGTTGTCCGCAGGCACCTTGCGATACACCAGCACGCCGTTGCGGAGTGTCAGCCGGTAGTTCGTGTCGACGTCGAGGAAGGTGATGTCGACGGCGACGTCGAGATCCCATGCCTGCGGTCCGTTGATGTTGATCGCGAACGTGTCGAACATCTGCTCCGGAGTCAGTTGGCCGATGATGGACGGCGACGCAGCCACCGTCGGAGATCCGAAGTTGCCCTCGCGCAACTCCGTCGCACCCGCAAGGAAGAAGTTGCGCCACACGGCGTTCTCCGCCCCGTAGGCCAGTTGTTCGAGCGTGTCCGCATAGAGCTCGCGTGCCGCGGTGTGATTAGCGTCGGTGAATATCGCGTGGTCGAGCAATGTAGCGGCCCAACGGAAGTCGCCCTCGTCAAAGGCCGTCCGTGCGACCTCGACAACGCGGTCGATGCCTCCGATCGCATCGACATAGCGTGGCGCCAATGCCTCTGGTGGATGCGCCCACAGCCGGCCGGGATTGCCGTCGAACCAGCCCATGTAGCGCTGATAGACCGCCTTGACGTTGTGGCTGACCGAGCCGTAGTACCCGCGGGTGTGCCACGCCCGCTCCAGCGCGGGCGGCATCCGGAAGGTCTCGGCGATCTCGATGCCGGTGAAGCCCTGGTTGAGCTGGCGCAGCGTCTGGTCGTGCAGGTAGGCGTACAGATCCCGTTGCAGGGAAAGGAATTCCACGATGCGCTCGCGGCCCCAGGTGGGCCAGTGGTGTGAGGCGAAGACGACGTCGGCGCGGTCGGCGAAGCGGTCGACGGCCTCGGTCAGATAGCCGGCCCACCCGTGTGGATCGCGCACCAGTGCACCGCGCAGCGTCAGCAGGTTGTGCAGGTTGTGCGTGGCGTTCTCGGCCATGCACAACGCCCGGAATTTCGGGAAGTAGAAGTGCATCTCCGCGGGCGCTTCGGTCCCCGGCGCCATCTGGAACTCGATCTCGACGCCGTCGAAGGTGTGCGTCTCGCCGGTTTCGCGGATGTCGACCGTTGGCACGATCAGCGCGACCTCACCGGTGGAGCCGACCTGGCCCAACCCGCACCCGACCTGACCTTGCGGGCCGCGCTGCAACGCAGCGCCGTACATGTAGGCCGCCCGCCGCGCCATCGCGGTGCCGGCGTAGACGTTCTCCTGGACGGCGTGTTGGGTGAAGTATTCGGGCGCAATCACTGCCACCCGGCCCGCGTCGACGTCTGCCTGCGTGATCACGCCGAGCACGCCACCGAAATGGTCGACATGGCTGTGGGTATAGATCACGGCGACGACGGGTCGGTCACCGCGGTGCGTCCGGTACAGGTTCAGCGCGGCGGCTGCCGTCTCTGTGGAGATCAACGGATCGATCACGATGATTCCGGTGTCACCCTCGATGAAGCTGATGTTCGACAGGTCCAGGCCACGCACTTGGTAGATGCCCTCGACCACTTCGTAGAGGCCCTGTTTGGCGCACAACTGGCTCTGCCGCCACAGGCTGGGATGCACCGAGTTCGGCACATCGGCGTTGAGGAACGCGTAAACGTCGTTGTCCCACACCACTCTTCCGTCGGCGGCCTTGATGACGCACGGTTCGAGCGCGCCGATGAACCCGCGGTCGGTGTCCTCGAAGTCGCGGCTGTCATCGAATGGCAGACCGTTGAGGTGGTCGCTGTTTGCCGACTCGATGGTGGCGGTGGGCGGTTTCTGCTCCATGACGCAGACACTGCCACGCGCAGTTGGCCAACGGTGGTTGACTGACCGAATGAGTGTGCGCCGCGTAGTGACCGGACACGACGCGTCCGGCAAGTCAGTATTCGTCAGCGACGAGACGGTCGAGCCGACCGTCACCCAGATGATGCCGCAATTCCAGCCCTATTTGTTGTGGGGCGCAGACAAGAGCCCGCAGTTTCCCGACGACGGCAGCATGCCCGAGTGGCGCACCTACTTCCCGCCTGTCGGCGGGTTCCGGTTCGGCATCTTCACCGTGCTGCCGGGAGCCGAACAGCCAGGCGCGGCGGACGAGGCGATGCTCGCGGACGTCGAGACCAAGCTTCCCGGTCTGTTGCGGTACATGGACCCGACCGATCCCGGAATGCACGCCACCGACACCATCGACTTCGAGGTCGTGCTCGACGGCACGATCGTCCTGGAACTCGACGATGGCGCCCAGGTGACGCTGCATCCGGGGGACACCGTGGTGCAGAACGGCACTCGGCATCGGTGGCGGAATCCCGGCGATACCCCGGCGCGGCTCGCGTTGTTCATCTGCGGCGCGAACCACGCCGCTGTGCCTGCTGTCACGCCGCCTCCTCCGGGTGCTTGATGCTTTCGATGGCACGGGCCAACCCGTCCTTGCCGTAGCCCGCGTCGATCTGCCGGTGGATCAGACGCCAAGGAGTTGCAGCGCCATGGTGTCGTGCACCGGGAGAGCTATCACGAGGTGCCGCCACGGGTCGAATACTCGATGACACCCGCCGGCGAGGAGCTCCTGAAAGCCCTTGGCCCCCTCGGGGATTGGGCGACCAAACATATCGGCTTGATTTGCGCTGCCGACGCGAGCCGAGCTAGCTTTCCCGCTCGGCCAGCCACTTCTCCGCGCGCCGCTTCGAGGCCCGCGACAGCCAGGCGTCCTGGATCAGCTCGGTCAGCTCGCTCTTGCTGATCAGACGTAAGTTCTTGGCGCGCACCAGAACCGACAGATGTCCGTCGAACCTGTCGGTGGTGAAGAACGGCGAGCCGGGATCCTGGATGAGCGCGAGCTTGTCGCTCTCGGACTCCACCCAGATCATGATCACGTCGGCATAGCGTTCGCCGGTCTCGGGATCCTCGGCATCGGGCTGCGGCGTGCGGAAGAACACAAACGATTTGCCACCGACTTGATAGATGGCGTTTCCCTTCGGCCCCTCGATGCGGGTCACGTGGGGCATCGCCGCGGCGATCTCGTGCACGTCGGCGACGCGCGCTTTGCGGTCAGGCATGGCGATCCAGGTTGTGCAGCACGACATCTGACAACGCGGCGTGCTCCACGGTCGCTGTCATGTACGTGCAGAACGGCTGCCTGCGCCGGTCGGTCGGCGAGCCGGGGTTGAGCAGGCGCAGACCGGTCTTCGCGGTGGTGTCCCACGGAATGTGGCTGTGGCCGAACACCAGCACATCGGTGTCGGGGTAGGCGTTGGCCATCCGCGCCTCGCGGCCGGTGGCCGCGCCGGTCTCGTGCACGACTGTGAAGCGCAGCCCGCCCAGCGTCACGTGGGCGCGTTCGGGCAGCCGTCGCCGCAACTCCGCGCCGTCGTTGTTGCCCCAGCAGCCGATCAGACGCTTCGCCTTGGCTTCGAGCGCGTCCAGCAGCGAAGGGTCTACCCAGTCGCCGGCGTGCAGCACGACGTCGGCGCCCGCTACCTCGTCCCACACGTGATGGGGTAGGTCACGGGCTCGCTTGGGGATATGAGTGTCGGCGATCAGAAGCAGTCGCACGGTCCCAACCTATCGGTTGGACACCGGGCGCCATCCTGGAGGCGGATCCTCGCCCACCCGTCCGTCGACGGCCTCTCGAATCAGGTCGGCGTGCCCGGTGTGGCGGCCGTATTCCTCGATCAGGTCACACAGCAACCGGCGCAGGCTCGCGTGCTCGCCGTCGGCGGAACAGACGTCGACGAGTTGATCGAGGCCACCGCGGGCCAGCGCCGCGTCGACCCTCGAGCGAGACCGCTCGACCGCGTCGTCCCATAACTCATAGAGCCGTTCGGGTGCATCGCCTGCGGAAGTGGTGAACTCCCAGTCGTCGGTGCCGTCCCACCACGACTCCCACGGTTCGCCGATCGGTTCGCCGCTCAGCTTGCTGGTGAACATGGAGTCCTCGTTGATCGCCAGGTGCTTGAGCAGGCCGCCGAGCGTCAGCGTCGACGCACCGATGCGCGTGGCCAGTCCGTCCGCGTCGAGATCGTCGACCTTCCATCTGAACGTCGTGCGCAGACGGTCCAGCGCACCGAGCAAGTGCTCGAGTTCGGTGCCGGCAAGCGGGGGCTCCCACGGGGTGTCGGTCATACCGACACCGTATGCGGCTAGGCGGATTTCGTCGGGGCGAAGACCTGGATCACCCCGTCGATCTCGCGTACCCGGAACCTCGGCAACGGTGGCGGGGCGACGGGTAGCTGATGCGTGACGTTCGTCCCCTCCAACGAGAACGATGTCGAGTGACAGGGACACCGCAGCCGGCTCTCCGGCGCGTCCAGCCACAGCTTGCAGCCCTGATGCGTGCAGACACCGGACACCGCCTCCAGCTTGGCGTCGTTGCGATGCACGAATCCGTTGACCGAGCCGAGGTCGAAGGCAAGTGCCCCGCCATCGGGTAGATCGGCGCTCGCACCGACAGCCCGCCACGTTCCCGCGTTGGGCTCGAGTTCGCCCTGGACGGGCGCCGCCTGCTGGGTCACGGTGGGCGCGAGCAGATTACGGCCGACGACCAAGCCGGCTGCCGCCGAGGCAGCGGCCACCGAGCCGCCGATGACCACTTCACGTCGGCGTGGCGCCCATCGTGGATGCGAGACCGCAGGCTGGTCTTCGGCCATCTCGGCCGCCAGCCTGCGATGCAGATCGGTGACGAATTCCTCGCGGGGGGCATCGCTGCCCAACCGCGCCGCCCGCAACTCGATCGCGGTCTTCATCTGCTCGGCCTCGAAGTCGTCGGGACGTGCGGACTCTGTGCGTTGGCCTCGCAACAGCCCCTCAACGAAACGGCGTACGGTTCGGTTGCTCACGACGTCGCCCCCTCACCCGACTGTGCGGCCATCCGCAGCGCGCGGTGCTGCAATACCTTGGCGTTCGCGACAGTCACCCCCATCTGGTTGGCAGCCTCCCGCACCGAAAACGCCTGCAGGAAGCGCAGTTCCAGGATGCGACGATAGTTGTCCGGCAGCCGCTGCAGCAGCTGGCGCACCTTGTCGGGCGCCTCGCTGGCGACCGACTCCGGTTCGATGGGCTCGGGCACGTCGTCCTCGATGACTGTCACCTGGCGGCCCATCCGGTCACCCCAGTACGACGCGAGGACCGTGCGAGCCGTCATCCGAAGATACTTGCGCACCTCGGGCACGGTTGCCGAAACCCGTAGCGGGCGCAGCGCCGTCATGAAGACTTCTGCGGTCAGATCCTCTGCGTCGGGCTGGTTGCCCACCTTGCCGTACATCAGCCGATAGACCCACGTGACGTTGTCGCGGTACACCGCGTCCCAATCCGCATACGCCGCCCCCGTCACCGGTTGCAGCCCGGCCACGGGTCGAGGACGGCGCTCCTCACGCTCGCTGCGGATCACTTACGTGACCACGGCGGGAGCGCGGTGAGGGTTCATTCGGGCATCGAACGAATACGCCCCGGCGCCGATCATGAGCAGGAAGACACTGCCGCACAGCATCGCCACCTCGAGGCGGCCTTCGTGAAAGAAGTCCCACAAGCCGCCCTCCTTCGGGTACAGCGGCGCGTGCCCCCACAGCAGCGGCACCTTGGTGATGCCCAACGCCCCGAGCATGTCGACGATCATCGGCAGGGTTGCCAGCCGCGTGAACAGCCCGGCGAGAATCAGCATGCCGCAGCCGATTTCGAACACGCCATCCAAGTATGCGAAGAACGTCCCGCCGGGGATGCCGACCTTGGTGAAGCGGCCGGGCCCAAGCGAGTCCGGCCGCAGGAACTTCAGCACCCCTTCGCCAGCGAAGATCAGGCCGACATAGAGGCGGATGAGAACGACTGCGCTCGACGCGCGCGTGGCAGTCAACTGTGTCAGCGTCATACCGGGAGATAGGTCCCGTGGTTACACCGTTGCTGCAATCGCAAGAAACGCCCTGATCAGGCGGTCAAGTGGGATACTGAGCGCGATGGCCCAGTTGCCGCAGACGCAGTACGCAAAGGGCCCGGGGGGAGATCTGGCCTATCAGATCGTCGGCGACGGTCCGGTGGACTTGGTGATCGTTCCGGGCTGGCTCTCGCACGTAGATCTGATGTGGGCGGACCCCAGCTGGGCGAAGCTTGTCGGAGACTTCGCATCCTTCGCCCGGGTGATCCTCTACGACAAGCGCGGCACGGGTTTGTCTGACCCAGTCGAGGGCGTACCTACCCTAGAGAGCCGCGCCGACGACCTGCGCGCCGTGCTGGACGCTGCGGGGAGCCAGCGCGCTGCACTGCTCGGCTACTCCGAAGGCGGGCCCATCAGCGTCATGTTCGCCGCCACGCATCCGCACCGCGTGCAAGCGCTGATCCTCTTCGGCACCTACGCAAATGGATCTCGTGATGACGACGGCTCACTCGGTCGTGCCAAGTGGATAGAGCTGACGGCTCGGGTCGAGGCGACCCTCGACCATTGGGGCGAAGGATCGACATTGGATTGGGCGGCCCCCAGCCTCAAGAACAGCGCGGTGAGCCGAATGGGCGCCGGGGCGCTGGAACGGGCCGCGATGAGTCCGAAGATGGCCCGTCTGACGTTCGAGGCCGTGCTTACCAAGGCCAACGTCCAGGACATCCTGAAAAGTGTTTCGGTACCGACGCTGGTCCTGCATCGCACCGATGAAGCAATCCCGTTGGAGTTCGCGCAGGAGATCGCCGAAAAGATCCCGACGGCCCGCCTCGTCGAACTCCAGGGCATCGACCACTGGATGGCCGTCGGGGATATTGCCTCGATCACCGGCGAGGTCGAGCAGTTCCTTACCGGGCACCGTCATGCACAACCGCCGGACCGGGTGCTGGCCACCGTGCTTTTCACCGACATCGTCGATTCGACGCGACGGGCCGCCGAGCTTGGCGACCGCGGCTGGCGTGATTTGCTCGGGCGCCACGATGACCTGACTCGCGAGCACATCAGTCGCTTCCAGGGCCGCGAGGTCAAGCACACCGGTGACGGATTCCTTGCGACATTCGACGGACCAACCAGGGCCGTGCGCTGCGCGACGACGCTCGTCGACCTCATGCCGCAGATCGGCATCGAGATCCGCAGCGGTTTGCACACCGGCGAATGTGAGGTACGCGGCGACGATATCGGCGGCATCGCCGTGCACATCGGAGCGCGGATTGCCGCGCTCGCCAAGAGCCGAGAGGTGTTGGTGTCCCGCACCGTGAAAGATCTCGTCAACGGCTCCGGCATCACGTTCGAAGATCGCGGCACGCATGTGCTGAAGGGCATTCCCGCGGCGTGGGAGCTCTACGCGCCTGTCGGGGAACACGATCCGGCCGCGGGATTGTTGGCTCGAACTTGACCACGCAAATGCAAGCACTTCTGTCTATCTCCGCCCTTTGAGTTTGCTGACTGCGATGATGAGCGACGTGGGGGTCGCCGTTGTGAGCCGCCCGGCGGAGTCCAGGGCCATATCGGAATTCCTGGCTTCGGCGGCTGTGCAGCCGTCGGGTCAGATCATCGCCGGGGAAGCCGGCATCGGTAAGACGACGCTGTGGCTCGACGGGTTGGCGCAGGCGCGCGAGCGGGGGTTCCGCGTGCTGACGGCACGCGTCGGCCAAGCGGAGTCGGTGATGGCATACACCGCGGTCGCCGACCTCTTGCGTGACATCGAGACGGCAGTGCTCGACGCCCTGCCCGACCTTCAACGCCTCGCGCTCGACCGAGTTTTGTTGCGGGCCGACGGTGCGGGCCCGGAAACCAACCATCGGGTCACCGCGGCGGCCCTCGTGGAGGTCGTCGGCCTCCTGTCGACCGAGCAACCTGTGCTGATCGCTGTCGACGACGTGCAGTGGCTCGACTCGTCGAGCCGGGCAGTGGTCTCGTTCGCCGCGAAACGGTTCCGCGGGCAAGTCGGCGTGCTAGTCACGGAACGAACGCAGCCGGATGCCGGTACAAGTGCGTCATGGCTGCAGCTGGGCGATCCCGGCAGGCTCGGCAGAATCCAGCTCGGTCCGCTGAGCCTGAGCGCGATCCAAACATTGATTTCCGAACGCCTCGGCCGGACGTTCCCTCGTCCCACCATGGTGCGCATCGCCGAAGTTTCTGGCGGAAACCCTTTCTACGCATTGGAATTGGCGCGCGAGATGGGCGGCCGGCGCACCGATGCCGAAGCTCTGCCCCGCACGCTTGCCGATTTGGTGCAGGGCCGTATCGGCCGCCTGACGGACGAAACCCGCGACGCGCTGCTTGTCGCAGCGAGCGTGTCGGACCCAACGGTAGATGTCCTTGCCCGCGCAACGAAAATGACTCCCGACCGCATCGTGGAACTGCTGTCAGAACCCGAAGACCACGGCATCGTCGCGGTCGAAGGCAACCGCGTCCGGTTCACCCACCCGCTGCTTGCGCGGGGCGTTTACACGGACGCCGCGCCCGCTCGCCGCCGTCGCGTTCACCGCGCGCTGGCCGAGGTGGTGACGCATCCGGAGCTTCAGGCGCGACATCTGGCCCTGGCAACGTCCAGCCACGACCCTCGCACCCTCGACGCTCTGGACGCCGCCGCCAAGGCAGCCCGGCACCGGGGTGCGCCGTCGGCGGCAGCTGAGCTTCTCGAACTGGCCATCATGCTCGGGGGCGATACGCCCGCGCGGCGCCTGCGAGTGGCCGAACACAACGTCCGGGGCGGCGATACCAAGCATGCGGAAGCCGTGCTCGACCCGTTGATCGAGCAGATGCCGGCCGGATCCGAGCGCGCCGAGGCGCGGCTGGTGCGCTCGACGATTTATCTCAATTCCGATCGCTACGGCCCGGCGATCAAGGATTTGAAGCTGGCGGTCGAGGACTCCAGGGACAACCTGGTCATCCTCGCGCAAATCCGGCTGATGCTGTCGTTCGCCCAGTCCCGAATGGCGCAGTTTGACGCGGCGCTCGACAACGCACGGCAGGCGCGCGCCGAGGCGGAACAGACCACGATTTCCGTGCTGATCAGTTCGGCGCTCGCCAACTGGGTGCTGGTGAGTTTCACGGCCGGCCTCGGCTTTGACGAGCCGAGCATGCAGCGCGCGCTCGAATTGGAGGACTTCAACACTGAGGTCGCGATTTCATGCCGCGCCAGCGCGGTCAACGCCGTCGTGCTGACCTGGACGGGTCGACTCGAGGAGGCGGCGGTGCAGATGGAAGCCGTTCGTAGTCGCCACCTCGAACGCGGCGCCGACACCGAGATGCTTTTCGTGTCGTTGAACTCCACCCTGCTCAACCTCTTGCGCGGGAACTACCAAGACGCGGAACGAGACGCAGCGGACACGCTCGAGCGCACGGAGCGCGTCGGCGGGGAGAGTTTCAGGCGAAGCACCGGACTGGCCATCCGCGGCGCCATCGCGGTGGCCACCGGTCGCGAGGCAGAGGCCAGGGCGGATTTGCACTCCGCACTGGAAGCGGGACTGGGCAGCCGTTCACCCATGCTCGGTTTCGTCGCCGCGCTGCTGACCAGCCTCGAGGTCTCGCTTGGTAATTACGCACAGGCGGTTGAGATTTCGCGACCGCTGTTGGCGAATTTCGACATGATTCCCGGCACCGAGATCAACACATCGGCCTACCTGCCTGATGCCATCGAGGCGTTGTCGATGACTGGCCGGCTAGACGAGGCGCGACCGTTCATCGAAGCGCTGGAGACCAACGGCCGCCGATTGGACCGCGCGTGGATGCTGGCCGTCGGTGCACGGTGCCGCAGCATGCTGTTGGCCGCCGAGGGCGACGTCGACGCCGCGGTCGAGATGGCCGAGCGCGCGATGGCCGAGCATGACCGACTACCCATCCCGCTCGAGCGCGCAAGAACCCAGCTGCTGCTCGGCCAGTTGCAGCGCAGACAACGGAAGAAGCAAAGCGCCGCAGCCACTTTGGCCGAAGCCCTGGAGACGTTCGAGCGGTTGGGGAACCCGCTGTGGGTGACGCGCACACTTGCCGAGCTGGAACGCACCAACGTCGGCCCGGGCCGGGGACCACAGCTAACACCGACCGAGCGACGGGTCGCCGAGTTGGCGGCGACGGGCATCACCAATCGCGATATTGCCGCCGAACTGTTCATCAGCGTGAAAACGGTCGAGGCGAACATGTCGCGGATCTACCGCAAGCTTGGTATCCGCTCACGTGCAGAACTCGGCCGGCGGATGGATGGAGAACTCCAAAGAGAGTGAGCGCGCCCGAAGGGATTCGAACCCCTAACCTTCTGATCCGTAGTCAGATGCTCTATCCGTTGAGCTACGGGCGCCTGTCCTATTCAGTTGTGTGGCCGACGAGTCAGCCACGGCGGAGGCGAGAGGATTTGAACCTCCGGTCGCCTTTGAGGGCGACAACTCATTAGCAGTGAGCCCCATTCGGCCGC
>Ga0268266_10004913_pt1 | contig 12667 bp, 11 predicted proteins | sample KBSS13metaG_FD_190356 | JGI IMG/M metagenome (GOLD analysis project Ga0268266, IMG submission 190356) | Switchgrass rhizosphere microbial communities from Kellogg Biological Station, Michigan, USA - KBS S1-3 metaG (SPAdes) (version 2) | ecosystem: Host-associated > Plants > Roots > Rhizosphere...
CGACTTCCACAACCCGGGCGGCCCCGACTTCCACACGCCCGACAACCACGATTGGCGGCCACCGTGGAACCCCGGCGACAACGACTGGCGCGGCCGATTCCACGGTGCGCCATGGGGTGGCGATCTGCCGCCGTGGGGCTGGGGCGCACCGCCGCCACCTGCGTGGGACGGTCCGCTGCCGGATCCGTGGGGGCCGCCGCCACCGCCGATCAACTACTGGGGCTTCCAGGAGCAGCCGGTCTGGGATCAGGGCTACAACCAGTGGGGCTTCTGGTTCTTCGGGATCTGGATTCCGCTCCCGGTCTGATCTGACGACGGCCGCCTCGAAATCGTCGGGGCGGCCCTCCAATTCACTCGAGCGAGTAGCGGATCGGCAGGTGTTTGAGGCCGCCGACGAAGATCGTGGCGATGTGCCTTGGATCGCCCGCCAACTCGATCGACTCCAGCCGCGGCACCAGTTCGGAGAAGAAGCTGTTGACCTCCATGCGGGCCAGCGCGGCGCCCAGACAGAAGTGCACGCCGTAGCCGAACGCGTTGTGCCGGTTCGGGTCACGGCCGACGTCGAACCGGAATGGATCGTCGAACACGTCCTCGTCCCGATTTGACGACGCATACGATAGCAGTACGGATTCGCCAGCTTTGATTGGCACACCACGCACGGTGGTGTCCTCGCGGGCTGTGCGCATGAACTCCTTGACTGGCGTGACCCAGCGGATCATCTCCTCGGTGGCAAGCGGCATCAGCGTCGGGTTATCGCGAAGGCGTGCAAGCTGATCGGGGTGTTCGATCATGGCCTGCAGGCCGCCGGAGATCACGGCGCTGGTGGTGTCATGGCCCGCCGTGGCGATGATGACGTAGTACGACACCGTATCGATATCCGAAAGGGGTTCGCCGTCGATCGTGGCGTTCGCGATGGCCGACGCCAGATCCTCCGTCGGGTCTGCCCGGCGTGAGGCGGTCAATGCGTTGAAGTACTGGAACATGTCGAGCAGCGCGGTCATCTGCTCCTCTTTGGAGGTACCGCGCTGCAATTCGGCGTCGTCGTTTCCAAATAGCTCCTGGGTGTACTTGAGCAGGCGGGGAAAGTCGGATTCGGGTAATCCAAGCAGCGACATGATCACGTAGAGCGGATAGTTCACCGCTACCTCTTGGACAAAGTCGCACTCGTTGCCCGACTCCATCATGTTGTCGACGAAACGCTTTGCCAGTTCGTCGACACGAACCTTCAACGCCCGCATGGCCTTCGGGCGGAACCAGTCGCCGCCGATGGCCCGAACCACGCGGTGCTGCGGGTCATCCATGTGAATCAGCGTGCTGATTCCGATGGCCGCCTGTTGTTCGTCGGCCTCGGCCGTCATCAGCACCGGTCGTGGCGAGTTGGTGAACAGTGTGTTGTTGCGTTCGATTGCCATGATGTCGGCGTGCTTGGTGATGGCCCAGAACGGCTTGTAGTTGGGCACGTCCACCCACGCCACCGGGGTGCGTGTCCGCAAATGGGTCAGTGCCGCATGGAGTTTGGCCTCGTCCGTGTATGCCAACGGATCCACGAAAACCTTGGCGGCCTCATCCATCGTCGGCGCGGTCACGGGCGACTCCTCACGGGTTGGCCGCGCAGCTCGTCCAGCACGGCAATGACGGTGGTCTCCGGTACAGAGGATGAGAAACCGACCAGCACCCGGTCGATCACTCCGGCGCAGCGGTCGCGGATCTTGCTCGCCACGGTGTCGATGGGGGCGACGACCGCGAACGCCTCGAGGATCTCGTCGTCGATCAGCGTGCCCATGGTGTCCCACTCGCCCTGAAGGCTCAGTCGGTGCAACTCGGAGTGCAGATCGCCCCAGCCGTGCAACTCGAGCACCTTTCGGTAGGCCGGAGTGGAGCCGTAGAACGCGATCTGCTTGCGGGTGCCGACGGCGGCCGCAGCCAACTCGTCGGTCTCCCCCGTCACCACGAAGATCGGCGCCGACAGCTGAAAGTCCTTGCGCTGGCGGCCGGACCGCTGCATGCCGCGCAGCAACGCCGGGGTGGTCACCTCTTCGAAATACCGCTTGGTGGTGAACGCGTGAGCAAGCAGGCCGTCGGAGACCTCGCCGCACATCTCGGTCATCGCCTCGCCGACTGCGGCGACGAACACCTTCGGAGAGGAATGCGGTTGCGGCTCGGGGGTGAACATCGGCGTCATCAGTTTGTGCGTGTAGAAGTCGCCCTCGAAGCGCAGCTTCGTGCCCTCGCGCCAGCACGACCAGATCTCATGTAGTGCCATCACGAACTCACGCATCCGCCGGACGGGCTGACTCCACGGCATGCTGAACCGCTTCTCGATGTGGGCCTGTACCTGCGAGCCCAGGCCGAGAATGAACCGGCCGCCCGAATACTCCTGTAGATCCCAACCGACGTTGGCGACCGTCATGGGGTTGCGGGCGAAGGCCACGGCGATGCTGGTGCCCAATTCGATGCGCGTGGTGTGCTCGGCGGCCAGCACCAAAGGCAGGAAGGGATCGTGATTGATCTCGGCGGTCCAGCAGCAGTCGTAGCCTCGCCGCTCGAGCTTGGTCGCTGCCTGTGCGACGTTGGTGAGCCCGCTGACCACGGCCGCGTCGACCTTCAGGCCGCCGTCGCTACCCATACTCGCAGACGCTACAGTAAGCAATTCAGTATGGTCAACGTGAACATACCGGTGCGACGATCGCCTTCTGACGACAGGAGCTGCGGATGACCAAGTCCGAAGACTGGACGGACACGCTCGACGAGCTATCCCGGCGACGTCGACACGCCCACGCGATGGGCGGGCCGGAACGCCTCGACAAGCACCACGGCAAGGGCAAGCTCGACGCCCGCGCGCGTCTCGAGCATCTTCTCGACAAGGGTTCGTTCCGTGAGTTCGGCACACTCGTCGGCGGTGACATCGCAGCCGACGGGATCGTCGCCGGCTCCGGGCTGATCAACGGGTCACCGGTGATGGTCGGCGCCGAGGACTTCACCACCCTGGCAGGCAGCATCGGTCCCGGCGGCAACGCCAAGCGCTACCGGCTGGCCGAACTCGCGCTGCGCGACCGGATCCCGCTCGTGATGCTGCTCGAGGGCGCGGGTTTCCGGCCTAGCGGTGAGCATTACGGCCGCACCCCCACCGACCTGCTGGCGCAGGCACAGTGTTCCGGCAAGGTTCCGATGATCGGCGGACTGCTCGGCCCTTCGGCTGGACACGGCGCGCTGGTGGCACCAGTCTGCGACTTCACGATCATGAGCCGGCAGGGCGCCATCTTCACCGCTGGGCCTCCGGTGGTCAAAGAGTCCACGGGCGAGGACATTTCGAAGGAAGACCTGGGCGGGCCGAGCGTAGCGCTGGCCAGTGGGGTGATCCACAACCTGGCCGAGGACGACGAGGCGGTGCTCGACGACATCCGCCGATACCTGTCGTACTTCCCGCCCAGCGCGTGGTCGTATCCTCCGTCACTGCCCGAAGACGAACCGGCCGAACCACGTTCGACGCCCGAACTGCTCGATATCGTCCCGCGCGGCAACCGCCGGGTCTACGACATGCGCGCGGTGCTAGACGTGGTGTTCGACGCGCGGGGCTGGTTCGAGGTGCAGCCGAAGTTCGGCCCCGCGATCATCTGCGCGCTCGCACATCTCGGCGGGCATCCGGTCGCGGTAGTGGCCAACCAGCCGCAGGTGATTGCCGGTTCGATCGACGCCGACGCCGCCGACAAGGCAGCGCATTTCATCACCGTTGCCGACTCGTTCCACCTGCCGATCGTGTTCCTCGCCGACAATCCGGGGATGCTGCCCGGCAGCCGGTCGGAGAAGAGCGGGGTATTGCGCAGTGGTGCAAGGATGTTCGCCGCCCAGACCGCCGCGACTACGCTCAAACTGCATGTGACGCTGCGCAAGGCCTACGGCTTCGGGTCAATGGTGATGTCGCTGTTGGGATTCGACAACCAGAGCGCGACGTTCGCCTACCCGGGCGCCACGATGGGCGCGATGAGCGCGGCCGCACTCAGTCGCGCGTCTCACGCCGCCGAAGACGTCGAGGCCAAGCTTCGCAAGGCGGAGGTCGAGGCGTCGTTCCGCTCGGCCGGCCACCTCGGATTCGACGACCTCATCCATCCCGAGGAGACGCGCAACGCGCTGCTGTCGGCGCTGCAGCGGGGCATCTACAGTCGACAGGCCGCAGCGGAACCGGTATCCCGCACGGTCATCACCCCGTGATTTCGGCGCGTTAACGCCCGCTCAGCGTCCTTGAGCGCGCCGAAATCACTCACTCGCGCGGTAGGCGTCGACGACGGGCTCCAACTCATCGGGCGTGGCGCCGTGCATGATCAGCGCGTCGGCGCCATAGTCGAACTCCTTGCGGATCCGATCGACGCACTGCTGCGCCGATCCGGTCGCCGACGGCTCCAGCCATTCGTCGGGGATCAAGGTCGCGATGTGTTCGATCTGCTCGGGCGTGGCCTTGTGATCGATACCGCCAGGGATCGATGTGACGACAGCATCCTGCCGAAAACGTTGCAGCACAGCGGGATCCCAGCCGTTCGTCGTCACCATGAGATCACCGTAGCCCTGCAGGTACGTCGCCAGTCGCGCGACGGTCTTCTTCAGTCGCAGTTCCTCGGGCAAGTGATCACCGACTGTCGCGAAACACGACCACACCCGCACGCAGTCCGGGTCGCGGCCGGCCTTCTCCGCGGCGTCCTTCACCGTTTTCACGCACCGCTGCAGCGTCTCCGGCGTGAAGTAGGTGTGCAGGACGACATCGTCAAAGGCCCGACCACCGAGTGCCAACGTCTGCGGTCCGAACGCGACCAACGCCAACCGAATGTCTTCGTTGAAGTCCGGATCCAGCAACAACACCGGATACTTGCCGATCGGTCCGTCGTGGTTGAAGATCAGCTCGCCGTGCCACAGTCGCCGCATGACCTGCGCGAAGTCCTCCATCTGCGCGGTTGTCACCGGCGATATGCCGAACGCGGCGTACATGGCCGCCACACCGCGACCGATGCCGAGCGTGAAACGCCCGCCGGACAAGCGGTGCATCGTCGTGGCCCACGAACCGGTGATCAGCGGATGGCGCGTGTTGTGATTGGTTGCGGCCGTGGCGATCTGCATCCGGTTGGTCACCGCACATGCGGCGCCGACGAGTGACGATGCCTCCTTGACGTTCCACCGTTCGGAGATGAAGGCGGTGCCGAAACCTAGTTCTTCGCCGCGCCGGGCCTCGGCCATCAGCGTGGCCGGACCCTCACCGCCCGCTCCGGCCAGCAGGTAATAGCCCAGCTCATCGAGTACTCGCGTCACTGCCAAACCCCTTGCTTGTAGCCGCAGTTCCACACCTCGGTGATCCTGCCGTCGACCACGCGAAAGATCTCCATGCTGCCGACGGTGGTCTCGGTGCCGTCCTTCAGTCTTATCGGCGATTCATAGACGATCGCCACGTGTTCTCCGTCGTCGCCGGCGACAACGAGGTTCAGGTCGAAGCTGAGTTCCTCCGATACTTCCCACATGTCGACGATGCGATTCACTGCCTGGTCATGGGTCAAGGTGTGTGCCTCGCCAACTTCGTGTCGGATTATCGTGTCACCGATCAGCTCGTGGGCGAGCGCAAAATCCTTCTTGTTCCAGACGACGAGGTTGTAGAGCTCCACCACCTCCCGCGCGGTGCGGGTCATGAGAACACCTCCAGTGCACCTATGTCTTCGATTGTCGCCACCGCGCGTTCGGTGAGCTTCACGCATAGCGCACGCGACCGCTCCGGCATGGCGTCCCAGCCGTTCAGCGTGATGACGGGCAGAACCATCAGGTAGGCCGCGGCGAAGCGGTAATGGCGCCACGCCTCGTCGAACGAATAATCGGTGACGCCGTCTGCACTCAGGTACGCGAGGTATTCGCAGACCAGCTCCTCGTCGTGACCACGGCGCACCTCCGTCGGCAGTCCCTGGCTCACCAGGTAGGCGATGTCGGCGGCTCCTGCGCCGCGGGCGGCGAACTGGAAATCGACCACCTTGAGTCGATCGCCTTCGAAGAACATGTTGTCGGCTCTGATGTCACCGTGCAGAAGCATCGAGCGTGCGGACAGTGCGTCCAGCGCCTGGCCCGCGGCCTCGGTGAACCGTGCAGCGAAACCCTCGACCGCAGCCGAAACCGGCTTCGACGAGTGCTCGAGGTAGATCTGCCAGCCCGGCCCGAACGCCGGTATCAGCAGGTCACGCACGATCGGGGTATCGATACTCGGAAATGCTTCCAGCACAGCGGCATTCCTGCCGTCGCTCGACCACGCGTGCAACCCGGCGAGTTGCTCGATGCACATCCTCGCGCGATCGAGCGACAGCCCAGCGAGGTGGTCGGCGTTTTCCCAGTCGCACAGATCCTCGAGCACCAAGACGAATTCCGCGGAGCCGTCGACCATGTGCGCCGCGTAGACATGCGGTGTTTGTATCGGCGCACTCCCGGCCACGTACCGGTAGAACGAAAACTCACGCTGGTAGCCGCCCAGCAACTCCATGGCACCCCGCGCCTCCGACAGAGCGGGCAGTTTGACGATCACACTCGACGGCACGCCCTCTCCTGCGAGGTGCAACCGGTACAACAACGACGAAAAGCCGGTGTCCTCGGCGATCCTTTCGGCCCGAACATCGGTGACCGTGCCGCAGTCGAGCGCGGCGGTCAGCCACTGCGCGGTGACGTCATCGATGGTCGACGGCCCTGCCATCTCCGAAGTCACCATCGACCCCCTCGTAAAGAAATTTGACGCAGAACAACTAAGTTAGTTGTCGAGCGTTTAATATGCAAGAGTGCCTTCTCCTGCCCGCGGGTTGACGCAACCGGAGCGTGTTGAGACCTCGAATCGGCGGATGCTCCAGGCTGCCGCGGAGCTGATCGTCGAAAAGGGCTGGGAAGCAACGACTGCCGCCGAGATCGGACGTCGGGCGGGCTACAGCCGGGCCATGGTGCACGCGAGGTTCGGCAGCAAGGATGCCATCCTCGAAGCCTTCCTTCACGAGTACGTGAAGCGACTCAATCCCGAGCCAGACCCCAAGGCCAGCGGCATGGATCAGGTACTTGCGCACTTCGACCGCATCGAAGAGATTTACACCGAGGACCAAGGGCTGCTGCTCGCGATGTTCGTCGCGACCTTCGAGGCCGTGAAGACCACCTCACCCTTGCGTCAGCGCGTGCGGGATCAACTGGAAAGCGGCGCTTCAAAAGTCGAGAAGGGTCTGCGCAAAGGCATCCGCGACGGCTCGATCCGTTCAGGTATCGACATCGCCCGCGCCGTCAGTGACATCAGCACGTCGGTGTTCGGCATCGCATTCTGGTGGACCGCGCTGCCCGACCGGTGCGACCTCGGGCGCGAGCTGACGAAGGTCCGGGAGCGCATCGTGGACACCTACGGCAACGCCACTTAGCGCACCCACATCCGATAAAACCCCAGCTCGGGCCCCAAGCTGCTCGGTGTCTTGCTTATATTGTGGGTTTATGCTCATAATATGAATGAGTTGTAGATCACACCTCTGAAGGGGCCGTATCCATGTCACATACCGCCATCGTCCTCAACACAGCGGTCGCGATCATCGCGGTGGTCGTGATGATCGTGCGGTTCAAGTTCAACCCGGTCGTTTCGTTGGTGGTGGGGTCCGCCTACCTCGGCCTTGCGGTTGGCCTTGGCGTTGAGAAGACGATCGACGCGATCATGAAGGGGTTCGGCGACATCATGGCCGAGGTCGGCTTGCTGATCGCGTTCGGCGTGTTGATGGGCGCGATACTGCAGCAGACAGGTGCCATTCAGCGACTCGTTCAGACCCTGCTGAAACTGTTCGGGCCAAAACGCATGCCTTATGCGATGTCTCTGACGATCGCGACGCTGCTTCAGTCGATCTTTCTCGATGTGCTGCTTGTCATTTCGGCACCACTGGGCCGCAGTCTGGCCAAGAAGATCGGCAAGAACGGCACCGCGCGCATGGCCACAGCAATGGCCATCGGCCTGGAATGCGGAATCGTGCTGACCGTGCCTGGCGTCGGGGCGCTTGCACTGGCCGGCCTGCTCGGCGTGCCACTCGGCAAGTACCTGTTGTTCGGTGTCCTTCTCGTCATCCCAACTGTCGCAATCTCGGTGGCGATCATGTCGTTCCTGTTCAACCACGGCTGGTGGAACCCGGAGCGCGACGAGCAGGAGTTCCTCGGTGCGGATCCGGAACCGATCGATTCGGACGACGAATCCGCAAGCGGGGCAACCACACCGGACTCGGGTGGCGGCGTCGCCACCAAGACGGCGACGGTCACCCGTACTCAGACGCCGCTGATTTTGCTATTCGCACCCATGCTGGCGTCACTGGTGCTCATCGCGGCGGGTGCGATCCTCGACGCCGCCGACATCCACAACCCGATCGTCAAGTTCGTCTCCTCCCCCGTCATCGCACTGCTGATCGGTCTGATCGGCACGAGTTTCGTCGGCCGTCACGCATTGGGCGCCGAGCCCATCCAGCGCGCGATCGCCACCGGCTTCAAGGAGAGCGGTCAGATCCTGATCCTGACCGGCGTTGGCGGTTCACTTGCCGCGACCATCAAGGCCGCCGGTCTCGGCGACATCCTCGGCGAGTACTTCACCGCCAGCACCGCCGCACCGCTGCTCGTCGTGTGGGCGATCGCCGCCGCACTGCACGTCGCTGTCGGCTCCGTGACGATCTCCGCGATCACGTCAGCCGGCATCCTGGCACCCGTCGCGCCGATCATCGGACTTGACCCGGTACTGATCGCCCTGGCCGCCGGTGCGGGTTCGCTGTTCGCCGTACACGTCACCAGCAATACGTTCTGGTTGCTGCAGTCGCTGTTGGGCCAGTCGACCCGCGGTGCGCTCAAGACCGTCACCGTCGGGGTATCCGTCGCATCCGTCGTGGCGATCCTGCTCATCCTGCCGATGAGCGCTCTGTTCTGAGAGGCATGGAACACCGTTGAACACCAATGACATTCGCCCACTGGCCGGGATACGAGTGCTCGAGCTCGGCAACTACATCGCCGCGCCAACCGCGGGCAGAATGCTGGCCGACTTCGGCGCCGAGGTCATCAAGGTGGAGCGGCCGGTCACCGGCGACGAGCTGCGCAACTGGCGGCTGTACTCCGGAGGCACCTCGATGCTCTACCGCACCATCAACCGCAACAAGAAGTCCGTCGTGCTCGATCTCAAGACCGACCGCGGCCGGCAGATCGTCCTCGACTTGGTCCGGCATTGCGACGTGCTGCTGGAGAACTTCCGCCCAGGCACACTCGAGAAGTGGGGACTGGGACCCGACGAACTCGACCGGGTGAACCCGGATCTGGTCATCACCCGCATCTCCGCATTCGGCCAGACTGGCCCGATGTCCCAGCGGCCCGGCTTCGCCGCTGTTGCGGAGGCGTTCGGCGGCCTGCGTGAACTCGTCGGCGATCCCGACCGGCCGCCGGTGCGCACCGGCGTATCGATCGGCGACTCGATTGCGGGTATTTACGCCGCCTTCGGCACGGTGATGGCCCTCTTTCAGCGCGAACGCGTCAAAGTGCCTCTACCCCAGCGTGTTATCGATGTGGCGCTGAACGAGTCGGTGTTGTCTGTGATGGAGTCGCTGGTGCCCGACTACCTCGCCTACGGCGTCGCCCGGGAACGCGCAGGAGGCCGGATGGAGGGCATCGCTCCCAGCAACGCCTACCCCTGCGCGGACGGCATGAGCATCATCGTCGCAGGCAACGGCGATGCGATCTTCCAGCGCTACATGCACACAATCGGCAGGCCAGACCTCGCCGAGGATCCGGAACTGCAGACCAACGCAGGCCGCTGGCGTCGGCGCGAGGAACTCGACGAAGCGATCGGGCAATGGACCAGCCAACGCGGCCGCGACGAGGCGCTCAAATTGCTCGACGAGGCCGGCGTACCGTCCGGCCCCATCTACACCGCCGCCGACATCTGCGCCGACGAGCAGTACGAGGCACGAAACATGATCCAGCACTTCGACGTTGACACCGGTGCGCCGCAGCCCAGGACGGTCGGCTTTCCCGGCATCGTGCCGGTGATCGGCGGGGAATCGCTGCCCATTCGCAACGTCGGCCCCGATCTCGGCGAGCACACCCGCGAAGTGCTGTCGTCGGTGCTCGGCCTGAACGACGACGAGATAGGAGCATTGACATGACACCCCGCCCCTACACCTCCCGCGCCGAAGTGCGTGATGTCACGCTGCGCGACGGCCTGCAGCTCACCGCCAAGATGCTGCCCACCGAGCGCAAGGTCGAGATCATCGGCGAACTGTTGGCGCTCGGCGTTTCGGCACTCGAGATCGGTTCGATGGCCCGACCGGATCTCGTTCCGCCGCTTGCCGATACGCTCGACGTGATAACGGCACTCGAACCCGACGAGTTGGACCGCTGCTGGATCTGGGTGGCGACGCCACGGCATGTCGAGAAGGCGGCGGCAGCGGGTGCGCGGAACTTCCAGTACTGCTTCTCGGCGTCGGACTCGCACAACAAAGCCAACATCGGGCGCACCACCGAGGACAGCGTCGCCGCGATGCCCGACGCGGTCCGGATCGCGCAGGACGCCGGTGGTGCCATCCAGCTTTGCATTGCGACGGCGTTCACGTGCCCGTTCGAGGGCCTCACCGACCCCGAACGGGTGATCGGCATCGCCGCCGATCCGCGCACCTACGGAGCAGAGGACATCGTCGTCTGTGACACCGTCGGGCAGGCCATTCCCACCCAGGTGACCGACCTGATCACCGGTGTCAAGGCGCGAACCCCCGAGCGACGCATCGTGTTTCACGGCCACGATACGTGGGGTCTCGGAGTCGCGAACACGCTCGCCGCGATCGACGCTGGCGCCTCGATGGTCGACGGATCGCTCGGCGGGCTCGGCGGCTGCCCCTTCGCCCCCGGCGCCAGCGGCAACACCTCGACCGAGGACCTGTTGTTCGCGACCCGCCCGGACTGGTTCACTCCAGCCACGCTCGCTTCGATGGTGGACCTCACCGACAAACTGCTGGCCGAACTTGGCGAGCCGAACCGCTCGCGAACGGCTCAGGGCGCGCGGTCCAAGGCCAAGGCTTTCGAATGGGTCATCGACCACGGGTAGATTCTCGTCATGGCAACCGAAGACGTGGCCAAGCAGCAACCGCTGCTGGTGCTCGGCAAGATCACCGAGATCCTCGACGCCTTCTCGCTGACGCACCCGGACATGTCGCTCGGCGAGATCCAGCAGGCGACCGGGCTGCCCACGTCAACCGTGCAACGCCTCGTGAGCAACATGGTCGCCCAAGGCCTGCTGGACAGGACCGGTGATCGCATCAGGATCGGCGTGCGGATGTCCTACTGGGCCGCCACCGCGCTGAAGGACCTCGACGTGTTGGCGATTGTCAACCCGGTACTCAAGGAGATCCGCGACAAGACCGGCGAGACCGCGTGCTTCTTCAAGATCGAACAGAGCTTCAGGGTCGCCGTCGCGGTCGCGGAGACTCACCATGCATTGCGTCGAGACATGTACGTGGGCAAGGTCATTCCCTTACATGTCGGGTCGGCGTCGCGTGTGCTGCTGGCCTGGAGCCCGGACCTCGCGGAGAAGATCCTCGCTGCGCCGCTCGAACCGATGGCAGGCGGGACGGTCACCAGTGCCGACGAGTTACGCGGGCTCATCGCGCAGGCCAAGGCCGACGGCTACGCGATCACAGCCGGCGAACGCGAGGACTCCGCGTCGGGGCTCTCCGCACCGGTCTTCGATGCCGCGGGCGACATTCTCGGCGCGATCACCATCAGCGGCCCGACCGTGCGCATGCCGCAGTCCCAGTGCGAGGCATGGATCGATCTCCTTGTCGGATACGCCGAGCAGGTCACCCGGACGATCGGCGGGCGCCTTCCGCACTGAGCCCCGCCAGGAACCGCTCCGACGCCGCCTGCACGCGTCGCGACAGCAAGTGCCCCGCGTGGCCGCCGTCGTGCCAGTACAGCTCGCCGCCCCACCGCTCGTGCAGCGCAATAGCTGGTTCCCGCAACGCCATTCGGTCGTACCAGGCGCCGACGATGAGTCGACGCTCGGGTGGTGGTGTCGGTTCCGTGGCCAGCAGATCGACCGGTGCGGCCAGCCGTGCCACAGTCGACGACCGCAACAGATCGCTGACGTCGACGACCGACGGCCCCCACCGCCCGAGGTGCTGCGCGATCATCGCGTTGAGCCCGAAGATCGGTGTGTAGACGGCCACGGCATCCACGGCCTCGAGGTGCGACACCAGCGCGGCGACTGGACTGCCCATCGACACACCCGATATCGCGATCGCAGTGGACTGCGGTCGCAACCAACGCACGACGGCTCGGACCTCCGACACCGCGCGCATCATCCCCGCGATGTTGGCCAACGGGTCCATGTTGGGATAGGCCGGCCACGCTTGGCGTCGAACACCGTGGCCGGGCTGAACGGGTAACGCGACGTTGAAGCCGAGGTCGCTCTGGATGCGTCGCGCCCGCGAGAACAGCAGATCCAGCGGCTGCCCCTGGCCCGCACCGTGCACCCACACCAGCCACGGCCGCGGGTCGTCGCCACGCCGACACAAGTGCACCGCCGCCGTGGCGGGCCCGCCGAAGTCCGTCAGCGTTCCCGGCAGCTTCGGGTCGTGCTCGAACGTCAGCCGCTCATACATCGTGCGCCCGAATCGCAGACCTC
>Ga0268266_10004915_pt1 | contig 12666 bp, 16 predicted proteins | sample KBSS13metaG_FD_190356 | JGI IMG/M metagenome (GOLD analysis project Ga0268266, IMG submission 190356) | Switchgrass rhizosphere microbial communities from Kellogg Biological Station, Michigan, USA - KBS S1-3 metaG (SPAdes) (version 2) | ecosystem: Host-associated > Plants > Roots > Rhizosphere...
ATGCCTTGCAGGGCGTGACCCACGTCGTGCGCGGCGAAGACCTGGCCGACAACACGCCGCGGCAAATCCATCTGCAGCGCCTGCTCGGCTACACAACGCCACGTTATCTGCACACGCCGCTGGTCTTCGATCGCGACGGCGAGAAGCTGTCGAAAGGCCACGGGGCGGTGGCGATCGCACCCGGCGTCGACGCTGTGAGCAGCGCGCTGCGCGTGCTCGGCATCGAGCCCGCCGGCGGCCCCCTGGCATCGGTGCTGGCCGCGGCAGTCGAACACTGGCGGCTGCGGTGGCAAGATACCGGCCCCTGATTCAACAACGTCCCTGCGACGAACAAGGAGCCCACCCATGCAGACCACTCCCTCCGGCTTGCAGTACGAAGACACCGTGGCCGGCAGCGGCGCCGAAGCAAAAGCCGGCCAGACGGTCAGCGTGCACTACACCGGCTGGCTCTACGAAGACGGCCGGGCCGGCCGCAAGTTCGATTCGAGCAAGGACCGCAATGACCCCTTCGAATTCAGTCTCGGCGCCGGCATGGTGATCCGCGGCTGGGACGAGGGCGTGCAAGGCATGAAGGTCGGCGGCACGCGCCAGCTCGTGATCCCGCCGCAGCTCGGCTACGGCGCGCGCGGCGCGGGCGGCGTGATCCCGCCGAATGCGACCTTGCTGTTCGAGGTGGAGCTGCTCGGCGTCTGAGGGTCCGTTCGGGGACAGGTTGTGCATTTGGCCGTCGGATGCGGGATGCGATGCAAGGCGCAAAGCACAGCGATGCCCACTGGCATCGCGAGCATTTGCAACGCCGCAGCGCGCCCGCAGTCGGCGAGCCAAATGTGCAAGTTATTCCCGAACGGACCCTAAGCTTCCTTCGACGCAAAGCAAAAGGCCCGGGGCGTCACCGCCCCGGGCCTTTTTCTTGTCGCTCAGCGATCAGCGGCCGAAACCACCCTGGCGCGGACGCTGCGGCTTGCCGCCGAACCCGCCCTTGCCGGCCGGTGCGCCGCCCGCATGCTTGCGCGGCCCGAAGCCTTCGCCGCGATGCTCGATCGGAGCCCGATCGCCACGCGGCACGAAGGCATCGCCGCCACGGTGCGCGAAGGGCTCGCCGCCACGCGGGGCGAACGGCTTGTCGCCGCGCGGCGCAAAAGGCTTCGCGAAAGGCTTGCCGCCACGCTTGTCGCCGAACTTCGCACCGCCCGGCTTGCCGTCGCGCGAGAACTCGGGGCGCGCGGCATAGATGCGCGGCGCCGGCGTCTTCGGCTCCAGGCCGACGATGTTGGCCACCGGGATGTCCTGCGTCGTGAACTGCTGGATGCGGCGGATCATGCCCGCATCCATGCGCTCGGCCAAGGTCACCGCCAGGCCGTTGCGGCCCGCGCGGCCGGTGCGGCCGATGCGGTGCACGTAGTCCTCGGCCTTCATCGGCAGGCCGTAGTTGATCACGTGGCTGATCGACGGCACATCGATGCCGCGCGCGGCGACGTCGGTCGCGACGAGGATCTTCAGCTGCTGGGTGCGCAGCCCCTGCAGCACGCGGTTGCGCCGCCCCTGCGGGTGGCCGCCGTGCAGCGATGCGACGTGGTGGCCCATGTCGGCGAGGCGATCCGCGAGCCAGTCGGCATCGCGCTGCGTGCTCGTGAACACCAGCGCCTGCTCCATCTCGCGCTGCGTCAGCAGATGATCCAGCAGCGCGTTCTTGTGGTTCACGCTGTCGGCCCAGTGCAGCCGCTGCTCGATGTTGACGTGGGTGTCGGTGTGCGACGCGACGTCCACGCGCTGCGGCTCGCGCAGCAGGTTCTGCGCGAGGCGGCCGACGTGACCGAGGAAGGTCGCGCTGTACATCACCGTCTGGCGCTCCTTGGGCGTGTGATCGGCGATCGTGTGGATGTCGTCGATGAAGCCCATGTCGAGCATGCGATCGGCTTCATCGAGCACCAGCATCTCGACGTTGTCGAGCACGCACTTGCCGGTCTGCAGGTGGTCGATCAGGCGGCCCGGGGTCGAGATCAGGATGTCGAGCGGACCGCGCAGCGCTGCGATCTGCGCGGGGTACGGCACGCCGCCGACGACGGTCGCCACGCGCAGGCCCGGCACGAAGCGGCCGTAGGTGGCGGCCGCCTTGGCGACTTGCATCGCCAGCTCGCGCGTCGGCGTGAGCACGAGGATGCGCGGGCCGTAGATCACGCCCTTTTCGCGGCGCTTCGTGTTGTCGCCGCGCGCAGCGAGGATGCGCTGCAGCGCGGGCAGGATGAACGAGGCGGTCTTGCCGCTGCCGGTGCTGGCCGAGACCATCAGATCGGCGCCGGCCAGGGCCGGCGGGATGGCCCGCGCCTGCACCTCGGTGGCGGACTCGTAGCCGGAACCGGCCACGGCTTTCAAGAGGGACTCAGGCAGACCCAGGGATTCAAAACTCATCGTCTTCTTTCTTCAACAAGCATGCATGCGCCGTCGGCCATGCCGACGGACTGCTCCGATTGCGCGGAGCCGCAAAAAAGTCGCTGGGGAGAACGTCCGTAGACAGTCAAAGCGACGGCATCGCCGCCAACCAAGCCTACGCAACGCGAAGAACCGATGAGGTCAGAGGGGATGAGCGAATCGCCATGCACGCATCAGCATTCATGGCGAAGCTAGCATTCTATGCCGGCTGGGGTTTTCCCGCAAGGGCTGCTCAGGGCGCCAGCAGGTGCTGCCGGTAGTACGCCAGCTCGTCGATCGACTCGATGATGTCGGCAAGCGCCGTGTGGGCCTGCGCCTTCTTGAAGCCGGCGAGGATGTCGGGCTTCCAGCGCTTGGCAAGCTCCTTCAGCGTGCTGACATCGAGATTGCGGTAGTGGAAATACTCCTCCAGCTTGGGCATCGTCTTCGCGAGAAAGCGCCGGTCCTGGCAGATGCTGTTGCCGCACATCGGCGATTTGCTCTTGCCCACATACTGCTGCAGGAACTGGATCACTGCGATCTCGGCCTGCGCTTCGTCGACCGTCGACGCCTTGACGCGGTCGATCAGCCCGCTCCTGCCGTGCGTGCCCTTGTTCCATGCGTCCATCGCGTCGAGCGTCGCGTCGCTCTGGTGGATCGCAAAGACCGGGCCCTCGACGCGGCGCTGAAGTTGCGGGTCGGTGACGATCACCGCGATCTCGATGATGCGGTCGGTGTCGGGTATCAGGCCGGTCATTTCGAGGTCGATCCAGACAAGGTTGTCGTCCGAGCGCGGCAATGTGGTGTCGTTCATGCAAGTATTTTCGCAGGTCTACACTCCGTCCCATGCAGGCCGCGCTCACTCTGACCCTGGCGTTCAGCGTCGCGCTGATCGCCTCGCTGATCGTCAAGTTCTGGCTCGCGGGGCGCCAGCTGCGGCATGTGGCGCTGCACCGCGGCAGCGTGCCCGGCATGTTTGCCGAGACGATCCCGCTCGCTGCGCATCAGCGCGCCGCCGACTACACCATCGCAAAGGGCCGCTTCGGCTTGCTCGGTACGGCCTTCGGCGCAGCCGTGCTGCTGGGGTGGACGCTGCTCGGCGGCCTCGACGCGCTGAACGCGCTGGTGCGCGACGCAGTCCAGCCGCGGGCCGGCACGATGGTCTACCAGCTCGCACTGCTCGGCGCATTCGCGGCGATCGGCGGGCTGCTCGATCTGCCGTTCGAGCTGTACAGCACCTTTCGCATCGAGCAGCGCTTCGGCTTCAACCGCATGACGTGGAGGCTCTACCTCGCCGACACGCTCAAGGGCCTGGTCGTCGGCACGCTGATCGGGCTGCCGGTGGCCGCACTGATCCTGTGGATGATGGGCACGACCGGCCGGCTCTGGTGGCTCTGGGCCTGGGGCGCCTGGATGGCGTTCAACCTGTTGATCCTGGTGCTGTACCCGACCGTGATCGCCCCGCTGTTCAACAAGTTCGAGCCGCTCGCCGACGAGTCGCTGAAGAGGCGCGTGCAATCGCTGATGGCGCGCTGCGGCTTCGCGGCCAAGGGCTTGTTCGTGATGGACGGCAGCAAGCGCTCGGCGCATGCGAATGCGTATTTCACCGGCTTCGGCGCGGCCAAGCGGGTGGTGTTCTTCGATACGCTGCTCGACAAGCTCTCGCCCGGCGAAGTGGAGGCGGTGCTCGCCCACGAGCTCGGGCACTTCAAGCATCGCCACGTCTTGAAGCGCATCGCCGCGATGTTCGCGTTGAGCCTGGCGGGCTTTGCGCTGCTCGGCTGGCTGTCGGGCCAGTCGTGGTTCTATCTCGGCCTGGGCGTGCGGCCCTCGCTGGAGGCCCCAAACGATGCGCTCGCGCTGATCCTGTTCCTGCTCGCCGCGCCGGTGTTCGCGTTCTTCGTCTCGCCGCTGTTCGCCCAGCTCTCGCGCCGCCACGAGTTCGAGGCGGATGCCTATGCGTGCCGACAGGCGGATGGCAATGACCTTGCCGCCGCGCTGCTCAAGCTGCACGAAGACAATGCGGCCACGTTGACGCCCGATCCGATGTACGTTCGCTTCTACTATTCGCATCCGCCGGCGTCGGAGCGCCTCGCCGCGCTGTCGCGCAGCCCGCAATCGACCTTGCAACCCGTTTCGATCTCACCATGAGCAATCTCCTGCACCAACGCTGCCAGGCCATCTCGGGCGGCGCGCCGATGAGCGATGCGGCCGTGCGCGACCACCTCGCGCAGGTCAGCGGATGGCATCAGAGCAACGGCGCGATCGAGAAGACCTTCGCGTTCCAGAACTACCACGAGACGATCTCGTTCGTGAACGCGCTGGCCTGGATCGCCAACACCGAAGACCATCACCCCGAGCTGGCGGTCAGCTACAACCGATGCGTGGTGCGCTTCTCCACGCACTCGATCGGCGGCATCTCGGTCAACGATTTCATCTGCGCGGCGAAGGCGGACGCCTTGATCTCGTTCGTCGCCTGATCGTGGCGCGACGCGCTTGAGCAAAGTCGTCGCGCTCGACATCGGCCTCGTCGTGGCCGGCCACGGCCGTCACTACATCGTCGAGACGCCCGACGGCGATCGACTCACCTGTCATCCGCGGGGCAAGAAGAGCGATTGCGTCGTCGGCGACAGAGTGCGCTGGCAGGCCTCGGGCGACGAGGGCGTGATCGAGCACATCGAGCCGCGCCGCAACCTGTTGTTCCGTCAGGACGAGTGGCGCACCAAGTCGTTTGCCGCCAACCTGGACCAGTTGCTGATCCTCGTCGCGGCGCAGCCTACGTTCAGCGAGTCGCAACTCTCGCGCGCGTTGATCGCGGCCGAGAGCGCTGGCATACCGGCGCGCATCGTGCTGAACAAGGCCGATCTCCCTTCCATCGACACGGCACGCGAGAGACTCGCTCCGTACGCCGCGTTCGGCACGGAAGTGATCGAGCTCGCGTTGAAGGCGCGGCCCGACGAGGCGCGCGCCGCGCTCGCGCCGCGCCTGCAAGGTCAGGCCACGTTCGTGCTCGGGCCCAGCGGCACAGGCAAGAGCACGCTGATCAATCTGCTCGCACCCAACGCGCGCGCACAGATCGGCGACATCTCGCAAGCGCTGAACTCGGGGCGCCACACGACCACCACCACGCAGTGGTACTGGCTCGACCCGGACGAGCGCCGCAGTGGCTTGATCGACTCGCCCGGATTTCAGGAGTTCGGCCTGCGCCAGATCGAGCCTCAGCAACTCGCGTCGCTGATGCCCGACCTGCGCGCGCATGCGGATTGCAAGTTCTACAACTGCACGCACCAGCACGAACCCGGCTGCGGCGTGCGCGCCGCCGTCGAGCGGGGTGCGATCAGCGCGTCACGCTTTCGGATCTATGGCGAGATCCTCGCGGAATTGGCGGCGCCTCGGCATTGAGGATGCCTCCATCCGGCGCTGGATCAAGGCTTGTAGCACGCGCCAGAAGGGTCGGCCTCGATCTGCAGCAGGTCGCCATCGCCTGCGCCGAACACGCCGCCGGCGGTGAAGATCAGGCAACCTTCGCCCTTGTAGAGCATTTGCGTGCGCCTGGCGTCGTTGCCGAAGTAAAACGGGATCCAACGCTTGCCGGATTCATAGTTGTGCAGCTCGTCGGGAAAGCGGCCGACAATCTTCTGCACCTCGACCGTTCCCATGCCGATCTGCAACTTCGCAAACTTGCTGTCGGCTGCGGGCGTTCCGACGATTTCGCCGGTGTAGCTGCCATCGCGAGACTTGACGACGCGCACACCCGGCTGCGAAGGCGCCGGCATTTTCGCGGCCTTCTGTTCGGCAGCGGCAGGCGCTTGCGACGTGGTGGAACAGCCTGCCATGCCGAACAGGATTGCGGCACTCATAGCGACGATCACTCGATTCAAAATGACTCCCTGAAGCCAATGTTGGCGCCGCGGATTCTAGAAGCTCGATCGCCCGCTAACGCCTCACATCGGAGGCAAGCGCTGCGCGCATCTGCGCACTATCCCACGAGGTTGGCGAGTGAGAGCAGGGCCAGCAGGAGCATCCACAACACGACCGAGCGCCACACCAGGCCGACGACGCTGCGCAAGTGCCCCAGCTCGGGCGGCAACCCCGGCGTCGATCCCTCGGCGTAGACATCGTCAGCGGCCGCCCCCGCTTCAAAAGTCTGCGAGCGATCCGGCGTCACGCCCGGCGCCGCGCTGCCGCCGAGCTGCACGCCGACCGCGCCCGCCGCGGCCGCGAGGATGATGCCCTCGTTCGGATGCTTCCACAGCCCGGCGTCGCGGCGCCAGCAAGTCACCGCTTCCTCGAAATTGCCGACCACGGCGAACCCGAACGCCGTCATGCGCGCCGGCACGAAGTCCAGCGCGGCGAAGATGCGCAGTGAGAGATCCTTCAGGCGCTCGTTGAGCGGCGCATCGATGCTCAGCGTCTTGTAGGCCCAGTATCGGCTCGCGAACTCGGCCATGCGGTACAGCACCGCGCCCGCCGGCCCGAAGCCGAAGGTCGAGAACAGCACGAACCAGAAGAAGACGCCGAAGACATGCCGATGCGCGGCCAGCAGCGCATGCTCGATCACATGGCGCAGCAAGGCGGTGCGCGGCAGTTCGCTTGCGTCCAGATGGCGCCACTCCGACAGCAGCCGGCGCGCCTCGAGCTCGTCGCCGCGCTCGAGCGCGTCGCGGATGTCGGTGTAGTAGTGGCTGAACTGCCGAAAGCCGAGCGTAAGGTAGAGCACCACGACATTCCAGCCCAGCGCGAGCAGCACGTTGAAGTACGCGAGCGCCGCGTGCACGCCCCACGCGAGCAGTGCAGGTACGACCGCGGTGATGATCCACACGACCCAGGCGTGATGGTCGCGCCCGGCATCGAAATTGCGGCCGGTCCAGCGCATCCAGCCGGCGAGCGCATCGTGGACCACATTGCCGCGCGGCAGCGGCTTGAGCTGCTCGATGAGCAATGCGAACAGGACGGCGAAGAAGCTCATGTGCGCGTGATGATACCCACGCGGGTCGCGCACCTACGCTGCGAGGAAGCGATAGAGATTGCGCAGCATCGCCGCGGTCGCGCCCCAGATGAAGAAGCGCTTCGGCCGGCCTTGCGCGTCGACACCGTCCCACGGCATCGAATAGAACTCGCGCGATGCGCCGTTCACCTCGACGGCGTGCCGCCGGTGATGCGCGGGGTTCATCAGGAACGACAGCGGTACCTCGAACACATCGGCGACTTCGAACGGATCGGGCTGCACCGTGAACCCGGGCCGCACGAGCGCGACGATGGGCGTGACGATGAACCCGGTGCCGGTGGTGTAGGTCGGCATCGCGCCGAGCACGTCGACGAAGCTCTCCTCCAGGCCGATTTCTTCGTGCGCCTCGCGCAATGCGGTCGCGGCGGCATCACCGTCGCTCTCTTCGGCGCGGCCGCCGGCGAAGCTGATCTGGCCCGGGTGGTCGTTGAGGTGGTCGGTGCGCTGTGTCAGCAGCACGGTCAACTCATCGTGCTCGACCAGACCGACGAGCACCGACGCATGCGCCGGCGTGCGCTCGAAGAAGCGCGGCTCCTTCTTGATCTCCGGCGTCCACACCGGCGGCATCAGGAAGCGCTGGCGCACCGCGGCCGAGCGCAGCACCTCGGCGGTGAGCGCAGGCAGGTGATCGTCGATGCCGACGATCGGCAGTTGCTGCGGGTCGAAGCTCAGTGCCATCGTCTGCCGACGATGCCAGGCACCGTCAAGCTGGCTTTTGGCTGCGCCGAAAACTCGCTCCGCGCTGCGCGCGGGCATCGTCTGGCGACGATGCTCGACTTCGTCAAGCTGGCTTTTGGCTGCGCCGAAAACTCGCTCCGCGCTGCGCGCGGGCATCGTCTGGCGACGATGCTCGACTTCGTCAAGCGAGTTTTTCTTTGATCCGCGCCGACTTGCCCGAGCGCGAGCGCAGGTAGTAGAGCTTCGCGCGACGCACGTCGCCGCGGCGCTTGACCTCGATCGACGCGATCAGCGGGCTGTAGAGCTGAAACGTGCGCTCGACGCCTTCGCCGCTGGAGATCTTGCGGACGATGAAGCTCGAATTGAGGCTGCGGTTGCGCTTGGCGATCACGACGCCTTCGAACGCCTGGACGCGCTTGCGCGTGCCTTCGACGACGTTGACGTTGACGATCACGGTGTCACCCGGCGCGAACACGGGGATGGTCTTGTTGAGACGGGTAATCTCTTCCCGCTCGAGGGTCTGGATCAGGTCCATGGTCTTCCTTGGTGATCGTGCAGCGCTTGTTTGTCGCTCGATTGTTCGAACAGCTGTGTGGGCGGGCAGAGGATCGAAAAGCCTATGATTCTAGCACCAGCGCGGCCAGAAACCTCTCATCAGCCCGCGACAGCCGCCCAGCGGCACGCGCCGCTGCGATCAGATCGGGGCGGCGGCGCGCGGTCAGCGCCAGCGACTGCTCGCGACGCCAGCGCGCAATGTCGGCGTGGTTGCCGGACAGGAGCGGCGCCGGAACAGCGCGCTCCGCGCCGTCGTCGCCCCGCAGCAGCTCCGGCCGACTGTAGTGCGGCCAGTCGAGCAGGCCGTCCTCGAAGCTGTCCTGCTCGTGCGATTGCGAATCGCCGAGCACACCGTCCTGCAGCCGGGCCACCGCGTCCAGCAGCGCAAGCGCCGGCAACTCGCCCCCCGACAGGACGAAGTCCCCGAGGCTGAGCTCGATGTCGACGTGCCGGTCGATGAAGCGCTGGTCGATGCCCTCGTAGCGCCCGCACAGCAGGATTGCACCAGGCGACGCCGCGAAGCGCCGGATCAAGTCCTGATCGATGCGCCGGCCCGTCGGCGTGAAGTGCACGAGCGGCGCGGCGTCGCCGGCGCCCCGCGCCGCTCGGATCGCGGCCAGTGCGCGCTCCAGCGGCTCCACCAGCATCACCATGCCCGGGCCGCCGCCGTAGGGCCGATCGTCGACCCGGCGGTAGTTGTCGGTGGCGAAGTCGCGCAGCGGCCAGAGTCGCACCTGCACCTGGCCGCTGTCGTACGCACGCCGTGTCACGCCGTGCGCGAAGTGCGGCGCAAACAGTTCGGGAAAGAGCGTGACGACGTCGAAGCGCATCGCATCGCGCCCGGTCAGTAGTCGAGGCCCCAGTCGACCGTGATCCGGCGCTGCTCGATGCTCACGTCGTCCACGTAGGCCGCGACGAACGGGATCAGCCGCTCGGCTTCTGCGCTGGTCTCGCCCTCGGGGAGCACGCGCAGCACCGACTGCGGTCCGGTGTCGATCAGGCCGACGACGCGACCGAGCGCGACCGCATCGCGATTCACGACATCCAGCCCGATCAGGTCGACCCAGTAGAACTCGTCCGGGTCGGGCGTCGGGAAGCTCGCGCGGGGGATGAACACGCGCGCGCCACGCAAGGCCTCGGCGGCCGTCCGGTCAGGAACCTCTTGCGCGAGTGCGACGACCACGTCGCCATGGTCCTTGATCTGCGTGATCTTCAGGAGCGCGGGCGTCGGAGGCGTCACGCTGGCCGGCCGCGCCGCGCCGGTCTTTTCCGGGGGCAACAGGAACCAGCGCCGCGAGGAGAACAGTGCCTGGGGATCGCTGGCGAACGGCTGGACCTTGAACCAGCCCTTCAGTCCCCAGGCATCGCCGATGCGGCCGATCTCGACGGCATCGTCGGGCCAATCCGCGGGCGCAGGACGCGCAGAGGCGGTCACTGCGCCTCGTTCACGCGGCTCAGGCCGCAGCGGACTTGGCTTCCGCCACGAGACGCGCGACCGTCGGCGACATCTGCGCGCCGCTGCCGGTCCAGTGCTCGATGCGGTCGAAGGCGACGCGCAGCGGCTGCTCTGCACCCGAGGCGACCGGGTTGTAAAAACCGACGCGCTCGATGAAGCGGCCGTCGCGGCGGGTGCGCGAATCGGCGACGACGATGTTGAAGAACGGGCGCTTTTTTGCGCCACCACGGGAAAGACGGATCACTACCATGAGGGTTCCTAGCGTAGTTCTGACGTGTACCTAGCCCCACGGCCGGCCACCGACGAAAACCGCGCATTATAAACTCAGCTCCCCGATCCGAGGAACCCGATGAGCACCCCTGCCCTGCTGATCCGCCCCAGCACGCCGTCCGATCTGCCCGCCATCACCGCGATCTACCGATCGAACGTCGAGCACGGCACCGGCACGTTCGAGCTCGACGCGCCCGACGAGGCAGAAATGGCGCGCCGCCGCGAGGATGTCGTCGGCAAGGGCCTGCCATGGCTGGTCGCGCAGCGCGACGGCGTCGTGCTCGGCTATGCCTACGCCAACCACTTCCGCCCGCGCAAGGCCTATCGCTTCTGTCTCGAGGACTCGATCTATCTCGCGGCCGACGCCAAGGGCCAGGGCCTGGGCCGGCTGCTGCTGGCCGAACTCCTCGCGCGCTGCGAAGCCGCGGGCGCGCGCCAGATGCTCGCGGTGATCGGCGACTCGGCCAACCTCGGCTCGATCGGCGTGCATCGCGCGCTCGGCTTCGAGCACGTCGGCGTGATGAAGGCGGCGGGCTGGAAGTTCGACGAGTGGCGCGATGTCGTGATCATGCAGAAGGCGCTCGGACTCGGGCAGACGACGGCCCCGCCGGCCGGGGCATGAGCGACGACCGCGCAGGCGCCGGCTACAAGTCGCGCACGCTGGCGACCTGGGTCGCCGTGATCGGCGGCAGCCTCGGGCTGCATCGCTTCTACCTGAGCGGCCTGCGCGACCCCTGGGGCTGGCTGTTCATCCCGCCGACGGTGTGCGGGCTGATCGGCGTCCAGCGCATGAAGGTCTACGGTGTCGATGATCATCTCGCCTGGGTGCTCATTCCCTTCCTCGGCCTGACGATCGCGATCGGCATGCTGTTCGCGATCGTCTACGGCCTGACGCCCGACGAACGCTGGAATGCCCGCTACAACCCGACCGGCCCGCAGCACCAGGTCGGTTGGGCAGCGATCATCGGTGTGGTGCTCGCGCTCGTCATCGGCGGCGGCGTGCTGATGGCCACGCTCGCGTTCAGTGCGCAGCGCTATTTCGAGTACCAGGCCGAAACAATCGAGCCCCCGGGCGCCGGCGTTCAGACGAACAGCATCCGGCCAACCCAGTAGAAGACGCCCGCGACGAACGCCGAGGCCGGGATCGTGAAGATCCACGCCCAGACGATGTTGCCCGCCACGCCCCAGCGCACCGCGGACGCCCGCTGCACCGAGCCGACACCGACGATCGCGCCGGTGATCGTGTGCGTCGTCGAGACCGGCACGCCGAGCCCCGTGGCGAGAAACAGCGTGATCGCCCCGCCGGTCTCGGCGCAGAAGCCGCCGACGGGCTTCAACTTCGTGATCTTCTGACCCATCGTCTTCACGATGCGCCAGCCGCCGAACATCGTGCCGGCGCCGATGGCGAGGTAGCAGATCCAGATCACCCAGCTCGGCGGCGACGGGTCGCTCGCCGCCGAATAGTTCGTCGCGATCAGCAGCATCCAGATGATCCCGATCGTCTTCTGTGCGTCGTTGCCGCCGTGGCCGAGGCTGTACAGGCCAGCCGAGATCAGTTGCAGCCGGCGGAACAGGTTGTCTACCCTGAGCGGCGAGACGCGCCGGCACAGATGCGCCACGGCCACCATCAGCAGCGAGGCGAGCAGGTAGCCGAGCAGCGGCGAGATGAAGATGAACAGCACCGTCTTCAGGATGCCCGCCGCGATCAGCGAGCCGGCCCCCGCCTTCGCGATCACCGAGCCGACGATGCCGCCGATCAGCGCATGCGACGAACTCGACGGGATGCCGTACCACCAGGTCACGACGTTCCAGAAGATCGCCCCGATCAGCGCACCGAACACCACGTGGTGATCGACGACGCCCGGCAACACGATGCCCTTGCCCACGGTGGCGGCGACATTGAGGTGAAAGATCAGCACGGCCAGCACGTTGAAGAACGCGGCGAACACGATCGCCTGCTGAGGTTTGAGCACGCCCGTGGACACGACGGTCGCGATCGCGTTGGCCGCGTCGTGGAATCCGTTCATGAAGTCGAACGCCACCGCAAGCAGCACGAGGAGAGCAACGACCCAGAAAGCAGCCTGTATCGAGGTTATGACAGCCCCCCTCCGTGCGGCACGGCCGCACTCCCGCCCCCCGAGGGAGCGCAGGCCTTGCTTGGGGCGGCCCGGCGCGGCGGCCTGCGGGCGATCCTCATGAGTTCTCGAGCACCACGCCTTCGATCAGGTTGGCCACGTCCTCGCAGCGGTCGGAGATCGACTCGAGCAGCTCGTAGATCGCCTTCAGCTTG